>NPIE01005455.1_pt1 | contig 21853 bp, 17 predicted proteins | sample 8637661 | NCBI WGS metagenome assembly NPIE01 (sample SAMN07420842, study PRJNA396082) | bioreactor metagenome | isolation source: sample BA12 brine-fed electro-methanogenic bioreactor BA | place: Japan: Kochi | collected 2016-12-09
CTCGACCACGAACTGGTCGAACTGGCCGGCCGTATGCCGACGGAGATCAAAGTCGGCCAGTCGGGAAAATGGATCCTTAAAGAAGCGGCTCGCCAAGTCGTGCCGGACAGTGTCATCGACCGGCCGAAGGGCTATTTTCCGGTACCCGCGCTGAAACACATCGAAGGACCGTATCTCGACCTGGTCAGAGACTATCTGACCAACGATGCCGCCCGGCAGCGCGGACTGTATCAGCAGGACTACATCGACTCGCTGCTCGCCGAGCCGCAGGCGCACCTGACCCGCTTGCGCGGATCGAAACTCTGGCAGGCGGCGCTTCTGGAAATGTGGCTGCAAACCCACGAGATCTGAGGCCGACAGGAAAGAGCCATGGAACAGCCCTGCAAAAACCCGCTTGACCCGACCTGTATGTGCTCCCTGAAACACTGGGGTAAGCCGCTCAACGATGCCACCTCGGACACCGTGCCGGCCGACGTTTCCGTCGATTGCGGTTGGGGTCGGCTCATTTTCGGCCAGACCTTCACCGACCCCTGCAAACTCGCGGAAAGCATTCGCGACGAACAGCGTGGCCGGCGCGATGTCGCGATGTATATGCGGGACCCCCATGTCGTCGTGTCGTATGCACCGCAGGAGCTGTTCATCGACCCCTCTCTGACCTATCGCCTCGATTTTCGAAATTACCGGGCCGACCCATGCAATCTCGACGGCCTGACCGTCCGGCCGCTGCAGGATGGCGATAGAGAAACGGCGATCAACAGAATCTACCAGGCCCGTGGCATGGTGCCGGCATACCAGGGGTTCTACACCAAGGCCCGCTGTGATGAGCAGTTACAGATCCTCGTCGCCGTCGATGACAGCGTCGGCGAGATCATCGGCGCCGTCACCGGTGTGGACCATTGCCGGGTGTTCAACGACCCGGACAACGGTTCGAGCCTCTGGGCGCTGGCGGTCGACCCGCAGTGCCGGATGCCGAAGGTCGGCGAAGCACTGGTCCGCGAGCTGATCATGACCTTCATCGAAAACGGCCGCCGATTCATCGACCTGTCGGTCATGCACAGCAACAAAGAGGCAATCGCCCTCTACACCAAGCTCGGCTTCGAGCAGGTGCCGGTCTATTGCATCAAGAAAAAAAACTCGATCAATGCCCCGCTGTTCATTGGTCCCGACCCGGAAGAACAGCTCAACGTCTATGCCAGGATCATTACCGACGAAGCGCGCCGGCGCGGTATCGGGGTCGATGTCATCGATGCGGAAAACGGCTATTTCCGGCTATCGCTCGGCGGCCGGACCATCACTTGCCGTGAATCGCTCAGCGAGTTGACCTCGGCAGTGGCCATGAGCTGGTGTGACGACAAGGCCGTTACCCGCTCACTGCTGCAGGGTGCCGGTCTTCGTGTCCCGGCCCAGGCTGTCGTTACCGGACAGGACAGTATCGAGGCCTTTGTCAAGAAACATCCCCGGGTGGTGATCAAACCGGCCCGAGGCGAACAGGGCGCCGGCGTCTTTGTCGACCTGGCCGATATCCAGGAGATAGAAGCTGCCGTCGGCCGCGCAGCGCAGCCCTGCGACAAGGTCATCCTCGAGGAGTTCGTCACCGGAATCGACCTGCGCATCATTGTCATCGCTGAAGAGGTGGTTGCTGCCGCGGTCCGCAAACCGGCGCACGTCAGAGGCAACGGGGAGTTAACCATCTCGCAGCTCATCGAGAAACAGAGCCGGCGGCGAGCGGCGGCCACGGGCGGCGAAAGCACCATTCCAATCGATGAGGAAACCCGCCGTACCATCGACGATCAGGGATTCGCGCTGGACGACGTCCTGCCCGCCGGCCGTGAACTGCAGGTCCGCAAAACGGCCAACCTGCACACCGGCGGAACGATCCACGACGTCACCCCGGAACTCCATGCCAAGCTGGGTGAGGTGGCCGTTATCGCCGCCAGAATCCTGCAGATGCCGGTGGTAGGTTTCGATTTTCTCGTTCCCGATGCAGGGCAAGAGGAGTATGTCATCATCGAGGCCAACGAACGCCCGGGACTGGCCAACCACGAACCGCAGCCCACCGTGGAGAAATTTATCGACCTGCTCTTTCCACAAACCAAAAATATCTTTCCCTGACATCACGTGATTACACATATCAATCAGGATTATCTGCTCGGAGTCCTCGGCCGCCTGCTGGCCATTCCAAGCCCGAGCGGCATGACCGACGACATCGTCCGGCTCGTCTGCGACGAACTCGACACCCTCGCCATCGACTACGAATTGACCCGCCGGGGCGCCATCCGCGCCCATCTGCCGGGCCGCGCCAGAAAACCACGTCGAGCGGTTGTCGCCCACCTCGACACCTTGGGCGGGATGGTCCGAAGCCTGAAAAAAAACGGCCGCCTGGCCATCGTCCCGATCGGCACCTGGTCCGCCCGCTTCGCGGAAGGCGCCAGAGTGCTCATTCATTGCGACAACGGGCGCACATTCCACGGTACGGTCCTGCCGCTCAAGGCCTCCGGACACCGCTATAACGAGGAAGTCGATCAACAGCCGTCGGCCTGGTCGAACCTGGAAGTACGCATCGACGAGGCCAGCGCTTCCATCGACACGCTCTGGGATCTCGGTATCCGAGTCGGCGATTACTTCTCTTTTACCACCGCGATGGAGTTCAACGAAAACGGCTTCATCAATTCCCGCTTCCTCGACGACAAGGCAGGGGTCGCCGCAATTCTTGCCGCCGCCCGGGCATTGAGCGAAAACGAGCTCAAACCGGAACTGGACAGTTCTCTGCTCTTCACCATCTCAGAAGAGGTAGGGGTTGGCGCCTCGCATGTCCTGCGAGGCAATGTCGCCGAAATGGTTTCGATCGACAACGGTATCGTCGCACCGGACCAGAACACCAGCGAATTCGGCGTTACCATCGCGATGAAAGATTCCAGCGGTCCGTTCGACCGGCACCTGACCAATCACCTGTTGCGGCTCTGTATGGACCAGGAAATCAAGTTCAGCCGTGACGTATTCATCCACTACCGCAGCGACGCCGCAGCTGCCCTGGAAGCGGGTAATGATATCAGGACGGCACTGATCTGCTACGGGCTCGACGCCTCGCACGGTTACGAGCGGGTCCATGTCCAGTCCCTGACCGCCGTGGCCGGTTTGATCGGTGCCTATCTCTGCTCGGACCCTCTTTTTTCTCGGGGCAAGAACGTTATCGGCGAGGAAAAGTCCTATCCACTCATCCAGAATTCATCGGAAGACCGACCCGCCAATCGCTGATTCCCCGAGTATCGGAACGAGGCACCCCGGGAAAACATGTGGGGACTCGCCGCGCTCCAGATACTCGCGGGACAACCCGAACGAGGCGGCGCCTCGTCAACAACCGCATGATTCCGGTCACCCGTCCCTGGTAGGAGATGGGCAGGGTCAGCACCGACACGATGCCCTCCCGTTTGGCTGCCTCCCGAAAACTCCGGTGCGGACTGGTTGCAACATCTTCCATGGCCACCGGCCGCCCGGCGGCCACCAACTCCATGGTCTCCGCCGAATCGACATCACGACGGGACAGATAGGTGTCCGATTCCCCGGCCGCCGCCCCGAGGACAAACTGGTCGGCATCGGGGTCGAGGAGCCGGATGGTGCAGGCATCGATACCGAGCAGTTCCGGGAGGTTTTCGACGATGCTCGCCATCACCTGGCGCGGGTCGTGGGCCAGCGAGATCGTCTTGGTGACCTGCTGGAAGACCAGCAGGTACCGGCGATCCCGTCCCTGTCCGTCACCGCTGTTCATGGCCATGCACCTGCCGTCGCCACTCAGGCCTTGGCGACCCTGGTCTTGATATACTTGAGCGGCGGCGTCCCGGACCATTTGCATGCTACGTTGGGCGGTAGCAACACATTGGTGTTGAAGCCATGGTAGTGCGGATACTTCGGGTCTCCCTCCAGCCCGAACAGGCCGCCGAATCCGCCGGCCGCCGCGAGGACTCCCTGGCGGATATCCCAGGTCACTTTCGCCTTGGCTCGCACCACGGCCCACGGCGAGGAGATTTCCACCTGGTCGCCGTCACCGATGCCCAAGCGCTTGGCATCGACAAAGTTGATCCAGACCGGATTGGTACCGCTCTGCTTCATCAGGGCTACGTTGGCATAGGTCGACGTGTGTTCATGCTCGAGCACACGGAAATAGCCGAGCAGCATCGGAAACTCGTCGTCGGTCTGCAGTTGCGGCCAGTCCTCGTAGGGTGATTTGTAATCGGGCAGCCCGTCGAGGCCCTTCTCTTCGGCAACCGGATTGATAAAGGCGTACTTGCCGGTTGAGCTGCTGCCCGACGAACCATAGCCGGCCGGCGGATTGACCGATCCCCAGGCTTTATATTTGTAAAACTCCTGCGGATCGGTAATGTAAAATCCGGTCTGCTTGAGCTCTTCAAAACTGACCGTTTGGTTGCGCAGTTGGTTGCGCAGGTATTCCTCCTCACTCTGCCATGGGAAAAATTCGCCGTAGCCGAGACGGTTGGCCAGATCGGAAAAGATCTGGACTACGGTCCGGGATTGGTACATCGGCTCGATCGCTTTCTGGCCAAGGGAGATGAACGATTCGTACATCCAGTCGGCAACCACCCGGCTCTGCTCGAGATAGGTGCAGTCGGGCAGGATCACGTCGCAGAGCACCGTGGTGTTGGTCAGAAAACAGTCGATGGCACAGGAGAACTCAAGCTTTTCCATGCCGCGACGCATGGCCGGCTCGGAACCGCTCGACATGACCGGATTGCCGAAATAGCAGACCATCGCCTTGAGTCGGCCGGCCTCGACGTCCTGTTCGAAATAGGCGGGAATCCAGCCGCTCCACAGATGTCCCTGGTTAAGCTTGGTCTTTGCCGCGTTGTTCGGCGGTTTCGGCTGATCATCCGCCCAGGCCGAGGCGAGTTTGAATTTCCTGATCAACGACGGGCCGCCGGGGGCATCAAAGCACCCCATCAATGCATTGAGCGACATCAGTGCCTGGGTGGCATGCACGGTGTTCGGCGCCTGGGCGACCCCGGTCCAGGCATTGGTCCCGGCGTGGGGCGCCGCGGCGGCAAACTCGTGGGCGAGCCGTTCGATGGTCGCGGCCGGCACGCCGCAGATCTCGGCTGCCCACTCGGGCGTCCGGGCAATGCCGTCCTCCTCGCCGAGGAGTCGCTTCTTGAACTCGGCAAAGCCATACGTCCAATTGTCGATGAAATCCCGGTCATACAGCTCTTCCTTGACGATCACATAACACATGGCCATGGCCATGGCCCCATCGGTACCCGGCTTGATCGGGATCCACTCCGCAGCCAGAGATGCCGATTCACAGCGGCGCGGATCGACCACCACCAGTTTGGCCCCGTCGCTGACCGCCTTTTTCAGCAGGGCGACTTTGCGCTGCCCGGCCGAGGTGGCCAACTCATTGATACCGAAAAGCAGGACGAACCGGGAATTAGCGTAATCAATCCACGGCCGCTTTTCGCTGAAGCATTTCTCGTTGGCCATCCGCGCCGGATTATCGCACATCTGCCGATGGGTGGTCTTGTGCGGCGTGCCGTAGGCGGTCATCACCGCTTCATGACACCAGTTGTTAAAATCGTTGCCACGGTGAAAGGCGACGGTTTCCGGATCCATCGCTTTCAGGCGCTCGGCAATCATGGCCATCGCCTCGTCCCAGGCGGCCTTGCGGAAGCGCCCGTTTTCCTTGATCAGCGGTGTTTTCAGTCGGTACGCGGAATAGGTGTTGTTGTGGGCATTGGCGCCCTTGATACACAACCTGCCGCCACCCTTCGGATCGCCCGGCAGACCCTTGCAGCCGGTAATGACATTGTCCTTGACCACCACTTCCTGACCGCAGAGACCAAGGCAGATATAGCAATGCGTCTTGACCGAGCGGTTGGCCGCCGGTGGTGCCGCACCTTCAGCAATCAGCGCATAACCGGGATCAAGCTCCAGCGTGACAATGGCCGCCGCCATCTTTTCCAGGATATGTACATAAGCCGGACTGGCTTCCTGCCCGGCCATGGCGGCAAAAGAATACATCCGCTCGTTGAGCAGGAGGCTCATGGTCATCTCCGCCAGTCCGCGATAAAACTCGCTCGGTGCGGCACTGGTCAGCACCGCGCAGAAATCCACGCTCCAGCCCATCAGGTGATTACGCAGGAAATCGAATTGGTCGTTGTCCTCACCGCCTGCCGCCTGATCGGCAAGGTAACGCATGAATTCAAGCTCCACCGCGATATGATCGTCAAGGTCCGGATAGGTCTCACTCTTGCGCACGCCCGCAGCCCGATACACGGCACGGACCGCCGCCAACGGTTCCTGCATGACGAGCGGTTCCCTGTTGTGGTAGCAGGAGTCATAGGGAAATGCCGGATTTTTACCGGCATTCAGGAAAAGTTCGGCGTACTCGTGCCGCAGCTGCCGCCACGCCTCATCCGCTGAACGCGTTTCGAGGAACGAAGTCAGTCGATTCAGGCCCGAACAGAAATCCTGGATGCTGCAACTGTCCTGCAGAGACAGGACCTGGTCGAAAAACGCACCGCCTCCCATTTTTGCCAAGAGTTCTGCCGGCAGTTCATCCCGGAACATCACCGAAAGAAAGTGGTACAACCGGCCACGGGCCCGGTTCAATTCACGCACATCCATGGTCTTTCCCCTTATGATTAAATTGTAAGCTGGCTTTTTTTCGCTATACTCTTGAGCACTTTTTCGACCTTGTCTTCGAGTTCCTGCCGATCGATCGGCTTGACGCAATACTCGTCGGCCCCGAGATTGATCGCCTCGCGGGTCGTTTCCGCGGTCGGGTAGCCGGTCAGCATAATCGCCTGCATCTTGGCATTGATCTTCTTGAGTTCGGCAAGCACTTCGACACCGCTCATCTTTTTCAGCTTGATATCGAGGATGGCCAGATCGACCGTGTTTGCCGCGGCAAAGGAGAAGGCCTCTTCCTCCTCGGTGAAGGTGTGCACGGTATGACCTTTCTTCGTCAGAATCTTGCCGACCAGCACGGTTGCATCGAGAACGTCGTCCAAAACCAGTATGTTCGCCATGATCTACTCCTTTCCGTTGTTATTCAAAGCAATGTGGCTCCTGAGTTATTGCATCGCCGTGCCGCTGGTCGACAACAGGCAGCCTGATCACGAATTGCGTCCCCGGCAGCTCCGTCTGTCGATCGCCCGGGACCGGGCTCTGTACCTCGATCGTGCCGCCGTGTTCGTGGATGATACCGTACGACACCGACAGCCCATCGGCAACGATCTTGCGACTCGCCTTGGTCTGTCGTTCTATGGTCTGCAGGCTCTCATACTGCTCGTGTCCCTCCTCGAAATCACCCATCAGCAATTGCGCATAGCCGAGGATAATGCCGAGCGGCGTGTTGATCTCGTGGGCGACGCCGTCGGCCATCTGGCCGACCGAGGCCATTTTTTCACTCGATGCCAGCTGTCCGAGCATGATCTTGACCTTGGTCAGATCTTTGGCGATTGCTTCCGATCCCTGAAGTTCACCGTTTTCGCCGACCAGTACCGTGGCTGACAGTAACACCGAAATGACCGAGCCGTCTTGTCGTACCATTTCCACGTCGAGATCCTTGATATAGCCGTCGCGCTGAAGCAGGTCGTTATAGGTGGTGACCATGCCGGTATCGGCAAACAGACCTGTCAGGCGGAGGGGACCACCATCGGCGCGTTCGTAACCGAGCATCTCAAACCCGGAGTCATTCATGTCGACAAGGTGGCCGTCCGCATCGTAGAAAAAGACCATGTCCTTGGAGGCTGAAAAAAGATGACGAAACTTACGCTCCGACCGTGACAGTTCCTCGGTCCGTTTCTCCTTCTTTTCTACCAGATTCTGGTTGAGATCGCGTAGCCGACTGGCCGCGGCGGCCAGGTCGCTGTTGACATCTTTGAGCTTGCCTGCCTCTTGCTCGTGGGCCTCATAGGCCTGTACCCCCTTGTGATAAAAGATCATCACCACCGCTACCGAGATCATGAACAGGGTATTGAAGGCACCGGAATACGGAGAGATCGCCTGCCAGATATCAGTTTGTCCGCCGATCAGCAGGAATTGCTTGACCAGGTGACCGATAAAGGCCAACGCATTCCAACCGATCATCGGCCAGCAGAACCATTGCAGATATCCCCAGCCTAGACCACTGATTCCACTGCGCCGGACATCCCAGATCAGATTCCCCAAGGCCCCGACATATTGGACATGGGCCAACTGATGCACCACGATTCCTTCCGATCCGCCGGAGGTCAGGCGTGCCTGGCAGGACGACACAACCGGCCGAGCCAGGAGCCCGGAAGAGACAAAAGCGGTCTACTGCGCGACGCCGTCGCGGAGATCACTGATGTCGATCTGATAACGACGCAGGAGCCGCTGCACTGCCTGCCGTTCCATGCCGCAAGACTTTGCGGCCTGACTGATATTACCCCGTGCTTGGGCTATCGCTTCCCGAAGGTATGATGTTGAGAACTCTTTGAGCACGACTTCTTTGGCGTCACCATAGGTTAAAGACAGGAGCCGATCGAACGCATCCGGCACCGGACCTGCGTGCGGTTCGGAGAGCGGTTGGCCAAGCATCAGGTCCTGCCGACTCAAGCGCTGGCCGCTGCCGAGCAGAACGGCCCGGTTGATGGTATTCTGCAGTTCCCGAACGTTACCGCGCCAGGGTCGCATCAGCAACGCCTGGACGGCGTCTTCCCCCAACTCCAGGCCCGGACGCTCATATTCCAACCGGTATTTATTGAAAAAATAATGGATCAGCAGGGGAAGATCGCTGCGAATTTCCTCAAGACTCGGCATGGTTACCGTTACCACATTGAGACGGTAGAACAGGTCTTCCCGGAATTCACCACGGCCGATTTTCGCCTCGATGTCCTGGTTAGTCGAGGCAATTACCCGGACATCGACGGGGTAACTCCGGTTCTGACCAAGCGGTTGAATCTCTTTTTCCTGGAGCACCCGCAGCAATTTGGTCTGGATAGAAACGGGAATGTCGGCGATTTCGTCGAGCAGCAGCGTGGAGTGATCGGCCTCGAGGAACAGCCCCGTTCTATCACGATCAGCGCCGGTAAATGCGCCTTTACGATACCCGAACAACTCACTTTCGAGAATCTGCTCCGGCATGGCCGGGCAGTTCACCGTCACCATCGGCCGTTCGGCCCGACCCGACAGAGCGTGCAGAGCACGTGCCGCCAACTCCTTGCCGGTCCCGGATTCACCACGAATCAACACGGTCATACTGCTCGGGGCAAGTCGACGCAGCAGGTCATGCACCTGAAGAAGACGCGGCGATCGACCGACAAACCCGTAAAACGTCCCTTCATCGGAGAGCTGCCGACTCAACGCTTCGAACTGCCGCTTCTGGCGGAGCAGTTCGGTTCGCTCCATAGCACGGGTGACCGCATGGATGATCTGGTTGTTGTCAAACGGCTTTTCAAAAAAATCGTAGGCCCCGTTTTTCAAGGTCTGTACCGCCATCTCCACGGTCCCATAACCGGTCATGATAATGGTCGTGACGGTCGGGTCGATCTCACCGATCCGGCGGAAAAATTCAACCCCGTCCATCCCGGGCATCTTAACGTCGGTAATGATCACATCGGGCCGCCAGAAGGCGACGATCTCCAGACCAAGATCGCCCGATTCCGCCTGCCGGACATCATAGCTGCACTTCTTGATCAGCAGCCTGGCCAGCAACCCTCGCATATCAGGTTCATCATCTACTACCAACACCCGTTTGCCGGGATATTCCTGAGCTTTCTCCATCATTCCCATCTCCTGCTGGCGACATGGTTGATACCGCTCCCGCGAACGGTTCGGGCAACATTATGGATCTTGACCACCCGCTACCTTCATCCGGCAGCATCTGTCATACACTCTTTCCTATAGCGCATTTCCGCGAAGGTGCAACATATTTGATGCACCTTCGCCCTCCCTGCCCAACGAGTGGCGAGGCAAACGGATGAGTCATCTATTCGCCGGCACGCAATACAATCCGGTCCCGCTTTCACTTGCCTTTACCGATCTCGTATCATAAACTCTGAGCAGATACCGAACTCTCCATCATGACATTCGTCAAAAACTGCCATGCCGACGCGAAGAGAAGTTTTTCAGACCTTGCAAAACAGCCACCAGCTACCTATGCCCTCACAGACCGCGCTCCAGGTGATGCGTCTGTGTCAGAACGATGCGACGTCGCTGGAGGACATCGCCCAAGTCGTTCAGGCCGACCCGGCATTATCGGCCGAAGTGCTGAAATACGCCAATTCAGCCTTTCTGGCAACCGGCGTCCAGGTCGCCTCGATTCAGCGAGCTGCCGTGAAACTCGGCATGAAGACCATTTCCCATCTCGCCCTCTGTTTTTCGCTGCTGGCAGCCAACAGGCAGGGCTCTTGCCGAGCCTTCGACTTCGAACGCTTCTGGTCGATTTCACTGGCCCGGGCAATAGCCGGCAAAACGCTGGCGAGCCATGTCAAAGGAAGCGACCCGGACGAGATGTTCACCTGCGCTTTGCTCTCGCACATGGGCGAGTTGGTCCTGGCCAGCGTGTTTCCGGATGAATATGAGATTATCCTCGCAGAAGATGCGTCCTGTGAAACAAGAAAGACCATGGAGAGGATGCGCTTTGCTATCGACAGCGCCGAGTTGACCGCGGAACTCTTTCTGGATTGGGGACTTCCCGCCACGTATGCGTTGGCTGCCGGTTTTCACGAAGAATTGGACACGAGTGAATTGGGAGAATCGACCACCAGAAACGTGGCCGAACTGCTCAATCTTTGCTGCCGTTTTGCCGCACTCTGTTCCGGCGACCGGCCGGCAGCCCCGTGGTTCGAAGCCACCGAAAAGCTGGCGCAGGCGGTAACCGGAAAAGATGATATCTGCCCGATGGTTTTCGACACCGTCATTGAGCAGTGGCATGAATGGGGAAAAGCGTTTGCCATTGCCACCACCACCTGCCCGTCTTACGAAGAGGTAAAGACCGGTTGAGCGGATCGGCACGTATTTGCGTCATCCGGCCGGGTATTCCGGCACCATTCCCGCATCGGACATCAGCGCCGCATCCCATGATTCCACTACCGGCTCGGGACGATAGGTTCGGTTAAAAATCTGCTTCCCTCCCGGCAAAAGCCTTCCCTTGCCCCCGCCTTTGCGCTAGATTCCGGTACTATCGCTCGTGCACCCTTCGAACGATAATCAGGAGAAACTCTCCCATGCCTCACCAGCCAGCAACACATAGCGCCCTGGAACGCTCGGCCCTGATCGTGGCCACATTGACCTCTTTTGTCGGCCCGTTCATCATCTCCTCGATCAACGTCGCCCTGCCGGCTATCCAGTCCGACCTGCAGATGGATGCCGTGCAACTGAGCTGGGTCGCCACCGCGTATCTGCTGGCGGTTGCCGTCGGCCTGATCCCGGCCGGCAAGATTGCCGACATTCATGGGCGCAAGCGGGTATTTGCCGCCGGCCTCGTTGTCTATACGCTCGGATCGACAGCGGCGGCCTTTGCCGGCTCGGCCGCCATGTTGATCGCCTTTAGGGTCGTGCAGGGACTCGGAGCGGCGATGTTCATCACCACCGGCATGGCCATCCTGACCTCGATCTTTCCACCCGAGCGACGCGGCCGTGTTATAGGCATCTACGTTGCCGCCGTCTACATCGGTCTGTCGACCGGACCGTTCATCGGCGGCCTGATGACCCACCATTTCGGCTGGCGCAGCATCTTCCTGCTCATGCTGCCGCTCGGTCTCTTTCTGTTTCTGCTGACCCAACGCTCCCTGAAGGGGGAATGGCGCGGCGAGCCGGGCCAGCAGCTCGACATCCCGGCCTGTTTGCTCTACGCGGTGGCCGTCCTTTCCCTGGTCTACGGCGCCACCCGTCTGCCATCGATGATTGGCGCCGTGCTGCTACTAGCCGGCATCCTGCTACTGGCCATCTTCTTTCGCCACCAGCGCACCGCCCGTTATCCGGTCTTCCATGTCTCCCTGTTCTCCGCGAACAAGACCTTTGCCTTTTCCAGTCTGGCGGCCCTGCTCAACTATTCGGCAACCTTTGCCGTCACCTTTCTTCTCAGCCTTTATCTTCAGTATATCAAAGGAATGACCCCACAGACGGCCGGACTGGTGCTGATGGCCCAACCGATCATGATGGCGCTGCTCTCACCCCTGGCGGGCAGACTCTCCGACCGGATCGAACCACGCCTGTTGGCGACCGCCGGCATGATCATCACCGTGGTCGGCGTAACATTATTCACCCGGTTACAGCCGGATACCGGTCTGCACCTGATCGTTGCCAACCTGATCCTGCTCGGTACCGGTTTCGCGTTGTTCAGCTCACCGAACATGAGCGCTATCATGGGCGCCGTCGAAAAACGTCATTACGGCCTGGCCTCGGGAACGGTGGCCACGATGCGTCTCATCGGCCAGATGCTGAGCATGGCCATGGCCACGGTGGTGCTGGCACTGATCATCGGCCGCCAGGCCATCGGTCCGGATAACTACGGCTTGTTCCTGCAAAGCATCCACACCGTCTATTTTATCTCCGCCGCACTCTGCCTCTCCGGTGTCTATTTTTCCTGGTTTCGCGGCTCTCTGCACCGATCATCAGGAGATCCCGGCGGGACCGGTAAGGCATAACCACTCGGATAGTTACGCCGGCGGGCAAGGAGCCTATGACCCCCTACCTGATTCTGTTTTCGTTCTCCTTCCTTGCCGCAACCGTATTGCCGTTCTCTTCCGAGGTGGTCCTCTATGCCCTGATCCGCGGCGACACCCCGGCACTGCCACTCATCCTGGCAGCCTCCACCGGCAACACCCTCGGTGCCGTAGTAAACTGGGGACTCGGCCGCTATCTGCTGCACTATCGGGACCGGCCCTGGTTTTATTTCAAACATGAGCAGATCGATCGCGCACAGCACTGGTTTCAGCGCTACGGCATCTGGACTCTGCTGTTTTCCTGGCTGCCGCTCGGCGGTGACGTCCTGACCTTTATCGCCGGCGTGATGCGGGTGAAGTTATGGTTATTCGTGCTGCTGGTGGGAATCGGGAAATCGGTTCGCTACCTGGCGGTACTCTATCTGGCACGCTGGCAGTTTCTGCCGTGAAATCGTCTCCGGTGCACAATTACGATTTAATCTGTTCCGGCCTGGTCGGTTCCGCCACAGGCTGCAGCACCGTGCCCATCACCCTTCTTTGCAAGGCCGGCACCCCGGACCGACAATGCCGCTTCTTCCCCCCGTCCGGGGAACGACCTCGATCCGGGCACCAATCCGTTCCTTGAGCGCCGGGACGTGCGAGATAACACCGATCAGCTTGCCGTCCTGCTGCAAACTCGCCAGAGTTTCCAACGCCATATCCAACACCTCGTCGTCCAACGTACCAAATCCTTCATCAAGAAAGAGCGAGTCGACCCGCACCTTGTCGCTGGCCATTTGTGACAGGCCAAGCGCCAGTGCCAGGCTGACGAGAAAACTCTCGCCACCGGAGAGATTCTTGGTCGAGCGAATCTCGCCGGCCTGATAGTTGTCGATAACGCTCAACTCCAATGGATGCGTACGGTCTCGGATCAGCAGGTAACGATCGGACATCTTCTGCAACTGGCGATTGGCGTGGCCGACCATCACCTCAAAAGTCAATCCCTGGGCGAAATTTCTATATTTTTTGCCGTCGGCCGAACCGATCAATCCATGCAGCCGGTCCCAGCGCTCCCATTCGCGCTGCCGGGCTGCAGCGAGTAGAAGTCGTTGACGCTGGGTTTCTTTCAACCGCGCGTCCTCTGCCAGTTGTTGTCGAAGACCACCGATCTCTTGCTGAAGCTCTTTCTGGGCGGCAACCAGTTCCTCCTGGCGGCGGCCGATCTCTTCCCGGGGCTGATCGCTGAGCTTCTTGCTCCGCTCTCTCTCCAGCTGTTCCAGCGTATCGCGTTCTTTGGCCATGAGTCTGGTTTTTTCGTCGGCAAGCGCTTGTGCCTGCCGCGACAGGGCCGCCCGTTGATCTTCGGGCAGACAATTCGCGTTGAAACCGCGCTCATCTGCAAAACCTGCCGTCATCAGCCGATCCTGAAACGCAGCTTCCTGCTGAGACAATCGGCTCTCTCGCTGTGCCAGCGATCCGGCTGACGATTCAAGACGGGCTTGCAGCCGGCCCAGTTCCCGTTCGGCCTCGTGCTGTTGCTGCCTGGTCGATACCAGCTCTTGATCGGCGGCCTCGAGACCATCGGCCAGCCGTTTCTCCTCCTGCTCCGGAGATTTATCGCCGAAGAGCTCCTGCCGCTTTCGGCGCAAGGTATCGCGCTCTGTTTCGAGAAGCTCGCGGCGCCGGTTCAGCGCTTGCCACTCCCGGGCGGCGGCCTCGATCAGTTCGGCGCGGTGCCGGTTTTGCATATCCAAGGCGGCGAGTTCCTGTTCCCGTTGCCGTTGCTCCTGCAGGCGAGCAAGCCAGCGATCCCGCCGCTCGGTCAGCTCGACCTGCACCTGCTCTGCCGAGTCGGTGGATACAGTCCCAATGCCAAACGGCCGAACATCGACTCCCACTAAATCAAGGAGCCGCTGCAGCTGCCGTTCCAACGTTCCGATCTCGGCAGTAAGGTGCTCCAGTTGCCGGCGCGCCGTGTCGCTCTGATGAACGGTCGCCTGATAATCGGTCTCACCCGCCGTCACCGCTTCCCTGGCTTGGTCTACGGCGTCGCGCAGGGCGCCACAGGTTTTCTCGTTGTCATCGGCCTGTTTGACCAGCGCACTCACCCGTTGCACTGTCTCAGCGTTGGCGGCGCGGAGTTGCTCGATGGTGCCGGCCAGATCGGCAACGGCAGCATCCAGTTCGACTGCCGCGCCGGTTTCATTAATCAGCGCTTCAGCTTCCTTGATTGTTTTTTCATGCTCCCGAACGTCGACGGCAAGCTGTTCAAGGTCCTTGCCGACCCGTGCTTGCTCGATCTGGATCCGGGATCGCGCATCGAGTGCCGCTTTGTACTCACCCCTGAGGGCCTCTCGTTTTTCGCGGGCTTCATCGGCAGCGGGGGGTACGCCTTTGGCAAACGGATGCTCCTTGGCACCGCAGAGCGGGCAGGGTTCTCCATCCTGCAATAGTGGTCGCGCCTCGGCCAAATTCTCGATGCGTTTGAGCAGGGACAACCGATCGTCCAGTTGGCGCACCTGCTCTTCCAGATCCGCCTCTTTGCCGGTCCACTGTTGCAATTGCTCCGTCAGTGCCGCCTGCTCCGCCTCCAGGGCCTGTTGCCGCTGCGCCGATTGCTCGACCGCCTGCCGGTGCGCCGTCACGGATGAGACTGCATCATCGAGTCTGACCAGCACACTTTTTTTTTCTATCAATGACGTCAGCTCTTCACGCCAGTCGCTCACGTCCCGACCAGCCAACAAATCGTTCAGCTCCGAACGCTTGTCGACCAAGGCCTGCTGCCGTGCGTCCCGCTCGCGACGCGTCGCTGCCAGAGTCTCGGCTTGTAGCTGCCGACGCTCGCTAGCGGCACGCAGTGCCTGCTCCGCCTGCTCCACCTCTTTGCCTGTGGCGGACAGTTGTCGCTGAATCGTTCGCAGCGTTTCAAAGCGTCCACGAATCTCGCCAAGGCTCTCCACGAGACCTCCGTCCACCTTGTTTTCCTCGAGCTGCCGTTGCACCTCGGCGAGAAGGCGCTGCGTTGTTTCCTGTTGCGCCACTCCCTGCTGCTGTTGCCGCTGCAGCGCCGCCATGGCCTGCTCCTTCTCCACCTCGGCCTCAACAGCCGTTTTCAGCGCTGCCTCCTTCTCCCTGATAGTCAAGTCCAGCTCACGCACGGTGCGGATAACCGGCAGCTCCTGCTGCTGCTCTGCTTTGCGCGTTTTGCACCGATTATCGGCCGCGCTCGCAGCCGCGGTTGCCAACCGGACGGCCGAGAGGTGCGACGGCATCTTCTCCCTGCAGGTCTGCCACTCTTTTCGGTCCGCCTCCTGGGCACTGCGCAGCGACACCAGGGTGGCATACTCTCCCGTCAACTCGAGAGCAGCGACGGCACGACGAAGGCGCTCCTGCTCGGGAGCGAAAGAGTCGATCCGCTGCTGCAGATCCTCTTTCTGCTGCCGGATCACGGTACCGGCATGGACCAATCTCTCGATCTCATCGAGCCAGTTGAGTATCCGGGTTGCCTGCGCCAACTGGTCGCCCAACGCCGCGTCCCGCCCGACTTTTTGCTCCAGGTCTGCGACCAGCTGCTGCTCCTGCTCTTCGCTGAGAAGGTTCATGCCGGCTAGTTCCGCCTGCACGGTATCGAGTTTTTTCCGCTCGTCCTGCCGCCGCTCATGGACCCGGACGGAGATACGGCTGTAAATCTCGCTGCCGGTAATCTGCTCGAGAATCGGCGCCCGCTCGTCGGGAACCGCCTGCAGAAAGGCGGCGAATCCGCCCTGGGCCAGCATCATCGATCGAGTGAAGCGATCGAAATCCATACCGGTTGCCATTTCAATCTGTTCGGCAACCCCGCGTATCTTTGTCTCGTAAATGGCCCCGGAATCGGCATCGGCGATTTCGTGGCGGGGTGCCTGCAATTCTCCGTCAGGCCGCCGGCGGGCCCGGTGCTGACTCCAGTGACAACGATAACGGCCGGCCTGGGTGGCAAACGTTACCTCGGCAAAACACTCGCCGGTCTGGCGGGATATAATTTCATTACCGCTCTTGGTCACTCTATTCAGACGCGGAGTCCGCCCGTACAAGGCCAGGCAGATGGCATCGAGAATGGTCGTCTTACCGGAACCGGTCGGGCCGACAATGGCAAAGATCCCATCGGCGGCGAAAGACGGGTCGCTCAGATCGATCTCCCATTGCCCGACCAGGGAGTTGAGATTCTTGAATCGAACGTGCAGAATTCGCATCACGTCTCCCGCTCGTCTCTCTCGGAGTCATCCTCGAGCAGGGAAATCACCGCCTCCCGATAAGCGTGCCGTAACGATTCCCACTGCTCCCCGGGCACCTCGTTGATTTCAAGACAGCGAGTGAACACCTGGTCGACATCGAGGTCATCAAGTCTCTCTTCGCCGGCACTCTGTTCGAGAACCCTGGTGAAGAGGCGGCTATTTTTGATGCGAAGAATTTCCAGATCGGTTCCGGCCACCATCTCGTCCAACCGCTCGCGCAGACCGCCGATGAGCTCTTCCCCGTCATAAACCACCTCCAGCCAGACCCGCGTCCCGGCCGCCGCCAGTTCTTCGATGGTCCCGGCGATATTCTGCCAGTCCCCGGCAACACGTTCAAGGCGCTGGAAACCCGGTACCGTTATCGTGCTGATCAGCGGCGGTTGCAGAGGTTCGGCCAGAGTGAAGCGGACCAGGCAAACGCTCTTGCTCTGCCGCGCTTCGCCAAACCCCATGGGGAGCGGCGAACCGCTGTAGCGCCGCGCTTGACAGGCACCCACCAGCTGCGGAATATGCAGATGGCCAAGAGCCAGGTAATCGAGGACCTCCGGAAAGATTCCGGCCGGGACATGGGCCAGTGAGCCGACGTATAGTTCACGCACGCCGTCTCCATCGATGGTCTGCCCGCCGGCCGTAAAGAGGTGGCCCATGCCGATGATGGGAATGGGCAGTCCGAGATCCGCCCGGATCGTTTCGGCACGATCGACAACCACTCGATAGTGTTGCCGGATCCCTTCGACCAACTTCCGTTCCTTGTCGGCAACGCTCTCTCCGGCCTCAACAGTACGGATCATCCGGTCACGCAAATAGGGAACTGCACAGACAATAGCCTCCGGTACCCCTCCGTCGGTCGTCAGCACAAGCACTTCTTCATCCAAACGATCGCCGGCCGTGCCGACAACATGGATATTGAGTGCCCGAAGCAACTCCCTGGGAGCTGTCAGAAATGACGGCGAATCATGGTTGCCGGCGATGACCACCACGTGCCGGCAGACAGAGTCCGCCACGTGACAGAGAAACCGGTAATACAATTGCTGCGCCCGGTTACCCGGCGCACTGGTATCGAAGACATCGCCGGCAACGAGCAGGACATCGACTCCTTCCCGCTCGATGGTTTCGGCGAGCCAGTCGAGAAAGGCTTCGAACTCGGCAAACCGACTGCGTCCATAGAGGGTCCGCCCGATATGCCAGTCCGAGGTATGAAGTATTGTCAACCGGTGCCTGTCCATCACCCTCCACCGTTTCCGTAGCCGCCCACTATCGGCAGGTTCCTTCACTGTTACTGTCTCGCCCGCCGTTCGTCAAGCGACGACCATCTTCAGACGGCACCGGCAAGCGAGGGGGTGCGCCCAAAATAACTATCTCATTTCCCCCGACAATAGGGTAGAGTATGCAGCGCTTCCCACCTGCCGAACCGGGGGGCCGCCCGCTCCTTCAGGGGACCTTCAGTCTCTGGCGTTGTTGCCGTTTCCGGCCAGCAAGACCGAACAATGACGCTTTATGGAGACTGCTATGGTGTGGCTTCCCTGGCAACAACGGCGGGTACCCCCTGCCCCTGCAGCTCCTGCCGACCCGGAAACGGCAGCCGGCTTGCCGCTCGCAGTCCGCTCACCGACAGCACTTCCCGACATCACCCTCGCTCCGATAACAACAACAGCTTCGGACGGTCATCCCACAACGCCGATCTGCAGCCCGTGCCAGCGGTGCGGCGCCTGCTGTGCCTTCTATCTCGTTTCTTTTCCCGGTGACGAAGCAACGAGCAGCACCGGTAACAACGAATTGCTCGACCTCTCCCTGCCCCACGGTGAGACGAGCCGTTTCATGAAAGGAACGAAGGCCAGGCACCCTCGATGCCTGGCCCTGCTGGGAACAGTCGGTGGCCATGTCACGTGCCGTATATACCAGCACCGGCCATCGACCTGTCGCGCGTTCCAGCGCTCCTGGGAAAACGATACCGGCAACACCCTGTGCGACCGGGCTCGCGGTGTTTTCGGCCTGGAGCCGTTCTCCCAGTATTAACGTCCCATGCCATGACCGGCGAACAAGCCGGCCGTAGGAAAGATCACCGCGCGCCGGCACACCGCTCCGTCGCGACTTCGACCTGCCCACCATGCACGCAACCGCTGCCCGCCGTCACTCTCGACACGCTATCTGCTGTTTCGCTCCGCTTCCGCCTCGGCATGGAAATCACCTGAAATTCCGGAAAGATTGGCAAACATAGCAGGATAGTGGTGGCGATAGGCGGCAAAGATTTCTTCAAACGGCAGATCACCATAACTGCCATGATCCGCGATATACTGCATGTGCCGCCGGCCCTCCGCGTTGTATTCATGGAAGACCGCATCATGTTCACCGTCAAATTCCAGTGGTTTGACCTGAAACCGCCGGCACAATGAAAGGTTGAAGGCCGGCGTCGCCTTGACCCACCACCCTTCCAGAAAAAACTCGGTGTAGCCGTGATAGAAAAACAGATCGGTACCCATCGCCTCGCGAAGCCGGGATGTGGACAGATGATTGCGAACATCGGCAAAACCCAGCCTGCTCGGAATACCCTGTTGTCTACCAACGGCAGCAAGGACCACGGCCTTGGCGACGCAATAGCCTGATCCCTTGCCGATTACCGTGCTCGCACGTAATGCCTCCGGCGAATAACGGATGTCATACGGATCATAACGGATCTCGTCACGCACCGCATAGTAGAGCCGGATCGCCTTTTCCTTCAGGCTGTCGCCGCCCTGCCGCCTGCAGACCCGCTCGGCAAAAGACCGAACTTCGGCTGTATCGAAGTCGATAAAGGAAGTGGCCTGGAGATACTGGTCAACATCATCTGGTGCCATTATGATTCCTGGTTTTTTTGCTTGCCGGCCATTTCACGCCGATCATCTTGAGATATAAACGTTCAACCTTCGTTCTCGCCCACGGCGTTCGCCGAAGAAACCTGAGGCTGGAAGAAATCGACGGATTTTCACGAAAGCAGCGGATATTAACTTTTGCAGCCAGGCCCTCCCAGCCGAAAGCGGCTTGAAGGTCAGTCAGCATTTGCTCAAGTGTTATGCCATGCAGCGGATCCTTGCTCGTTGTTTCTGCCATTGCGTCTTCCCGGTATCACGTTTTTTTTGTGCGGCAGCAACGGTGCCGCCACCTCGTCGAACAGCTGCCGAACCCGGACGGCTCTACCGGGGTGCCGCTCTGATATGTTCAACGACCAATCGGCTCAATTCGGCCAGGATTCGGCTCATGGCCGCCGTTATCGCCGGATAGTCCCCGGTTTCAAGCGGCTCGATCAGCGCCACATCTCCGGAGACGAGCGGATTGTTGTCATCTCCTGCAAACAGCAGCCAGACACCATTGAAGACCACCTCCTGCGCCGAGGTCGCTTCGAACCGATTTATGATCAACTGCAACCGCAGATCGTTGCCGACCGGTTCCAGCCATGGCACGACGAGATACTGCTCGGCCGACAACAAGTGCCCGACATTTTCCACCAGCACCCGGCTCACCTCGTCCCCAAGTGAACCGCCCCAGCGGTTCATTTCCGAACGAACCAGTGTGTTGGCCCCGCTCCGGACGGTAATGGCCGGATACTCCAGATATTTGGCCAACGCAATCGGGCCGATGCCGACAACCGTTCGGGCCTGGACTATATCCCCGACCGACCGAGTATCACCGGTGGCCAGGGAAGACAGGGCGTAGAAGCGGGTCGATGGCGGACTGCCGCAACCTGCCAGCACGACCACCACGAGTATCAGGGCGATAACCCCGGATAACTCGTTTCTGTTGTTTCTGTTCATTGCTCCCCCTGATCGTCTTTCCCCCAGAGCAGCGCCTCCGGATGGCGGCCCAGATACTCAACCAGGATGGCGAGGGACTGGGACGTCTCCGCCAGATTATTGAGGGCACGCCGCAGCTCATATTTGGAACGCTCGTCCGACGCCGTGCTGCGGACGGCGGCCAGCGTCTCGTCAAAGCGCCGCAGGGAAAGTCGCGCCTCGGCCAACAGCTGCTGGAAGCTGTCCGCCATTTCGGCCGGCACCCCTTCTTCAAAGGCAAGCAGCCGATCACCACGCTCGATAACCGCAGTGGCCGCAGCAAGTAAGGCCCGGGCGTCTGCCGACAGCAGGCCGACCTCGTCATCTATCGTCTGCAGCAGAGTCCGGGCTTCTGTTGCCGCCTGGTTCATCACGTGCGGCAGCTCCTGCATCTCGGGAGAATTGACGAGTTGTTCCAGACCGCCCACCAAGTCGTTAACCCGCTTGATCAGTTGCTGGATCGGCAGGTCTTCGATCTTCTGGGCAATCTCTTCAACGGTGGACGGGACCGTCGGAATCTGCGGGTAATCGGTTACGTTGGTAACCAGGCTTGACGGGCGCTCCGGCCGGAAATCGATATCGATCATCAACTGGCCGGTGACCAGGCTCTGGGTCTGCAATTGGGCCCGCAGCCCTTTCGCCAGCAAGTCCCGTTCATAATCGATCGCCTCCGGATCACCTTTGGATATCCGAAATCGTGCCAAATCGACCTCGGCAATCACCGGTACGGTAAATCTCATTTCCTGCAGATTCCCCTGCAGGATGATATCGGTCACCGAACCGATCTTGACCCCGCGAAAGACGACCGGTGCCCCGACGGACAGTCCTTTCACGGAGCCGTCGAAATACATGACGTATTTCACGGTCGGGCGAAACAGCTTGCCGGAGCCGAACAGCACCACGCCGGCCAGCGCCAATCCGATCGCACCGAGCACGAACAGTCCGATCATCGCTGTACTCGCTTTTTTGCTCATCAGTCATCACCTCGCTGTAACGTTGCCCCACCGGCCGGACGATCGCTCTCGCCCCGGGTGAGGAATCGTCGCACCATGGTCACCTCCGACTCATCGCGCAAGCGCTGCGGATCTCCGGAGGCGATCATGGTTCCGGCGTCACCATCGAGAAAGACCGAATTGTTGCCGATGGCGAAAATACT
>NPIE01001172.1_pt1 | contig 21830 bp, 21 predicted proteins | sample 8637661 | NCBI WGS metagenome assembly NPIE01 (sample SAMN07420842, study PRJNA396082) | bioreactor metagenome | isolation source: sample BA12 brine-fed electro-methanogenic bioreactor BA | place: Japan: Kochi | collected 2016-12-09
CAGTATACTGTATGCACATTTACGCATACATTTCCATTGTTGAAACAGTGGTTTATGGCATCTTTCAAGCACAGATAAACGCGCGAGTTCGCGGGCTTCCATCGCCCCTTCACACCTTATTCATGGCATGCAATCACGCGACTTCCCAACTCTACACGCTCTTAACGACGCCTAGCTTCAATGCGGTTCATTCCAGCCAGCAGAAACCCAAGGGAAACGAAAGCCCCAGGGGGCAGAATCATCAGCAGCACCGGCTGGTAACCACTGCCGAAAAGGGAGACACCAAACAGGCTGCCGGCACCCAGGACTTCCCTCACAGCACCCAGAACAAACAACGCAAGAGTAAAACCTACTCCCATGCCAAGTCCGTCGACAATCGAATTCCTCAAGGGATTGCGAGAGGCGAAAGCTTCGGCCCGTCCAAGGATCAGGCAGTTGCAGACAATCAAAGGGATGAAGATGCCTAACGCTTTGTGGAGATCATAAAGAAAGGCTTCCATGGTCAACTGCACCACGGTTACAAAAGAGGCGATAATCACAATAAAGGAAGGGATGCGCACCTTGCCGGGAATGACATTGCGCAAAGCAGAAACGGCAACATTGGAACAAAGCAGCACAAACGTCGTTGCCAGGCCCATCCCCAGGCCGTTCTCGGCACTGGTCGTCACAGCCAGCGCAGGACACAGGCCGAGCAGCAACTTGAACACCGCATTTTCCCGCCAGATTCCGTTACTGAACTCCTGCTTCAGACTCATCACTGCCCCCCCTCGGCACCAACAATGGCACCACGGTTTTCGTGAAAAAATTCCAGCCCGCGACGCAGGGCGCCTACGATTGCCCGGGGTGAGATTGTGGCTCCTGTTATTTCGTCAAACTCGCCACCGTCCTTTTTGACGCGCCAGTCGGCGTTGTCCAGTCTTTTAGCCTCGAACTGCTGCTTGAACCATTCTTCTTCAATTTTGTCGCCAAGGCCCGGGGTTTCGGCATGCCTTAAAATTTCAACAGCGACAACAGTTCCATCGGGGCGAACGCCCGCCATCACCGCTATGTCGCCGCTGTAACCATCAGGGGCAATTGCTTCGAAAGCTACGCCGGTGATTTTACCGTCTGCGCGGCCAAGGTAAAAAGTGCGCTCAACGGGTTTTCCTTTTTTATCCACGCCGACCGGCAAGACAACGCGATCCTGATCGGGGCTGTTATCAAACTCGGGCAGAACAGCAGACAGGGCTCTGAGTTTTTCCAGCCGGCGCTGTTCTGCAATCGGCTCACGAGTAAGACTCTCCACCAGCGAGAGGACAAAACCCGCACAGACAGTAATCAGGGTCAGCACAATGACCAGACGAACTATATCCTTCATGGGCGTCCCTTGTTTATGCTTTGTGCGGCACGTAGCCGAACTTGCGCGGCCGACAGTAGCGATCGATAAGCGGCGTAGCGGCATTCATCAGTAGAATTGCGAATGAAACCCCTTCAGGATAACCGCCGAAGAGACGAATCAGCACCGTAACAACTCCACACCCTAAACCAAAAACAATCATCCCCGCAGGCGCGACGGGAGAAGTCACCATGTCGGTCGCCATGAAAAAGGCTCCCAGCAGAAGCCCCCCCGTAACCAGATGAAACAGGGGACTGGGATAACGAGCGGGATCAACCAGCCAGAAAATTCCCCCGAACACAATGACGCTGCCGATAAAGCTCAATGGGATATGCCAGGTAATGATGCGCTTCCAGAAAAGATAGAGCGCGCCCGCCAGCAGAGCCAGCGCCGAAACTTCGCCGAGACATCCCCCCATATTGCCGACGAAGTAATCCACGGTCTGCGCAGTGCCGTGAGAAGGTAGCTGACCGGTCAGCATCACTGCAGTTTTCATTTCCCCCAGGGGAGTTGCCGTGGTGAGGGCATCAAGCCCTGAACCGCCGGGGGAAGGAGCACTCCAACGCGTCATCTGAACCGGGAATGAAATCAGAAGGACCACCCGCGCGACCAGGGCCGGATTAAAGGGGTTATACCCCAATCCGCCGAAAATCTGCTTGGCAACGACAACAGCCACCACTGCGCCCAGAAGAGCAAGCCACCAAGGCGTGGATGGAGGCAGATTAAGGGCCAGAAGAATACCGGTCAGGGCTGCGCTGCCGTCGCGCCAGGTCTGCTCTCTGCCCATAATTCTGCGACACAGAGCTTCCGCAGCAATGCAACCGGTTGTACAGACCAAAAGCACCCAGAGCGCAGGCAGTCCGAAAAAATAAACGGAAACGGCGCAGGCCGGCAGAAGGGCATAGATGACCGCTCGCATGATAGCGCCGGTCGTCTGCTCAGCATGAATATGAGGCGAGGAAGACAGATAAAGCTGCTTGTCCACGTCAGGCATTCCTTTTTTGAGCCATAATGGCACCTTTCGCCTGGCGGATGAACTGCACCAGGGGAATCATGGAAGGACAGATATAAGTGCAACACCCACATTCGATACAGTCCAGCACGCCGAGAGTTTCGGCCGTCTCGATCTGATCATGTCTGGCATGTGCGACAATAGTTGTGGGCAAAATATGCGCCGGACAAACGGAAACGCACCGCCCGCAGCGAATACACGGCCCCTCGGGGCGCGGATCAACATCCTGCTCCCGAAAAATCAGCAATCCGCCCGCACCCCGTGTCACTGGGACATCAAGGGAAAGCTGCGCGGTTCCCATCATGGGCCCCCCCAGAATGATTTTGCCAGGGTCCCCACTGAAGCCACCGCAGGCTTCGATCAAATGCCGTAAAGGGGTGCCGATGCGGACCCGCAGATTTTTCGGTTCAGCCACCCCGGGCCCGGTTACGGTCACCACCTGCTCGATCAGCGGCTGCCCGGCACGCACAGCGGCGGAGACGGCAGCCGCGGTACGCACATTTTGGACCAGCACACCGGCATCCATGGGCAAGCCGCCGGATGGGACCTCGCGGTCGGCAATGGCGCAGATCAACTGCTTTTCGGCACCCTGCGGATACTTGACTCGCAACGGTACCACCTCGATATCACAGGAGGCGCAGGCGGCCTCCATCACCTTGATGGCGGCGGGCTTGTTCTCCTCGATGCCGATAAAAATGCGCGGGCGTCCCAGCACTGCAGCGAGCAGATGGACGCCGTCGAGGATCCGCTCGGGCTCTTCCAGCATCAGGCGATAGTCGGTCGTCAGGTAAGGCTCGCACTCAGCGCCGTTTATAATCAGGGTATCAATCGGCTTTTCAGGCGGAGGAGACAGTTTGACATGGGTGGGAAAGGTCGCGCCCCCCAGGCCGACAATGCCGCAGGCACGCAATTTGTCGCGGATCGAATCGGCCGCCAACTCATCGTCGGCAAGGCCGCGCAGATCGTCACACCACTGATCGCGGCCGTCAGGACGGATAATCACCGCAGGAAGGTCGCGTCCCGAGGGGTGGGGGCGCGCCTCAACCGAAACAACCTCCCCGGACGTGGAAGCATGCACGGGAACCGAGACGAATCCCCTCGCCTCACCGACAACCTGTCCGCGGCAAACGAGCTCGCCGGCAGCGACGCAGGGTTCTGCGGGCGCACCAATGTGCTGCGACAACGGGATGATGATCTCATCCGGCAAGGGGCAGATTTCTACCGCCTTTTCCGCCGAGGCGGCTTTGCTGTCAGGAGGGTGAAGACCACCCCGAAAAGTCCTAGGTTTTCTGCTCATTCACGAGACTCGCTGCAATCAGGCAACCGGTCAGGCCGCTTCGTCGGAGGAAGGGACAATCGAAGGGGCAAAAGTGCTCCCCTCGGGATACCCGCTGATGAAATCACGAATACAGTGCGTGGGACACTTTTCAACCGCCGGAGCCGCCTGTCCTTGATGGGCATAAACGACCCGGGCAAGAAAATCTTCAATCACATAGGCTTCGGGAGCGGCCTTTTTACAGATCTGACAGGCGATACAGCCGACCTGGCAGTACTTGCGCACGACTGCTCCCCTGTCATGACTGTTGCAGAGGACGTGAACAGTAGCCGAGGCGGGCACCATGCGGATCACCTGGCGCGGGCACACTGCAATGCATTTGGTGCAGCCGGTGCATTTTTCCCGACTGATGACCGCCAGGCCCTGTTCGGTGATCTCGATGGCTCCAAACGGACAGGCGCGAACGCAGCTGCCAAGACCCAGGCAACCACCCGGGCACGCCTTAGGTCCATCGGCGAGCTTTTGGGCCGCGCTGCAATCTTCCACTCCGAGATAACGGTATTTATCCTTCGCCTTGACCTGATCACCCTGGCAGATTACCACCGCCACCTCGGGCTCACGCAAGCTGGCGGATACCCCGAGGATGGATGCAAGCCGCTCGATAGTCGCCTGCCCGCCAGGCGTACAGGCGGCAGGGTCAACCTTTCCTTCAGCCAGTGCACGGGCAAAACCTGCGCAGCCCGGAAACCCACAGGCTCCGCAGTTGGCACCCGGCAAAGCATCGAGAATTTCCAACTCCCGGGGATCAACTTCCACTGCGAACTTTTTTGACGCCAGTCCGAGAAGAATCGCCGCCGACAGCCCGATCCCTCCCAGACTTACTATCGCTTCCAGCATAGCGCTCTCACCCTAGAAAAAGTGCCATCACCCGGCCACCAGGCCGGCAAATCCCATGAACGCCAGCGAGAGAAGGCCGGCCGTGACCATGGCAATAGCTGTTCCGCGAAAAGCCTCGGGAACCGGACAGAGATCCAGACGCTCGCGCAATCCGGCAAACAACACCAGCGCCAGGGTAAAACCGACGGCGGCACCGACCGCAAAAACAACCGCCTCGAGAAAGGAATAATCTTTTTGAATATTTAGAACAGCCAGTCCCAGTACGGCACAATTGGTGGTAATCAGAGGCAGAAAAATACCAAGAGACTGGTAAAGAACGGGACTGGTTTTCTGCACGACCATCTCAACCAACTGAACCAGGGCTGCAATCACCAGGATGAAGGCGATGGTCTGCAGGTATTCGACCCCCAGCGGAGCCAGAATGAATCTCTGGACAAGCCAGGTCACGGCAGAAGCCACCGTCAAAACAAAGGTGACCGCCATCCCCATGCCGAGTGCCGTTTCGACTTTTTTGGAAACGCCGAGAAAAGGGCAGATTCCCAGAAAGCGCGCAAGAACGAAATTGTTGACAAAGATGGCACTGATCAGAATGATCAACAAACTCGCCATAAAACCTCCCTCGGCGCGAAAAAGACAAACCCAGATCGGGCTGATCGCACAATGTAAATTATTGCCACAATCGTGTCAAATTTCTCTTTACACGCCTTTCTTGACAACCTTGCACGGGCATGCTAAGCAGACGGACAAGTTCTGGACACCAAAAGGAAATCTCCGAGGGAACATGCCGAAGGGGATAATTTTCTAATCGCTTGATGAGATTTGCATTTTCCACATATCGCAAAATGTTCCGCCAACCCACGCGACGAGGGATATTTACATGAACCACACCAAGTCAGCCCAACTTTTCGCCGAAGCCAAGAAATTCATTCCCGGCGGGGTTAACAGCCCCGTGCGTGCTTTCAAATCGGTCGGCTGCGACCCGGTCTTCATTACCCACGCCAGCGGCTCGCAGGTTTATGACAGCGACGGCAACAACTATATCGATTATGTGCAATCCTGGGGTCCGATGATCCTTGGCCATGCCCACCCCAAGGTGGTCGAGGCCATCTGCAAAACCGCAGCCGACGGAACCTCCTTCGGCGCACCGACCCATCTGGAAACCCAACTGGCACAGATGGTCTGTGAAGCTTACCCCAATATTGAAAAGGTCCGCATGGTTTCGTCGGGGACCGAAGCCACCATGAGCGCCATTCGTCTCGCCCGCGGCTATACGGGCCGTGATAAAATCATCAAGTTTGACGGCTGCTACCACGGTCACGCAGACAGCCTGCTGGTTAAAGCCGGCAGCGGCGCCGCAACCTTCGGCGTCCCGACCTCCCCCGGCGTTCCCGCGGATTTCGCCAAGCATACCCTGACCGCCAATTACAACGACCTCGAAGAAGTCAAACAACTGGTCGCCGCCAACAAGGGTGAAATAGCGGGTATAATCCTGGAGCCTGTTGCCGGCAACATGGGCTGCGTCGCCCCCCGCGCCGGATTCCTTGAAGGCCTGCGCGATCTGTGCACCCGGGAAGGGATCCTCCTGATCGTCGACGAAGTCATGACCGGCTTTCGTCTGGCCTACGGCGGAGCGCAGGAGCGCCTTGGCGTGCGCGGCGACCTCGTGTGTCTCGGAAAAATTATCGGTGGCGGCATGCCCGTCGGCGCCTTCGGCGGCAAACAGGAGATCATGGACGAACTGTCTCCCGGCGGAGGGATCTACCAGGCAGGAACCCTGTCCGGAAACCCTCTTGCCATGAGCGCCGGCATCGCCACCCTCAACCTGCTTAAAGAAGAAGGGTTTTATGAGCAGATCGAGGAAAAGAGCGCCTACCTCGAAAAAGGACTGCGTGATGCAGCCTCCCGCACATCCCATGAAACCTGCCTACAGCGCGTCGGCGGGATGTTCTGTACCTATTTCCAGGGAGGACCCGTGTCCAGCTTCGCCGATGCGTCCCGCAGCGACGTCGAAACCTTCGGCCGCTTTTTCCGCGCAATGCTCGACAAAGGGATCTACCTCGCCCCGTCACAGTTTGAAGCAGGCTTTATGAGCATCGCCCATACCCGCGAAAACCTCGATCGCACTATCGAGGCGGCCCAGGAGGCTTTTTCAAGTCTGTAAATGCTCCAGAGATTCGCATGCAGAGCCGTTTTCAGGCTCAGGCTTTGCGCGCGAATCCTGCCCGCTTGCCCATGATTTTCCTTCAAAAACCGGTTGACACCCTGGTCGCCTTATGCTAATTAGATCGGGTTTTTGACTCCGGGTACCGTATACCAAACTTATGGCCGAAGACGATCGCCAACTTTTTAAATCACTGGGCTTCCTGTCCAGCATCGGGATCTCCATGGTGGCGGCCACTATAATCGGCCTGGCTATGGGGTATTATCTCGACCAATGGCTTGAAACGTCGCCGTGGCTGACCCTCATCTTTCTGTTGTTCGGTATCATTGCCGGGTTTCGAAATATGTTTATCCTGACTCGCAGGGAGGTCCGGCGCCAGCAGGAACAAGATGACCGAGACAATCGCGCCGGACAATGACGACAGGATCCAACAGCAACTTGCGCGCCGCAACTGGATCATTCTGGGCCTGCTGATCCTCGGTAGCTTGCTGTGGCGATCCACCGCAGTGACAGCCGGCGTTGCCGGTGGCGGTCTTGTCGCCATTGTCGCTTTTGTCTGGATGCGGAGGTCGCTTCGGCGCGCCATCGCCCAGGCCGAGCATGGAAATCCGCGGGGCCGGTATCAATTAAGCTTTCTTCTTCGCCTTGCTTTCATCGGCACGGCGATTTTCGTGCTTATCGCCATTTTTAAGGTTCATCCGGTTGCGCTTGCTGCCGGCCTTTCGGTGATGGTGCTCAACATCCTATGGCTGACATTGCGGCGCCTGGGCTAAAAAATTCGACATTTCCGGTTTCCCGAATCCGTTGAAGGAGACGTTTCAAAAATGACACACCCTTTTTTATTTCTGCAGTGGCTTGAACAGAAACTCAACCTACACTTCGGCGTCCATGTAACCTACTCCTGGTTCGTCATCCTTCTTCTGGTTGTTGTGGCATTTTTCGCTACGCGTCGCACGGAGCTTATCCCCAAGGGCATCCAGAACTTCATGGAAGTCGTTGTCGGCATCGTCCAGAACCTGATCGACGAAACGATGGGCAAGGCAGGCAGGCCCTACCTCCCCCTGATCGCCACTTTCGCCCTTTTCATTCTGGTATCGAACCTGATCGCCCTGGTGCCCGGCTTCATGCCGCCGACGGCCAACCTCAACACCAACGCTGCATTGGCGCTGACGGTGTTTGCCATGACGCACATTGTTGGCCTCAAGGAGCACGGGCTCAAATATATCAAACATTTTATCGGGCCTGTCTGGTGGCTGGCCCCGATCATGCTCCCCATCGAGATCATCGGGCACCTTGCGCGTCCTCTTTCACTGTCTCTTCGTCTCTTCGGCAATATGTACGGACACGAGATTGTACTGATGATCTTTCTTGCGCTGGTGCCGTTCCTGCTTCCGGTGCCCATGATGCTGATGGGTGTTCTTGTTGCATTTATCCAGACATTCGTTTTCACTCTTCTGGCGATGATCTACATTGCGGGATCACTCGAGGAAGCGCATTAGATTTTACAAGATTCAATAAACAAGCGAGATATACGGAGTACCACCCTGTCCTATACTGTATAGGAAAAATAAACACTCGAAAGGAGAAGGAAACATGGAATTTTTTGCTTGGTGTATGATTGCTGCCGGTTTCGGCATGGCTATCGGCTCTTTTGGTACCGGCCTCGGTCAGGGGATTGCCATCAGCCGCGCGGTTGAAGGCGTTGCCCGTAACCCCGGCGCAAGCGGCAAGATCATGACGATCATGCTGATCGGTCTGGCCATGATCGAGTCCCTGGCGATTTACGTTTTCGTTGTCGCCATGATCATTCTGTTCGCCAATCCCTTTACCGAACAGGTTATGTCTCTGGTTGGCTAAACCCGTAAAACCCGAAAGGGTGCGTCCCGACGGGACGCACCCTTTTTTTTGCACCAAACCCGACCTTCTTCCCTTGCCTTTTTTTTTCATACACTGCCATAATAGCCGACGAAAAAATAGATATCGCTTGAGGGAGTAATCACGCTAGGAGGAGTAAAATGCTGAAGGTCTTACCCCGCATTCTTGTTGCCCTATTGCTGTTCGGCTTTTTGGGTTCCCAGGCTTTGGCAGCCAACGGTCTGGCTATCGACCCACAGACCTGTATCGACTGTCACGAAGACGTTGTCTCAGCCGAAACCTTCGCCAATTCGGTCCATGGCCAAAATGCCTGTACCAGCTGTCATGTCGAAATAACCTCGGTTGATGCTCACATGATGGGTGAGATCGATGTCCAACCCGTCAATTGCGTTCGCTGTCACAAAAAAGAAACCGCCGAGCACTACGCATCGGTTCACATGCTCAACGATATCGGCTGCTCCGCCTGCCACTACGATATCCATGAGCATAATTACTGGGAAGGCGATAAGCGCATTGCGACCTCCAAGTGCGCCGAATGTCACTTTGACGTTCACGAAACTTTCGAGTCCTCCATTCACGGCCAGGCGATCGAAGCTGGAAACATGGACTCGGCCGCCTGTTTCGACTGTCACGGGCTTCATGAAATAAAACCCCTTGGAGATCCGTCTTCCCACGACAATCGCGAATTTCACACTCGCGTCTGTCTGGACTGCCATGATGACCAGGAGATGATGAGTCGCAATGGGGTCAACACCGTTGCAGTTGACACTTACATGGACAGCTATCACGGCAAAAACTACCGCCTTGGCTATCCTGAGCTGGTCGCCGGTTGCGCGGACTGCCACACCTCTCATGCCGTGCTGCCCTCTGATAATCCGGATTCCAGCGTGCACCCCGACCATCTGGTCGAAACCTGTGCTGACTGCCATGAAAACGCCACTCCGCTGTTTACCAAGTTCTACTCGCATGGCAGCTACCACGATGCCGAAAACTATCCGATTCTTTACTGGACGTTCATGGCGATGACCGGCCTGCTGGTCACGACTTTCGCCGTTTTCTGGCTGCATACGCTGCTGTGGATGTTCCGCGGTTTTGTCGAAAACCGTGAGAAGAAGGCTGCATTGATCCGCGGCGACCATGTGCATCATATTCCCGATGCCCATAAGATCTATCGTCGCTTCACCAGACGCCACATCTTCCTGCACCTTCTGGTTATTATCAGCTTCCTGATTCTATCCCTGACCGGCCTGCCCTTGAAGTTTGCCGACCAGGCCTGGGCAAGAATCATGATGGACTGGTACGGTGGCGCTCCGGTAGCAGCCGCTCTGCATCGCTTCGGCGCCGTGATCACTTTCGTTTATTTCGGTACAGCGATCGTCATGAGCGTGCAGTTCCTGTTCGTTCGCCAGGACATCCCTGGCAACCCCATTCAGCGCCTCTTTGGTCCTGACTCGCTGTTCCCCAACTTGCGCGATGTGCGCGATATCGCCGGCATGTTCCGCTGGTTCCTGTTCCTCGGACCCAAGCCGACTTTTGAGCGTTGGACCTACTGGGAAAAGTTCGACTTCCTTGCTGTCTTCTGGGGTATGTTCGCCATCGGTGGCTCCGGCCTCATGCTGTGGTTTCCCGAATTCTTCGGTACCTTCCTGCCGGGCTGGATGTTCAACGTGGCCACCATCGTTCACTCGGACGAAGCCCTGCTGGCAACCGGCTTTATCTTCACTGTCCACTTCTTCAATACGCACGGACGGCCCGAGAAATTCCCCATGGATTTCGTTATTTTCAACGGCGAAATCAACAAGGAGGAATTCCTCGAGGAGCGCGGTGACCAGTGGCGTCGCTATGAGGAACTCGGCATCACAGAACAATTCGTCAAACCCAAGCCCTCCGGTGTTGTCTATGACTTCATTCTGAAGGCGTTCGGTTTCAGCGCCGTGTTTATAGGGATTACCCTGGTCATCCTGATGGTCTATGCCTTTATGCATGGCAGCGGCCATTAAAACCCCGCTCTATAGCAACATAAAAAAAGGCTGCCTTCGGGCAGCCTTTTTTTATGTTATATTTGGACACTCACTGAATTTAGAGCGACTCAACAGCCAAGGGTTGCGCATCTGAACAGTTTCATCCTGCATTCAAGCACAGCCTAAAACATTGGTTTCATCAATTATTGTAGAAGGTTACTTGACCTGACTCATTAATTTTTTAATTATTGACATAACGGTGTTCCAAACTGTATTTATTGGGCCGAACATTGAATTTCCCGCCAGCGGACTTTCACTGCACAGTCATCGCTTTTTGCATTGACAGCCCAAGCTTAACCGACAACAGGCCGTTCGGCAGCTCTCGCGTATCGAATGTGCTGAAATAATAACCACAAAGGGGCATAGTATGAAAAAACTCACCGACATCGTTTCAGCTTTCACCAAAGGCATCGCGCGCAGCCGCGTTTCCCTTGTCGGGGCAATGATTGTCACCGCGGTATTTCCTTTCCTCTTCGGGGCCATTCTCTACGACCTGCTTGCCCACATCGACAATACATACATGGCCGCCCTGATCTACATGATCCTTGGCCCGGCTTTTATCGGTGGACTGGTCCTGGTTTTTCTCGGGTTGTTCTTCTTCAAGGGAAAAGAAGAAGTGCGCCTGTTCACCATGGACTACCTGCGCGATTTTTTTACCGACCCCACCAAATTCAGCAAAATGCGCAAATTGATCTTCTTTGCGGTCTTTCTGACCGGGGTCAATATCTTCATCATTGGATTATTGGCTTACCGCGGCTACCATTATATGGAATCCAATGGTTTCTGCGGGCAGTTCTGCCACACTGTAATGAACCCGGAATACACCGCCTATCAGAACTCCCCCCACTCGCGCGTCAATTGCGTTGAATGTCATATCGGCTCCGGCGCGACCTGGTTTGTCAAATCTAAAATTTCCGGGGCGCGGCAGCTGGCCGCCGTCGCTTTCGACACCTACCCCCGCCCCATCGAAACGCCGGTACATGGACTTCGCCCCGCCCGCGACACCTGTGAGGAGTGCCATCGCCCGGAGAAATTTCATGGCGACAAACTGGTGATCCGTGACAAGTTTCTGCCCGATGAAGAAAACACCCACGTTCAAAGCGTACTGCTGATGAAAATCGGATCAGCCGGCGACCGTGCTACCAGCGCCAACGGCATTCACTGGCATGTGGCACCGGAAAATGAAATCACCTACAAAACTGCGAACTGGGAGCGCACTGAAATTCCTGAGGTCATTCTCCACCAGGAGGATGGGACAGAAAAAGTTTTTCGCACTGAAACCGATATGGAAGGTGAATATGCTGACGTGCGGGTAATGGACTGCATCGATTGTCACAACCGCCCGACCCACATTTACCTGCCGCCCGGCCGAGCCATCGACAACAAGATACTCGAGGGGAAAATCCCTTCAGAAATCCCCTTCATCAAGAAGATGGCCATGGAAGTTGTGCAGAAAGAATACACCAGCCAGGATGAAGCGAGGACGCGCATTGCCACGGATCTGACCAACTGGTACAAACAGAATTATCCTGAAATCAGCCAGGAGAATCCTGAAAAGCTTGCAAAAGCGATCGCAGGCATTCAGGAAGCATACAGTGAAAACGTTTTCCCTGAAATGAACATCGAATGGAACACCTACACCAACCACATCGGCCACACTGAGGATTTTGATTTCTCCATCGGCTGCCTTCGCTGTCACAACGACATGCATGAGACGGAAACCGGCGAGGTCATCTCGATGGATTGCGACACCTGCCACTTGGTGCTCGCACAGGATGAGGAAGATCCGGAAGTCCTTCGCACCCTGGGCGGCGGGTACTGATCCCCGGCAAACACCCTTTCAGGACAAGAAACCCCGGCACAAAAGCCGGGGTTTCTTGTTGCCCACTGCAAACCCTTCTCAGGAGTTCTCCTGCCGGTCAGCCTTTCCACCCACGTTACCGCTGTGCCGCAACTCCCTGGCCGCGTTTGCATCAACGGATCGAAGGTGCAGGTCACGCTGCGGGAAGGGGATCTCAACGCCCTCTTCACGGAACCGCCTGTCGATATAACACCCCAGATCACTGCGAACAGTGAACCTGTTTCCGATATCGGAGATCCTGCATCGCAGCTCAAAATCCAGGGAGCTGTTGCCAAAGCTCACAAAGATCGGTGAAGGGGCTGGCTCCTTAAGAATGAGTTCGTGCTTCACCGCCGCTTCCAGCAGGATTTTCAGCACCAGCTCGATATCGCTGCCGTAGGCGACGCCAACCGGCAGCACGACCCGCGATCGAGAGTTTGAGAAAGTCCAGTTGGTCACCTTCTCCGAGATAAACCGGCTGTTGGGAACGATCAGTTCAGACTGGTCGAAGGTCTCGATAATAGTCGAACGCAATCCGATCATGCCCACCCTGCCCCATTCCCCGTCAAGAACGACCATGTCGCCGACTTTAACCGGTCTTTCAAACAGAAGAATCAGGCCGCTGACGAAGTTGTTGACGATGTTCTGCAGCCCGAAGCCGATGCCGATACCGAGAGCCCCTGCGAGGACGGCAAAATTACGCAGCTCAAGGCCAGCCATCCCCATGGCTAGGAGAAATCCTACAAACACAAGAAAATAATGCAGGAGCTTCTTGATGGAATCGCTCACTCCGCGATCAATATTTCGATAAGGGAAAAATTGCGTCTCCAGAGTGGCGCGCAGAATCCATGAGGTCTGTATTGAAAGATAGATCACCAAGGCGGACAACAGCACCATGGATAAGGTCAGGTGAACTTCTCCAAGGGTCAGCCCCAATCCAGTGATATCATCCCAGGTCTGTGCAAATGAATCATACAGGCCCCAGACCGCGAGGAGGTTGTAACCACCCCCGACCCAGACCAGTACTGCAAAAATCCACTTAAGACGCCGCCCCAGCTCACGTCCGTATCGCTGAATGAAACGCAGCCTGGAAAATACAGGCTGCTCCAACGCAAAATCGATGGCACCCTCGCCGAGACGCAGGGCCATGGTCGCGCCAATAACGACAAAGACCGAGCGAATAGAAGATTCAAGCAATCGAATGGCAAGCACACTGTAGTCTGTAATCTGCGCCAGCAGCGTAATCAAAAAAACCAGGGCACCCAGGCGCAGGCCAAAGACGAAAAGCGCTGATCGCTCCTTGGTCGAACGCCGGCAAAAGGAGGCCGCGAGTAGGCAGAAAGGTAATCCCGCCAGCGCTACCAGAGTCACCCCCAGACGAAGAAGCGGCAGAGGAAAGTTGATCAGCTGCGCCCCCCATCAAACCTATCAGCATGCTGGCCAACAAAAAGACGATCAGCCGCTTAAGGGAGTGATGCACAATACCGGCAATCAGGACAGTCGCCGAGAAAACGGTCAGGGTTGAGAGAACCAGGCTCAACGCGGCGGGCACCGCAGAATATAGAGTTCCCAGGAAAGCCATGGCAACAAAGATCCCGGTGGCCCAGGGATGTCAAGCAGAAAGCGCCATTCCGCAGTGCCTTCGCCGAGACGACGATAGCGACGGATAAAACCGGCCACGACAAAAACCGTGATGGCCTGCAATAAAGAAATCCATCCCTGGGTTGAAAAAAAATCAATGTCAAACCGAAATGCCTGCCGGATGCCCTGCTGGATCTCTTTGGTCATGGCCGGTTCAAATTGTCGATAAAATTCGGAACTGACAAGGGAGTGACCGGTTTTTTTAAAGGTCTGTCCCCGAACCTCCTTCAAGGCTGACTCGATGCGCCCGATCAAGGTCTGGTGTTCATTGAGCAGACGCGAGAGTTCCTCCTGCACCACGACCAGCGGCGGTACAGTCTTTGAAATCTGCGACAGGACCTTCTCGATGGTTTGTAGACTCTGGGAAAAGGTCTCTGAGGGGAGATTAGTCTGCTGAGAGGAGAGCTGCTCTTCCCATTGCTGCCAGAATTTGCGCCGGGCCTCCCAGTCGTTGCGCATGCGGTCCAATGCCCCGAGCCTGGTGACGACCTGCTCCATCACCTGATTGAGGGTTGAATGCCCGCTTTTAAGCTGAGAAAGCGCCTCCAGCAAGCGGTCAACATTCCAGCTTTCAGGGTCGCCCTGACGGGCGATACGATCTCGAGTCTGGATCAAACGCGCTTCAGTCTGTTCCAGACGCCCCTCAAGATCTCTGGTATCTTCATATTCGGACAGGCGTGCCATGGTCTCCGATGCACGGCTTGTCAACTCGGAGGCTTCTACCCCAACCCTGGCCAGGCCCGGAAACAGGGGCTCAGAGAAGGTCTTTTCAATCAGAGCGCCGGCGTCCTGGGCAAAAACAGGGCCTGAGCCTGATACCCAAAAAACCATAGACAGCAATACAATAAGACAGCGGTTCATCATCAGGCTATGTGCTCCGTCAAAAGGGATGTCTTGATTTGCCATAGGATCATGCTTAACTTTACCTTGTGTTATGGAGATATGGGGAACAAGTTTCGCTCAAAACGACACGCGCCTCAGGGAAAATCAGTTGACGCAGCCTGCCAACACCCATAAACTTTCATCTTTTCATTCATTTTTCAGGAATTTCACAATGATTCATTTGAGGGTCCTTCTTTTCTTTGTCGGCATCCTTCTTTGCAGTGCGGGACCCGGCTGGGGGGAGCAAGACAAAAAGCTCTCCGTATTCACGACCATCGAGCCTCAGGCCTACCTGTTGAAAAGAATCGGTGGAGAACGTCTTGAGGTCAATGTTCTGGTTGCAGCCGGGCAGAATCTGCACACCTTTGAACCCACTCCCCGGCAGTTGGCAAAGCTTGCCCGCACCCAGATCTACTTCACGCTGGGCCTGCCGCTGGAAAAACCTCTACTTGACCGGCTCGCCGGCAGCAAAAGCGCCTTTGAAATAATCGACGCCGCGGCCGGCATCACAAGGCGATCCATAGAAGGCAACGATCATAGTCATTCCCATGGCCAGGCACATCATGACCAGACGCGAGATGATCCCCACATCTGGCTTGACCCGCAACGGGCCCAAAAGATCGCACAGAATATGGTCGACGCCCTGATCCGTCGCGATCCGGATCATGAGCAAGACTATCGGCGCAACCTGCAGAGCCTGGTTGAAGAACTCGACGCCACACACCGGCAGATCAAGGAAAAGCTGGCGCCCTTCTCCGGCAGTGCCATACTGGTCTACCATGGTGCCTTCGGCTATTTTACCGACGCCTACGGTTTGCGCCAGATCGCCGTTGAAATCGGCGGAAAGCACCCCAGCGCCCGTGAGTTGGCGCGCTTGATCGACTCCGCTCGCCAGCACCAGGTGAAGGTGGTGTTCGTCCAGCCCCAATTCTCTCGCAGCAGCGCCCGGACCCTGGCCGAAGCCATCAACGGCCAGGTCGTAACCATCGACCCTCTTGCGCCCGATTATTGCGACAACCTGCAACGCATGGCAGAGGCCGTGCACAATGCCCTGGCGGATTGAACCTTGACGACACTCGAAGAAAACAGCGAGCCGGCAATTGAAATTCGCCGGCTTTCCTTTCGCTACCAGGGACCAATGATCCTGCAGGATGTCTCCCTGACAATACGCAGCGGTGAAATGGTGGCGATCGTCGGCCCCAATGGAGGCGGCAAGACCACCCTGTTGAAATTGATTCTCGGTCTGCTACGCCCCGACCAGGGAGATGTGCGGGTGTTCGGTCGTCCGCCGCGCAGGAGCTGGGCCCAGATCGGCTATATGCCGCAGCACTCCCATCTCGACCCCGACTTTCCCGTTACCGTGCTGGACACGGTTCTGATGGGGCGCCTCGGCCCCACCCACCGCTTCGGCCCCATGGGCCGCAAGGAGCGCGAGCTTGCCATGGAAAAGCTGGAGCAGGTCGATTTGTCGGATAAAGCCCACCAACCGTTAAGCGCACTTTCCGGAGGACAACGCCAGAGAGTGCTCATTGCCCGGGCATTGGTCACCGAACCGCGGCTTCTGCTCCTCGATGAGCCCACTGCGAATCTCGACCTGCGGGTGGAAAACGAATTTCACCAACTGCTGCGGAAACTCAACCGCACACTCACTATTGCGCTCGTCTCCCACGATCTCGGCTTTGTTTCTCCCCTGGTCGACAAGGTCGTCTGCGTCAACCGCGAAGTCAAGGTTCACCCCACCAGCGAAATCACTGGAGAAGTGATCAGTGAAATCTACGGCGGAGACATGTGCATGGTGCGCCATGACCACGACTGCGCAGGGGGCGCGCCATGCTAGAGTTTTTCGCCGACCTGCGCCAATACAGTTTTCTGCAGCACGCCCTGCTCAGCGCGGTGCTGGCCAGCATCGCCTGCGGGGTGGTCGGTAGCTATGTGGTGGCTCGCCGTATCACTTACCTCGCGGGTGGAATTGCCCACTGCGTGCTGGGCGGCATGGGCGCGGCTCTCTACCTGCAGAAAGCCCAGGGCTGGAGCTGGCTTCACCCGATCTACGGCGCCCTGTTCGCCGCGATTCTGGCAGCGGTGATTATTGGGATGGTCAGCCTGCACGGACGTCAGCGCGAAGACACCGCGATCGGTGCCCTGTGGGCGATCGGCATGGCCGTCGGCATTCTGTTTATCTCCCAGACCCCCGGCTACAACGAAGACCTGATGAGCTACCTGTTCGGCAACCTGCTCATGGTTTCAAGCGACCAGCTCCAGCTGATGGTAGTGCTCGACCTGATCGTGCTCGGGCTGGCCGCTCTTTTCTATCATCAGTTTCAGGCGGTCTGCTTCGACGAGGAATTCGCGCGCCTGCGCGGCATCCCGGTCAATTTTTTCTACCTTCTGCTGCTGTGCCTGACCGCCCTTACGGTCGTGCTGTTGGTCACAGTGGTGGGAATCATCCTGGTGATCGCCCTGCTGACCCTGCCCGTCGCCATTGCCAACCTGTTTGCCCGCTCCCTGTGGCAGATCATGATACTGGCTGCCGGAATCAGCATGCTGCTCAGCAGCAGCGGACTGGCCTTAAGCTATTCACCTGACCTGCCTGCGGGCGCTGTCATCATCCTGCTGACCGGAGCAGCCTACCTGGCGCTTCTCTCCCTCCGCACTCTCTTGCTGCGCGGACGCCGCTGATTCGCCCCTTGCTTAGCCGCTTTTTTCGATCACCGCCAGCAATGGCAAATGGTCGGATGCGATGCGGGCATGGCCGCGGTCGATTGCATCGAGTTGGACAACCCTTAAAGGGGGAGCGACAAAGATGCGGTCAAGCCCGAACAGGGGATATTTCGCCGGGAAGGTGCGCGGAGAACGCGGAGAGTGAAATGGCTGCGCCAGCCAGCGTGCCGACCTGCCCCAGAGGAACCATTCATTGAAGTCACCGGCCAGAACAACCGGGTGCTGGGCGCTTTCAATCCAAGCCAGCAGCCGGCGGACCTGATGACGGCGCTCCCTGGGGCGTAACCCCAGATGGGTTGCCATAAAACGCACAGGCCCCAAGTCCGTTTCGAGCAGCAGATCAATCACCCCACGCGGTTCTCGCCCCGAAAAGCTGAGATCATGCAGATGCTCACGCAGAATTGCGGTACGCACAAGAACGGCATTGCCATAGTGACCGTCGGGACGCATCATTGTTGCCCCGCACACGGACGACATTTCTGTCGCCTGGGTGAGGAAATCGAGTTGGCGGCACTGGGCTTCTCCGCCAAACCTCACGTGAACCTCCTGCAATGCGACGACATCAGCATCCAGATCATTGATGACGTGCGCCACCCGCGGCAGATTCTGCTGTCCGTCTCCCCCGACACCCTGATGGATATTGTAGCTGGCCACCCTAAGCACGGCTTTTTCGGTTTCTGTCTCACGATGGATCATGAGCCCGCTTTTCCCTCAAGGTTACGATCAATCCTGCGCCCGATCATCTTGCGCAGTCCCCAGAACAGCCCACCGGCGCCCAGCACCACCACCAGGAAAATCACCACAGATTTCAGGTCCGGGTTACGGATGAGCTGTTCAAGCCCCTTTTCGAAAGCGGCAAGAGCAATGATTCCTGGTCCCATCCCGGCCAGCGTGCCGAATAAAAAGTCGATAAAGCGAATATGCGAAGCCCCGGCAACCAGATTCACCACGGTAAAAGGCGCTACCGGCAGCAGGCGCACCGCCATAACGGCCAACATGCCGCTTTGCGCCAGGCGTTTACTGATTTTATTGAGACGCACCCCGCTGAACTGCCGCACAGCATCGCGCCCCACCCAGCGCCCGATTCCATAGGTCACAAGTGCACTGAGCAGAGATCCCAGCAGGGCATATCCCCCTCCCCACCAGGGACCGAACGTGAGGATTGTCACCACAATCAGCACTGTTATCGGCAGCAGGGCCAAACCACCGACAATGTAGACCAGCATCAGTATAATTGGTGCAAAACGGCTCTGCTCCACCCACCCGGCCCATTCGCGCAACTGCGCCAGGTCGAGATATTCTCCCAGCGGAGTCCAGCGCCAGGCAGCTGCCAGAAGCAGAGCCACCCCGATCAGTGCAAGCAGGGTGCGTATTTTATTCAAACCGATTTTCTTTTTTTCACGGGGCACTTCGCTATCACCGGCGAGAATCTGGTTGGCCAGGTCTTCAAATTGAACCGGCTTTTCCGGGTCCACCAGGGAACCATCGGGAACCATGCGGTCATAGAAGGGATCAATCTTCCAATCGAAGGAACGCAGAGAGCGCGGTTCATCACGGTGCTCATCGATCAGCGAGATCATGCTGTCTCTGCGGCGCAGTTCCTGCTCTACCTCATCGATCTCCATATCCAGATGCTCGCCCAACATGCGACAGCAGAAACGGTTTACCGAGCGGCGAGTCGCATCGTCTTCAGCGAAAAGGGTAAGGTCGCATTCGGTATCAAAACCCATACTGCGATTGTTGAGGTTGGCGGAACCGATCCGCACCAACACATCATCTACGACAAGCACCTTGGCGTGAACCTTGATGAACCCCTCTCCCAGGTCGGTGCGCTCAGGGTAGACAATGCGCAGCCGATGATGTTTGTCTGCTTCACGCAAACGGTTGACCTTGCGCTGAGTCAGAACACCCATGGTCGCTTCTTCGAGCCACCCGGTATGTTGACGCGACAGCATGATGACGATCTCCGGGCCCTGCTCCTGCTCCAGACAATGGACGAGGACATCGACCACTTCGGATGCCGTCAGGTACTGGTTTTCAATATAGATCCGCCGTTGCGCTGCAGCCACGGCATCAAACCACAGCTGCTTGACTTCCACCACCCTGGCCTCATCCTCGTAGGAAGGCTCCGTGCGACTGATGGCGACGGGAATGCCTTTGAATTCCACGTCAACCTTCTGAGGCCAACAATCGCGCTGTGAAGAGGAGACTCCCACCGGCTTCTTTCCGCCGGCACGCTGCCAGCGCCGACGGGCCAGTTCGCCCAGGGCGGCGGCAGCTTCGCCGGAAACCATCATCTGCACATCGTGAAAGGGAGGCTGATCCTCCCCGTTGTCGTGTCGTTTCGGATCGTGCGGAGCATGCTGCGGGGTGTCCCAGCGGCCATGAGTCAGATCAATCCCCCCGCAGAAAGCCAGGCTGTCATCAATGACCACCAATTTCTGGTGATGGCAGGCACCGACGGGATGACGTGCATCAAGTTTGAATTCGAGCCTTTTGTGGGTGCTCCATCCGAGCTTGAAGACTGGCAGGGGCTCGCGGTCCAGTGCGTAGAGCATGGCGAAGTCCCAATCAAGCACATAGATACGAAGGTCCCGATGCTGTTTTGCCAGATTGTTGAGGAAGTCGCCGAGCGGCGGCTCATCCTGTCGGTCGCGACGCAAACGGATACGACTGTCGATGTCCCACCCGACAATGAAGATGCTGTGCCGGGCCTGTTCCAGGGCATCAGCCAGGGTGCTGAAATAGGCGGCACCATCGACCAGCACTGCAGCCCTTTCGGCCCGGCAGATACGCCAGCAGTTCTGCCCTTCTTCAAACAGCTCGTTCGCTCGCATAAGTGACCCTTTTCAGCGACATTTTAACAGGCCGCCTGGCTTCGCCCGTGTTTACAAACACAAAACCCCCGCGGGCAACGGGGGCTGTGTGTTCACAGGTTGAAAGATCCAGCCGGGCTTAATCGAGAACCGGCTTAGGCGTGTTGTCGGTACTGGGCGGCAGCACCGGATGGGTGACTTCCGGCTGATGGCCCGTCAGAGTTTCGAGAAATTCGGTGATGCGGTCAATCTCATCATCAGTGAGAGAGATGCCAAGCTGGGCTGATCCCATGATCTCAACGGCATCATGCAGGCTCCAGACTTTGCCCGAGTGAAAATAAGGCTGGGTAATGGCCACGTTGCGCAGGGCGGGGGAACGAAAGACATATTTGTCCGCCGCGGTATTGGTGACCTGGTACCGCCCCGTGTCATCTTCAGACATGACATCGGCGCCGGGTTTTTCAACCACGCCGAAGGGGAAGTAATTCGATCCTCCGATGTTTACGCCGTTGTGACATGCCGCGCATCCCTTGTCCATGAATGCCTTAAGGCCCTGCTTCTGGTTGTCATCGAGGGCGGTTTCGTTGCCTTTAAGGTATTGGTCCAAAGGTGAATCAGGCGTAAGCAGGGTCGCTTCGAAAACTTCAATGGCCTTGGCCATGTTGTCAAAGGTCAAGGCATTCTCCTCGCCGGGGAAAGCCGCCTTGAACGCCTCGCCGTAAGCGGGGATGCTGCTGAGGGTTTTGATCACCTGTTCAGGCGTATTGTTCATTTCCACGGACGCCTGCACCGGTCCTTTGGCCTGCTCCGCCAGATCCTTGGCACGGCCATCCCAGAACTGAGCCCGATTGAAGACGGCGTTGAAGGTCGTCGGGGAATTGCGCGGCCCTTTCTGCCAGCCGTGCCCTGTGGAAACTTCCTGCAGATCGGCTCCAGCCAGACCGACATTGTGACAGGTCTGGCAGCTGATCAACTGGGATTTGGAGAGACGCGGATCAAAATAAAGCATACGTCCCAGCTCCACCTTCTCCGGAGTGGCCGCATTGCCTTCGATGGCCGGCGGATCCTGGGGAATGGGCTTGAACTGACCTTGTGCGCGCTTCATCAGATCATCGGCGGCAACGGCCATGCCGGCACTTACAAGAATAAAAATTGCTGCAAAAGCTGTCTTTCGAAACATAGGTTTTTCCTCCCGGTTCAAATCTTGGAAATGCGTTTCCCACTTATTTTTTTATTCCCAGTTTTTCTATTTCCTCTTCCACCTCTTCGCTGCCCTGGTCGTAAAATTTCTGTTCCTCGGGATCAAGATGGTG
>NPIE01000434.1_pt1 | contig 21825 bp, 23 predicted proteins | sample 8637661 | NCBI WGS metagenome assembly NPIE01 (sample SAMN07420842, study PRJNA396082) | bioreactor metagenome | isolation source: sample BA12 brine-fed electro-methanogenic bioreactor BA | place: Japan: Kochi | collected 2016-12-09
GGCTCAGCAGGTGCAGGCTCAGCAAGGGCCGGTTCAACAGGCCCAGACTCAGGCACAGGTTCAGCATCCGCAGACTCAGCAGGTTGCCGGAGAGTTCAAGCCGGGGCAGAGCCAGGATCTGAAAGTGGACATGCAGAAACGGACCGCCGAAACCGAACCCGCTGTTGCGCGTCGGGAAGTACCGGCTCGCACCGAACTCGAAGCACTGCTGAGCGAGGCCTTGCGACGTGGGCGTCGCCAGGGAGATGAGAGCGCATTGGCCCCGGTGCGTACCACCCAGCAGGTGCTGGAGGACTCACAGGCCGCTTCATTGCGCACGGCAAATACAGGGCGCAGTTCGGCAAACCTGGAAAGTCGCTTCAGCGAATTGTTCGGGTTTCAGCCCCGGGCAGAAGGTCAGAATCAGGGGGATCAACCCCGGGTGCAGATGGTTGCATCTCAACCTTCCGCCATGCCGACGGCCGCATTGGGCGGCGGCGGTATGGGCGATGCTGGCCAGAGGGATTTCGAAGGCTTTTTCCCGCGCGAATCCGCGCTGCCTTCTGCGACCTCTTCCGGCCATGAATCGACTGTACAATTCACCCTCGACAGTGCACGGCCCGCAAACATGAGCAGTCCGGCACCTGCCGCGCCGGGAATGTTTCAGACCCCGTCGGGGTTGCTGATGCAGGAAAACCAACTGCTTGATCAGGTGGCACGCAGTATCAATCTGCAGGCCAACGGAGACCGCAGCCAGATGACGCTGCGCCTTCATCCTGAAGAGCTGGGCGAACTCAGGCTGGAGCTGGTAATGGAAAAGGGCGGCATCAAGGCCCATATCCAGGCTCAGACGGCCCAGGTGCAGGAAGTCCTCGAACGCCACATGCCGCGTCTGCGCGAAGCGTTTGCGCAGCAGGGGCTGCAGCTCGACGATGTGGAGGTCAGCCTCGACTCACGCCAGTCGGGGGGGCGCGACACGTTGTTCGGTCAGGGCTCTCACGAGCAACAGCACGGGCGCCGTTTCGGTCAGGGGCCGGTGGTTTCCGAAGCTGTGGTGGAGCATGAACGGCAGGCAACTCTCTCCGCCATGAGCGGCGGCCAGGGCATCAGCCTGCACATTTAAGCAAGGTGAAGCATTAAGCAAGGGAGGTGACATCTTCATGTCCGCCATTACCGATACAACCGATGCAACAGCCGCCGCCTCGGGTTCTTTCGCCAAAGCGATGGGCGCCGGCACCATGGGCAAGGAGGATTTTCTTCTTCTGCTCGTGACCCAGCTGCAGAACCAGGATCCGATGAACCCTGAGGATCCCACCGAATTCACCGCGCAGCTCGCCCAGTTCAGTTCGCTGGAGCAGCTTTTCGAAGTCAACAACAACCTGGGTGAAGTCGTAAACAGTTCCAGTGAAATGGAGCGCCTTTCCGCGCTCTCCCTGATCGGCAAGGAAGTGGTGGCCGATAACGGGCAGTTTCGCTTCAACGGCGAGCCGATGAAATTGGGGTATCGATTGGAAACTGAAGCCGCCGACGTCAGTCTGCATGTTCTTGATCGAGACGGGACGAACAAGGCCTCCATTCCGGTCGAGAAAACCGCCGCGGGCGAGCACTTCGTCGACTGGGACGGAAGTGGTCTCGATGGTAACCCTCTCCCTGAAGGGGATTATCAACTGGTGGTCAAGGCACTCAATGCCGATGATGAGATACTGCCGACCGAAGCTCTGGTGAAAAGCACCATTCGCGGCGTCGACATGCGCGGCGACGGCCACTGGCTGGTGTCTGATGCAGGCGAATTTCAGCTCGGTCACATCGCCAGCGTACGGGATCTGTGATTATGACGGATAAATTCGGGATCTATAATCCGCCGGTCGCTCCACCGACACGGCAGACCCCGCCGCCGGGGGCTCAGGGCGCAAAACGCCCGTCCGGACCGTCTTTTGACGAGGTCTTCCAGGGACAGCTCAAAGGCAGGAGTGAACTGCAGTTCTCCCGCCACGCCCAGGCTCGCATGGAAAGCCGCGGCATCCGCTTCAGCGACACCGACATGGCGCGCCTGCAGACAGCCGTCGATACGGTGCAGAGCAAAGGCGGCCGCGATTCACTGGTCATGCTTGACGACAACGCCCTGGTGGTCAGCGTCAAGAACAACACGGTCGTCACCGTCGTCGACCAGGACAGCCTGCGAGGCAATGTCTTCACCAACATCGACAGCGCAGTCATCGCTTGAAGATTTTGATTTTTAACAACGGACAACGGACTGAGAACAACTGACAGATTTTAACCCGAACCGGTCCTCAGCGAGGAGGTTCGCGGGCCGCCGACCGACAGAGGCGGCCCCTCACCACGGAGGATAAAGCACATGGGTATCAACAGCGCACTCTACACCGGCGTATCCGGCCTCAACACCAACGGCAACGCCATGAGCGTACTCGGCAACAACATCGCCAACACCAATACGATCGGCTTCAAATCGAGCCGCACCGTTTTCTCGGACCTGCTCTCGGCCAACATCTCGGGCTCCGGTGGGTCTTCTCAGGTCGGGCGTGGTGTTCAGCTCTCGACTGTCGATAATATTTTCAGCCAGGGAACTTTTGAGAACACGGAATCCAACACCGACCTTGCTATCGAGGGGGAAGGCTTTTTCATTGTCAGACCCGGAGAATCAGAGCAAACCTATTACACTCGGGCGGGAGCTTTTCGTTTCAATGAAAACGGATACCTGGTCAACCCCGAAGGATATCGAGTCCAAGGGAAGGGGTTTGAAGCCGATGGTACTCTTTCGGCAGGCGATCCCACCGATATCCAGGTTGATATCGGTACCCTGATCCCGGCGCAGAAGACCGAAACGATTACGATGACGACCAACCTGGATGCCAATGCAACTGTGCTGGGAGCAACTGCAGCCTCTGGGGGAGCGGGAACTTTTGATCTCAACGACCCTTCGGCGGACTCCAATTACGCCACCTCCAGCCGTGTGTTTGACACCCTTGGCAATACACATCTTTTGAATACTTATTTCCGCAATGTAGGTGGAAACCAATGGGAATATTATACGGTGGCGGATAGCGCGGAAATTGCTTCCGGCGGTGCCGACAACTACACAGAGGTGGCAAGCGGGACATTGAATTTTACCACGGATGGCAAGCTGATCGAGATTGATGGCAACCCTCTTTATTCTGATCCTCCTGCCTATACCGAACCTATTCTTCCGCGACCCCAGGGGCTGATTGCAAGTGGAGATATCGATTGGGTCAATGGGGCCAGTACGACGCAGGAAATTGATCTGGACTTTTTCACCACGCAGTATAGCAGTGAGTCCATCGTCATCTCACAGGGGCAAGACGGCTATGGGGCTGGTTCGCTGGTCAAAATTGCCATTGATGGTGACGGTGTTGTCACCGCCAATTACTCCAACGGTGAGCGTATCAATATCAGTCAGATTGCATTGGCGAAATTTCCCAACCCCGGTGGACTGTCCAAGGCGGGCAGCAACCTCTATGAGGCGACGAACGCTTCAGGGGATATCCGCACCGGCGTCCCCGGCGAAGAACTGGGCAAGATCTTCACCAACGCCCTCGAGCAGTCCAACGTCGACCTGGCGCAGGAGTTCGTCAAGATGATCACCACTCAGCGCGGCTTCCAGGCTAACTCCAAGATCATCACCACCACCGACGAACTGCTGGCCGAGCTGATCAATCTCAAGCGGTAAGCAGAAGTCAAGGAGTTGACATAGAGGGCCGTTCCCTAAGGGACGGCCCTTTTTTTGACACCTGTGGGCTGAAAACGTCCCCGTAGGGGCGACCCACCGGGTCGCCCGGGCGAGGCCTCGCCTCGCCCCTACATGGACTGGCGATGGTTTCTTTGGGCGCATGCAATGCGCCCCTACGGGAGACGGCGATTGTAGGGGCGGACTGCGTCCGCCCTCTGTATTTGTCCGTTTCAAATCATCCTCATTCATGGCACAGCATTTGCTCATTCTATTGGTTGCCGGGCGCCTGAGGTGCCCGGCGCTGCGTGAAAACGACCAACTCGAGGTTTTCCCACATGGACCTTTCTACCATTGTCGGCATCATCGCTGCGTTCGGACTGATGATCATGGCGATCATGTCCGGCAGCGGCATCACGATTTTCATCGATTTCGCTGCCCTCATCGTCGTAAGTGGCGGGACCGTCGGCGCAACGCTGGTGCACTATCCCTTCAAGGAGGTCTCCAGGGCGTTTGGCGTCCTGAAAAAGGCGTTCTTTCACAAGGAGGAGAAGCCCTCCGATACTATCGACGCCTTGATCCGCTATTCCAACAAGGCGCGCAAAGAGGGGATTCTTTCCCTGCAGTCGGTGATCCCCGAGATCAAGGATCCCTTTTTCGTCAAAGGGGTGCAGATGGCGGTGGACGGGCAGGAGCCGGAGGCCATGAAGGAGATGCTCGACCGGGAGATCGAGTACATCATCGAACGGCATGAGGAAGGGGCCGAGATTTTCGTGGCCATGGGAACCTATGCGCCGGCGATGGGGATGATCGGCACCCTGATCGGACTGGTGCAGATGCTGCAAACCATGAGTGATCCCTCCACCATCGGGCCGGCCATGGCGATGGCCCTGCTGACGACTTTCTACGGCGCGGTGATGGCCAACGCCTTCTTCCTGCCCGTTTCAGGGAAGCTACGCAACCGCAGCCAATCTGAAGTGCTGAAGAAAACGCTGATCTCCGAAGGGATGAAGTCGATCCTCGCCGGGGAGAACCCGCGTATCATGGAGCAGAAGCTGCACGCCTTTGTCGCCCCCAAGTACCGGGCCAGTTTCTTCAACAAGAAAAAGGGGTAGACCGTGTCTGAAGAAAACAACGGCGGACCGAAAAAAAAGAAGAAAAAAGCCGCGGCGGGCGCTCCCCTGTGGATGGTGACCTACAGCGATATGGTTACCCTTCTGCTGACCTTTTTCGTGCTGCTGCTCTCCATGGCGCAGCTCGACAAGATGAAGTTCAAGGAAGTGATGGGCTCTCTCAAGGGGGCGTTCGGAGTTTTGAGCAGCCAGACTGAGACGGCCCTCGAAAAGCCGCGGGTGGTGGAATTTCTCCCCATCATGGACGATTACACCTCGCGGGTTTACAAGCGGCTGATCGTGCAGCTGCAGCGCCTCAAGCTCGATCGAGACATCACCCTGGTCAAGGATCGCGGGGCGGTGGTGCTGCGGGTCAATGACGCGGTATTGTTCGCGCCCGGCAGCACCACGGTGCGCACCGAGGCCTATCCTGTGCTGCGTAAAGTCGCGGCCATGGTAGAGCCGCTGCCTTTCAACCTGCGCATCGAAGGACATACCGACGATACGCCGGTGCGCAGCGAGGGGATGTCCAACTGGGATCTCTCCGTGACGCGCGCCGTCAGTGTCCTTAAATTTTTCGTGCAGGAAGAACTGGTGGATATCGAACGTCTTTCTGCGGTGGGATACGGCGCGCAGCGCCCCCTTGGCCCCAACGATACAGAGGAAGGCCGCGCTCTCAATCGCAGGGTGGAGTTTGTGCTGGAAAGCACAAGCTCCACTCGTGAGGAACTCCCCTATCTGATTGATGCGCGGGAACAGCTCCCTTTTTAGGATGATTCTGGAGATTAATAATCATGGCGGAAAAGAAGAAGGGCGAAGCCCAGGAATCCGGAAAAAACAATAACAAGATGCTGATGATGGTTGTTGTCGCAATCATTCTGGCAGCCGGGGTCGCCGCAGCGGCCTATTTCCTCGGCAGCAGCCAGTCCGGGGCGACGACGGCCCCGGTGGGCACCGAAGTTTCCGGAAGTACAGGCGCAAATTCAGTGATCGGCCCCATGGTGGATATCGAGCCGTTTATCGTCAATATCCTCGATGATGACGGAACGCGTTACCTCAAGGCTGCCATGACGCTGGAGGTCGAGGGAACCGGCACCGAGGAGCTCAACAAGCGTATGCCTCAGCTGCGCGATGCGGTCCTGCTGGTGGCGGGCAACAAGACCTATGACGAGCTGCGCGACCTGCAGGGCAAGTTGCAGCTGCGCGCCGAGATGCTTGGCCGAATCAACGAAATTCTCAAGAATACGCGGGTCAAAAGAATCTATTTCACCGAATTCGTCGTTCAATAGCAGGCTCGGTCCACCCTGTCTGCCCTAAACAACGCTGGTTGAATCAACGAGGTATTGCGTGGAACGCATCCTGTCAAAAGAAGAGATTGCCGAACTGCTGGCCGCGGTGCAGGAAGGCGAGATCGAGACCGATCCCGAAGGGGACGAGCAGCCCGCGAAGGTTGCCGCCGCCACGGAGAGATCCGTCTCGCGTCTGGATCTGCTGCGCATGCAGAATTCGGGGCGTGGACGCTTTCAGAACATCGACATTCTGCTCGATATGTTCGCGCGCAATTACGGCATGTCCCTCACCAACCGGCTGCAGACCTCGGTGTCGGTCAAGCGGGCCGAAATGGAAACACAGGAATACGAGCCCTTTCTCAACAAGCTGCCGAAAAACGGTCTGATCGGGGTGATCCGCATGGATCCTCTCAAGGCGGGCGGCCTGGTGCTGTTCGACGAGCAGCTGTCCTTTTCCATGCTGGAGATGATGCTGGGCGGGACCACCGGCGGCAAGTTCACCATCTTTGATCGGATGATGACCGCCATTGAAATCAATGTGGTCAAGGGGATTATCGCCGACACCTGTCCGGACCTGCAGAAAGCGTTTGCGCCGGTGGAAAAACTTGAATGCTCGCTGGTGCGGGTCGAGGTCAACCCTCGCATGGTGTCCATCGTGCCGCCCGACGCCGCGTTGCACATCACCACTTTTTCCGTCACGGTGGACAACCTCAAGGGCAAGATGACCCTTGCCATCCCCCACACCACCCTTGACCCGCTGCGGGAGAAGCTCAAGGAACGCACCATCGGTACTCCGGGGCGTCGTGAAACCCTGTGGGCACAGCGCATCGGCGAGGAGGTGGGAGAAACGAGCGTAACGGTGTCGGCCCATCTGGGAGACGTGGAATTGATGGTGCGCGAGATTCTCAATTTCGAAGTGGGCGACATCATCGACCTGGGATGCGATCCCAATTCGCCGCTTAAGATCTATGTCGAGGACAAACACAAATTTTTAGCCCTGCCGGGATTGCAGAGCGGTCACAAGGCCGTCCGCATTACGGGCAAGGTCTGAGGGAGATCAAATATGAGCAACGGTAAAAACGGGAATGTCGCCGAAAACGGTCAGCCCGCAGGCAATGCCAATGGCGGTGCCAACGCGGCAGGCGAAGAAATGAAAAATCTCGATTTCCTGCTGGATGTGCCCCTGCAGGTGTCGGTGGAAGTGGGCCGCTCGCGCATCCTGATCAAGGATCTGCTGCAGATGCGTGAGGGGTTTGTGGTGGAGTTGGACAAACTGGCGGGGGAGCCCCTCGACGTTTATGTCAACCAGCGTCTGATTGCACGGGGCGAAGCGGTGATGGTCAACGACAAGTTCGGTCTGCGTTTGACCGACGTGGTCAGCCCCGCCGAACGCCTGGAAAAGCTGGGATAGGCGCTCGTCATGAAGAAACCTTCCCTTCTCCTGATGCTCAGCATACCGACCTCGGTACAGGCCGCAACTGAAGCGGGCGGCGGCGATATGCTGGCCGCCAGCTTCAAGGTACTGGCCGCGCTGGCGCTGGTCATCGGGGTGATGCTGCTCGTCTATGCCTTGTCGCGGCGGGGGCTGAAAATGATTCCCGGTCAGCGTGAAGGGCGCATCAAGGTGGTGGAAACCCGCGGGCTCGGGCCCCGTAAGGGGCTGTTTCTGGTGAGGGTGCGTGAACGGGAGTTACTGCTCGGCGTCAGTGCTGATCGCATCGAGATGTTGTGCGACCTGGGCGCAAGCCGGGAGCCGGACTTCGACAAAGCGCTGCGCGGCGAGATGGAGGCGCCGCAATGAAGCGCATTCTTGCCGTTGTGGCTCTGCTGCTGCTTTGTCCGGTGGTGGCTCAGGCGCAGGGGATGCCGAGCATTACCTTCGGAGTGACCGAGGCCGACAGCCCTCAGGAGGTGGCCACTGCGCTGCGCATCCTGTTCGTTTTCACAGTTCTGTCGGTCGCACCGGCGATCCTGTTGATGACCACCAGTTTCACTCGCATCGTCATCGTGCTGGGCTTTGTGCGCAACGCCATGGGAACTCAGCAGGCGCCGCCCAACCAGGTCATCCTGGGGCTGGCTCTGTTTCTGACGTTCTTCATCATGGCGCCTGTTTTCAACCAGATCAACAATGATGCGCTGCAGCCCTACCTCAATGAAGAGATTGCCTTCAATTCCGCCGTGGAGCGGGCAATTGTGCCCATGCGCGAGTTCATGTTCAGCCAGGTCGGCGAAAGCGACCTGGCGCTGCTGGTCAGCATCTCGGGCAATGATCAGCCCGAAACCCGTGACGATATCCCGACACTGACTCTGATCCCCGCGTTTATGCTGTCGGAACTCAAACGCGCCTTTCAAATCGGTTTTCTGGTCTATATCCCGTTCCTGGTGATCGACATGGTCATCGCCTCGGTCCTCATGGGGATGGGGATGATGATGCTGCCGCCCATTATCATTTCTCTGCCGTTCAAACTGCTGCTTTTTGTGCTGGTGGACGGCTGGGAGCTGGTTGTCGGATCGCTGGTCCGAAGTTTCGGCTGATCTGCGTACACCGGCCCCGAAAGACTGGGACAGTCCCTTTTTAAGATGAGACAAACTCAATAAGGAGACGTGCATGACGCCCGAATTTGTTGTCGATATCGGCCGCCGCGCGGTGGAAACCGTCCTGACCCTGACGGCGCCACTGCTGATTGTCGCGCTGGTCACCGGCTTGACCATCAGCATTTTTCAGGCCGCCACCCAGATTAATGAGCAGACCATGACCTTCATCCCCAAAATTGTCGCGGTGCTGGTGACTTTGTTGATTTTCGCGCCCTGGATGATCAAGGTCATGATCTCCTTCACTCAGTCGATCTACGACACCATTCCCACTCTGGGCGGGTAAAAGGACACCTCCCCTGTGGATCTGACCCTGTTCTCCATGGAAAAATTCCAGGCATTCCTCATCTGCCTGGCGCGTGTCGGTTCTCTGATCGCCGTCATGCCGGTGTTCAGCGGGGGGCAGGTTCCGGTTCGCATTCGGGTCGGGCTGGCGGTGATGCTTGCCATTCTGGTCTTCCCCGTCGTGGAAGCGACGATTCCCGCCATCGCCTTTGATCCCTTTGTACTGGCACTGCTCATGGCGCGCGAGGCGCTGGTGGGGTTGATGCTGGCCTTTGTCGCGCAGTTTGTCTTCAGCGCGGTCATTCTCGGCGGAACCGTGGTCAGTTATAAAATGGGCTTCGCCGCGGCCAATATCTTCGATCCCCAGACCCAGAGACAGATCTCGGTGGTGCCTCAGTTCCAGAACGTTGTGGCGATCCTGATCTTTCTTTCGCTGGATATGCATCACCTCTTCCTGCGCGCGATTGCCGAAAGCTTTGAACTTCTGGCCCCCGGTACAGCAGACGTCAGCGGTAATGCCATTACCTATATCGTTGACCTGTCGGTCACTATTTTCGTGCTGGGGGTCAAGCTCAGTGCGCCGGTTCTGGCGATCCTGATCCTCTCGAGCCTGGTGCTGGGGGTGATGGCGCGTGTTTTTCCGCAACTCAACGTGTTTTTTCTGTCATTCCCCCTCAATATCGGCATTGCCTTCATCGTCATCGGCCTGACCATGAGTCTGTTCGCCACGATTCTGGCACGTGAGTTTCAAAAACTTCCCGAACAGTTCATGACGCTGTTCGAGCTGTTGTAGGAGAACCCATGGCGGAAGATGCGGGCGGACAGGAAAAAACAGAAAAAGCCACAGCCAAACGACGGGAGGATTTCCGCAAAAAAGGCGAAGTGGCACAGAGTCGCGAGGTCAACACCGCCCTGCTGATGACCACCGCCATGATTCTGTGGTTTTTCTATGCACCGCCTTTCTGGCGCAGTCTCAACGAGATTCTGGCGACGATCTGGCGCCGTTCGGCCGAGTTCGAAGTGACACCGTCTTCGGTGATGATGCTGATGACCATGCTGATGCAGGAGATCGCCCTGATGCTGGCCCCGCTTTTTCTGCTGGCGCTGGTGATGGGGTTTGTCGCTTCCATTGCGCAGATCGGGTGGTTGTTTACCCTCAAGCCGATGGAGCCCAAGCTCAGCAAGATCAATCCCATCAGCGGCATGAAGAAGTTTGTTTCCAAGCGCATGATCATCGACCTTCTCAAGTCGCTCGCCAAGGTGCTGCTGGTGGGTTTTGTGGCCTATCGCACTGTCGCCGGTGAATTTGAAAACTCCATGTACCTGATGGACATGGAACTGGTGGAAACCATCAACTTCATCGCCTATGTGGCGTTCTGGATCCTGGTGAAAACCTGCTTCATCCTTATTCTGCTGGCCGTCATCGATTACGCTTTCACGCGCTATGAGATGGAAGAGAAGATGAAGATGACCAAGCAGGAAACCAAGGAGGAGCACAAGGAGACGGAAGGCGATCCTCACATCAAGTCAAAAATCCGTTCCATCCAGATGCAGATGGCGCGCAAGCGCATGATGGCCGAAGTCCCGACGGCCGATGTCGTGGTGACCAACCCGACTCACCTCTCGGTGGCCCTCTCCTATAAGCGAGGCGAGATGGACGCGCCGGTTGTGGTGGCCAAGGGGGCGGATGCCGTGGCCATGAAAATTCGGGAAATCGCCACCGAAAATAATGTTCCGCTGGTGGAAAACGTGCCGGTGGCACGGGCCTTGTACGAGGTGGAGCTAGGGCAGCCGATTCCCGAGGAGATGTTCCGGGCGGTGGCCGAAATTCTGGCATATGTCTACAGCCTCAAAGGACGCAAACAGTGATTCAGGATGCACTGAAAAATTTCAATTTCAGACAATCGGTCATTCGCAGCGACGTGATCGTGGCTCTCGGGCTGGTCTCCATCCTGATGGTGATGATCATTCCGCTGCCGCCGCTGCTGCTTGATATCTTTCTGTCGATGAACATCACAGTGGCGCTGCTGATCCTCATCATCGGCCTCTACACGGTGCGTCCCCTGGATTTTGCCGGATTTCCAGCGATTCTGCTGGCCACCACCCTGTTCCGCCTTTCGCTCAACGTGGCCTCGACCCGTCTGATTCTGCTCAACGGCGACCAGGGACCGGGGGCGGCGGGAAGCGTGATTCAGTCTTTCGGCCAGTTCGTAGTGGGGGGCAATTACGTGGTGGGGATTGTCATCTTCGCCATTTTGGTGGTGATCAACTTCATGGTCATCACCAAGGGCGCGGGGCGTGTGGCAGAGGTCGCGGCGCGCTTTACCCTCGATGCGATGCCGGGCAAGCAGATGGCCATCGACGCCGACCTCAACTCCGGGCTCATCAGCGAAGAGGATGCCCGCAGCCGCCGCAAGGAAATCACTCAGGAAGCCGATTTCTACGGTGCCATGGACGGTGCCAGCAAGTTCGTGCGCGGCGACGCCATTGCCGGCATCATCATTACCCTGATCAATATCGGTGCGGGTTTCGTCATCGGTGTGCTCCAAAAGGGGATGCCCATGGCCGAAGCGGCGGCCAACTACACCATCCTGACTGTCGGCGACGGCCTGGTGGGACAGATCCCCGCCCTGGTCATCTCCACCGCCGCCGGCATCCTGGTGACCCGCACGGCGGGGTTGGGCGATTTCGGCAGCGAACTCAAGGGGCAGTTTTCCATGCATCCGCGGGCGCTATGGGTTGTTTCGGGCATTCTGCTGTTATTCGCCCTGATCCCCGGTCTGCCTCATCTCCCATTCTTTATCCTCTCGGTTGCTGTTGGGTTTGTGGCCTTCAGGGTGCAGAAAGGGCAGGTGCAGCAACGTGAGCGCGAAGAGCATGAGGAGATGGAGGCGCTACCTGCCGAGCCGGAAAATTACGAGGAGATGTTGGCGATTGACCTGCTTGAACTTGAGGTCGGCTACGGCCTGATTCCGCTGGTCGATGCCAATCAGGATGGCGATCTGCTGCCGCGCATCAAATCGATCCGCAAGCAGTTTGCCCTGGAGATGGGCTTTATCGTGCCGCCGGTGCACATCAAGGACAACCTGCAGCTCAAACCCAACGAATACAATATCCTGCTCAAAGGGGTCACCATCGCCAGTGGCGAGATGCTGCCCGGTCATTTCCTGGCCATGAATCCGGGCACCGCCACCGAAAACCTCAAAGGGGTGCAGACCACCGAACCGGCCTTCGGGCTGCCTGCGGTGTGGATCTCCGACGAGAAGCGCGACCGGGCCCAGATTGCCGGTTACACGGTGGTTGACTGCACTACGGTGATGGCAACGCACATCAGCGAAATCATAAAAAGACACGCTCACGAGCTTTTAGGGCGGCAAGAGGTACAGAATTTGCTGGATAACTTCGCCAAGAGCCACCCGAAGCTGGTGGAGGAGCTGGTTCCCGATCTGTTGAACTTAGGAACGGTGATGCGAGTGTTTCAGAATCTGCTGCGTGAAAATGTGTCGATCCGCGATATGCGGACCATTCTCGAGACCCTGGCCGATTGGGCTCCCGCCGGGCAGGATCCCGAGATGCTCACCGAGCATGTGCGCCGCAACATGTCGCGTGCCATCTGCGCCAACTACGTGACCGATGACGGCGTGCTGCCGGTGCTGACCTTCGCGCGCGATGTGGAAGCCCGCATCCAGGATGCCGTTCAGCAAAGCGGCCAGGGCAGTTACCTGGCGCTCGACCCCCCCAGCGCCCAGAATATTCTGAGCGCGCTGGGCGAAACGATCCAGCAATACGCCGGCGGCGACCCGGTGCTGTTATGTCCCCCTGCAATTCGTGCTCACGTCAAAAGGTTGACCGAGCGTTATCTGCCCAATCTCATGGTCATCTCTCACAACGAGGTGGCGCCGGATCTCAAGATCCGCTCGGTCGGAACGGTGAAGGCCAATGCTGGTTAAGGTATTTGAATCGGAAAATATGGCTTCGGCGCTGAAGAAGGTCAAGGAAACCCTGGGACCAGACGCGCTGATTCTTTCGACACGCACCATCCGCAAAGGGGGGCTTGGCGTTCTGGGCAAGCCGATCCTTGAGGTGACGGCCGCCGTTGAACCTTCCGGAGAGGCCGCCCGAAGTGTCGGAACCACGACACCGGTGGCGATGCGCGAAAAGAAGGCGCTGGCCTCTTCCCGAGCCGGTCGCAGGCGCCCTTCCTTTGAAGATGAACTGAGTTACGACGACATCTGGGCTGAAAATCGTACCGCTGCGCCTCAAAGATCGGTGTCCGAGGCGATGCCCGGCCGCGACCCGCGGGAGTTCGACACGCTGCGCGGCGAGATCGATGAACTCAAAAGCATGATGCGCGGTTTTATCCACGAGGCACGGACTCCCGTCAGCGGGGCGTCCGAGGGCGACGGCGGCGAACTCGCAGCCGCAACCCCGCCCCGGCGCCGTGCGCGGCCGGCAGCGAGTGACGCAAAGGGGAGTACAGAGGATCTCGACGGGTTGGTCACGCTGCTGCGCGAGCGCGGCATCGATCATGAGGCTGCTGAAACCATCGTACGCTTCGCTTCCCAGCGCGCATCCGACGCCCAAAGGCGCGATCCCGAGGTCATGCGGGCCATTTTTGCCGACGTGATCGGCGACCTGATCCGGGTCGGGGCGAAGCCCCCGGCGCAGAAACAGCAGCGGCGACTGGCGCTGATCGGACCCACCGGGGTCGGCAAGACGACGACCATCGCCAAGCTGGCGGCCGACCACCTGTTGAAGGGCGGCAAGAGCGTGGCCATGGTGACGATCGATACCTTCCGTATCGCCGCAGTGGAACAGCTCAAGGTTTACGGCGAGATCATGAATGTACCGGTCGAGGTGGTGGTTTCGCCCAAGCAGATGCGCGGCGTGCTCAACCGTCACCGGGACAAGGATCTGATACTGATCGACACCGCCGGGCGCAGCCCGCGCGATGAAACCAGCCTGAATGAGCTGGCGGATATCCTGGCACCGGAACTGGGCACCGAGAACCATCTGGTGCTCTCCGCCGCCACCCGCGACGAAGATCTCTACGATGCGGTGGCGCGCTTTGGCAAGGTTGCGATCCATAACCTGATTTTTACCAAAATCGATGAGTGCTCGCAGGCCGGCGCTTTGTTCAACGTGCATCTGCGGCACAACTTCCCGATTGCTTATCTGACCAACGGGCAACGGGTGCCGGAAGACATTCTGGTGGCGGATTCAAAGAAGATCGCCCGCATGATCATGGGATAAAAGGGCGAGGGGAAAGGATTTATGGAAATGTTGCAGCAACGATTGGATCAGGCAGGAACCCTGCGCTCCATGAGCGATCGCTTCAGCGGTACGGCCACCGATGCTTCCGCGGCGCTTGAGGCCGATCGTCAGGCCGCACGGGTCCTCTCGGTCACCAGCGGCAAGGGCGGAGTCGGCAAGACCGCGGTGGTCTCCAATGTCGCTCTGGCGCTGGCGCAGATGGGCAAGAAAGTGCTCATCATCGACGCCGATCTCGGTCTGGCCAATATCGATGTGGTCTTCGGCCTGACGCCGCAGTACAACCTCAATCACTTCTTCAACGGCGATCGTTCGCTGCTCGAGATCATGGTGGAGGGGCCGGGCGGTATCAAAATTCTGCCTGCCGGCTCGGGGATGCAGACGGTCACGCGCCTGAGCTCGGAACAGAAGATGAAATTTCTCGACGATCTCGACAGCCTGCACGGTGATTTCGAAGTCGTCATCATTGACACCGAGGCCGGCATCTCGGAAAACGTCACCTATTTCAATGTCGCGGCGCAGGACATCCTGGTGGTGACCACCCCGGAACCCACTGCCATTACCGACGCCTATGCCCTGATGAAGCTGCTCTCGGTGCAGTATCACGAAAAACGTTTCAACCTCATCGTTAATTCGGTGCGCGATGCCGGCGAGGCTCTCGATGTGTACCGCAAGCTGACCATGGTGTCGAACCGCTATCTCGATATTTCCATCGATTATCTGGGGTGCGTGCCGCAGGACAAGCGCATGCGCGAAGCGGTGCGCCGCCAGCGGGTGATGGTGGATCTGTTTCCCCGCACCAAGGCCAGCGCCGCGTTCGAAACCATCGCCCGCAACCTGATCTCAACGCCGCAGAATGTCGGCCCCAAGGGCAGCCTGCAGTTTTTCTGGCGGCGTCTGCTGTCTTTCGGCCAGGGGGCCTGAGAGGGCACGGTGACCATGAACCCTCCCGAAACCTATTATGTGCCTGAGCCCGATCTGCGGGAACGGCTGATCCAGGATCATCTGCCGCTGGTCAATTTTCTGGTGGAGCGCATGATCACCCAGGTGCCGTCGACCATGACCCGCGACGAGCTTGCCAGCGCGGCCATGATGGGGCTGATCGACGCTGCCAACCGCTACGACGCCGGGCGCGGAATTCTGTTCAAGACCTTCGCCGAACACCGTATGCGGGGGGCCATGCTCGACGAAGCACGCAAGGCCGACTGGTTTTCCCGCACCCTGCGGGACAAACAGAGCCGCCTGACCCGCGCGATCGAGCGCCTTGAGCAGCAACTGGGGCGGCCGCCGGAAGAGTTCGAGATCGCCGATGAAATGGAGCTGGGGCTCGAAGAATACCGTGCCCTGCTGGCAGAGGTCAGCCATCTTGGCTGCGTCAGCCTGCATCAGACATTGGACGAACATGAAGAGGGGCGCAGTTTTCTCGACAACCTCAGCGACCCCGAGATGCCAACCCCTCAGGAAAACGTCGAGCGCCTGCAGCTCACCGAGGAGCTGGCGGGTCTGCTTGAAAAGCTCTCCGAAAAAGAGCGTCTGGTCATCGCTCTCTACTACTACGAAGAATTGACCCAGAAAGAAATCGCAGAGGTTCTCGGCGTCACCGAAGGGCGTGTTTCGCAACTTCACAGCCAGGCCCTGGCCCGGCTCAAATCCCGCATGAGCAGTCGCCTGACACGGCCGGCGCGCTCCTGAACCTGATCTCAAGGCAACCCCATGGCCCTTTCCACATTCAATTTTTTTGCCGTTGCGGTCTTGGCGGCGATCGTCGGCGTGACGCTGATCGTTGTCTACCTCAACCTGCGCAAAGTGCGGGGGGAACTGGACGCCCTGCGTGAAGAATTCTCCCTGTGGCGCCGCACGGCAGCGGCGGCTCCCGTCTCGAAGGTGCCTGAGGGAGAGCCACCCCGCCGGCAGGAACCCGCCCCGGAGCAGGGAGCTGAAGCCACACCCTCTGTTTCCGCAGAGGAGGCCGAGGCTATGCGCGAGCGTCTTCACGGCGGCAACAGTCTTGGCGGTGGGCAGGCACCGGAGCGTTATCGCCATGTGGCGACCCTGGCCGACAAAGGGCTGGGCCCGGACGAGATCGCCGAAGTTCTTCAGGTCTCCCCCGCAGAAGCGCAGCAACTGGTGAAACTTGCGGAAGTGGCGCGCAAAAAGAGCTAAAGTTTCCCACTCGTTGATCCGAAAGGTAAGGCGAGCGAGAAAACAAAGAAAAGAAAAATTCTAAGGGAGACACCGCACGGATGAGTTCAGGAATCTACAGCGCCCTGTCCGGGGCCCGCAGTCGCATGCAGCTTCTTGAGGTGGTCAGCAACAACCTGGCCAACGTCAATACCGTCGGGTTCAAGAAAGATCGCCTCAATTTCGAATCCCTGATCAGCGATGCCCGCCAGCAGAGCCTGGCGCGCGGCGTCAATCACAGTCGCGTCGGCATGCGCTATACCGATCACGGCACCGGCACCTTTCAGTCCACCGGTAACAACCTCGATCTGGCCATCAACGGCCCCGGGTTCTTCAAGGTACAAACTCCCGAAGGGGAGGCCTACACCCGCCAGGGCAGCTTTCGTCTCAATGCCGAGGGCACCCTGGTGACTGCTGCAGGTTATCCGGTGGTGGGGGCCAACGGCCCTGTGAATCTGCCGAATGCCGATGTGGTTATCGATGAAAGCGGCCGGATTTATGACGGTGAAGCGATTGTCGGCGAAATCGCTGTTTTTGAAGTGCTTGATCCTCAGCAGCTGGAAAAACGCGGCGATGGCTTGTTCGCAGCGGCCGAGCCGGCAGCGGAGGCCCGCATTGCCCGCCCCGGCCTCGCCCAGGGGCAGCTGGAATCCTCCAACGTCAATCCGCTGGAGGAGATGGCGGTGATGATCGATGCACAGCGCAATTTTGAAGCCCTGACCCGCGCCATCAAGTCCTACAAAGAGATGGGCAAGGCCGCGGAACTGGGACGCGTGGGCTAAATAAAATCAACCACCGGAGCCGCTCGCGGGAGTCGCCTCCGGATGATGCAAGGAGAACCTAGGCTATGATCAGATCACTGTGGACCGCCGCAACCGGCATGACCGCCCAGCAACTCAACATGGACGTGATTTCCAACAACCTGGCCAACGTCAATACGGCCGGTTTCAAGAAAAGCCGCGCCGATTTTCAGGACCTGCTCTATCAGGTCAGCCGCGCGGCCGGCACCGAATCGGTCAACGGCGACGAAGTGCCCACCGGCATCCAGGTCGGCCTCGGGGCGCGTTCCGCAGCGGTGCAGAAGATCTTCACCACCGGCGATCTGCAGCAGACCGGCAACGATCTGGATCTCGCCATTGAGGGCAACGGCTTTTTCCGCGTGCTGATGCCTGACGGCGAAGAAGCGTACACCCGCGGCGGGGCCTTCAAGAAGGACGGCACCGGCCGCATGGTGACCTCTGACGGTTATCCCCTGGAGCCGCAGATCGTGATCCCGGAAAACGCGACGCGCCTGTCCATCACTGAGGACGGCGCGGTTAACGCCTATCTGGATGGCGAGGCCGAGCCCAACCAGATCGGCACCATCGAACTGACCACTTTCAGCAACCCGGCAGGCCTGGAAGCGATCGGCCGCAACCTGCTGCTGGAGACCCCGGCTTCCGGTGCGCCTGTCGACGGCATCCCCGGCCAGGAGGGCTTCGGTGCTCTTGCCCAGGGTTTCCTGGAAGGGTCCAACGTCAACATCATGGAAGAGATGGTGGGGATGATCACGACGCAGCGCGCCTACGAGATCAACTCCAAGGCCATTCAGACATCGGATGAAATGCTGCAGATGGTCAATAACCTGGCTTAAGAGACCCGTTCTGGGAAAGTCATAAAAATGGCGCGGATGAATTTGTTGAACAGATGAATTCCCGCGCCGTTTTTTTGTCTCGTTTTTAATCGCTCCCCCCTCCCAGCCTCCCCCCGCTGGGGGGAGGGGCAAGGATAACCGTTCTGGCGTTTTTCTCCCTCTCCCAGCGGGGGAGGGTTGGGGTGGGGGAGAAGATTTTAAATAACACCCAACTCAACTCGGCTCGAGATTTGCAAAATACAGGCAACATGATGACAAATACCGGAAAATACGTTTTTTTGCTGCTGACGGCCCTGCTTCTGACAGCCGGTGCCGCGTTCGCGTCGGATGATTTCCAGGTTGTGGACAGAGCTGAAATCCACGACATGCTTGAGGATTACCTGGCTGAGAATGCCGGCCTATTGCCGCAGGCCGACATCCGTATCCGCTCCCTGGACGTTCATCGGTCTTTTGAGTTGCCTGCCGGACGGATGACACATGAGATCATTCCCTCCGATCCCGGCATTCTCAACAGCCGCCGCTTCACGTTCATCTTTCGTGTCGACGACCGGGTGGTGGAAAACCGCTCTTTTCGCGCCGAAATCGAAGCCCTGGCCCCGGTTGCCGTTGCGGCGGGCGATCTGCGGCGGGGGGTGACGCTGGGTGAGCATGATATCAATATGGTCGAAATGGACCTGGGGCAGATGCGCAATCCCTGCCTGGATCCGCAGGAGCTGATCGGCAAGCAGCTCAAGCGTTCATTGCGGCTGGGCGATGCTTTCGATCGCCGCTGGATCGAAGAGCCAGCCCTGGTCCATCGCGGCGACCGGGTCTCCATTGTGGTGCGCAGCGGCGCCATGGAGCTGACTGCGACCGGCATTGCCCGTGAAGATGGCGCGAAGAACGATGTTGTGACAATCCGCAACGCCTCCTCGCAGAAAGATATTCTCTGCCGGGTCACGGCTCCCGGCGTTGTGCAGGTGGAGCTTTGATGATGAAAATTTTCGGATGGATAATCAGTGCAGCGCTGCTGATGTTTGCAGTCGGCTGCGCAGGCCACACTCAGTCTCAGATTACGGAAGAGGTTTTTGCTCCTCAGCAGGTGGAGATTGTGCCGGAGAGGCCGACGACGAATGGCTCCCTGTGGACCGAGAGCGGTGGGGCGTTGTTCAATGACCTTAAGGCACGTCGCGTAGGGGATATCCTGACGGTCGCCATCTTCGAGCGCGCCAGCGCAAGCAAGGAGGCCAGCACCTCAACGGGGCGCAGCAGTTCGGCCTCGGCGGGGATCAACAACCTGTTCGGTCTGGAAAAGCAGATCGCGACGATCAACGGCGCTATCGATCCCGGCAACCTGATTGGGACGCAATACGACAATGAGTTCACCGGCTCAGGCAGCACCTCGCGCCGGGAGGATCTGGTGGCTACCATCACGACGCGCGTGGTGGATGTGCTGCCCAACGGCAACCTGCGCATCGATGGTCATAAAAGCGTCACCGTCAACAACGAGCAGCAGTTGATCCGCCTGTCCGGCATCGTGCGCCCCACCGATGTATCGTCCAATAACGTGGTCGATTCGAGTCAGGTGCTTGACGCACAGATCGTCTATACCGGCAAGGGAGTGATCAGCGACAAGCAGAAGCAGGGCTGGTTGGTGAGAATCCTGGATAACGTCTGGCCATTCTAGCGGGGGAGCGCCGCTTTTGCACGAGCTCCGCGTCAGCCTTCGCGCCGGCTGCGCTCGACGTATTGCAATACGCCTCGCTTGCCGGCTCTCGGCTTCCTTGATCTCGCACAAAATCGACGCTCCCTGGAACGGGCTACTGGGTGAAAAAATGAAAAAGCTGGAAAACAAAAAAATATTCACAACTCTGATGGGTGTTGTCGTTCTGCTTGTTCTGTTTGCGACCTCGGCTCAGGCGGCGCGGATCAAGGATATCGCTCGGATCGAAGGGGTGCGCAGCAATCAGCTGGTCGGTTACGGGTTGGTGGTGGGGCTCAACGGCAGCGGCGACAGCCAGAGCACCGAGTTCACAATCCAGTCGCTGGCCAATATGCTTGATCGGCTTGGCGTCGCGGTCGACCCGGCGCTGATCAAAGTGGATAATGTCGCGGCGGTGATGGTCACCGCCGAACTGCCTCCCTTCGCCAAGGCGGGCACCGGCATTGATGCTTTGGTCTCTTCCATCGGCGATGCGGAAAGCCTGGTGGGCGGCACACTGCTCATGACCCCGCTGAAAGGTCCGGACGGGCAGGTGTATGCCGTAGCCCAGGGGCCGGTGGTGGTCGGCGCCATTGCCTTCGGCGGCAAAGCGGCGACGGTGCAGAAGAACCATCCCACCGCAGGGCGGGTGCCCGGGGGGGCAATGGTGGAGCGCGAGGTGCAGTTTGATTTCGGGTCCGGCAATCAGCTGACCTATCGTATCCAGCAGGCTGATTTTACGACGATTTCTCGCATCAGCCGGGTGATCAACGAGCGGTTCGGAGGAAATGTCGCCCACTCGGTTGATGGCTCCAGCCTGCGGGTGCAGATCCCGGAACCCTACCAGAACCGCAAAATCGATTTTATCGCCGCACTGGAAGAACTGGTGGTACGTCCGGATACCGTTGCCCGTATCGTTATCAACGAAAAAACCGGCACCATCGTCATGGGCGAAGATGTGCGCATCGCCACCGTGGCTGTTTCCCATGGCAATCTCAACCTGGTGGTCAGCGAATCCGCCCAGGTCAGCCAGCCCAACCCGCTGGCGGAAGGAGAGACGGTGGCAGTGCCGGAGACCGAAATTGAAGTGACCGAGGAAATCGGCAACCTGGTGGTGGTCGACCGGGGCGTGAGCATCGGCGAAATTGCCCGTGGCCTCAACGCCATAGGCGCCACCCCCCGCGACCTGATCGCCATCTTCCAGGCGATCAAGGCCAGCGGGGCGCTGCATGCTGAGTTGGTGATCCTGTAAGTCTATTTTTCACCGCGGAGGACGCGGAGCACGCTGAGAAGAATCTGAGAAAATCTTTTCATAAAAACCAAAGGTCTGGATTTTGATGGGAATTTGTGGGTTTCTCTGAGGTTCTCTCAGCGTCCTCCGCGCTCTCCGCGGTAAAAGCTTTAAATGAGGTTTTAACTATGGACATGAAAATCGATCCGCAGCTACTCGCCTCCCGCGCCCTTGAGCAGAAAAAAAACGCAACCGACGCACAGAAAAACGACCCTCAGAAGCTCAAGGAAGCCTGCCAGCAGTTTGAAGCACTGTTCGTGAATTCCATGTTCAAGGAGATGCGCAAGAGCGTACCGACCGACGGATTGCTCCCCCCCAACGGCGGTCAGCAGATGTTCCAGGAGATGATGGACTGGGAGGTGGCCCAGAAAGCCTCCGCCACCCAGGGCATCGGTATCGCCGAAGCCCTCTACCGCCACCTGCAGGGGCCGGTGGAAGAAGAAAAATAATTACTCACCGCCCGTTCGCTGCGCTCACTCGAGATCGCGGAGAGCGCGGAGGGACTGCGGGAGAAAACCTAGAACCACCCGTTCGCTTCGTTCTCTGGAGATGACAGAGGCCATAGAGAACTAAAAAAGAATCAAATGCTTTTAGGGTCTTAATCTTTTGTAAAAAAGAGATTTTCCTCTGTGTTCTCCGTGTTCTCTGTGGTTCAAGATTTTTGTTAAAAGTTTTTCTCTGATTTTCTCTCCGCGCACTCCGCGATCTCCGCGGTAAAAGACTTTCTCCTCTCTCTAATTTTCCCTAAAGATCCCCTGCACCCTGCCGATAAGTATCTCAAGCGAGAGAAACCAAGGGAGCATTGCGA
>NPIE01014925.1_pt4 | contig 21821 bp, 17 predicted proteins | sample 8637661 | NCBI WGS metagenome assembly NPIE01 (sample SAMN07420842, study PRJNA396082) | bioreactor metagenome | isolation source: sample BA12 brine-fed electro-methanogenic bioreactor BA | place: Japan: Kochi | collected 2016-12-09
CTCGCTACGGAGGGATGGTGAATAAGGCGGGTCTACCTCGCCCTGGGCCGTTAGCCTCAGATTCTGCCGTGACACAGGCAGGCGCAGACAGGGCTGTTGCAGACCGGTCAGATGGCACCGGGATGGGCGAAAAATTCGCCACAGGTGCGTTTTGCCTGTTTGCACGGCTGGGCTAATGTGTGACCCCTGTTTCCTGCATGCACGTTACACGATCTGACCCTGTTTTCTGACACAAAATCGACAGCACGTCATTGTTTTAATTGAATAATTGAGTCTTTTAATATATACTTGTACAGTATTCAAAACGGATCGCGCCATGTCTCTTCCGGCACCCGTCCAGCCTGTTCCCGAGCCGCGCAGGCTAGTAGATCTCGAAGATGAAATCACCGAGTTTGCCGCCCATATCCATGCCGCCACCTATCGGCTGCTGGAACTGATTCGGGAGTTCGACCAGCGCGAAGGCTGGGGCGGGCCGGGTCTGAAATCCTGCGCACACTGGCTGAACTGGAAGTGCGGCATCGGCCTGGGTGCCGCCAGAGAAAAAGTCCGTGTGGCCCACGCGCTGGAAGGCTTGTCAAAAATCAGCGCTGAATTCCGGCGCGGCGCCATCAGCTTCTCGAAAGTCCGGGCGATGACGCGAGTCGCGACACCGGAAAACGAGGACTACCTGCTGATGATCGCCCGGCACGGAACGGCCACCCATGTCGAGCGCCTGGTCCGGCAATACCGCAAGGTCAAGCGCATTGAGGCGCTGGAGCAGGAGAATCAGCGCCACGCGCTGCGTGAACTGAACTGGTTCATCGACGACGACGGCAGTTACGTATTTCGTGCGCGCCTGACGCCGGAGCAGGGCGAGCGCGTCGCGTGCGCAATCGAAGCCGCCTGCGATGAGAATGATTCTGAGTTAAAAAACGTTCCCGCGGGAACGTCGGAGCACCCGGAGATCGAACCGAAAAGCGAACCGGTCGCGCAACGCCGCGCCGATGCGCTGGAACGTCTGGCCGATGCGTTCTTCGGAAACTCCGGGGGCGCTGAAACCTCCGCAGTCACCGGTGGCGACCGCTGCACCATCCACCTGCACACCACGCCGGATACGCTAGCCGCGGATGGTGAGACGGCCGAAGCCGAACTCGAATCCGGCGCACGCATTTCCGCGGAAACGTCCAGACGACTCGCTTGTGATTGTGGTGTTGTGCACTGGCACGAAGACGAACACGGCTCGACACTGAACGTGGGGCGAAAGACCCGCAGCATCCCGCCGGCAATCCGGCGCGCGTTGCAGCGACGCGACCAGGGTTGCCGCTTTCCGGGTTGCACCGCGCACAAGTACGTTGATGCCCACCACATCCGGCATTGGGCCGACGGCGGCGAAACGAAGATGGACAACCTCGTCCTGCTCTGCCGCCACCATCACCGCCTGGTCCACGAAGGCGGTTACGGCGTCCGGATGACCGCCCATGGCCCGAAATTCACCGACCCGACCGGCCGCGCCCTCCCGCAAGTCGCCGAAACCCGTCTCCGCGGAAACGTCTTTGCGCTGCGACAGCAAAACCGCGATACCGGCCTGCGCATCGGGCCGGAGACGACGGTTTCGCTGTGGGAGGGCGAGACCATGGACTACGGAATGGCCGTGGAGGGGTTGTTGCAGGTCGAATCGGGGTGTGAGAAGGGGGGTGTTGGGTAGCCAGGTAGCTATTTTGGTTCACCGAAGTCAGATCTCCAGATCTTCGATGAACTCCGAGACGGGATCAACACCGGAAATCCACAGTTGCTCCCGTGCGCGGGTGCAGGCGACGTAGAGCAAATGGCGCTCGGTGTTGTAGATGTCCTCCAGGTCGCTGGCGTCGGCGGCATCTTCTATGCGGGTTTGGGACGGGATGACTTCGTCGTCGCAGGCCATGATGGCCACGGCACGGTATTCGAGGCCCTTTGCCAGGTGCATGGTGCTCAGGGCGAGGTGATTGTCCTTGCCCTTGAGGCTTTCATCCAGCAGGACGTATGCAAGACCGGCGTCCTGCGCGGCTTGTCTGGCGCGCGGCAGTTCGGTGGACGATCGTACAAACAGGGCGATTTCCTCCGGCGCGACACCGGTATCGATCTGCGTCTTCAGCCAGTTGGCAACGGCCTCTGCTTCCAGCCTGGACGAATCGAAGACCTGAATCGCGGGCGCGGGGCCGTTGAAAACCGACACCGTACCTTTTCGGGTTTCGACATTACCGTCCAGATCGCTGACTTCCGGGTCCAGCAGGCGGTCGGCCTGACTGCGGATCTGGTGCGAGGTTCTGTAGTTGACACGAAGCACCCGCGACCGGCCGCGAATATCGACACCAAGCGACTTCCAGGAAAACGGAGCCTGGAAAATGCGCTGTCCCTGATCGCCGGCAAAGAACAGGCTGTCCGGGCGATCGTTGCCCAGCGCGGCCAGAAATCGCAACTGGGGCACGCTCAAGTCCTGCGCTTCGTCGATCACGGCGTAGTCATAGAGAGAGCTTTTCCGCTGCGAGAGCTGCTCGGCGAGCGCATTGAACATCTGGGCCGCGGTAATCAGCTTGTCCTTGGCCAGCCTCTCTCGAAGCGCGACGAAGATCGGCCAGATGGATTCTCGATGAGTCTCGGCCAGCCGTGTCTTCTGACCTCGGCGCGCAAATGATCGGTAAGCCTCCCATGAATCAATCTGCCAGGCATCAATCACGTTGTGCCATTCCGACAACAGGAATCGATGCGAGAATCGATGGCCCGGGAATTGACCGGAGATCTTTGTCAGCATCATTTCCACGACGCTTTCATCGGCGAGCCGGGGCGGGCCGAACTGACCGGCGTACAAGCGCATTCCCACGGTATCGAGCGAACCCACCTCGATATGCTCCAGCACACGCGGCTGGTGGCCCGCCAGCCGCCGAAGCTTGATTCGCAGCATGTTGGCCAGCGCGTCGGAGAACGTCGTCAGCAAAATGCGGGCATCCGGACACTGGCGGGCCAGGTGCACGGCACGGTGCAGCGCGACTACAGTCTTTCCCGTCCCGGCCGAGCCGGCAACCCGGGCTGGCCCGCTGAAGGACTGCTCGACCAGCTCGCGTTGGGCAGGATGGAGAAAAACCGACCACTTCTCCCATGGATAATCCAGCGCCTGGCGCAACTCCTCGGAATCTTCCACCAGCCGGAAGCGCCGCTGGGCATCGGGGTGCTCAAAGGGATCGGCATCAGGTGAAACCGGCTCGGGCGACGGCGGGCATTCGCCACTGGCCAGCGCCAGGACAGCTTCGGACGCCTCGGCCGGTAGATGTTCAATCAGCTCCAGCACGCCATCTTCGTCGGCTTGCAGCAGATCCTCGGTCCATTCCGCCGGGACGCCGTAGCTCAACAGTTGATCAGCATCGAGACTGGCCAGAGGCAGCTTCGGCTCCGGCAAAGGCACAGGCGCATCGACGTAGCGGGGGACTCGAATCTCTTCGACCGTTTCGCGCACCTCGACCAATTGGGCCGCGCCGGTTTTGGGGTGGCGTTCCAGCTTGCGCCGCTCGGCCCAGCGGTAGGCCTCGTCGTGGTGACCGACGTAACACAGCAGCAGGCTCCGGTCGGTACGATGGACGATCAGCCGGAGATCCCGACTGGCGCGGATCGACCAGAAATTTCCATCGCGAGCCCGGTCCAGCTTGTGGAATTTCATACCGGGATTGGCCGGATCAAGCTGGAGATCGAAAGCCGTGGTCTTTACGGCCTTTTGCTCGTCGCCGGTCAGGCGGGCGAGGCTGTCGGTGAAGGTGTCTGCGATGCGGAATAACACGGGTCAATCCGATTTCCAGTCGTCCCCGGGCATGATGCGTCGCATGAATTCATCGAACAAGGGCACGGTAAATGCCGTATCCCCGTGGCTGGGGCTCCAGATCATTCCCTTGCCGATGAGGTTGCTTCGCGTCGGACCCAGTGAAGTGACATCCCGACGCAGAACGGCGGCAATGTTTCCTGACCGATGAGGTCCCGCCCCGAGCTCCGCCATCGCGCGAAGGTAACGCTTCTCTGACGGGGTCAGACGATCGAAACGGACCCGGAAAAAGCTCTCGTCGAGTGCTGCAATGGCAGTCACGGAGCCAATTTCGACGTCGGTCAATGTAATCGGAGAAGTGGTCGCAGCATCCCAGGCATGCTTGCCCCATTCCTGCAGAAAATAAGGATATCCCTGAGTCGATTCGACGATGAGTTCCAGCGCCTCGGGTTCGAATTCCACGCCTTCTTCTTGCGCCGGCTTGGCAATGGCTTTTCTGGCGTCTTCGGCCGAAAGCGGGCCCACGGCCGGGAAATCGAACAGACGCTCAGCGTAAGACTTGGCGCGGCCCATGCGCCCGGGTAGCTGTGGCAGACCCGCACCAACGAGTACCACCGGAAGACGACGCTGCGCCGCGCGATGCAGAGCCGTGATCAGGGCCGCCAGTTGGTCTTCTTCCACATATTGCATTTCATCCAGGAACAGCGCGATGGTCGTATCGGCTTCCCTTGCGGCAATGCCTGAAGCTTCGAGCAGTGCCTGTAAATCAAGCTCAAGATCACCATTGTCGGCCAGGCCCGGTTCCGGCTCAAAATCCAGCCCGACCTCGATATCCTGGTACTTCACCTTGAGGGCGGTGGCAAATCCCGCCAGACCGCGCAACGCCTGGCGCGCGAACTCGGCCGCCCGCTCATGCCTGGAAAGTCGCAATAGCGCTTTTCGCAACTCCGGCGCCAGAATCGCTGGTAGCGACCGGTTCTCCGGTGCCTCGATTCGGAGCGTACTGATCCCGGCTGCCTCGGCATCATCGCGCATCCGATCAAGCAGNNAAGCAGCACAGTCTTCCCAACGCCCCGCAGTCCGACCATCAGCACGCTCTTGCTGGGTCGTCCCAGACGCGCGCGCGCAAGCGCGACCCGCACCTGCTCGCGCAGTTCGTCTCGACCAGCCAGTTCCGGAGGCGGCGTCCCGGCGCCTGGCGTATAGGGGTTGCGAATCGGGTCCATGATGAGCAACTGTATCAAGATTAGCAATGTTATTCAATAGACATAAGTTTACTAATTTCAATCAATATCGCCTCCCGACGAACATTTCGGGCTGCGCCAGCACGAGAACTGGAAGGATTGCATTTCCGGCGAAACTATATAAAATATAGGTTATGGGCTCAGTCACTCCCATGCCGATGATGAAGCCGGATGAGGCCGTTGCGGAAATCCGGCGCATCGTGTCTTCGAGGGCTAGAGATCATGGAAGCATTCCATTACAAGAGTTGTGGCCTGGACAACGTATTCCTGCTCAACGGCTATGAGGCTCGTGAGCTGGGCGGTTCGCGTGCCGTGGCAATCCACGATCTTGAAGGGCTTCATCAAGCCATCGCGGAACAGCTCATCGACAAATCCGGGCCGCTGACTGGAAAGGAATTCCGGTTTCTCCGCGTGGAAATGGACTTTTCCCAAAAGGCTCTGGGTGATCTGCTGGGTGTTACTGACCAGGCCATTGCAAAGTGGGAAAAGGGCCAGACTAAAAAGATTTCCCAATCGGCCGATACGCTGATTCGCCTGATTGCTCGCGAGTGTCTTCTGAAGCGGGAGGGCCATATATTCGGCTTCGTGCAAGAGCTGGCAGAGTTGGATCACCACGTCGATGCATATCGACTTGAGCTTACCGAAACCGAGGAGGGGTGGAAACCGGTTTCGGCGGTCGGCTGACTCTCAACATAGCAAGACAAATCGACCGCTGTGCTAGCGAGCCAAGCGCTGCTCAATGCAGGAAGCATTGATCCGGAGCGCATCAGAAGGCTTCGGTCGGCACGATGGGCGATCAGTCTAAGATCCCGACTGGCGCGGATCGACAAGAAATTGCCATCACGCGCCCGATCAAGCTTGTGGAATTGCGTGCCGGGATTGGCCAGATCAAACTAGAGATCGAAAACCGTAGTCTTGACGACCTTCTGCTCGTCGTCGGTCAGGCGAGTCAGGCTGTCGCCAAAACTATCACCAATTCACCATGGTATATCCGAATCATAGCTGGCTTGGCTATGTGAGTTCTCATCACCCTCGACCAACCGGGGCTCATCCACATTGTCGGGTTGAGAATAACAATTCTCGCAATCTTTAGAACAGAATCCACACTCATTGCAGATCAGTTTCCTGCAGCCAGGACAGCTCTCTTCCACTCCGAGAACCAATGGTGTATTACCGCAGCGGACATTTATAGCCTGATTCCATCCTCCGCAGTAAGCCAGGATTGTCGTCCAGTGCAGGTCGTCTTCTGATTTGCCTTGGAGAATTCCATAACCGACAAGTCGGAACGTTCTGAACCGAACAATTTGGTCCCTTGAATATTGAAATACTGTATCAAGACAATTTATAAGTTCGTCCACATACCCAAGAGGATCCCAAATTCCAAGAGGCTTCAGATTCGGACCTTCGATTTCTTCGATTTGAAGGTACTTTTTGAAACTCACCGGTTGAAACTCTTCCCAACCCCTCCTGATTGCTTCGAGGCTAACAGCGATAATAGTCATGAAAAGGAGGCCCCGGTCAAGGCCATGCTCCTTCACCATGACTCGCAGTGAATGGATGATCAGTCTATCTGATCGAGGTCGATTTTTCGGGATATCCTGATTACCAAAGAGCATCAAAGGATCAGGAAGATCGGCGGGAAGTGCGGCTCGTCGGTTTGCTCGGTTCATCAGCGAGCTCAGAGCCCGGATATATTCATTCCGCAGCTTGTAGACAGATTCCGGATAGTCGAACAGCCACCCAGGTATAAATTTCGTTTCCTCGATCTGCCGCCTGAACCCTTCGATGTTAAATTCTGTTGACTCGAAATTTCCGTGTATGAAATGGGCCGTCCGTTTCGCTTGGCCTGCCGAGAACTCACCGAGCCAAAGATAACTCGGGAAATTACTTGAACGGAACTGGTCCAGCTTTTTATATTCTGAGAAGAACGCCGATAGGAAGACGTCTATATCTCCCCGGGCTGTCTTTAAACGCTTGACACAGAATTCCGAGAACCGGTCCTTTCTTGAAAAGGAAGACCGCGCGCTTTTGACGTCAATATAGCGATCGCAATGATGATCATTCTTCGCAAGCAGGTCGGCAAAGAGCCAGTCTTTCGATCGCCCTTCAACCTGTTCGCAAGATATATCGGATGCATGATCATATAGTCGTTTGTAAATCTGAAGTGCCACTTTCTCCGCTGATCTTGCAGAGAGATGCTGCATCACAGTGTATTCCTTTAGCCTTCGTAAAAGGAAATCGATCGTATGATTCCTTGGTTCCTGAGGTAGGAGGTTATTCCATGCAGCTATTATTGCGTAATCTTGACCAGTAAGTTCCGGTTGTCGGTACTCGACGTCGTAAGACTGTGAAAAAACCAGTTGATAGGTGTTTTTAATTTTCGCCTTAAAAAAGTCCAGTTCTCTTCTTCTTCTACACTTCGAAAAAGCTAGAATCAGGTGTGAGCGAATCTGAGGGTCTCGTCGAAACTCAACAAGACATTCTAGATAGTGGGATTTCGCTCTGAAGTACTCATCATGTTGGAGTAGGCCGTCAATTTTTCTAGCCTCAATCCTCGTTGCTTGAGAAAGAACATTATCAACAGAAATTCCATTTGAAGCGATTTGTCGTGCGGCCAAATGCGCATGGCGAAGTCGACCGGCTGTTAATTCTTCCAAAAATGATTGCAGTTTAGAATAGGGGAAATGCTTTGGTATGAAGTCTGAAAGCGGTTCAAGACAGTTCAAGTTGGTTAGTGCATTCTTGGGTTCGGTAGTATTCTCCCCTAAGAATTCATTGAAGGTAGCTAGCTGTGCGTCAATGAAATCATAAATATACGAAAGATCAATATCAAAAAAATGAAATAGATCTGCTGCTTCCCTAATTTGCGTAAAAGCCGTAGTCATCCCCAGCGTTCCTATTTTTGCTTTGCTCCGGAGTTTTCGGAAATGAGAAAAAACGTTTGCTCGAAGTTGCTTCCAGTGTGAAGATCCTTTTTCGATAATCTGCAATTCGAAAATCGCTCGCTGCGCCGCCCGCGCCGCATTATCAAAATCAGATGATGCCAATAGCTGATCAATAAGCTTCGTTGCTCGCTCTGCGAGAATAGCTTTGATCTTCTTTGAAATGCCGCTTCTAAATTTAGAAGAGTTCAGTTCGTTTACGGTGCGTTCGAGGCCAGGTCCGGGGTAATCAAGAATTGAATCTAGCCAAGATTCTAAGTGAACCACAGGTATCGAGCCCAGCTTAGTAATGGCTCCTTTTCTGGCAGTCCTGAGGAAATTCTTTGCTGCATCTATATCGTGGTCATTAATGGCCTGGTGGAAATCATGGTCTAGGTTTCGGCCAAGCTCCTTTGTGAGGCGGGTGATTTTTTCGAGCGTGGCCTTCCTCCAAAGATCGTTCGGCAGCATTTTCGCGAATTCGGCCGCACTCTTCAGTTGGTTTTGCTCGATCATAGCGGAGACACGCCGTGAAACGGAAGTCGCAAGATTCTCTTCCATTTCAGGTTGAACCTGGGTTCCTTGAGCCTTCTGGAGAAGGTCGCGTGCTGCAGATAAATTCTCGCAAGAGAGGTAGAATGTCTGAAATGAAGTCAAGCATCGATAGAAACGTTTGCTGGTCCTCTTGACCCACGGTCCTACTTCGTGCTTAGCGAGACCTTTAACAATAACAATGAGTCGCTCGGTGGCGCCCGTGTTCCAGGAATCGCAGAAATCGGCGAGTAATCGTAGATATTGGCGTAGCTCGTCATGACCTGAATTGAATGCTGTTCCAGCGTCTGATGCGATTGCGCGTCGAAGCTGGTCGGAATCGTCTTTGTTGATCCGAATGCACCTATGTTCTGGCGCTGGAAATCCGGGCCGCAGAGTAACGAACATATCTGGTGCAATTTCAAGTTTGATGAAGGCATTCCGCGCGTAATCTCCGACAAAATCTAACGGATGCCGCGCGATCTCTAATTGACTGGTCTTGACATCCGAGACAATTTTCTGTTCGTTGCGGACCTTTACTCGGTCCACTTCGAAGCCGCGACCATGAATCTTGACCGAGTGCCCATTCTTGGTAGTGACCTCATCAACATAGGACCATGCCAATATTTCGAAGGCATCAAACAGTTGCAGGCAGTGGTTTTGCTTTTCTTCCATAAGCCTACACGATCCGGAATACCTTCATCACCTCGTCGCCCAGGTGGTTGATTACCTTGACGGCGATTCGGCCGGATTCTGGCTTGGGGAAGGGCCGGGAGGTGTCGCTGTGTAGGGTTTGCCAGGCTTCCTGGTCGATTTCGGCTTTGAGGGTGGTTTTGAGGGCTTTGTAGGGGTCGTTGGCGCCGAGGAAGTAGGCTTGGCGGACGAAGAAGCTTTCTTCGTTGTAGTCGGTGTCGATGAACCAGCACGCAATACCATCGGGGCCGTCGGAGCGGACTTCGCCGGTGCTGGGGTGGAAGACGTCGACGCCGTTGACCTTGACCTGGATCTGATCGTCTTCGGCCTCAATAATGTCGATGTCGGGTTCGCCGAAGATAACGAAGAGGTTGCCCTTGCCGGTGTTCTTGAGGTCATCGGCCATGTGCAGGTCGGCGTTCATGCGGGCCTTGAGAATGGGGACGCGGCCGAGTTTATTGAATTCGGTGGCGTGAGCTTCGTAGTTGAAGGCGCAGGCGATCAGGACATCGAAGCCGGCATCCGCGGCTTCGCGGGCGGCGGTGACGAGATCGGGGCGGGATACGGTGCCGAACTCCGGGCCGATGAAGATGGCTGCGCGCTTTTCGCTGCCGGCCTCTCCGCCTTCCATGTAGTGGCCTTCGGCGCAGATCAGGTCACCGGGCCAGGGCTTGAGGGCGGTGAAGCTGATGCGGTCTTCCCTGTGGGCTTGCTGGACGCCGGCGGTCTTGAGGTTTTCGAGGATCATCTGGACGAATTCGCGTTCCTCGCCGTATTCGCCCTTGTCGTCTTCCAGCGGGTCGATCAGCTCGTCGTTTTCGTCGACGCCAAGGACACGGTGCGGTGACAGACTTTCTACTGTGAAGGGGCCGGCGACGCGGACCTTGCTCTTGTCCTCGTAGGGCTTGTCGTAAAGAAATTCCTGGTCGGCGCGGGCGGCGATGGAGGCATCGATTTCTTTCTGGCGTTCGATGCGCAGTTCCCAGAACCGCGTGTGTAACTCATGGGCTGCCTTGGGCCAGTCTTCGAGAAACTCGCGCGGGATCTCCCATTCCTGGATTTCCGGCGGCACTTCCGCGGTATATTTCTGTTTCTTGCGGTACGAATCCAGCCAGTCATTCGGAATCGCCTTCGTCAGGTCCTCACGTAGCGGTTTCAGGTCTTCCTCGAAGCGTTCCCAGATGACGTCGATCTCGGTGTTGTTGGCGATTGATTTGAGCGTGACGTGCGGTACGCGCTGGTAGACAAAACCGTGACTGATGCGGCCGCCGGTCGACTGTGTGGATGGCGCGGTTCGGCTGACTTCTGCCGCCTTCCGCTGGCCCTCTTGAGAATCGGCAAGCAGATAGAAGGGATAGCGGGCGCCCATTATTCGGGCACGCGCCAAGGCTAGTGCCACGCGCGAGGTGTCAATGGTAATCCAGCGACGGCCCCACTGTTCGGCGACGTAGGCGGTGGTGCCAGAGCCGCAGGTTGGATCGAACACGAGATCACTGGGGTCGGTCGTCATTAGGAGGCAGCGTTGGACAACTTTTGTACCAGTCTGGACTACGTATACCTTGGGGTCTGAATAACCCGATATTATTGTGTCCTCCCACGAGTTTGAAATAGTCACAACCGGATAATCATCGGCATATCGCCGGTAACGAAGCCGCTTGCCGATGCCAATGAGTCGAGCAGCTTTTGCGAGTCGGGGTATCCCCTTTCGTGATGCCTTCCAATGCGTATTGGCAGGCAATTTGTACTTCTTCCCTTGATAATAAAACGGATATGTGCCGGCTTCGCTGGCCCCCTGTGAACTCATATCTCCAGGCATGAATCGGGGGTCGCCACTCTCCTCCCACTCTCGTGTCTGATCGCGGTTCGTATATTGACTGTCGAGCAAATCGTCAGACTTCTCGGCGTATACATCCCGATATTTCGTCTGATCGATATTTTTGCCAAACCACAGTACAAAGTCGTAGATATTGTCAAGAAAGCGTGAGCCTGTGCCAGAGGTCTTCTTGAACGCGATTAAGGAAACAAAGTTCGACTCTCCAAAAACCTCATCCATCAACGCCCGCACCCGATGCACATTCTCATCACCAATCTGCACAAAGATCGACCCCGAATCCGTCAGCAGATCTCGCGCCACCGTCAACCGATCCCGCAGATAGGTCAGATAGGAATGAATGCCATCCCTCCAAGTATCCCGAAAGGCTTTGACCTGTTCCGGTTCGCGGGTGATGTGATCGGCCTTGCCGTCCTTGACATCACGGCTGGTGGTGGACCACTGGAAGTTGGAGTTGAACTTGATGCCGTAGGGTGGATCGATGTAGATGCACTGGACCTTGCCTCTGAGGCCCTCGCGCTCGACCAGTGAGGCCATGACCTGCAGGGAATCGCCGAGGATCATGCGGTTCTGCCAGCGGCCTTCGTGCTGGTAGAACTCGGTGCGGTCGGCCTCATCCGCCAGGCCGTTGAAGTCGGCGAACAGTTCGGCCTGGTCCGGTTCCTCGGGTCTGGCCTTCTCGCTTTGCCGCATCAGGTCGTCGATCAGCACCTTGGGGTGGACTTTTTCCTGGATGTAGAGCGGCGGGGCCTGGACGATCAGGTCGGTCCAATTCTGCTGGTCCTTGCCGCGCCAGACCAGTTGCGGGTCCAGATCCTTGTTGCGGCGCTCGTAGGCGACCTGGATCGGCGTCTTGTCGGTATCCGACATCACCGACTGATATTCGGCCGTCGGGATATTGATCCGGTTGGCTTCCTCGTGCCGGATTGTTTCGACGGTTTTCGTGGACCTGGTTTTTTTCTTTCGAGCCATGTTGATGCGAATCCTGATCAGTTTCCGTCCTGGATTAGACGAGCCTCGGTATGCGCCGGGTCGGCACGGTTATCGAGAATGGCATGTACCAGTACACCATCGCTTTCGACTGTGTAGTAAACTGACCACGGAAAGCGCCTGGATAGCAAGCGGCCGGAAGAATCCGGATGGTGTTCAACGAATCGCCTTTTCGATTTTCTGGCGTGCTTCATCCCAGCTTTCGGGCGCCTCGTCGCCGCGCAAAGCAGCCGCCTTGCGCTGGGCGAGGGTCTCGCCGTGCCAGGCTGGCGGCTCCAGTTCTCCGGCATTGCGTCGCAGGTCTTCCCAGAGCTGCTCCATCATCTGCAGCTTTTCCTGGATGGTTATTGTCTCCAGTGGTAATTGGTTCTCCATGTGGCACTCCTCGTGTCAGACCAGGACGCTACCTGCACTGGCTTCAGGCCGAAACCGCAGGCACATTGTCTTCGATCATGCGATCAAGCTCTTGTTCGATCTTTTCAGCCAGGTTTTCTTCCAGCTCCCAGACATCGCCGAATTCAGCGAAGGCCCAGCGGCCGAAGCGATTGACGTTGTTGACGCCAGGCACCCAGTAGTTCTCCATGGTGGAGCGCTTTTCCTTGGCGTCTTCGCCGCGGTAGCCCTTGATCTCGACGATCAGGTGCAACGGGTCGTCCTCGCCGTGGCCGTCGTCGATCATGACGATGAAATCGGGGATGTAGGTGCGGCTTTCCGAGCCGAAGCGGTAGGGGACTTCTAAACCTAAGTTGTGGTTCTTGACGTAGCGCAGCACGCGCGGATGCGCCTCGAGCACACGGCAGAATTCGCCTTCCCAACCGGAATCGAGGATGGCGAAGTTGATGTGGCAGCGTCGCGCGTCGGTTTCCCAGCGTTCGGTCTTCGAGGTATTGAAGTTGACGTGGGCGGTGGAGCCTTCCGGGTTGTACGGGTCGAGTACGGCCTTGGTTTGGCTGCCCTCCTGTCTGATTTCGTGGCGGCTGATTGCGGCGGTGATTCGCTGGCAGGCCTCGTCGGACAGGCTCTGATACATGAGCTGGGCCGGGTAGGTGCCGCCCTTGCAGACCAGGCACTCATCCAGCCAGCGCCGGGTGATGCGTTTGAGCTGGCCGAACAGGTGCCATTCGGGGTTGTCGCCCGGATCGCGCCATTTGGTTACCAGCAGGCGTGTCGTCAGGCGGTAAATCAGCGTGGATTGGCGCAGGTCGCCGAGGTGTTCCAGGTTCAGGTCCACGCCCTCGCCGATAATGCCCTCGTTACGCGTTTTCGACGGCCCAACCCGGTCCGGGTTGAGTTCCATGATCGAGTCGTCGTTGAACTCGGCTTCGAGCCGGTGGCGCGGCAGTTCGACCCGGTAGCCCTCGACACGCGGGAAGCGGATTTCAAGATGATCGCGGTCGGGGCGCACGGCGCGGACGTTGATGGTCTCGCGCGGCGGCTGCGGCGGGGCGATGACCGGCCGGGCGGTGAAGTCGAACGGTATGCCGAGAACATCGGCGTATTCGACGTTGAATAGTCCTTCCTCGTTCAGATCGTAGGACTGGCGCCGCAGCGCCCGGCCGATGACCTGTTCGCACAACAACTGCGTGCCGAAGGCGCGTACGCCCAGAACGTGGGTGACGGTGTTGGCGTCCCAGCCCTCGGTGAGCATGGAAACCGAGACCACGCAGCGGATGGATTCGCCCAGCCGGCCTTGCTTGCCGACGGTGTTCATGACTTCGCGCAGCAGGTCCTCGTCGGTCAGGTTGTCGGCGGCAGTGCGGTCGCCGGTGCGCGCGATGACATCGCTCTTGAACCGTTCGATCTCATCGGCCGCCATCTTGCGGAAATTCAGGTCCAGCGCGTCGCCGGACTCGAGCTGCTCGCTGTCGATCAGCAGTGTGCGGGGCCGGGAGATCGGCTGCTCGTGCTCGTCGAAGTTGCGGAACAGCTCGAACTTGCCGTTGATCACTTGCCCCGTGCCGTCCTCGCGTTCCTGCAGGTAGCCGGAGATGTAGTCATAGACCAGCTTCGAGGTGGCCGTGTTGTTGCAAACGATGATGAAACACGGCGGGACCTTGACGCCTTCTTTCCTCCACAACTCATAAGTCTTGGCGTAGTGTCTGTAAAGCGCTTCCAGCGCGGTCTGCAGCTCTACCGGGAGATTCTGGGGATCAAGAGTCTTGGCCTTGCCGCGCCCTTTCTTCGGCATCTTGGTGCGGATGTGTTCCCACAGATTGCGGAACTTGGGCATTTCTTCGTTGGGCAGGTTGTCCGCCACAGGCACCCTGGGAAGCTTGACAATGCCGCACTCGATGGCGTCCATCAGCGAGAAATCGCTCATGGTCCAGGGGAACAGCGTGCCTTCGACGTAGCCGGATCCGCGCAGGAAGAACGGCGTGGCCGACAGATCCATCACCCGGGACAGGCCGAGCTGGCGATCGATTGCTTCCAGGCCATTGATCCACAGCCGGGCGGCCTCGCGGTTCTTTTCCGCCTCCTTTCGCTCGTCGCCCTTGAGCTGGCCTTCCTCGTCGCTGTCGGGCTTTTCGCGGTAGCAGTGGTGTGCCTCATCATTGATGGCCATGATGTTTTTCATGCCCATCAAGGGCTTCATCATGCGCTGCAGCATCTGGCCCTCGGATTCCAGCGTCTGCAACTCGGAACCGCCTCGACCCTGGAGCAACTGCCGACCACCCTTTGAAAGCTGCATACGCTCGCGCAGTTTGAAGGCGTGGTAGTTGGTGATGACGATGCAGGCCTTGTTGAGATCCTCAAGCATGTCGTTGGGGACAAGCTCGCGGCTGCGGTAGTAGCTGTATGGATCGTTGGGCTGGAGCACCTGCAAGCGGTCCTTGATGGTGATTCCGGGTGTGACGATCAAAAATCCACGGGTGAACTTCGAGCTGCCGGGGCGGCGCACTTTGTTCAGCGTCTGCCAGGCGATCAGCATGGCCATGACCGTGGTTTTTCCGGCACCGGTGGCCAATTTCAGGGCCAGCCGGCTGAGCCCCGGGTTGGCGCCCTGGTTCGCTGCAGCAACATGTTCCAGAAACCGCTCGCCTTTCTTGCCCATCTGTGGCGCGACTTCGGTCAGCCAGATCGCTGTTTCCACTGCCTCGACCTGGCAGAAGAAGGGGCGAATATCGTTGAATTTGTGGTGGCGCCAATGCTTGAGCAGGCGCTGGGTCTCGGGTGTGACCTTCCAATCCGACGGATTGGGAATCTGGCGCCAGCGATCGACTTCGTCGCGCAGCGCATTGATGATGGTGGCGTTGGCGTAGCGCTGGTCCTCGCCGGAGATGGCCTCGTCAATCGCCAGCTCGGCCTGTTGCCCGCCCTTCTGCCGCTTCGCCCTGGGGATTGGCGTGATGAAATCCGCCCGGCGGCGGGCCTCGATCACTTTCTGGGTCGGTTGGCCGGAATCGTCCAGTTCCCAGTGCCTTGCCGGGTAGTCGTAGGGCGAATTCAGGATCGGTTTGTCGAAAAATTCGTTGCTCATGCGCGCCTACTGCCTGAATTGATGCGCCCGGCGCCACGCCAGGTCGCCCGATTGCAGCCGGATTGCCGGGTGGCCGGGCATCAGCAATTTCCGCTCAAGCCGGATCTGTCGGACCATCTCGTCCGGCAGTCCGTGCGGAAAACTGAGAATGTTGCGATCGCCGCCAAAACCGATCAGTCCCCGGTCCAGTACCCAATCGACTTTACCAGACAGGGCAATGCCATTGCGAATTGCATTCGGCCCGCTGCGCTTGGCCGGCATGAGCAGTGTCCCTCCGCACACCCACCCAGTCCGCTTCCGGACCGCTCAGGCTCGGAGATATCGAAGATGAAATCACCGAGCCTGCAGAACACATCCATTCCGCCACCTATCGGCTGCTGGAGCTGATCCGCGAGTTCAACCAGCGCGAAGGCTGGGGCGGGCCGGGACTGCGCTCCTGTGCCCACTGGTTGAACTGGAAAGTCGGGATTTCGCTCGGCGCCGCGCGGGAGAAGCTGCGAGTCGCCCACGCGCTGGAAGACTTGCCGAAAATCAGCGCTGAGTTCCGGCGCGGCACCATCAGCTTCTCGAAAGTCCGGGCGATGACGCGCGTCGCGACACCGGATACATTCCGTGAGCCTTGATTCAAGGCAAGCTCGATCCCGGTTCAGGTTTGAACAGGGCGGCCTGGAGTTCGGTTCGGCGCCTGGGGTCCGGGTCATCGCGGCGGTCCGTCCAGACCAGCATCAGGCCGCGGTCGGTGGTCGCAAGCCGGGGAAAGCCGCTGATTCGGCCGCCGTCCAGTCGGGTGAGTTCGCGCCGGTCGAGCAGGCTGCCGTCGTCGTTGAAGCGCGCCAGTTGCAGACGGCCCTGTCCCTCGGTCTGTTCCATCCAGCTCATGGCCCAGCCGCGGCCGTGGCGAATCAGGTCGACCCGGCCGATGGCCGCGCCCGGTGAGAACTCCTGTGGTGTGGCGAAGCTTGCGCCGGCATCGTTGGAAAAAGCGATCTTGACCGTGGGTGTATCGGCCGCCATGGTGAACCAGGCTGCAGCGACTCGATATCCGTCTGCTGCAAGCGCCGGGCCGTTGACCGGGCAGCCGCTGATTTGCCAGCCATCGGCATGAATCAGCGTCGGCTCGGTCCAGCGCCCGTCCACCCGGCGCACGATCGCGATGTCGCGAATCTCGTCGGCACTGCGATCACGGTAGACCACCACAGGCCCGAGCGCGGTCATGGCGCTGGCCGTCTGGCAGCAATCACAGACGCGGCTGTCCAGTTCGATCGAGGCGCCCACTTCACCCGTTGTGCCGATGGTCATGCCAATCGTGGCGCTGCGCAGCGTCATGGCACCGGCACCGGCATGGTCGTGTTCGGCGTGGCTGGCTTGGGTGTTTCGGCCATCGAGCCAGACCAGGCCCAGGCTGCCGTCGGCCTCGGCAAAGTGGCTGACGAAGCCGTGTTCGGTGTTTGTTCCGTCGCGGTGCGGATTGGGCAGACGCGTCCAGCTTGCGCCGCGATCGGTCGAGCGCGCCAGCTCGATATCGTAGGCATAGGTGCTGTCGGCCGATTTGGCCAGCCAGTGTGCAGTCCAGCTGCCGTCCGTGGCGGGGTGCAGGCCGGGCGTGTCGGCCCAGTTGACGAACCAATCGCTGCCGCTGGCGATGGTTTGTGCCGGGCCGAAGCTGCCATCGATGAATACCGAGTAGCGCAGGGCGTGGCCTGTATCGTCCGTCTCCAGCCAGCTCAGCACGGTGCTGCCATCGCCGGGATCCAGCGTCAGGCGCGGCGCGAGCGCGCCGGCGGATGCCGGCAGGTCGATCATCTGCAGTTCGGCCGCGAGTGGCGAAAAACTGACCAGCCAGAGCGCGATTGCGACGAAACCGTGTCGCAGCGGGTCGGTAGCGGCCCTGAATTTTATTTTGTGGGGAGTCATCGAGCTTGATTCACGGTCGATACAATCAGTCCTGGAGTTCAGGTGGAGATTCATGATGAACCAGCCGTCGAAATCCGCGCGGCGCCAATCCATCCATGGCGTCATGGCGCTTTTGATCCTCGTGTTGTCGACCGCCTGCACTTCGCCGCAGCAGATGAGCGATGCCGTGGAGGCGCGCGCGAGCTGGCAGGAGCGGGCTGCAACCCCGGTCGAGCGCTTCAGGTTCAGCACGCTGCGCGACTGGCATCCGCTCGAGCGCGACTGGGTGATGTTGCGCTTCGGCAGCAATCGCAATCTCGCGGTGCAGGTGCGCCAGCCGTGCATCGCGCACATGGGCCAGGCGCGCTCGGTGTCGCTGGTTCAGACCATGCCCAACAGCCTCAACCGGATCGGTGATCGGATCCGGATCGATGAGTGGGTCTGTGTCATCGAACAGATGCTCCCGGTTGCCAATACCGGGCCGGACAACGAGTTCGACGGCAGCGTGCGTCATTCCGCGGGTGGCTTGACGGGGGGCACATAGCCCTCGGCACGATCGACCTTGCCGCCGAACAGATAGGCTTCGGCCTGAGCAATCAGGTAGGCGCGGTGCTCCGGGTCGATCGGTGAAAGCCGCTTTTCGTTGATCAGCATGGTCTGGTGCGCCAGCCATTGCTTCCAGGCCTCTGCCGAAATTTCGTTGTAGATCCGCTCGCCCAGTTCGCCGGGCAGCGGCTTGCGGGTCAGGCCTTCGGCCTCGCGGCCAAGGTAGGTGCAATGGATGGTTCTGGACATGGTTCAAGAAATCCGGGTTCGAATATTGGCTTCAGAATAACAGCCAGAAGTCGATCACGCGCTCGCCGCCGACCAGCACCAGCCAGCCCGCCGCCGCAAGGAACGGGCCGAAGGCGATCGGAACCTCGCGTCCCATGCGTCGAGCCACGATCAAGCCGATGCCGAGTATCGCGCCCACGCCCGAGGCCAGCAGGATCACGCTGGGCAGGACCTGCCAGCCGAACCAGGCACCGATCGCGGCCAGCAGTTTGAAATCGCCATAGCCCATGCCTTCCTTGCCGGTGACCAGCCGGAACACATGAAACACCAGCCACAGCACCAGGTAGCCGGCGATCGCGCCGATCACGGCCGATTCCAGGTCGGCGAACACGCCAAAAAGGTTCAGCAATAGACCGGCCCAGAGCAGCGGCAGGGTGATCTGGTCAGGCAGCAGCTTGTGGTCCAGGTCTATTCCCGAGCCGGCAATCAGGGTCCAGGTCAGGGCCAGTCCGGCCAGGCCGGCGGGTGTGGGTCCGAGCTGCCAGATCACGATCAGCGAAAGGACCGCGGTGAGTAATTCGACCACCGGGTAGCGCTTCGAGATCGGGGCCTTGCAGTGTCTGCAGCGGCCTTTGAGCAGCAGCCAGCTCAGTACCGGGACGTTATCGTAGGCCGCGATCGCGTGGCCGCACTTCGGGCAGCAGGAACGCCCGGTGGCGATGTTTGCCGGTGCTTCGTCGGTGCCGGCCTCGATTCCGAGCAATTCGCGGCACTGGCACTTCCATTCGTGCATCAGCGCGCGCGGATAGCGCAGGATCACGACATTCAGGAAGCTGCCGACAAGCAAGCCGAGTACGGCGACCGCGCCGTACAGCGCGGCCGGGTGAAGCGTGGCAAGGACTTCCATGCCTTACATCACGGCCGCCATCTTGAAGATCGGCAAGTACATCGCGACCACGATGCCGCCGACCACCACACCGACGAAGATGATGATGATCGGCTCGAGCAGGCTGGACAGTGCGTCGACGGTGTTGTTGACCTCTTCCTCGTAGAAGTTCGAGACCTTGAGCAGCATTGCGTCGAGCTGGCCGGCTTCCTCGCCGATGCCGGTCATCTGCAGCACCATCGGCGGAAACAGGCCGGTCTGCTGCATCGCCAACTGCAATTGATGGCCAGTGGCGACGTCATCGCGGATCTGCAGCGTGGCATCGCCATAGACCACGTTGCCGGTCGCGCCGGCGACGGTCTTGAGGGCGTCGACCAGCGGCACACCGGCGGCGAAGGTGGTCGCAAGCGTCCGGGCAAAGCGGCTCAACGCGGCCTTTTCCAGCACGGCGCCGATGATCGGCATCTTCAGGCTGAGCCGATCCATGAAATGCGCAAACGGCTTGCTTCGTCGCTTGAGCTGGACGATGCCGACAATGGCGCCGACGATGATGATCAGGTACAGCCAGCCGCGCGCTTGCAGTTCCTCCGAGGCATCGACCACCATGCGGGTGAATGCCGGCAGGTCGCCGCCGAAGCTCTGGAACATGCTTTCGAACTGCGGGATCACGAACACCAGCAGCACCGCGGTGACCAGGATCGCGACCGCGACCACGGTGGCCGGGTAGAACAGCGCTTTCTTGATCTTGCCCTTGATCGACTCGATGCGCTCCTTGTAGGACGCGATGTTGTCGAGGACCTGGTCGAGTACCCCGGCACTTTCGCCCGAAGCCACCAGGTTGACGTAGAGCTCGTCGAAATAGTACGGATGCTTGCCCAGCGACTCGGCCAGGGTCGAGCCGGATTCGACATCGATCCGGATCTGGTTGACCAGCTTCTGCATCTTCGGGTTTTCGGCGGCCACGCCGATGATGCCGAAAGCGCTGACCAGCGGAATGCCGGAATTGAGCATGGTCGCCAGCTGGCGAGTGAAGATCGCGATGTCGCGCGGTTTGATCTTCTTGCCGGCTCCGCCCAGCAGCGGCTTGGGCTTCTTGCGGATGCGTGACGGCGTGATGCCCTGCTTGCGCAACTCGGCGCGAACCAGCGTCTGGTTGCGACTCGATCGCTCGCCCTTGAGCACCTTGCCGCGCTTGTCCTTGCCCTCCCAGAGGAAGACTTCAAGTTCGTCGCGCGTTGTCGCCATGAGCAATCTCCTTGCGAAATGCTGTTCAAACGGCCCCCATGCACGCCTATTTTCATGCACTTAGGCGTCAAATACAATGTTTTTTATCCCTCTGGCCCGTTTTGTGATGCGCCGGGCGGAGTTTTTCGTGGCGCGAACAGACTCTCGGCCAGCATCAGGATCACTCCGACCACGATTGCCGAATCGGCAATATTGAATGCGGGCCAGTGGCGTCCGGCGTAGTGCAGATCGATGAAGTCGACCACGTAGCCCAGGCTGATCCGGTCGATCAGGTTGCCGATCGCGCCGCCGAGCAGCAGCATCAGCGCGACCGGCAGCGCGCGCGCCGCCAGCGGCAGCCGCCACATCCAGATTACCAGGAACAGGCTGATGCCCGAGGCCGCGAAGATGAACAGCCAGCGCTGCCAGCCGTCACCGCTGGCCAGAAAGCTGAATGCAGCGCCGGTGTTGTGCGCCAGGGTCAGGTTGAACCAGGACGTGACCGCAACCGGGCGGTACAGTTCGAGGTTGACCGTCGCGAGATGCTTGGTCCACTGGTCGAGCAGCACGATGATTGCGGCCAGCAGCAACCACAGGCCGAAGCGGGGCAGGGTCATCCTGGGGTTGGTGGTGTCGAGCATGGTCGGATTTCAGCCCCAGTTGCGGTGTTCGCCGTCGCCGGCGACGTTGATGACGCAGCGGCCGCAGAGTTCGGGGTGCCGGGCATCGGTGCCGACATCCGCGCGGTGATGCCAGCAGCGCACGCATTTGGCATGCCGGGTCGGTGTCACCGCAGCGCGCAGGCTGCAGCCCTCGATTTCGTGCGCGGCCTCGGTCGCCGCGACCGGGCCGAGACGGACATCCGAGGTCAGCAGGATGAAGCGCAGTTCATCGCCGATCGCTGCCAGATCCTCGGCCAGAACGCCGTCGGCCTGCAGCGTCACTTCGGCCGCCAGCGAGGAGCCGATGACCTTGTCGCGGCGCAGCGCTTCCAGCCGCGGCCCGACCACATCGCGGACCGCTCGGATGCGGCCGAAGCGCGCCCGCTCACCGTCATGCTCGGCATGTTGCAGGCCGTCGTACCAGGTCGCCAGCATGACGGTGTCGGATCGGTCGCCGGGCATCAGCGTCCAGATTTCCTCGGCGGTGAAGCTGCACACCGGGGCCAGCCAGCGCACCAGCGCTTCGAGCATGTGCCACATCGCGGTCTGGGCCGAGCGCCGTGCCGGATGGTCGATCGGCAGGGTGTAGACCCGGTCCTTGATCACGTCGAGATAGAACGCGCCCATGTCGATCGAGCAGAAATGGTGCACGCGCTGGTAGATCTGCCAGTAGCGATGGTTGGCATAGGCGTCGAGCACTTCGTCCTGCACGCCTGCGGCCAGATCGACCGCATAGCGATCCAGCGGCAGCATCTGTTCGAAATCGACCGCGTCGCGGGCCGGATCGAAACCGGCCAGGTTGCCGAGCAGAAAGCGCGCGGTGTTGCGAATCCGGCGGTAGGCATCGGCGACGCGCTTGAGGATCTCGTCGGAGACCGTCATTTCCTGGCGGTAGTCGGCCGCGGCGACCCACAGCCGCAGCACGTCGGCG
>NPIE01007270.1_pt1 | contig 21804 bp, 15 predicted proteins | sample 8637661 | NCBI WGS metagenome assembly NPIE01 (sample SAMN07420842, study PRJNA396082) | bioreactor metagenome | isolation source: sample BA12 brine-fed electro-methanogenic bioreactor BA | place: Japan: Kochi | collected 2016-12-09
GCAGACGGATGGGGAAGATTCGGCGCTGGTATGGGTATCCGGCGATCTGGCGGACCCCGCAACGGGCTTCGATCCAGCCTCCGCCGCCTGGCAGCGAGTCAGCATCGACCTCTCCCCATCTGAACGGGAACAGCTGCGCTCGGTGACCGCCTTCGACATCATGATAAAGAACAGTACCTTAAGCACCCGGAACGGCGGAACCGTTCTTGTCGCTGATCCGATCTTTGTCGGTACGCAGTTTGTCGGCGAAATGGATGCTCCCGACTCCCTGGTGATAAGCGAAGCCCTGGAGAGCCGCTCCGGCGAACCGGAGGCGGACGTGACCCTGATCGAAGCCTTTCCCGACCAGGCCGGGCTCTTCTCGGACGGAAATACCCAGCGGACGGCCCTCTTTACCTGGGATGCCGCGGGCACCTGGAGCGCCTCGACCACGACCGCCGCGGCATCCCTGGGGGACTACCGCAGTCTCGCTTTTTTCATGCGGACCCCCGCAACCTCAACTCCCGACCAGGTAACCGTCTCCCTCACCTCCCCCGACGGGCGGGGGGTCGAGGCAAGCTTCGAACCCATTGCCTCGGATGCCTGGATCCTCTACACCATCAACCTGGACAGCAAAACCATTGACAGCTCCGGTGGAACTCCCGGCACGCCCGTGGTTACGGTAACCGACCGGGACGCCCTGGTAAGCTACTTCAGCATAAGCGCCGTCTGTCCCACCGCCGACGGAGAGCTCTGGCTCGACGAGGTACACCTCTCAAATCCCCTTCTCTCCCTCGCCTCCTCCCTCTCTTCCTCCGTTTCCTACGACAGGAAGGGAAGCTACCTCCGGGCGGGCTCGACGGTCATTCTCTCGGATTTCGGTTTCTCCGCCAGGGCAAAGTGGGATGGTGCCTACGGAACGGGGACGGGCGATACGGCCGGCCACAGCATCGCCGCTTTTTCGGAGCTCTCCAGCGGCCTTTTCGGGGGCAGTTTTTCCGGCGATTTTGCCTTCACCGCCTCGGACGCCCTCTTTCTTCCCGCTTTCTCGGGCGGCTACCGGATGCCCTTCTTCGACGGCCGTCTCGCTGCAGAACAGCGCTACGGGGAGCAGCACGATATCGACAGGGTCGGTTTCAACCACAGCCTCAAAATTATCTTTCAGCCCTGGCCGGAAAAAAACAGACCCAGTCTCACCCTCTCGAACTCGCTGTCTCATCCCGACAGCAGCCTGAATCAGAGCTGGGAAGCGGGAATTCTGATCGGGTCGGAAGGGGGCGAAGAACCGGCCGAAGTATCCCTGAAGGCTTCACAGAGTCTCCGGGGCACGGCGGAGGAAGATGCGGATACACTCGAGGAGCGGATGTCCCGGAGCGGAAGGGGAATCATCCTGCCCCAGATGGACCGGGTAAGTCTCCGCACCTCCTCCCTGGACCTGAAAGCTTCGTTTCCCCTGGCTCCGGGATCCCTTCTTCTTCAGACGCGAAACGGGACCAGTTCATCCTCAACGGAAAGCAGCCGCCTGGATGCACGTCACAACGCCGGGGCAGCCTGGAGCCTTCCCTTCGGAAAAGGTTCCTCGGCACTCATCACCCTGAGCCACGACATCTCCGCAAAGATCCCGACGGAAGATATAAGCATCCCGCCCTCAAGCCCTTTACACGCCTTCGGGACGGATACCGCAGATTTCGCATCCGCCATCGGGCCTGTCTACCATGCACTGCTCTCAAACCCGCCCGATGCATATTCGGACGGCCCCTTCGGCGATAAAACCGCCGACCTGCTCAGCGGAAGCTACACCCCGACGCTTAAACTTTCACTGTCCAGGAGCCCCGGGAGCAATCTTCGGGACCTTTTTCTTCCCTACAAGGCCGATCTCTCCCGTGCCGTTACCTGGGAGAAAAGCTTCGAAGAAGAAGGGAAAAGCGGGAAGACAAGCATCGGCTGGTCGGCATCGGCCTTTAACCTCTTCGGCAGGCTCGGACGCTACCCCATCTTTTCGTGGTACAGGACCGAGGAGATAGCCTCTTCTGCACAGCTCGTCATTCTTGATTCGGGGGAAACCGATCTGTCCCACCTGTTTCTCTACGATCTTATGTTCAGCGAAAGGCGCTCCCTCAGGAGCGAGAACGATCTGGTCCTTTCGGGTTCCGATTCGGGTTCGCTTGAAAAGTTCGACGACACCCTGCGGTTCACCCTCCGGAGCAGAGGAAGGGAGCTCCCCGCCTTCCCCCTGCCTCCTCTTCTCAGGAGCGGGGAAGCACCGCAGCTTATTCATGACAGCTCCCTCTCCGCGGGTTTCCTTATTGACCGCGAGGAAGATGAGAAGAGCCTGACTATAACGGCAGGCCACGAAAGCTCGGTTAAACTTCCCGGAAAAGGTGAGATTAATGGATATATTAACGGGATTTACCGTCGCCAGGCATTTGCATCGGAGAGCAGCTCCATAATATACTATACCATCGGCTTTGAAGCCGGAGTTGGTTTTAAATTAACATTTTAGGCTGAGAGCCGAATCAGCCTGCTGAATTTTGCTCCTTTCGGGGCTATAATGAAATATAAAAGGAGAAGCGTATGCGTAAGGTGCTGCCCTGTTTATTACTGATAGTTTCAATGCTCCTGGTCTTCCCCCTGGCCGCCCAGGACTCTGAGGCGGAGGAAGATTCCGCCGGTTTCGGTTTCCGGACAACCGTCGAACTGGGTGCAAAGACATTCAACGAAATGGTTGACGGAGAAATGACTCAGGTAACCTACAACATGATAGGGTTCAATCCCGATATATCCTTCGGAAAGGTCGGAATAGGACTGGCCGTTACGCTCCACTATCAGAGCGCCGACGGCTTTGTAATACGGGAAGAAGACTGGGTCCCGGATGGTGACAAAAGCTTCCTCGACCTCTATCTTCCCATTTTCCGGTATATCCGCTACGCCGAAAAGGGGGAACCCTTCTACGCCAAGATAGGAACCATAGAGGATGGTACCCTCGGCAACGGTTTTCTCATGCGCAACTACTCAAATGCCCTTTTTCTGCCGGAACAGCGGATAGTGGGTCTTGCCCTCGATGTTGACGGAGCCCTCTTTGATTTTCCCTATGTCGGACTGGAAACCTTCACCGGCAACCTGGCCGCCTTCGATGTCTTCGGCACCCGGATTTTCGTACGCCCTCTTGCGGCAACAAGCATCCCCCTTCTGAAGGACCTTCAGCTTGGAACCACCTTTGCGGCGGACTTCAAGCCTGAATACAACTACGATTTTGTTGTCATAACCGATCCCGGTGCGGTCACCATGGCCGGTCTGGACTTCAAGCAGCCCCTTCTCTCGGGGAACGCACTTAGCCTCGCTCTCTTCGGCGATGTCGGTTTCCAAAGCGGAGGCGACAGCACCAATGCCGGAGGAATGGTCGGTTTCGGAGGACAGCTTATCCAGTTTATCAACTACGGCTTCAGCCTGCTCTTTCTTGGCGACAACTTCCTTCCCTTCTACTTTGATGCGGGCTACGATCTCTACCGGGAGGCCAAGTACAGCATCTACTCCGGGGAGCAGGCGATCGACGGCTACAGCGGCTGGATGGCCAACATCGGATTCTCCTTTCTTGAGAACAGCCTGGTATTTTCCACCACCGTGGACGGCTCCTTCAGCCCCGACAGCAGCAGCGATGACAAGGCGGCCATGACCTATCCCCACCTGAGGGGCACCCTCACGGTAGCCGAAGGAATCCTTCCCGGTTTCTTTTTTGATGCCTATTACGACAAACGCTACCTTGCATCTTTTGAAGATTTCGCCGATCCGGAAAATGCCAATATCGGCGCGAATATAAACTACAAAACGGGACCGGCGGTTATCACCCTCGGTTACAACCTGAGATACGTACCCGAGGATGGATCCTGGGAGACCACAAGCCGTCTTACCAGCGCCATCAGTTTCTGAGGACGAGGAGGATTTATGCAAAAGCTTACCATAAAGCGGATTATTCCGATCTTACTGCTGCTGATGTTCGGCACCGTCTCCGTATTCTCCCAGTACGGAGATCCAAAGGCGATTCTCGCCTATGCGGCAGACGAGTTCGAGGTGGAAATTGTTGATGCCGGCGGCACCATCATTACCGATGTCTATTCAGGCATGGAACTTTCGGAGGGAGACACCGTCCGGACGAACGGGACCGTTGCCGAGCTTAGTCTCGACCCCAACGGCTCCATCATCAAGCTCTCGCCCAATACGGTCTTCACCATAAGAGAACTCCAGAGGTCCGATGAGAGTACCAACGATTTTCACATGGTTGCGGGCAAGCTCCGGACCATTGCGGCCCGGGGATCCCTGACCGCCCGGTACCGCGTAAGTACTCCTTCGGCTGTCTGCGGTGTCCGCGGAACGGACTTCGGTGTCATATCGATTCCTGGTTCCGAGGAAAAGGCCTTTGTGCTTGACGGTCTTATCGACTATTCCAACGCGGCGGGTCAGACCATCAGCCTTTCCTCCGGACAGATAGCCGATGCTCTGGCGGCAAGCTTCGAGGCTTTCCAGGCATCCCAGGAGCAGCTCCAGCAGCTTATTCAGGATGTTGTCTTTGAACAGCTCGATCCTTCCCTGGTTCCCGGCCACATCCCGGAGATCGAAGAACCCGAAGTCGATACTGAAGAGCCGGAAGCGGAAGAAACCGGGGATGAGGAAGAGGTTCTTGCCGAAGAAGAGTCTGAAGATGAACCCGTCAATGTCGATACCGTTCAGGATGAGCCCGGTGAAGATGCTGAATCACCTTCTGCCGGAGCCGGCGGAGAGGCCGGTCTTCTCGGCAAACTTGGACAGATGCTCGGTCTCGAGATCGGTACGCTCACCATCGACGGACTTACCTATTCAAAGGCGGTACTTCAGCCCGTATTCGAAACGGGAAAACTGAAAATGGCCCTCTACCTTCCCATAATCTACTCGAAAGATCTCTTCGATCCCGACGACTGGTACTCCCCGAGAGGTAATGACGAATGGTCCTTCGGCACCGATCAGGACTGGGAAGGCGATCCTCTTGCCGCGGCAGGCGATCTCGCCTCCGACCTTTTCCTTAAACTCCGGTATCTCGAATACGGCGGTAACCGGGACCCATTCTATCTGCGCCTCGGGAACCTGCGTACCATGACCATCGGGCACGGTATTCTTATGAAGAACTACGCCAACGACTTCGATTTTCCTGCTATCCGCCGTCTCGGAATAAATACCGGACTGAGGGGCAACAAGCTCGGATTCGAAGCGGTGGTTAACGACCTTGCCGTACCGGAGGTATTCGGCGGCCGCCTTGTATGGCGCCCCATGGGAATGGATTTCCCCCTCGGCTTCGGTCTTTCCGGCATAATCGATATTGATCCGGACAGCATGAGCGACCCTGACTACCTGAGTCCCACATCCGACCCCCTGCCCGACGATATCATGCTTCTGGGATCTGCCCTCGATCTGGAACTGCCGGTAATGGAAAACTCCGTGCTTTCAATTGTCCTCTTCGGCGACGCTGCGGCAATGATGCCTGTTATCAACGGGACACCGGAGATAGAGGCTATCTACGACAGCAGCGCCGGCAGCTTCAGCGAGGCAATGCGCAACTACGGCCTTGAGAGCGGTTTCTTCGGCAATGTGCTCTTTGTCGACTACCAGCTTTCCTACCGCTATTACCAGGGAACCTTCCGTCCCACCCTCTTCGGACCGAGCTACGAGCGTCTTCGCGGAACGTATGCCATCGAAGCGTATGAATATCTCCAGAATCCTTCCGCCACCGATAACGATAAAGTGGTTATGGGAGTATTCGGAGAAGCCGGCTCGGATATTCTTAACATGTTCAGGATTGAAGCGGGATATTTCTGGCCCTGGAGCCCCTCGGGAGCGGATGTTGAGGAAGACTCCCTGAACGTTACCCTGACCGTATTTCCGGACGTTATTCCGGTCCTGGGCATATACGGGTCCATTACCTATTCGAGAACCAAATTCCTGCCCTTGCTTACGGGCAGCAGCGATGAGGATCTTGGTATTCTGGATGCCTATGCGGCCTTCAGCGGAGAGATTGTCTACCCGCTGGCACCCAATCTGGACATAGTGCTTGCGGCGGGATCCGCCCTCAAGTACGAAGGTTCCGAACCTGTTTTCAACAGCGACGGCAATCCGGAAATGGTGCCCAATTTTACCCTTGAAACGCGGGTACGCTTCTAGTACCTTTGTTTCATGAATCCTGAAAAAGAGATAGGATCCCGGAGCATTCATCTGCTCCGGGACTCCGTTGCACGAAAAATTGCGGCCGGCGAAGTAATCGACCGGCCTTTTTCATTGCTCCGTGAGATGCTGGACAATGCGGTAGATTCGGGTGCCGACAGTATTGAGGTGCATCTTTACGGCGGCGGGACCGGAAGTGTAAGAGTTGTCGATAACGGCTGCGGCATGAGCCGGGAAGATCTGGAACTCTGCTTTCTTCCCCATGCGACAAGCAAGATTACCGAAGTTGAAGATCTTGACCGCATTACCAGTCTCGGCTTCAGGGGAGAGGCGCTCTCTTCCATAGCCGCGTGCAGCAGGCTCACCATAACCAGCGCCGCCGAAGAGGGAGAAGCCCACACGCTCAATGTGGAAAACGGAAAGCTTCTCGCTCTTGAGCCCTCCATGGGACGCAGGGGAACCGTTGCCGAAGCGGCCGATCTCTTCTATTCGATTCCCGCACGTAAACGCTTTCTTAAAAGCGACCAGGCCGAACTCAGCGCATGCAGGAAACTCTTTACCGAAAAAGCCGCGGCTTTTCCCGAAATCAGTTTCAGGCTTTTCTCCGAGGGTACGCTTAAATTGTTTCTTCCCGCCGGTTCTCTGACCGAAAGGCTTATTGCCTGTTATCCGGGACAGCTCGACAAGGGGCTTCTTCACGACATAAGCGGAGAATCCGCCCTCTTCCGTTTCACTGCCCTCGCCTCGGGGCTCTCCCTCTACCGGCGGGACCGCCGCTTTATCCACATCTACGTAAACCGGCGAAAGATTGATGAGTATTCCCTCATCCAGGCGGTGGAATACGGCTATGGCGAGTATCTGCCTGGCGGATCCTTTCCTCTCTGTTTTCTTTTTCTGGAGATTGACCCGGACAGGGTCGACTTCAATATTCATCCCGCCAAACGGGAGGTCCGTTTCCGTGACCTCAAAACCATCCATCACGAAGTATCCTCAGCCATTCGCGGCTACCTGAGGGAGCGCTGGCCGGCACCGCCTCTCTTCCGCGCCGAAACATCGAAAGGGGGAGGCGGTTTTTCTGCCGCCGAACCGGGCAGGAGCACTCCATCCCCCCGCCCCGCTTCATCAGACAGGATGGAACAGAACCGGGCCTTTTATGACCGCTTCGAGGAGCGCAGGGAACGTGAGGAATCAGGAAAGCGGGAAGAGATTGTTCCCTTCGGCTTCCGCTATCTGGGTCAGGTGTTCGGGCTCTTTCTTGCGGTTGAAAAGGAGGGAGTTTTTTACCTGATTGACCAGCATGCCGCACACGAACGGGTCCTTTACGACCGTTTTACCGGCGGCGCCGGAAAGCGGCAGCAGCTTCTTATACCCAGGAAGCTTGCGCTGGAGGAAGATGCCGAAGCCCTTATCGCCGACCGTCTGGGAGAGCTTCACGCCCTGGGTATAAGTATAGAGAAATGCCCGGAAGACAGGACTTGGCAGCTTACCACTCTGCCCGAAAGCTGCCTTCACCTGGAAAAGGAAATCATCTCTTTTCTGGAAGCTCCCGAGAGCGGCAAAGAGCGGCTCTCGGAAAAGCTCTTTGCCGACCTTGCCTGCAAAGCCGCGGTAAAGGAAGGCGAATACCTCCCGCCGGAACAGGCCCGGACGCTGATCCGGGACACCTTCAACCTTGAACAGCAGCGCTGTCCCCACGGCAGGCCCGTATTCTTCGCCATCGAAGAGCAGGAACTTTACCGGGCTGTCGGACGGACCTAGCGGATAAGCTCCTCGATCTCCGCCCTTTTCTCGTAGGACGGATTTTTCTCCAGGAGCCTTTCAAGAATGGTTTTGGCCGATTCGCTGTCGCCTTTCGCAAAAAGGAGCTTTCCGAGCTGATAATATGCATCCCAGAAAGAAGGATCAACCTTCTGAAGCTCCTGAAGGGTGGCTATCGCCTCATCCTGTGCTCCCGTCTCAATGTAGGCCAGGGCAAGGTTATAGCGCATAAGGGTGGCGTTCGGCTTCTTGCTTATGGCAACCTTGTAGTGCTTGATGCTGTCCCCGTAGAGTTCTTTATGAAGGTAGACATTGCCGAGGTTGTTGTTCACCTCCAGGGATCCGGGATCTAGTGAGTAAGCCGCAAGAAGCTGCTCCAGAGCCATATCGTACTTTCCCTGCTCATCATAGAGTTTCCCCAGATTTATCCGTGCAGGCAGGTAATTCGCATCCCGAGCGATAGCCGCCTGGTAGGCGCTCACCGCTCCGTCGCTGTTATTTACCGCCTCGCTTGCAAGTCCCAGGGTGTAGAGGTAGGCCGGAGACCTCGGATCAAGCTGAACCGCCTTTGCGGCATGTTCAAAGGCCTTATCGTTCTTTTCCAGACGGAGCTGGACAAGAGCCAGGTTGTAGTAGCTCACCGGATCCTCCGGATCGGCGGCTATAGCCTTGCCGTAGGCAGATTCGGCCTCCTGGTACCTGCCCAGCTCGCCGAGAACCACCGCGTATGAGCCGTGATAGACACTTCTGCCGGGCACCAGGGCGGATGCCTTGCGGTAGCTTTCGGCCGCTTTTTCGAGCTCGCCCTTCTGACGGTAGAGCTCTCCCAACTGAAAGTGAGCCACATCTCCCTGGGGATTCACGCTACTGGCCCTGGAAAAGGCGTTTATGGCGGAATTTACATTACCGAGCCTTCGGTGTGTTACGCCCAGATTCAACAGCGCCCGTTCGTGGGACGGGTCTATGTGAATGGCTGCCTCAAATGACTGCCGCGCATCATCGAACTTGTTTACCCTGTACTGCGCCTTGCCGAGCTCAAAGAGGACATCGGCGTTTTCCGGATTCAGCCGGGCCGCCTTTTTGTACGAGTCAATGGCATTTTCCCACTGGCGCTGCTTGCTGTACACCTTTCCCAGGGTATTGTGGGGGATCCAGAGATTCGGATCGCTTCTGATTGCACGGTTCGCATACTCAACGGCCTTGCGGACATTTGAATCGCTCTCTTCATCTTCACGGAAGAAGCTCTCTCCGGTATTTCCCAGAGCCGTCGCCAGTTCGGGCTCTATGCCGAGGGCTTCGGAAAAGAAGCCGCGGGCACCGATATAATCCTCCCGGTTCATGGCCTGCTCGCCTTTCTCAACAAGCTCTTTCAGCTTCTCGGCCTTCTCCCGCTCGGCCCGGCTCAGAGCGGCGAGACGCTCCTCTTCCTGACGCCTGCGCTCCTCGGCGGCTCTTCGCTGCTCCTCGAGCGCTCTCAGTTCGGCCTGACGCTGTGCTTCGAGTTCCCGGTCACGGGCATCGGATTCGCCGCTCTTCAGGCTGCTTCCAAGTCCGGAAAGGGTATCCTTCAGCTCCTCCTGACTCTGCTGCCGCTCCGCTTCCGCCGCCTCTTCCGCCTTCCGGCGTTCAAGAATTATGCGGTCCCGGAGTTCTCTGGCCTCCTCATCGTCGGCATTTTCAATCAGGAGGCCGTCAATAAGGTCCAGAGCCCGCTGATATTCGCCGCCCCCGAAATAGTCCTCTGCAAGCTTGAGGGTATTGGCCCGTCTCTTCGCAGCTTCATCCACCATGCCTGCGGTTCCCTCATCGGCAGGCGCCTTATCCCTGCCCATATACAAAAAACCGCCACCCAGAAGAGCGAGCAGAATAACGGCTCCCGCGATAACCGCAACCGTGCGTTTATTCATAATTAACTCCGTTTAATCAATGATGTCGAAAGATGGGTCATAGTCTTCACTCTCTCCGCTGCCTGCAGAGAGGTTGGTGGTATCACTTCCCGCATTTTCCAGAGAACCGAGGACCTGATCGAGAAGGGCCTGCTGCCTGGCCGCCTCTTCCTTCCTCTTGCGTTCATCTTCAAGTTTCCGGCGCTCCTGGTTCTGCAGCTCACCGCTGAGCAGCGATATCATCTGCTCAATCTCCTGCCGCTGAGGATCATCGGGACGCAGGGTAATGTAGTTCTGATAATCGTTGACCGCTTCCCGGTATTCTCCGGTCTTAACACGAAGGTTTCCACGATTGAGATATGCGGGTGCAAAGGAACCATTGGTCTTGAGCGTAAGATTCAGGGCATCGGCTGCCTCCTGATCCTGCCCCAGACGCAGATAGTTGTTTGCCATATTAAAGAGAAAGGTATCCCGGTATGCAGAGGCTCTTTCCAGCCCTCTTGCATATGCCGCCACCGCGTTCTCATACTGTCCCAGCTGTTCGTATGCTATCCCGAGGTAGAGAAAAGCCTTTTCGTTACCGGGATCGCTCCTGACCACTTCCTCGAGGGCAAATACCGCCTCGGCGGGCTTGTTCTCCATAAAGAGCTTTTCCCCTCTTTGAAAAGAGCTTTCTTCGGCACCGGCCGAAGAAAAGGAGAACAAAAAGAGGAGGATCGAGAGTGCCGCAATTCTATGGACAACCCCGTAATTTCTCCTTATGATAAAACAACTGACTGATCGTTTGACAGGAATCATATTTCTCACTAACCTTACCTGAGGAGACGATATACCATGCCATTAGTCATCGCCCTCATTATTATACTCGGCGTAGGAATCGGACTGTTTACCTTTTTCCTCGTACGTTCCATTATAGCACCAAAACAGGTTGCTTCATTGCAAAATGCCCTTAAACAGGGTAAACCTGCAATAGTCGTACGCATTGCCAAGCAGATGATCGCCAAGAACCCGAGAAATGCCGAAGCGCATTACTTTCTCGGCCTTGCATACAGTGCCCAGAACAAACCCGAACTCGCCCTTATGGAACTGAAAACAGTCAATCAGATAGGCTCATTCGGCGGCAGCCTGCAGGAAACCGAGTTCAGAAAAAGAATAGCCGATCTTTTTGAACGGTTCAACCAGGAAGAAGAAGCACTCAAGGAATTTCTGCTCCTGATCCGTCTCGAGCCGCAGGTTGCCGAGCACTACTACCGTGCGGGGCTTATTTTCGAAAGCCGTCAGCGCAGCGACAAGGCCTTGAACTATTTCCGCAAGGCTGTGGAGATAGATCCCCGCCATTCGGATGCCCACTTCCGTCTCGGCTTCTCTCTCTTCCGCTCAAAAAAAGTGGTGGAAGCCAAGCTGGAACTTGAGGAAGCCCTCAGGTACAATTCCAACAATTACGAGGCGCATTTCTACCTTGGCAAGCTTCTCAAGGAGAGCCACGACTACGTGGCCGCCCTTCTCAGTTTCGAAAAAGCACAGAGGGACCAGGAGCTGAAGGTGCGGGCCCTGGTGGAACGGGGAAGCTGCTACATGCATATGAACAGCTTTGACAAGGCGACAAGCGAACTTGAACGGGCCATCAAGCTTTCCACCAGTGATTCCACCCAGGAAGTGCTCTATGCCCGCTATTTTCTGGCACTCTGTCACGAAAAAAGCCGGAATTTTGAAAAGGCCATTGAACAGTGGGAGGCAATCTACAAGCGGAAACCCTCCTTCCGTGACGTTGCTGAGAAGCTCAGCCAGTACCAGGAACTGCGTACCGACGACAAGATCAAAGACTATCTGACCGCAGGCCCCAACGAATTTCTGGAAATCTGCAAGGCAGTGGCCATAGCCATGGAGCTTAACATCCGCGATGTTACGGACATTAAAAACGGATGCCAGATTATCGCGGTGGAGAGCGATTCCCGCTGGCGGAATGCGAGAAAGCTGCCCAAACTGCTCTGGTTCCTCCGTGTTCCGGAGATGATCTCCGAGTCCACGGTGCGCTCGATTCTTGAAGAAATGAAGAAACTCTCGGTGAACCGCGGGGTAATATTTACCAGTTCCAACTTCTCCCGCAGGGCCATAGAGTACGGTGAGAGCCGGCCCATAGAACTCTTCGGAAAAGATGAACTCCAGAAACTCCTTCAAACAATAAAGCTGGACTGATATCCCTGTATGAAAAGCGGGAAGGCAATAAAAAGTAAAACTGCCAGGATTCTGTGCATATCCGATCATGTTGATCCCCTTATCTATTCAAACAGCATAAAGAGCCGTTTCGGCACCGTGGACCTGGTTCTTGGTGCCGGAGATCTGGAACTCCCCTATTACGGCTATATCGTAAGCAGCCTTAACAAGCCCCTGGGCTTTGTCTTCGGGAACCACAATCTAAAAAGAATCAGCTACTACCGGAAGGAACATTCGCCGGTCCAGATGGACCTGAGCGGGGCTTCTTTTCTGGAACGGAGCTACGGCAGTACCTACGTGGGAGACCGGGTCCAGAAACTGGGCGGGGTGCTTGTGGCGGGGCTCGGGGGCAGCATGGAGTATAACGGCGGTCTGAACCAGTTTACGGAGTTCCAGATGGCTTTAAAGATGGTAAAAATCCTTCCCGGCCTTATCATCAACAGGCTTTTCAGGGGGAGATGGCTCGATATCCTCCTTACCCACGCTCCTCCGGCGGGTATTCATGACCGGGATGATCCCTGTCATCGCGGTTTCAGGATTTTTCTTTTTTTTATGCGGATTTTCAAACCAAGGTATCTTGTACATGGCCATGTACATCTTTACGATTTAAATGCTACGCGGATTACGGACTACCTTTCCACCACGGTGGTCAACGCGTATGAACATATAGTTATTGAGTTAGAGGTTCCAATATGAGTCAGAATTCACCCATGGTACGAAGCCAGGCGCGGGAAGATTTCAACAAGGCGCGCTCAAAAGCCACAATAAGTACCATCCTCAATGCCCTGACACCGGAGAAGCAGCATCTTCTCTCTCTTGAGGATGTCCGGAATGTTCTGAAGCCCAAATCAGAAACCTACAAAGGCATGCAGACCGTTGATATAGATAAAATAGTGGGAAGCGAAGGACGATACAAGGACTTCAATTCGGCCTTTCTGCCGAAAAGAGACTTTATCCGCGGGCGCTGGGAAAGCATTGACCGGGCCCACCTCACCGATGTAATGCTTCCTCCCATCAAACTCTACGAGATAGGCGGTGTCTATTTTGTGAGGGACGGTAATCACCGTGTCTCGGTCGCAAAGAGTCAGGGGGTCATGGCCATCGATGCCGAGGTAATAGAGCTGGATACCGAACTGAAGCTCGAAGCCGGCATGACCTGGAGCGACCTTAAGTGGCTTGTTATCGACTACGAGAAGGAACAGGTATACAAGGATACCGGGATTGGAAAGGTAATTGACAGGCGGGAGATCCACTTTACCGAAACCGGACGCTGGATCGAACTGCTGCGGCATATTCAGGGACACAAATATTTCCTGAACCAGGACAAGGATGAGGAAATCCCCTTTGTCGAGGCGGTACGATCCTGGTACGAAAACCTCTACCTTCCCATTGTCGATATTATTTTTCAGGAAAACATCCTTGCAAGATTTCCGGGGCGCAGTTTTGGTGACCTCTACATGTGGATAATCAAGCACTGGGACGGACTCAAGAGGAAGAACGGCGAAGATTTTTCACTGAATCAGGCGGCGGTTGATTACTCTCTCCGATACGGTAAAAGCTGGAGAGGGCAGCTTAAGGACCGTTTCGACAGAATGAGGAAGGGAATCCTTTCCATTCTGAAGCGCTGAGTCCGCGCCTCCCCTCCTCAGGGGCTCAGCTCAAAGGGTCCCTGCAGGATTCCCAGACCGGCAATCCTGTCATATGCGTAGAAGTACCAGGAGAAGAGTTTTTTCTCCCGGGCGGCCCCGAAGAGTCCGGGTTCCGGCCTGGCGGATCCGTTTTCCGTAATCAGAGCGGGGCCGACCATGGCGGGCTCCGAAGCATCACCATAAAACCTGAATTCCGCATCCAGCCAGCGTCCCGGATCTCCGTAAAGCCGGAACTCCGCGCCGCCGTCATGTTCCGGCCGTAAAACGGGGCGAGGAAAAAATTCCGGATTAACTTCGATCCCGCTGTCGATTGAAAAGCGGTATTCGCTCCACTTTCCTCCCCGGTCATAGAGCCTGGCTTCGTACAGGCCCCGCGGGAGGACGGAACCATCGGGCGCTTCCAGGCGTGAATGGCCTAGCCAGATCTCGTCCCTCTCCCGGTAGATCCTGAGCTTATCCCTTTCGACCTTCCAGACCACTCCTTCCGCTTCAGAGCTGAGATGAAGGGCATCCAGATCCGCATCTCCGTCCCGGTCCTCCGCAAGAAGATAGAGACGGAGATACTCACGGTATTCCGGAGGCTCCTGCGTAACCGGAGCGCCTACGGCCACCTCAAGTCTCCAGAAGATCGAAGAGATTTCCGGGGCATTGCCGCTGCAGGAGGAGAGAAAGAGAATGCTCAAAAAAGCGGCCGAAATGCGGCTAAAGCTTTTCCACATATGACATTTTGTTGACAACCGGATTGGCGTAGGCGTGGAGAAGAATCTCCTTGACCCCTTCGGGAAGATTCCTGAAGCGCTTGAGCAGCCGTTCGCGGTCCGAATCGTCGTAGCGGTCCTCAAAAATGGTGCTGCCCTTGACCATATCATAGGCCAGGTAGTTGGTGGCCCAGAGGCGGTAGGTCATCTGAATACGTTTGTCAATTTCATCGGAGAGTTCACGATCGGTTTCAAAAACTCCGGATATGGGTTTGGAGAAGGCGTAGTGTACACGGCCCTTGAAACCTTTCATGCCGGCTATCATCGAAACAAGATCCTCGTATTTACCTTTCTGGTGCTCGCCCCTGATTTTCTTGTGGTAGAGCTCCCACGCCTTCATCCGGTCGCAGGGGTCAAACTCGTAACTGATGGAGACCGGTACGATTGAACAGCGGCTGGTAAACTCCCCGAAGGGAATTTTACGCGCCCTGTCCACCAGCTGAATCATCTTGAGAACGGCGGGATTGGTAAGGTCGGTGCCGTCCTTTGTCCGGCCGGGGCTCTGGGCTATCCAGACGGACTCCGATGTGTTGTCCAGAACGTGGCGGATATATGCGGAGAGCTGCAGGCTTGCGATAATCTGCTCACGCACCGGCAGGTTCCGTTTGACGATAAACGAGCGGTTTATCCGGATAATATCCGAAACCACCTGGTTTATCATCAGGTTATCACCGAAGGCAATCTGGGTAAGCGGCAGACCGCTCTGCTTGAGCACATAGTTGAGCAGGGCCGGATCAAGCACAATATCCCGGTGATTGCTTATGTAGAGATAGGATTGCCCCTTTTCAAGGTTCTCTGATCCGGAATAACTCAGACCGCTTATTGTTTTTTTGACAACAAACTGATGCAGAAAAGTGTCCACGATTATCTTATGCTGAAAATCGTGGACCGTATAAATACTGCGGAATTTTCTGCGAAGGTAGGAGCGCAGAAAGATATCTACCACTTTCTGTATGAGGCGGGGAAGTTTCGGAAAGAAGGCGGTGCGGATGCCTGAGACAAGCCATTCGCTTTTGCCCAGCCGGTTCAGCACCTCCCGGACCTCATCGTCCTGATAGGGCCGGATATCTTCAAAATTTATGTCATCAAGCTGTTTTTCAAGATCCATAAATAAAGCGTATCTCTTTATTCCGAGAAAGTAAAGCCGGCCGGCAATCCGACCGCTTCCAGCTGAAGCTCAAAGAGCTTGGAAAGGCCGGTCTCCGCGGAAGCTATAAGCCCGGCAAGCTGATCGGAGGAAAAGGTGCTTTTTTCTCCCGTGCCCTGTATTTCCACAAACTGATTTCCCATCTTTACAATGTTCATATCCACATCCGCACTGCTGTCATGCGCATAATCAAGATCGCAGATTACCTCTCCATCGACAATACCGACGCTTATCGCCGCAACCTGACCCCGCAGGTAGGCCTGGGCACCCTCTTTGCCCTGATCTGCAGCAAGACGCGTCAGGGCACCGTAGAGAGCGACCCAGCCGCCGGAAATCGATGCCGTACGGGTGCCCCCATCGGCCTGAATAACATCGCAGTCAATTACAATCGAAGTCTCTCCCAGTGCATCCATATCAACCGCAGCCCGGAGGCTCCGGCCTATGAGTCTCTGTATTTCGGTGCTTCTTCCGTCCCGCTTTCCGATCTCACGGCGCTTCCGCCCTCCGCCGGTACTTCCCGGCAGCATCGAATATTCTGCCGTGACCCACCCCTTGCCTCTTCCTTCAAGAAAGGAAGGAACCTGGTTTTCGATACTTGCGGTGCAGATTACTTTGGTGTTGCCGCAGCTGATCAGACAGGAGCCGGCGGGATAAAGAAGGTAGTTGGTTTCAAAGGTGACTGTTCTCATGCCGTCAGGTTATGGGCTGAGTTGGCCCGTGTCAAGCGGGAGAACCGGAAAAACAGTCACTGCCGGTATCTGTCCATTATTTCGGGAAACTCATAGTAGATTATCCCGTCATCGCGGACTTCCATTCGTACGTGCTGATTGTCCACCATGGACTGGAGGATGCGTTCCACATCATCCACATCAATCCCCGTTTCAATGACCACGTCCGAAACGGTCAGTCTGCCCTTCTGGGTATCCGCAAGACGGTAGATAGAGGCCCGCAGTCCGCGGTCTATACTCCGTGTTCCTGTTTCGGAGAGGTAGCCACGCTCCTGACGATCTTCATGATCATCCTGACGCGACCGTGTTATGGTCCGGACAAGGAAAAAGACGATGAGGAAGGGAAACAGGAATTCAAAGGGTCCGAAAAAGAAAAACATCGTGTTAGATCCTCCCTCCTGAATATACTACCACAAAAGCTGAAAAAGAAAAAACCGCCCGCCGCCTGTTTCGGATCCTATTTCCATTCCCGGTCCCGGTTGAAAAGAGAAGGTTCACCACGCCCCGGGCCGGGATTTCCATAGCCCGGAAGAAGATCCCCGGAGAAACGTGCTGCGGCACCCGGAACTGCCTCCGCTTCGTAACCCTCCCCGCTCCAGAGGACCGTCAGACCGTAGGGCCCCGGAGGAGCGGTGTGGAAGGAGCGCCCCCTGCTGTCGACGATGGTGCCGTCAACGGCCACCTCCGCCCTGGTAACCAGAAGCGGTATCCGCCCGGAAACAAACTGCTCCACCGCCACGCCGGCAGAATCGATAAGGAGACGCTCTCCCTCCCGGTCCAGCTCGATCCATGCCTGGACCCTGTCAGCACCCAGGCTGGCAAGAAGGTCCGCAGCAAGTGAGTTCGCCGCCGGCAGGGGCCAGGAAGCGGTCAGAAAAAGCTCCTTCCGCTCCACGCCCCGTTTGCGGACCTCCTCGAGAAGGGGCGCAAACTGAAAAAGAGAACTTATCCTGAATCTTCGTACGCCGCGCTCCAGGGCATTCGCAAGGGATCGGGTAAAGCCGTCCATGGCCGTTTCCGGAACATATATGGGGAGCAGCGCCTCCTCTCCCGGGGCCGCCTGGTCGATATAGACCGTCCGGACCCCTTTGCCGGCAAGGGCCCCGGAAGCGGCCTCCCGTGTCCTGAGCCGGCTTCGGAGCTCCGCGAAGCGCTTCCGGAAAAGGCTTTCGGAGTCTTCACGGCCGGTACCGGCGTCATCAAGCTCCTCAATAAGCGATTCCCAGAATGTCCGTCTTATCCTCTTGAGGTTTCCGGGGGGAATAAACCATTCACCCTCTATCTCCGCGGAAAAAGAACCAAGACGATAATCGTCGCTTCTGCTGGCCTTGAAAAGGTCCTGCAGCATCTCCCTGTTTATTGCACGGTTTTTAGCCTCTTCCGGCTCAATATCAAAATGGGTGCTTTTACCGGCGGCCGCGACGGTCAGTCCATCTCTGTTCAGCTTGACCGAAATATCCACCGCCGTGCTGGAACGCAAAAGGGGCAGCGTAGCGGGATCCCTTCCGGTCTTCTTTCTGGATTCTCCCACCTTGTAGAGCCTTGCTCCTGCCTCCGCCTCGAAGGGAGCGAAGATGCTTACCACATCCCCCTCTTCCGCTCTGGTGACGCTTTTCGACTGTTTGCGCATCTCCATCAGGAGAAAAGCTGACGCCTCTCCGCCGGAGGCATCCTGCAGCCGCAGTCGGTCGCCGCGGTGGATACGGCGGCTTATTTTCGCGGTAAAGGAAGTTCCCCGTACCGATAGAACCTCTCCCACCAGGAGACCCGAGACCCCTGGAGAGGAGGGCTGGATAAGCTCCCTGCGGTCTTCTTCCGTAGCAAAGCCGTGAGACCAGTGACGTCCGAAGGAACGTGAGAGGATAAGACGGGCCTCACCCAGACTGCGCTCCTCCTCTCCTTCCGGAGCATCGAGCATGAGACGGTATGCCCGTACAACCTGCTCGACGTACTCTTCCTTTTTCAGCCTTCCCTCTATCTTGAGACTCGCTATTCCCATCTTCCGGTAACGGGAAATGAGATCCAGGGAGTAAAGGTCCCTGGTGGAGAAGAAAAAGCCGCTCTCCTTCTCCCTGCCCTTTATCTGATGATAACGGCGCCGGCAGGGCTGTTTGCAGCGTCCCCGGTTTCCGCTCCAGCCGCCCATCCAGCTGGAAAAAAGGCACATCCCCGAAAGGGAGCAGCAGAGGGCGCCATGAATAAATACCTCAAGCTCCACGGGAGAGTCCGCCGCAATAGCCTCCAGTTCCGTCAGATCAATCTGGCGTTCCAGAATTACCCTGCTCATCCCGAGATCCGCCGCTGCCCGTACCCCCGCAAGATTGTGGATACCCATCTGCGTTGAAGCGTGGACGGGAATGGCGGGATAGAGTTCCCGCAGCACCCTCACAAGGCCGAGATCCTGGACAATGAGCGCGTCGGGCTGAAGATCTTCAATCAGGTCGACCGCCGCGGCGGCCTCCTCTATTTCGTTCTCCTTGAGAAGGGTGTTGAGGGTAATGTAATAACGCCGGTTACGCTCCTTCGCGTAGGCTGCAAGACGGGAGAGATCTTCAAGGGAAAAGTTGTCAGCTCCCTCGCGGGCGTTGAATCGGCCCATTCCCGCATAGACCGCGTCCGCTCCGCTGTCCAGGGCCGTTACGGCACAGGACAAGTTGCCGGCAGGCGCCAGCAGTTCGGGAATAACGTCGCCTTTCATCTCAATCGCTCCCCTTCGGCATGGAAATACCGGATAAGGGAGAGCCCTCCGGCATCTCCCCAGTTGTGTATAAGACCGTGGTGAATCAGTTCGTCACCGCCGTAGAGTTTTCCTTCCGCCTCTTCCAGGTAGGATGATGCGGAATCGATGCCGAAAAGCCGCAGCCTGGACGGGGCACGGTTCACCGCCCCTTCGGGATGAAACCAGAAAAGCATGAATTCGCTCCCGTCCCGGGCGACGGTAATCCAGGCATGTTCCCCGACGCCCGAAGGCTCCAGGCGGTAGAAATCTCCACCCTGAATGAGCTTCCGGTGCTTCCGGTAAAAGGCAATCTGCCAGCTTATCTCAAGGCGCTCCTCCACCCCCAGGCTGAGAGGATCAAGCTCGTAGCCCAGATTCCCCGCCGCGGCGACGGCAAAACGAAAGGCCGGAGAGCTGAGTCTCCCGGTCTGGTGATTCGGTACCGCCGAGACATGGGACCCCATGCTTACGGGGGGATAGAAGATGGAGGTACCCTCCTGAATGGCAATACGGTCATAAGCATCGGTATTATCGCTTGTCCAGTACTGGGGCATGTAAGCCAGCACCCCGGCATCGAATCTTCCCCCGCCGCCGGAACAGCCTTCGAAAAGAATATCGGGATAGGCCGCGGTAAACCTCCCGAAAAGCCCGTACAAACCGGCGGCGTAACGGTAAGCGCAGTTCCCCATCGGCTCATCAGAATAGGCCGGAGAATAGAGAGGCGCCGCCGACCGGTTCATATCCCATTTAACGTAATCAATCAGCCCCGTATCGAGAATCTCCGATATGGAAGCAAAGAGGGCATCACGCACCTCCCCGCGGCAGAGATCGAGGACCAGTTGATTACGCCCCTCGGGCCGTTCCCTGCCCGGAATGTGAAGGCACCAGTCGGGATGCTGCCGAAACAGTTCACTCTCTTCGCTGACCATTTCCGGCTCAAACCAGAGTCCGAACTGCATGCCCGCCTCATGGGCCTTCCTGGCCACCGCTTCTATGCCTCCGGGCAGTTTGTTCCGGTTGACAAACCAGTCGCCCAGGCTGGTGGTATCGTTATTACGCTCTCCGAACCAGCCGTCATCAAGAACAAAAAGCTCGATCCCCAGCTCCGAAGCCGAGTCGATAATTCTGCCCAGTTTTTCCTCATCAAAGTCGAAGTAGGTGGCCTCCCAGTTGTTGAGCAGGATGGGCCGCGCTCTCTCCGCCCATCGCCCTGGAAGAATACGCTCCCTGGTAAAACGGTGAAAACGGCGGCTGAGCCCGCCCAGTCCGTCATCGGCATGGATCATTACAAGTTCGGGAGTCTCAAACACTTCTCCGGGAGCCAGATTCCACGAGAAGCCTTCGGGGTTCAGCCCCATCAGAATATTCATCCCGCCGTCCTGATCGGTCTCGGCACTGAAAAGAAAATTGCCGCTGTAGACAAGTGAAAAGCCGTAGCACTCCCCGCTACGCTCCCCCGTACCGTCCGCCAGAAGGGCCGCGGAAGGAGAAAAGCTGTGACTGCTTGCACCCCGGAGGGAACCGAATGAAAAGGTGCCTGTTCCGGGCCGGCGGCGTTCGATATTCCGCTCCCGCGCCCAGGCTCCGGGAAGGTGAAGGATATCCTGCACCCCCGGAGGCAGCTGCACACGGGCGCTGAAGGCCCGCTCCACCGAGACGCTCCGGTCCGTCTCATTCCGGATTACCAGAGAACGGACAATAGCGTCATGTTCGGCAATCATCGCGTAACGGAGCTCCAGCACAAGTCCCGTATGATCATCGGTAAGTGCAATGACAAGGTTCTGCTCATCGCCCTTCCGCAGGAAGCCCGGTAGCTGAGCGGGAGCGGAAAAAGCTTCGCTTCGGACCGAAGAGACACGAAAACCGCAGAGCGGCTCTCCACCCTGCCGGATATCCACCATCGACTGGCGGAAATCGCCCTCACCCGGCCAGGAGCACTCCAGGGGAAGCAGCTCGGGCTGGATCCGGTCCGTGCCCGCTCCGCTGTGCACAAAAAAACTCCGATCCCTCAGGTGAAGATCGGCGAGATTATTCGAAGGGCTGGCGATCGGCCCGCCCCAGTGGCAGCATACCGGAAAGCCTCCGGCCGCAGCGTCTATTATGTAGCTTGATCTGTTTCCGTTTAGTACATGCATTATGTGTAATGTACAACAGAGGCGGGGATAAAGTACAGCTTGTCCCGGGTCTCTGCGCCTTTACTGGGTGCATATCAAGCTCATTTGACTCTTGCTGGATGGACGTCGATGGATATGTTTTAAGGCTGATCCTCTGAATCGGTAAGTTCAAGGGCATTCAATTTAACGCTCATCTGTTCAATACTGGTCTGATTTTCCATTCCGATCTCCTGAAGTCGTCCCGCAGCAGATTTCAGCTCAGCAGCCTGACCGGTTATTCTGCCCACAGCAGCAGCAGCGCTTTCAGTATCGGCATTTATCTGTTGAAAAGCCTTATGAGTATCGGCAATTATGGGATTCATTTCAGACACGGCCTCCGATACTGTGCTGTGTATGCGTATAAGCACCTCTATGCTTCCCGTTATCTCTTCAGTCCCCTGGCTCATCTCACTCATTCCGCCGGAGATTTCCTCAAGAGCTTGTTGAACATCCTGAATTCTGATCTGAATAGTATTCAGATGCTCACGATTATCGCTGCTCGCTTCAATTACCTTCTGAATATCATCGCGGTTGCGGGTCAGCAGATCGCGGCTTATACGGGAGTTTTCATTTGTTTCGGAAGCCAGCTTGCGGATTTCATTGGCCACCACCGCAAAGCCCTTGCCG
>NPIE01000798.1_pt1 | contig 21798 bp, 30 predicted proteins | sample 8637661 | NCBI WGS metagenome assembly NPIE01 (sample SAMN07420842, study PRJNA396082) | bioreactor metagenome | isolation source: sample BA12 brine-fed electro-methanogenic bioreactor BA | place: Japan: Kochi | collected 2016-12-09
ACTCGATCACGACGATTCTTTAGTTTCTCTATTCGCTCCGCGAGGAGAGCTTCCTCTCTATCAAAGTCGTCCAGAACACGATAGAGCTCTCTTCGAAATTGTTTGGAACAACCCTGCCGAATGTATTCGCGGAAACTCTTCATTGTGAACCCGCTGTTCCTTACGAGCTTTGAAGCTCTAATGACAGCACTTTCGAAGAGCGAGCTTCTTATAACACTGTCATTTTCAGATTTGAAGAGCTCTATTTCCGCCCTCAGAAGCCTCGTCTCTTCCCTAAGAACCCTATTCCTAACTTGATAGCCTTCCAGCTTTTCGGGTTTGATAATCGAAAATAAGTCCATATCCAATTATAGCTTTTTGTCGAAAGTAAACTGAAGATGAGAAAAGCGGGCTATTGCCCGCTTTTCAGTATGAAAGAGTTTTTCTTCAGGGAGTCCAGGTAATATAGCGCATTGGTTCCTGAATAGATCCAGCAACCGAGCGCTCTGTGAGGGTCCATGAAGTACTTGATGGAGAAGCTCCCTTAATTGCCGTGTAGCATTTGTAGAACAGAGCCGGCAATGAGTCTATTGATTTGGCAGTGGCATATGCAGTCACTTCCGGCCAATGGGCGTCACTTGTGTAATATGCTAGTTTCTGCAGGAAGTCCCCTGACCACTCAACATACATATCGGTAGGATTGTGATCTGCGTATCCACCTACGCTATCCCAGTCTGGATATGCGCTCTTGGCAGCGGTAGTTGTAGTGATTATAATCTCGATGTTTGCTGGAGTTACTCCGCCGGATTTCAGGCCTTCAAGCCAGCTACCAGCATGGCAGGATTCGATGATTATACAGAACTTAACGTTCGGATGTTCAAGGATGTAGCTTTTCAACTGATTCGCGTAGAAAGTTGTCCCTCCAAGATTCATCAGGTTAGTGTTTCCATGCGCGATGAAATAGAGCGTAATGTAGTTTACCTTCTCCGTCATTAAGAGATCATTGATAGCAGCCTGAACGGCAGTCCAGTTTGGAGCGGCTGCACCTGCAACATACTTCACGTCACGACTCTGTCATTACCCATTATAGCCTTGAAGGCATCAGACATTAGGTTTCTAACGTCGCGAGCCTGTGCGTACAGATTCTGAGTTGGAGTTATTCCACTGGTTATTACAGCTCCCTTTATCCTTAGAAATCGAACAATCCAATCGATATCTATTACTGTGATTATAGGCCTAATAATCTTCCACTTGTCCCAAATAACAGCATTAGCATAGAGATCCCGATCGCTCAAAGGTGAAGCAATGTTTCCGTTAATTGTTGGCCAACCCTCAGTGTCTTCTTCAAGAATAATCTCGCCGCCTTTAGAGATTACGACAAGTTTTCCAGGGTGATCATAGAATGCACCGGGAGCTTCATCCAGATAGAAGAAATAACCTGCTTCATTTATCCCCTGCAACTGATACTGGAATTGCGGGCCTCCAGCCGACTCGGAACCGATAAAATCACCCTGTTCGACTTCTCCTAGATACACACCAGTAAACGGGTCTTCCGGTTCTCCTTCTCCCTGTATGAACTGGATAAACTTCTTCGTGGCAGCGGCGACTGGGTCTTTGGGAATACAGGAAGATATAAGAAGCATTGCAATGAGAGCCGCAACAATGACTATCGATACTCTTTTCAGCCGCATAGTATCACCTTCCCCTCATGCGGAAGCTTCGCTATCCAATACGGGCTATATGTCAATAAATCATTGTGCACGCAGATTATAGTATTGGAAGAACGATATAGATATTTTGATTCACTCAACGATCGATTACGTTATAAATTCGATTGTTCGAATGTTTCAGAGATGATTTTGTGTTGAATGTGAGTATCTTCGTGAGATCAAAACAAAAAAGGGAATAATAAGTCGTAGCAGACGAGGAAAATGAAACTAGTTACTTTAAATTAGAAAGAGGGTGTTTCCACCCTCTTGCGATTTGTCATCTTAATCAGTAATACTCAATCTCTCTTGTCTCTTCCTGCTCTATCATCGCCAGCTCTTTCCAACCATCAGTCTCAAGGTCGGCAATGTTCATGACATAATAGGCTACCATAGAGATGTAGTTGCCCATTGAGTCATATTCATATTCGTACACGACCGCTTCCTTCTCGTCTCCCCAGTAGCTATCGGAGATCTTAATCGATACGTCACCCATTTCGTTGTACTCAAGAGTAGATTCTATTGGGTCGGGTTCTGTGCCTGGTTCTGCGAACATGTACATATACTCCAGCTCTCTAACGCTCTGGTTCCTATCATTGTACTCGAAAATGGTCTTTGTAAGGACCATTCCCATCATTCCAAAGGATTCCTCAACCAGATTTCCGTTGTCATCGTATTTCATCGATATGGTCATCTCGATTTCCTGTCCCTCGCTCATTCCGCTGATCTTCTGAGCGACTAGTCTTCCCGCTTCATCGTATTCCATAACCAGATTGGAGTCACCTTCAGAGTCTTCAACGATTATTCCGGCAATTCTTCCGTTCTCAACCCTGATTTCATCGATTGATTCTTCAACACCATTTTCTCTTCCTGAAACAGAGAGTAGGTTGCCGTTGATATCATAGTTAAATATTATCGCACTCTTCTCGTTGCCTTCTTTGTCATACTCAATCTGAGAAACAAGACCGCCCAGCGGATTGAAAGAGAGTATGGAGTACCCGGAAAGCACGAATTCTTCGTCGATCCCAAGTTCCATTTCATTTTCGGGGTAGAGTATCTTAACAGTTTTTACGGGTCCTCTCAATTCAAAATCCGCCTTGCTCATAGGTATCATGAACTCTGATTGTCCCAGAGCAACCAAAGAGAGAATCAACAATGCTGAGACTAGGATAATTCTTTTCATTGCTACACCTCCATGTGCTAAGTTACTATAATCATACAGTAGCTAGAGAAAATCGGTATCATTTATCTGACCTGTAGGTGGAGAAAATGAAGGACTTGTCTATTGATAGGCCTTCTACTGAAGAGACTGAAAAAATCGTGAAAGAGATGTACCATTCAATTCCAGAATCAAGCAGTGGAATGTACTCACTTTCCGAACTCAGGCCGGTGGAAGAAGTCTACTACGATTTTCTAAAGAAGGGAGATTCTTTGATTGTTCTGAGGAACGGCTCTGAGATGGAAGGACACGTTAATTACGATCCTCAGAGAGAGGACATAATTCACACTAAAGCTAAAGGTAATATATACGATCTGTATATTGACAAGAAGTACAGATGTAAAGGAGCTAAAAGGCAGCTACTTCAGCATGTAGTCAATGAACTTAGAAATTCATCTTAAGTTGCTGTAACTGCAAACAAATACCGGGGCGGTGCGGATTAAAGACTTCTGAAGAGCGAAGGCTTTAGTGAAACGAAGGTATCCTTCAGCTTCAGTAGAATATACGGCGCTTTCAACGAAAGCGTATTCGAGATATTTCGCGGTGTTCGAGAGGACTTGAGAGCTTTTCACTGAGCTGTCATTAATGCAGAATCAATTGGAAACCAGCTATCAGTGACAGCCAGTGAGCTATTCTTTACATTGGACAATGCTCTGGACTCCGGCGGGAGAATACTTGTTTGTCAACATGAGAAGGAAACAGTGGGACTTCTCATATATTCGATTTTCGAAGACCTAATGACTTTCAACTATCTCGGATTTGTTGAGTTCGTCTTAGTCGGCTCTAGTTTCCGTAGAAAGGGAATAGGTCGAGGTCTGCTGTCATTCCTCTCTAAAGATCTTTCCAAAAAACGGTGTTGACCAAACGTTCTTTGAGTGCGTTTTTGGCAGTGATTACCACAAGTGATCTGAGGTTATTGGAATGCGAGAATTCTCTGTTCTGCTCGAACAAGGGTTTTGAGTGATCAGAATCTCTAAGTGGCTTACGTGCACAGGGACTCTTGTTGAAAATCGAACTTACTCTACGTTGACGTCTTCGTTAAGCCTTCTTGAGAGAGTGATATAATTTATGGGTCCATAAAACTAAAGGAGAATCTCCCTTGCATAACAGTCGTCTTCCACTCTTGCTGACATCTCTGTTAGTGTTCTTTGTGATGTTCGGTTTTGGCTTGCTTTTGCAGCTGAAGCTAAGAGAACTTGGGGCCTCACTTCTTATGGTTGGGCTTCTTACAACAGTGAGAGGAGCTGTGGAGACTTTCGGCTCTCCTGCCTGGGGAGCAATAGCTGACGGGCTCAAGAGGCGGAAGCCACTAATGATAATGCTTGTGATGACTTCTGCTCTTCTGTACTTTGCCTATTCAGTTATAAAGACCCCGGGGGTTTTCTTATTGTTTTCTGCTTTGATTGCATTCTTCACAGCTGGATTTGAGCCCATAGCAATGGCGCTCAGCACAGAGCGGTCAAGAGACTCTGTCAGAAACACTTCAAGGGAATTGTCTATACTGAACACCGCCAATTCGATGGGGATGTTGACAGGCAGGCTGCTGCTTTCAGTGCTTCTAGTGTTTTTCACTGTAACCCAGACTATCAACTGGTACGCAACAATAGCTCTATTAGCAGTGATTCCTGCGCTTTTCCTGAGGGATCTAGAACACACTGTCGCCCGCAGAAAGGGTTTTCTGAACAGGTTGTTTCCTCTTAAGCAGGATTCTTCGCCGCTCTGGGAAAATGGACTGTGGGCCGTTTATGCCGGTACTTTCTTGAGACAACTCGGAACGGCCGGAGCCACTTCGATAATTGCAATATATATGACTGAAAGAATCGGCTTGTCAGGAGCGGCTACAGCAATTATTACTTCGATAAACCCCTTCATGCAGATCTTTTCTCATATCTTCTTCGGAAGGGTGATATCGAAAACTGGACCAAGAAAGAGCACACTGATCGGTATAGGTCTAACAATATTCACAATGGTTTTCTTTGCTGTGGCAAAGAGCTGGGTCCTCATTGCGATCGGGTACTTCTGCCTCGGTATTGCCTTTGGAGCTTTCATAAACGGTGCCGGAACTATGATATCTCTCAGTTCACCGCCGGAGAGAAGAGCCGAATTTCTAGGACTTCTCAGGTCGGCGAGAGCCGTTGGTTTTATGGTGGGGCCGTTACTGGCCGGAATGGTTGCAGAATACTCTTATTTTGGCATGTTCATTATGATGGCTTCACTCATTGCCACTGGAGGACTAATCGTAATCGTTTTTACGAAGGATCGATTCATTACAAGCTGAGTCAAACTGGCGTGTGATAATGTATTAGAACACAGAAGAGATAGGAGATTATTCAAAGAAAATGGCAATGTTATAGGGAAGAAGAGTCAAAGCGGAGGTGAACGAGTTTGCTGAGATACATCTTCAAAATCCTGGTGTCATCGGTAATAATCGCTCTTGTTTCTGAAGTTAGCAAGAAGTCTGGATACATTGGAGGACTTATAGCATCTTTACCTCTTACTTCCATGCTGGCGCTATTCTGGCTCTACAACGATACGAACAATGCAAGTAAGGTTGCAGAACTCTCGATCGGTATTCTCTTATTTGTTCTTCCTTCTCTGATTTTCTTTGTTGCGATGCCATTGTTTCTTAGAAGAGGCATCAATTTCTATGTAGCACTTGCCTTGTCTAGTGGAATCATGATGGCGGGCTATGCCTTCTTTTCACTTATCCTTTCAAAGTTTGGAGTAAGATTATAGCAGTTCTGACTTAAGCTAATTGTTTGATTGCTATTTGTGAAGCGGTGTGATCCTGAGCGTTTCACAGAAAAATCCTGGTTATGCTCAGGTAGATTCCCAGAATTATGAAAACTATACCGGTAATTGTCCTCGCCCAGAATTCGAATCTGCTGATTTGCTTGAACATCTGCGCGACCAGCTTGGTGCTTATGGCAATGCCGATTGCAACTACCACGACAGGTAGGCCTGTGCCGATACCATAGATTGCAGGAATCATTAGCCTGGACTGTTCATTGACGGCGAGGGGTATTACGCTTCCAAAGAACAGTGCGGCCGATACAGGGCAGAAGGTAAGGGCGAACAAAGAGCCAAGAATCAGGGCACCAAGCAGACCTTTGCTCTTGATCTTCTCTTGAGACGTAGTATCCAGATTTCTTCCCTTGTTTCTAAAACTTAGAAGTTCAAGAAGAAACATTCCAACGATGATCATTATCGGACCAATTAACTTTCCCATGTATTTCTGGAGGAACCTCGACAGACCCGGAGCCGCCGTCAAGCTTGAAACAACTACTGCACCTATGACAACATATGTCAGTACCCTTCCCAGTGTGTAAAGAAGTCCTGCGGCCACCGATCTTTTGGGGCTACCGATATTCCGGCTGATAAAAGAAACCGCTGCAATGTTTGTAGTTAGAGGGCAGGGACTAATGGAGGTCAAAATCCCGAACCAAAGAGCGGAAATCATTGAAAACGCTAAGTTATCCATCAATTTACCCCCAAAAAAGTAGCTACTTCATCTCTAACATATTCAATGTACTGGTCTTCCTTTTCTGAAAGGTCCCAGGCATGCCACAGTTCCTTCCATTCACCTGGCTTCCCGTCTATGTATTGCTGGATCACCAGAGTGTTATACATAATGATGTAGTCTTCAAGAAAGTGGTAGTTCTCCGGGAGGTCGATGTTTACTACTTCCCACCTCAAGGTTCCTGCTTCATATTGTGAAGAAAAGTATGTTTCGAGCGCTTTCTTCGCGTTTGCTTCCATGTCCAGGCATGCCTTACAACGGACAGTTCCGTGAAAGTAGTAGAGGCCAACATAATCTTTTGGAAGAGAAGGATCATTCAGTTCCTCTAGAATGGATTCTCGAGGCTTCGAAGACTGAGAAATAAGTTTGATTTCATCGTAAGCAAAATAAGCAATACTGATCAAGACGAATAGTAATAAGCAGATGCTAATGATTCTCTTCAGTTTCACGTTTCACCCCCATGAAAAAAGCAATCGTGCAATTTCCGATTTCTTTCGCCAGTCCTTTTCGTATCCAAACCTTCAATTTGCTTCATTCTCTCGGATGTTCTTCCCAGTCCACCGTTCTCCTGCCTCGATCTTTCCATCAAACCGCATTTATAACAAGCTTATTTACTGTCTCTTTTGAAAACCACAAAAGATCTCGAGCAAAAAACTTCAGATCTTGAAGTCAATCGTGTCTTTCGATTTCGATGGCCCCATTTTGTATCCTTTGCCGAGCACAAGGGCCAAAGCAAGTTCTGCTGGCAGCCCGACCTCAATCATTTTCTCAACTGTGGACTTAACGTCATACTCTATTCTTCGAAACTTATATGAGATGCTCTGCCGGATAACATCGACAATCAGATAGCAGGCACAGGGTTTCCGTCCTTGGGTCTGCCAACACTTCCATCATTGAAGACGAGTTTTCCCATCGCCCAGCGAACCATAGGAAGATGAGTGTGGCCGTTAACGATGACATCAGCTTTGACCCTCTCCAGCACTTTCTGTAGCCTTTCGCTTGAAGTATCTGGCCTTATGTACTCAAGTAGATGATCTACAGGGCTTCCATGAACAAGAAGAAATTTCACACCCTCTTCTTCGAACTCCAGAGTATGAGGTAGTGCGCGAAGGTACTCCTTGGCTGTGCCTGAAGTGTTAGCATTGGTCCAGGTTACGGACTCATCTCCAACTTCCGTTTCTCTACCGGGATAATATTCACAGCCACAGCTTTCCTTTTCATAGCCTATTGAATCATAATTCCCCATTATCGTAGGAATTTTTAGGTCGCGAATTCTTTTAGCAACCTCTTCAGGTTGAGGACCATCCCCTACTAAATCCCCAAGACAATACCTTCTGTCTATATTCTGGCTCTCGATATCTCTCAGCACTGCTTCGAGAGCCTCAAGATTTCCACGTATATCCGAAAAGAATGTTAATCTCATCACTTTTCACCACACTTCTTGCGTCTTTCTCGCTTTTTGATTCCGAATTGCTCGATAGCGATATTTACAACTTCATCAACAAACTCAGGGCAATCGACCATGCTGTAATATCTCCATCTACCGTCTTTCCTCGCCTGAATCAACCCGCAATCAGCCAATGCTTTTAGGTGCCTGGAAACTGTCGACTGCGGTAGTTCCAGCATGTCTTCAAATTCACAGAACATAGTTCCTCATGAAGCTTGATAAGGCCTAAAAGTCTCAGATTTGTCTCATCTGCAAGACTCTTCATAACGTCGGCAAGATTTCTAGTAAGCGTCTTCATTTAATCTCCCCCCTACCCTTTGAGAAAGTAAATGAGTCCTTCCGATTCTTCATGATTGCAACCAGTGAAAGCATTACCGGTACTTCGACAAGTACGCCGACTACTGTAGCCAGCGCTGCGCCGGAATTCATTCCGAAGAGTATGAGGGCAACCGCTATTGAAAGCTCAAAGAAATTCGACGCGCCGATAAACGTTGATGGCGCGGCCTCTGCATAGTCTATCTTCAGTTTTCTTAATGCATAGTATCCAATGAAAAAGATGAGATAGGTCTGAATCAAGAGAGGGATGGCTATTAGAATTATGTGGAGCGAATTGTCGATAATCGTCTTGCCCTGGAACATGAATACCAGTATAAGGGTCAATAACAGTCCAATCTTCGTGAATGGATCGAATCTCTTTATTACGGTCTCGTTCAAATATTTCTCACCTCTTCTTTTCACTACAAACCTTCGCGTCAGAAGCGCAAAAGAAAGCGGAATTGCCACATAGAAGACAACCGACCAGAAAATTGTAGAGAAGGGTACCGGGAAGCCTGTCGATACTCCTATTAGAAGTTTACCCATTGGTGCGAAAAGAAAGAGAATAATCAGGTCATTGATTGAAACCTGTACAAGCGCATAGTTTATGTTGCCCTTTGCAAGATATGTCCAAACTAGAACCATCGCTGTGCATGGAGCCAATCCCAGCAATACCATCCCTGCAACATACTCATTAGCAAGTCCATCAGGAATTATTGGATTGAAGAAAATCCTCATGAAAAGCCATGAGATAAAGGCCATAGTAAACGGCTTAATCGCCCAATTGACAACCAGTGTTACCAGAAGAGGCCTGGAGTTCTTTTTTACGTTCACTATCTCTTTGAACTCAATCTTTAGCATGATCGGATACATCATGAAAAGTAGGACTATTGCTACAGGAATTGACACATTAGCAATTTGCCAGTTTCCCAGGGAATTTGAGAGACCGGGAAGAATGTTGCCCAGTATGGCCCCTAGAAACATAGCTACTCCCACCCAAACTGTTAGGTATTTGCTGAATACGTCAAGTCTCTGTTCCAATATATTTGCCTCCAATATTCTCACATTTGAATATGGATATGATACTCGCCTATTGTTTTCTGGGCTTTTTCAGAAAGTTAAGTTTCATTGTTGCACAACAATGCAACATAAGTTATTCTATATGTGTATCTTCAATGGAGGTGTCTGATGAACAAAAGGACAGTAATGCTTTTCAAGGCACTGGGTTGTAGCTGGCGACTGAAAATACTTGAGCATCTTTCAAAGGGTACCATGTGTATTTGCGAGCTGGATGACCTTTATTCGATAGACAAGACAACTCTCTCAAGGCACGTTAAGGCACTGGTAGATACAGGCCTTGTCAAGGAGAACAGGAATGGCACGAGAAAGGAGCTCAGTATAGCAGATAGAAGAGTCCTGGAAATTCTCGAGCTTGCCAAGTCAATCACTGATGTGTCATCACAACAACTGGAGTAGATGACTTTGTACGGCTTCGTAGTCTATTTCATAACTGGATTGCTTCTGGTTTTCTCTCTAATTGCAGGCCGGAAAGAGACTCTTATGGCGCTCAAGGAAGCGCGGAGATTATTTGAGCGAATCCTTCCTGAACTAATAGCCATTATGCTTTTTTGTTGGGCTACTCATAGCGCTGTTAAACCCCGAGACAATCTCGCTGCTGCTAGGAGAAAGTTCGGGAGTTTGGGGGTTGCTTATTGCTTCAGCTGTGGGATCAATCACTCTGATTCCCTGTTTTGTCGCTTTTCCTACGGTGGCCATGTTGCTCGATAATGGTGCCGGGATAACTCAGATAGCTCTTTTCATCTCCACTCTGATGATGGTAGGAGTTGTCACTTTTCCGGTAGAGAAGAAATATTTTGGAAATAGACTGACGATTATGAGAAATGTTATGGCATTTGGATTCTCGTTTGTAGTGGCTGGTCTTATAGGAATGGTCCTGGGATGAAGGCGAAAAGGTATATCTTTCCGCTAGTAATGGCAGCGGTAGTTTCTGCTGTATTTGTCGCCGACAATCAGGTTGGGCGCAACGCGTTGAGCATTACTGGATCGAGTTTTCTAGAAATGTTGTCCGTTATTCCTCCGATATTTATTCTATTGGGCCTTCTCGATGTCTGGATTCCGAGAGAGAAGATTATCAGACATCTGGGAGAGGAATCAGGCATTAAGGGAATAGTACTTTCCTTTCTTCTTGGAGCGGCTGCGGCGGGGCCTTTATATGGAGCCTTTCCAATAGCAGCAGTCTTCATGAAGAAAGGAGTGAAGTTTTCTAACGTGCTGATCTTCATTGGAGCATGGTCAACAACCAAGATTCCAATGTTCATGTTCGAGATGGGATCACTGGGAGCGGGGTTCGCTCTACTAAGACTGGCGATAAACATTCCGGGAATACTATTCATGGCGATAATACTAGAAAGAATAACCGGTAAGGAAAATATTGATGCGATATGTGCACAGGCTACCAGCATGAGTGAATAGGAGGCATTCTTGAGATGGAGAAGGATTTGAAGAAAGAAGTGACGAGATTTGGGTTGTTGGCAGCTGGTTTTCTGGTTTTGTATTTTCTTCCTTTTGGAAGTCAATATGTACAGGATGCAATAATCAGCGGATTTACAATGCTTGGTTCATATGCAAGAGAACACGTGCTTCTCTGTCTTGTACCTGCCTTCTTCATAGCAGGCACGATCACAGTATTTATCCGGAAAGATGCAATACTCAAACTGCTCGGTCCCGATGCCCGAAAGATTATCTCTTACCCTGTAGCCTCTGTTTCGGGAGGAATTCTGGCAGTTTGTTCGTGTACGATTCTTCCTCTTTTCGGTGGTATCTACAAACGGGGCGCCGGACTGGGTCCGGCGGTTGCCTTTCTCTTCAGCGGTCCGGCAATAAACGTTGCCGCGATCTTTCTTACTGGAAACGCGATCGGCTGGGAGATAGCACTTGTCAGAATCGTTGGGGCCTCGACTTCGGCAATCTTGATAGGCTTAACGATGCAGAGCATCTTTAGAGAAAAGGGTTCAGGAGGTTTTGCGACTCAGGAATCGGACGATCAGGTTTCCTGGCCCGAGGCGATTGGTTTTCTGGGTCTCCAGATGACTTTCTTAATTGTTGGCGGGCTGGCTATCAATCCGATTGTTAAGGCATCAATACTGATTATCTCCGCTATTGCAGTTTTTGTGATGGCAATACGTTTCAAGGGAGAACTGAGAAATCAGTGGATAGGTGAAACATGGGATTTTGCAAAGAAGATCCTGCCATATCTTTTCTTTGGGGTCTTTGCCGCTGGAATAATATCCAGCGCGCTTCCACAAAGTTTCGTGGAATCGCTTCTTGGAGGTAACAGGCTCGGCTCAACTCTCTTCGCATCTGTCTTTGGAGCCTTCATGTATTTTGCGACTCTGACCGAAGTGCCTATCGTCCAGTCGCTCATGTCTCTGGGAATGGGCAAAGGTCCTGCCCTGGCGCTCTTCATGGCTGGTAACTCACTTAGTTTGCCTAGCATGATAGTTATCACAAGACTTCTCGGAAAGAAGAGAGCATTCACTTACTTTGGACTGGTAGTGGTATTCTCCACACTGTGGGGATTCATATATGGAAATCTATTTTAGGATTAAGGAGGTCGCACAATGAAGATCGAAATCTTTGGTTCAGGCTGTCCGAGGTGCAAGCAGACAGAAAAGATTATGAAGATGGCCGTTGAAGAGATGGGTTCAGATGCGATAGTGGAGAAGGTAACAGACATGATGGTGATTATGGAGAAGGGAATAGTATCGACTCCCGCTGTCGCAGTGGACGGGAAGATCGTTCTATCAGGGAAGATACCCTCACTAGATGAGGCGAAGAGACTTATCAAGGGTTGAATGAAGAGATGTTTGGGTGATAGATTAGTGAAGGGGGAGGCCCCTCCATTTTTCGACCATGTGGCTGGAGGTCAAGAATGAAAGTGGTAGCCTTTAATGGAAGTCCGCGCATTAATGGAAACACCTCGAAGATGATTGAAGAAGTCTTCGCCGTTCTAAATGATGAAGGAATAGATACCGAGATAGTCCAAATTGGCGGTAACCGTGTAATGGGGTGCACTGCCTGCAATGTTTGCTTCGAGACGAAGAACAAGAGATGCGCAATTGATGATGATTATGTGAACGGTTGCATAGAAAAGATGCTTGATGCAGACGGAATTATCTTTGGGACGCCAACGTATTTTGCAGATCTCTCGCCCGAGGTGAAGGCTCTGATTGACAGAGCTGGAATGGTGGCGCTTGCCAACAACGCTATGTTCAAGAGAAAAGTGGGTGCGGCCGTAGTAGCGGTTCGAAGAGGAGGATCGATTCACGCATTCGATTCTGTCAATCACTTTTTCCTTATCTCTCAGATGATAATTCCCGGTTCATCATACTGGAATCTCTCGATAGCCTGGCGAAAAGGGGATTTCGAGAAGGATAAAGAGGGAATTCGAACGATGAGGGTTCTCGGTGAAAACATGGCCTGGTTGCTAAGAAAGATCCATGAGTAGTCTGTTGCCTTGAGAACCTTTGTCTGAATTTCTACCGAACTGGAATAGATGGCAAGCTCTCTCTGAAAGAGCATACGGCTGAGAAGGCTCTAAATAGAAAACAGCTACACTATCTGCTTCTTTACGAGAAGCCGGTTTCACTGAGTGTTTCATGACACTTCAAATTGCGCTTCTAAACGAAACTCATTTTCGCCCTATGACCTATTGTTTCTTTGCAGACAAGATTTCAGCATTCGAGTCCTATTTCCGACTCTTTGGAAATGACGTTTGCGAGAGCGAAAAATGGTATCTTGTTTTTATGTCGTTGTGTTGGAGGTGTGAAAGTGAACGCGTGGATAGAAACTCTTGGATCGATAAGCTTAGCTCTTCTTTTCATAAACACATCCCTTTTTCTGACAAGATGGTTCTACCGCAAATTCAACAAGAGGCTTGAGCGGTTTCCCTGGGAGGGTTTCAAGAAACTTATGGTAATACTGGCAACTGTTCATCCCTGGACTGGAGCAATTCTTCTCTTAACAGCCTTGTATCACGGTTATCTTGCGACCGGAGGTTTCGGACTTTACAGTGGCAGTCTTGTGTTCATCGGGGTATTTGCGCAGTTCATAGTCTATTTGCTGGGAAAGTATGTTGCGTCTATGAAGAAGAAATGGAGACCCATACATAAAGGTCTGATGATAGTCACATGGGCGCTGTTTCTTTTCCACATTTTAGCGCCATATTCTATTTGGATTCCAATCCTTTAGTTTGTTGTCGCTAGCGATCTCAGAAATGGCATTACAATCCCGAGGAACTCCCCAGGGCTTTCCTCGTGCGGAAGGTGACCGGTATTTTGAATGATGGACAGCTGAGCTAATGGGAGCTCTTTCGCAAGCCTTACTGAGTCCTCAACGGGAACTATTTTGTCGTTATCTCCAGTGATAACTAACGACGGTACAGATATCATAGGGATTTTTGAACAGTCATAAGCTTTTCTTGCAAGCGTCAGTTCCCATAAAGCCCTGTCCCAGTTTTCCACCTTCAATGGTTTTTCGTATCCTTCAAGAATATCCGGGGTGAGCTTGTCGGTATCGTACCAAGCCAGATCGAGCAGATCTCGTGAGTTTCCCAGGAAAGCTCTGGACACGAGCGGGCCAAGATATCTGCCTTGCGGAGTGCTTGTCAAGAGTCTGAATAGAAAATCATCTGCATCGGCATTGTATATCGCAGCATCTACGAGTACCAATCCAAGAACCTTGTCTGGGTACTTCAGCGCTGTTTCCAGTGCGGTTAAGCCACCGGCCGAGTTCCCAATTAGGATAGCCTTCTCAAATCCAAAATATTGTATTAGTAATGCCGTGAGTTCTACCTGGCCCTCTAGAGAATAAGGATTGAAAGCCTTCAGTTCTTCTCCAATAGGTCTGGAAGTGAGACCAAACCCCGGTCTATCAAATGCGACAACGGTGAACTCTTCAGATAGAGGTTCCATAACCTCACGCCAGGAAAATGCGCTTGCGCCGAATCCATGAAGTAGAATGATCAAAGGAGAACCCTCGCCGAAAATCTTATAATGTATGCTAATGTTGTTGATTTCTACAAACATGCTATCTCTGTCGGCCAGAAATAAAGGATCCACGGTGTCCTCAAGGTCATTGACCGGTATCAGGAAAGGCGTAAGAAGCAGCAGCGAGACAAGTGAGACTACTATTAGGAGGACCTTCATTTTCCAGGGACTCGATTCTGAATAGATGCGAAGGCCTTGTTAACAAGCTGCTCGGGATCAACCCCGTCTCTTGGAAGCAAGACGAACCCCGCATTGAGTTCCAGAGAAGGTTCTCCGCTGACTGCTTTCCAGTTTTCGAACGAGTCAAGTGCCTTTCGGAGTATAGTGCTTGCACTCCTTCGGTCTTTGAGATCTTCCGCAAGCAAGAGGAATTCGCGTCGAGAGAATCTGCAAAGTGTGTCGCTCTTTCTGATCCCCTTTATTAGTTCATCCGTCATGTTTATTATGGTTGATTCTTCTATGCTTGACGTGCCTCCTCGGCTGCAAAGCTCAAAGGCAGCCACCATAGACGATAGATCGTTTCTCCTGTTCCTGAATAATGCCATGTTCAGTCTATCTCTGAAAAGCACGTAGTTTGGAAGCCCGGTTTCGCCGTCGAAGTGCGCGAGTTGTGCAATAGTCTGTTCTGCCAGTTTGAGGTCGGAGATGTCCTCGGCCACAAAGAGAAAATACCTTCTTTCTGCAACCATCAATCTCTTGATGTAGAATCTCAGCCATCTTCCACTCCGCTTCATGTGATGATATGGAGTAGAATCCTCACTTGAATGTTTAAAGTCTTTTATCTTCTTTGCGATTTCTTCTTCACTGTGTTCTACCAATACTGAGCCTCCATCATTCGAAAACACTACCTGCAAGCTTTCATCGAAAATTGCTATCGCATCTTCAATGTTCATAACAGCTTGCACCACAAGATCAGAGAAGTTTTCGGGAAGGTCTTCAGATAACATTCTCACACCACCTTTGTGCTACCTACGTCTATATTCTAACCTTTGACATACAAAATCAGAGACTTGTTTTTGGAGGGCCTGTAGTATATTGGTGGGGAGCTTAGACCGAAAGTCATATTTGTGAGACCAAACGATAGAAGTTGACGAAGGAGAAGTGGATGATGAAAAGAAAGTGGAGTTTGATCGCAGTTTGCGCATTTCTGTTTTTGCTCTTTCTTCTACAAGGATGTGACCGTTCAAAGATTGTGACTACTGTTACCTCGGTAATCGACGGTGATTCTCTGACGGTAAGGGCTGTCGATGGCACTGTAAGACTCATAGGAATAGATGCGCCTGAGATCAGGCCGGGGAGTAAACCTGAGGGACAGTTCGCAGAAGAAGCGAGAGGGTTTTTGGAGCAGATGATGCTTGACAGCGGAAAGATTACTCTTGAGCTCCACGGAAAGGACACTTATGGCAGGCATCTTGCCTATGTTTTCGATTCTAACGGCACATTTGTGAACGGGGAAATCGTGAGGCAAGGTCTGGCGAGACCTTTAACTTATGAGGAAACATCTCACTACTCATCGGAGATTAGAGATGCCTATAGAGAGGCTTTCAGTAACAGAAGAGGAATCTTCTCACTGTACGATGATTCTCAAGTTTATGAAGCCTCATTTGTAAGGAGAAACCTGAATTCATACAAGTCAGGAGGTTTCATGGGAAAGATAATTTGGATAGAATTCATCGTTACAGATATAAATGGGTTCAGTATCATCGGCGATGATGTCGTTGCAAGAATCAGGTCTGAAGAGGCATCGCTATTCGTTCAGGGTTCTATTGATTTTCAGAGATTCTACAGAAAAAGAATTAGAGTTTATGGAGAAGTCTGGCAAGACGCTTCCGGTAAAGTCTTGATCCTCTTGAGAGACCCGGGAATAGAGATAACTGGCGCATTCCAGTTTGCAAATGTCTTTCCCCTTGCTGTTTTCAGAGCCGCCTTGAAGTCTTTTTGATCTGAGAAAAGAGACCTTCTTCAGCTGCCGAATTGACAGCGCAGGCTGAACATGAGAAAATAGGATGCAAGTGAGTTGCGCAAATGATATGCAAGCGGGAGGTGCTTTTTGAGAAAATTGACATCGCTTAGACGAGAAATCCTTGAGATAATTGAGAATTCTGATGCGCCGCTTAATGCAGATTCAATTCACGAAATGCTCAAAGGAAGCCCGAATCTCTCGAGTGTGTACAGAAGCCTTGCCTTTCTGGAAGAAGAGGGATTAATACGTTCGGTATCTTTTGAGTGTGAGACCAGGTTCTATTTCAGTCGTCAGAAGGAGCCGGTTCATTTTCTGCACTGCAAGAAATGTCATAAAACGGAACCATTTTATGAGTGCATTGCCGACTCACATGCAGAATCAGTTGCTGAAGATCGGGACTTTACGATTACGGACCACGTTTTCTATTTCATCGGAATCTGTGGAGAATGTAAAAGAAAAATATTTTCCGATATTGAGGAGGGAAAAATATGAGAAGTAGACCGATGATGAGTTCAATTCTGCTGATTTTTCTATTTGCAGCTACTGCATTGCCACTAAAAATCGTTGCAACAATAAACCCTTACTATTTGATTCTCAGAGAAATTGCCGGTCAGGAGGCGCAGGTAGATCTTCTTATTGGACCAGGTCAGAATCCTCACATATTCTCCCCAAAGATCTCAGACATAAGAAAGCTCAACGATGCAGATTTGGTGATTGCGAATGGTCTGGACCTGGAAGTTTTCCTGGAACCTTATCTTGATGATTTGACTTCACGGGGAAAGACTGTTATATATATCGGAAATCTTTTGCCGGATGAGCTTCTTGTGAATGAAGAGGAGAATGGTGATGACGATGAATCCGGACACCATGATAATCCTCACATATGGCTAGATCCGATTATTCTGACGGATTATGTGGTTCCAGTTCTAGTTAGAACATTGTCTACTCTTGATCCTGGCAATTCCGAATTCTTCTCTTCTAATGCGGCAAGTTTGAGCAAGAATCTTCAAGAATTCAACGACAAAACAGCCTCGTATTTGGAGAGATTTGAAGGGAAAACTGTAATTGTAGCTCATCCCAGCTTCTCATACTTTTTCAGAAGATATGGAATACAGCTAGAGCCTGTTCTGGAGGGTGTTGGAGATGAGCCCACGATTGGGGAAATAATGAAATTAGTTGATTTCGTAAGGAATCAGGATGTGATTGGGATATTTGCGGAATACCAGCAATCGAAGAGTGCATTAGATATATTGACGGATGAGACCTCAGTAAAATATGGAGAATTGGATAGTCTTGGCATCTCTATGGGCAGTATTATTGAATTGCTTCAGTGGAATCTGATCGAAATGAAGAGGGTATTTGATGGAGAGTAGAATTCTCAGAGTAGAGAATCTTAGCTATAAGATTGGAAGTCACTGGATCCTCAGAAATGTCTCTTTCGATATGTTTCGTAGAGAATTTGTCGGGATAATTGGACCCAACGGGGCCGGAAAGACAACTCTAATCAAAGCTATTGTTGGCGATCTTAACGATTATTCGGGGAAAATATCTGTTTCGGGCAAAATAGGATATTTATCTCAGAATCCGGAAAGACAACGCGACTTTCCTATAAGGGTGAGAGAAGTGGCCGGAATGGGACTTTACGGGGAACGCGGAATTTTGAAAAGCTTTAGAAAAAGCGATTGGAGGAGAGTGGAGGAACTCCTTGAAACAGTGGGAATCCTGGATCTGAAAGATAGGAAAGCCGGTACGCTATCCGGCGGTGAGTATCAACGATTAATGCTAGCAAGGGCATTGGCTTCCAATCCTGAATTGCTAATACTTGACGAGCCTGAAGCTGGCGTGGACGAGATGGGAAAAGCTTCTTTTTACAGGCTGCTGGATTCTCTAAAGAATGAGAAGAATATGGGAATATTGATGGTAAGCCACGACATTGGAATGGTTTTCGAAGCATGCGATACTGTGATGTGTATCAACAAGACTCTTCATTGCCACACCGCGGCGGACAGAATCACGCCTGAAGAGCTGCAGTTGGCATTCTCCGGTGATCTTGATCTCTTCATAAGGTCCAGGGATCACTTCGAGAGGGAACATAACATATGATTCAGGACTTTATTAGAGATATTATTGAATATACTTTCCTTAGAAACGCAATATTTGCAGCGATTCTCGTAAGTGCGCTTACTGGGCTTTTTTCAAGTGTAGTAGTGCTAAGAAAGATTGAATTTATTGGAGACGGTGCAGCTCACGTAACATTCGGAGGCATTGCTTTCGGCCTGCTTCTAGGGACCGACTATATATTTATGGCTGCGATCACGGCCGTGGTTTTTGCTGTTGCAGTAAGCTATTTTACGAGAAAGAATAAGTTGTCTGAAAGCAGTGTTATCGGAATGTTGCTTCCTCTATCAATGTCATTGGGCGTAATTGCCCTTTCATTTGTGAAAGGTTACACCCCCGATGTAATGGGACTTTTCTTTGGGAATATTTTGATGGTAACTCCTGATGATGTTTGGATGCTTCTGATAGCTGACATTGCCGCAATAGTCTTTTTTGCGGTATTTCATCGTGAGCTCTTGTATTACTCTTATGATGAGGGGATGGCAAAACACTTTGGTGTGCCCGTTGGCTTCATACATTACGGAGTACTGATTGGTATAAGTCTCAGTGTGGTAAGTTCTGTAAAAATCGCTGGAATTATTCTGGTTACCGCATTCCTGGTGATTCCTGCGGTTACTTCGAAGCTAGTTGCACGTTCGTTTAGAAGTATGATTGTGATTTCGGTAAGCATGGCAGTTGCAGCAAGTGTTATTGGCATGTTCATTTCATACGTGTTTGATATGCCCCCTGGACCAGTGATTGTTATTATGCTCTTCTTAGAGTTTCTGATGACGATCTCAATGAAAGGACTCATTCGAGGTCGAATGTAATGAACTTGACAATCAGGCTCACGGATTGTGAGCAAATCATGATATCAGAAAGCTTTGTGGATTTTACTGGAAGTATCGGTAGATTCTCTGATTCACTCAAGAATTACATTAATTCAGAGTGGAGGACTGGGGAACCCAGATTAAGGAAGGAGAATGGATATGAAGATAACCGTTCTATGCAATGACAAGGCTGTTGAAGGCTTTGAAAGCGAACACGGCGTGTCTTTCTTCGTTGAATTAAACGGTAAGAACTATCTGTTTGACACGGGATCTACTGATGTCGCAGTTAAGAATGCCACAAAGCTAGGAATAAATCTCTCCAGAATTGAATTGATAGTAATTAGCCATGGTCACTATGATCATCTTGGAGGGCTGGGAAGTGTGCTTCGGGAGGCCGGGGGAAAGAAAGTACTGGTGGGTGAAGGAAGCTTTGAGAGGAAGTTCAGTGAGACAACACTTTCCAGCCCTGAAGATGGGAGAACCGAATATGAACGCCTCGGAGCAATTGTTGAAACAGTGGGGACTTCAAAGGAAATTGCCGACGGAATCCATGTAATGACTGCAGCACCTTTTGCTACTGAAGAAAGACCTGGAGAAAAGCACGTGAAGATTACTGAAGGGATCAAGAAGAGAGATTTCTTCGACGATGAGCTGTCTCTCTCTGTTGTCGAGAATGGTAACGTGACAGTAATAACCGGCTGCTCACACAGGGGGATTGGTAACATCGTAAAGCAGGCCTCGGGATTTGGAAAAGTGAAGAATGTGGTTGGGGGTTTACACTTGCTGCATAAGACTGAAGAGGAGCTCGAAGAAATCTTTGAATATCTATTGGGTTTCGATATCGATAATTTCCATATTGGTCACTGCACAGGTGACAACGTAGTGAAGAAGATTGCAGAAAGATTTTCTGCCGAAGTCCGAGAGCTTATGGCCGGTGATAGTTTTGAGTTTCATGATTGAAGCACTGTGGTATGAGTTACATCCCATAATTTGTTTTCGATTATAGACATTAAGGAGGTTTATGAAGTGGATAGGACTTTGAATTTCGAGTATTTTTTGCCTACAAGGCTAGTATTTGGCGTTGGATCAGTAAACAAAGTTGGAGAGTTTGCAAAGTCTTTGGGCAAAAAGGCACTAATTGTAACTGGTAAGAGCAGTACGAAAAAGACGGGTCTTCTTGATAGGGTTATAGCTATTCTAGAGAAGAATGGAGTAGAAACGGTCGTATTTGATGAGATAGTTCCAAATCCTCTTTCATCTACGGTTGATAAAGGCGCGGAGTTTGCGAACAATGAAGGATGCGATCTAATCATTGGTCTCGGTGGGGGAAGCCCTGTAGATTCGGCAAAACTAATAGCTGTTGTCGCTAAGGATGGCGGTAAATGCTGGGATTATACGGGATCTGGGGGAGGAAGAGTTCCGAAATCGGCGTTGCCAGTTATCGCTATTCCCACTACTCACGGAACCGGAACCGAGTCAGATCCCTTTGCAGTAGTAACGAATACTGAGACTGACGAGAAGATAGGTGTTGGATTTGATCAAACATTTCCTACAGTTTCTATTGTCGATCCCGAGGTTATGAAGACTCTTCCACCCTATCAAACGGCGGCAACCGGAATGGACGCTTTCTACCACGCTATAGAGTCCTACATAAATACAAACCACCAACCAACTTCGGACCTTCTCGCGTTGGAAGCCATGTCGCTTATAAATCATTATCTACCCATAGCTTACAGGGATGGCAACAACATCGAAGCTAGAACAGCTCTTGCATGGGCAAGTACCGCGGCAGGCATTTGTGAAACACTTTCTGGCTGTATTGCAAATCATTCCCTCGAGCATCCCATAAGCGCCCATTATGATGCTACACATGGAGCTGGACTTTGTGCAACCGGTCCTGCTTTCTTTGATTACATCAGGCCTCATACAAAAGAGAGACTGGCCAGAGTAGCTCAAATAATGGGAGCTCCCGAAAGTGAAATTGATATCGACAAACTTTCAAAAATGTCAATAGAACTAATACACAGACTTCAAAAGAGTGTAGATATCGATATTACACTTAGGGACCTTGGTGTCGAGAAGTCTATGCTAGGTAGGCTTGCAGAGGATGCTATGAGAACGATGGGAGCTCTTGTCGAAGTGACACCGGGCAACCTGAAAACTAAAGACCTTGAAAGGATACTAGAAATGTCTTATTGATCTAAAGTAGCCAAATGGATTCTACATTGGAGAGAATATACGTCTATTAGAATCTCTCGCTATATCCCGAAAGACGGGGGGATTGACCTAGTCTGCCCCCATTTTTTTGTTCCTTGCGAGGACTGCCGATATCGACCGCCAATCACAGGTCTGAGGGGTGAGGATAATGAAGGAAAAAACGTCCTTGGTCCTTCGTCCAAGACCATGAACCCGTCCTTCGGGAAGAGCAGTTGCAAATTGTCAGTGCCAAGTTGCAAGGATAAGAACCGCTGTGCGCTTAAAAGCGGAGAACCCGCTGATCGCTGGAAAAACGCTTTGCGCTGTACGCTTGCTAAGAGCCGCTGAGTGCTGCTGAAAAAACGTCCTTGGTTCTTCGTTCCGACGCTACGCGTCCAGGTTCTTGGTTCTTCGTCCGGGACCAGATCCCGAAACTAGTTCGGGATGACAGCGAATGG
>NPIE01002803.1_pt1 | contig 21777 bp, 15 predicted proteins | sample 8637661 | NCBI WGS metagenome assembly NPIE01 (sample SAMN07420842, study PRJNA396082) | bioreactor metagenome | isolation source: sample BA12 brine-fed electro-methanogenic bioreactor BA | place: Japan: Kochi | collected 2016-12-09
CGCCGCAGACCAGCCGGTCCATCGCCACGGGCCGGGCCATGTCCGTGCGGATCTGGGCCGAGGCGGTCGTCTGGTCGGGCGTTTCGGGGTAGGGGAACGCCGCCTCGAACTCCCGCTGCCAGGGGGTCTCGGCCTCGAAGGCGAAGCCGCCCAGTTTCTGCCGCTGGGCTTGGGTATCGAGCAATTCGATCGCCAGCTCCTGCACGCCCTGGCGGACGCGCTCGGTCTGGCGCTGCCAGGTCTTGGTGCCGATGCGGCTGAGCCGCGGCCGCTTGGGCATCGCGCCGATGTACTTCTGCACCAGGCCGATGTTGCTGACCGGCACGTGCATCCGCACCTTGTCGGCGTATTCAATCGTGAGGTACTCGGTCGCCGAGCCGTCCTTATCCATCACCTCGATGCCAATGAACTTGCCGATGCCGTAGGAGACGTGGACGACGTAGTCGCCCCGCTTGAGGTCGGCCAAGCCGTGGATGGGCTGACCCGTCCGGACGGTGCGGATCCGCCGCCGCAGGGCGTATTGACCGAAGACCTCGTGATGCGCCAGGACGACCACGCCCAGCGACTCGATGACAAATCCCTGGTGAATGAAGCCGATGGGCAGATCGAGCGAATCGGGAACGCGCCCGTGGGCGTCTTCGATGATCTGCCGCACGCGCTGCTGCTCGGCGGTGTTCTCGCAGAAGAGAATCACTTGGCGGTCGCCGGCCAGCAGTTCGGCGGGCAGCGGGTCATCCTGCGCCCAGGCCGTGCCAGGCTTGTGCTGGTAGCGCTGGGCGCTGGTCACCCGCAGGTGAATGGAGGCCTGCGGTCCGGCCGTGCCGAATCGCCCGATCTCCAGGCATGAGCGGCGGCGCATCCTTTGGTACAGGGCCTCGAAGGCATAAAACCCGCGCGGGTCGTCCACCCGCTGCAAAAAGAGCTGGGCCACCTCCGCGATCTGCGTCGGTTCGTGCAGCACGATGATCGTCTCGGGGCCGATCAGGTCCAGCAGGCAGACGGTGTGCTCGGAGGTTTCGTGCACCCCGGGGGGCGTTAGGCGAAGCTCATCGACGGTGTGCATCGAGCGCTGGCTGTCCAGGTCGATCGCGCGGACGCTCTCGACGGTCTCGCCGAAGAACTCGATGCGGTAGGGCTCCACGCGCTCGGCGCGGCCCAGCAGTGGGGCGGACGTATCGCAGACGGGTGCGAACACGTCCAGGATGCCGCCGCGCCGGGCGAACTGGCCGGGCATATCCACCCGATCCACCCGTTCAAAGCCGTGCTCGACGAGCCATTGCGTGCTGGCCTCGAGGTCGGCGGCCTGGCCGACGGCCAGGGCCAGTTGCTCGCGGGCCAGCGCCCGCGGATCGGGCACGGGCTGGATCAGGGCCTGGATGCTCGTCGACAGGATCAGGCCGGGCGGCGAGGGCGTGACGGCCAGGGCCGAGGTCAGCCGAAGCCGCTGCGCCCCCACCGGGTCGGTCGCATCCTGCCAGTCGGGTCCCTGGCCCTCCCAGACGGGGAAAACCTCCACGCACCGCGCGCCGAACGTGCGCAGGTCATCGGCCACGTTGTCGGCGTCGTCGATGTGCGGGCTGATGAACAGGATGGGCCGACCCAGCCGCCGGGCGACGTGGACGGCCAGCAAGGGCGCAAAGGATCCCCACGTCCCGTCGGCACAAACGGGCCCGGCCTCGGGCGGATCGTGCTCCAGACGGGATAACAGCCGCGAGACCTGCTTGTCACGACCCAAGTCGATCAACGCCTTCATCGTACCGGCCGCCCGCTGAACCGTCAACGTTGCCCCGGCCCGGATGCGTCCGCCGCCGCACGGTAAAGCTTCAACCCAGGGTTTCGCCCAAGCCGATCCGCCGCTACAATCGCCGCACCTGTGAACCCCGCAAATCCATTGAAAGACGGCGGTAAGGACGCGGCGCATGATCTATCTGGCGGTGATTCTGGCATACTTGGTCGGGTTGGCGGTCCTGGCGACGACGCGGGCCTCAAAGGTGAAAACCGAGGATGATTTCGCCGTGGCCGGGCGGACGCTCTCGCCGTGGATCATGGTGTGCACAATGCTGGCCGTGTGGATCGGCACCGGCTCGATCGTCGGCAACGCTGAGAAGACCTACGGGACCGGGATGGCGGCGCTGCTGCTGCCCTGCGGGACGTTCATCGGGATGATCCTGCTGGCGCTGATCGCGGCCAAGGCACGGCGGATCGAGGCCAGCAGCGTTCCGGAGATCATCGGCGGCCGATTCGGCCAGGTCGCCCGGGCGCTGGCGGTCGTCTCACTGATCATCGCCTACATGGTCATCGTCAGCTATCAATTCAACGCCGGCGGGGCGGTCCTGGAGGTCATCACGATGCCGCCGCCGCAGACGCTTGAAGCCGGGCAGGCAGTCACCGGCGAGGATCTGCAGCGCGGCTGGGTCGTGTATCTACCTTCAGGTGACCGGACCGGGACCGATAGCGCCGTCTGGCGGACCCAAGAGGAGCCGCCGCTGACCTGGACCGTGCGGGTGGTGGACCCCGCCGCGTTGAAGACCGCCGAGGTTGCCGGGTCGGGTTCGAGGGTGGCCACGGGCGGCGTGGTGAATGTCGAGCTGGCCGATGTCGATGCGGAGGCGACGTACCGTCTGGCCGAGGCTCCCGAACACGGGCGCCTGGAGCTGCGGCGGCGGCTCCTGACGGCGCAGACCGGCACGATCATCGCCGCGACGTTCATCATCCTGTTCACGATGCTCGCGGGGCTGATGAGCCTGGCGTACATGGACATCGTCACCGGCGTCATCATCATCGTCACCCTGCTCGTCACGCTGCCCATCTACTGGTTCCAGGCCGGCGGCTGGTCGGGCATGCGCGAGGCGTTCATCGCCCAGGGCCGCCCGACCCACGTGCAGTTCTGGGGGGTGTGGTCGGCCACGGACATCATCAATTTCTGCCTGCCGGTGTTCCTGCTGGTGCTGGGCGACGCCAATCAATACCAGCGCATCTTCGCCAGCCGCAACGCCCGCGGGGCCACGACGGCGGTGAGCGTCATGATCTTCGCGGCGCTGGCGATCGAGCTGCTCATCATCGCGTGCGCGTGGGCGGCATCGAGCATGACGCCCGACGCCGAGAACGGAAAGTACATCCTGATCTACGCCGCCCGGCACTACCTGCCGCTGCCGCTGGGCTGCCTGTTCATGGTGTGCGTGGTGGGGATCATTACCTCCACGGCCAATTCGTTCCTGCTGGTGCCGGCGACGACCTTCATGAAGGACGTGTACCTCAACTACATTCACCCCGGCGCCGATGAGCGGCGCACGATCCTGCTCAGTCGGCTGCTGGTGGTGGCGTTCGGCGTGATCGCCTATCTGGTCTCCCTGGCGTTTGCCGAATCGACGGGCTTTTTTGAAAAGGCCCTGTATGCCTTCACCATCTACGGGGCATCGATCACGCCGACGTTGGTGGCGGCCATCGTGTGGCGTCGGGCGACGCGGGCCGGGGCGATCGCCTCGATCCTGTCGGGCACGGTCGTGGCCTTGTGTTGGTCGGAGCGGTTCTTCCTGCGTTTTCTCCTGCCCCAGGCACGATACGACGCAGTGGCGGACTGGGTCGTTCACAACGTGCCCGATCCGATCCGCGGGCTTGACGCCGTGCTGCCGGCCATTACGATCTCCGCACTGCTGCTAATCGGGGTCTCGCTGCTCACCCGGCCGCAACGAGCCGTCGGCCCCGAAACGACCGGCAACTGATCGGTGGCGGGTCGGGGTCTTGGCACGACCCGGGGCTTCTGGTACAGTGCCCGCGAATATCATCCCCCGACAAGCGAGGTTGAGCCATGAACGTACTGTTGGTTGGAAACGGCGGTCGCGAGCACGCCATCGCCTGGAAGCTGACGCAGTCCAAAGGCCTGAATCGGTTGTACATCGCCCCGGGCAACCCCGGCACGGCCGCCTGCGGCACGAACGTGCCCATCGAGGCGACGGACATCCCGGCCCTGGTGGACTTCGCCAAGGGTCGCGACGTGGGTCTGCTGGTCGTCGGACCCGAGGCCCCGCTGGCGGAGGGTATCGTGGATGCCTTCGAGCAGGCGGGCATCAAGGCCTTCGGGCCGACCCAGGCCGCCGCCCAGCTCGAAGCGGACAAGGCCTTCGCCAAGCAGATCATGCGAGCCAACTCCGTGCCGACCGCCGAGAGCCGCACGTTCGACGTGTTCAAGGACGCCAAGGCCTACATCGCCAGCCGCGATGAGTCGGTGGTCATCAAGGCCGTGGGGCTGGCCGCGGGCAAGGGGGTGTTCGTGTGCGACGACCCCTCGGATGGCATCCTGGCCGCCGAGAAGATCATGGTGGATCGCCTCTTTGGCGACGCGGGCCGGCAGGTCCTGGTCGAGGACAGGCTGCTCGGCCAGGAGGTTTCGATCCTGGCGTTCGTGGATGGCCGCAACATCTACCTGATGGAGTCGAGCCAGGACCACAAGCCCATCGGCGAGGGCGACACCGGTCCCAACACCGGCGGCATGGGGGCCTACAGTCCCGCGCCGATCGTGACCGATAAGATGATGGACCAGATCGTCCGCGAGATCCTGGTGCCCACGGTGGACGGCATGAACCGCAACGGTACGCCGTACAAGGGCGTGTTGTACGCCGGGCTGATGATCACCCAGGGCGGGCCGCGGGTGCTGGAATTCAACGTCCGTTTCGGCGACCCGGAGACGCAGCCGATTTTGATGCGGATGCAGGGCGACCTGCTGGAGGTGCTGCTGGCCGTGTGCGACGGGCGGCTGGATGAGGTAGACCTGTCCTGGGACCCGCGCCCGGCGGTGTGCGTGGTGATGGCCTCGGCGGGATACCCTGGAGCCTACGAGAAGGGAAAGCCGATAACAGGGATAGAAGAGGCCCAGGCCTTGGGCGACGTGATGGTGTTCCACGCGGGCACGGCCTTGCAGGACGGGCAGTTGGTGACGGCCGGCGGTCGGGTGCTGGGCGTCACGGCCGTGGGACAGACGCTGGCCGCCGCCAAGGCCCGAGCCTACCAGGCCGTTGACCGGATCGCCTTCGAGGGCGCCACCGTGCGACGGGATATCGCCGACAAGGCCCTGAGCGGCAGCGCCGCCCCGTAAGCCATGGCCAAACGCAAGGATTCAGAACGCACACCGCTGATTCGCGTTCGTTTTTTGCGCCGGCTGGTCTGGATCGGCGTGGCGGTCGTGGTGCTGTGGGCGATCTATGAGCAGATCGGCAATCGCGTGCTCCTGCCCATCGCCGAGCGCCAGATTCATGAATTGACCGGGGCCGAGGTCACCATCGGGCACCTGGAGTTCTCCGGCCTTGGCGCTGTTCGCATGCGGAACCTGCACCTGCGGTCACGACAAGCGGCGCCCTATGGCGGCGACATCCTCCGGATTCAACGGCTGGACGGCCGCTTCTCGCTGTCGAGCATCGCCCTGCTGCGTCCGCGGCTCAAACACCTGACCCTGGAGGGCTTCGAGGTCAGCGCGCAGTACGACGCGAACCGGCGGGCGTGGAACCTGGACGCCCTGCGGATCGCCTCCGGCCCCGGCCATCGATTGCCCGTCGTCCGGGCCAGGCACGGCACGCTCCGGTTGCAGCGGGTGCGGGATGGGGAGGTCACCCCCTTGGCGGTGGCGAACGTCAGCGGATCGTTCGCCCAGGCCGGCGGCGTGTTCGGAACCTATAGCTTCACGCTCAAGGCCGAGCCCGGCGGGGGGCTGGCCGGCAGCGAGCTGCGGGGCCTCTGGAAGACCGCGCCGGCGGGTCGCCTCGTCCTCAGCGGCCGTCTGCTCATGGAGGACACGCCGATCTACGGTAATGCGTGGAACCTGCACAATCTCCAGGCGGCGGTGGCCTACGACGATGCGACGGTGACGATTGAGCAATTGCAGTTTGATGTGGGCCGGTCCGGTCGCGTGCGGCTCGACGGCACGATTGAGGATCTCCATGAGCGGGGGGTGTACGATCTTCACGTGAGCGTGCTCGACGGGGATCTGGCCCGCGGTCCCACTAAGGATTGCCTGGTCTATAACGAAGGGGCGTTGGCGCCGTTCCCACGGCTGGCGGGACTGCTGGAACGTTTCAAACCCGAAGGCCGCGGCGATATTGAAGTCACCCTCAACGGTGAGCTGAGCGATCCGGCGTCCGTGCGGTTGGACGGCGTGGTCGTCTGCCGCGACGTGACCGTCCTGGATCAGCGGTTTCCCTATCGTCTGGAGCATCTCAGGGGTCGACTGCTGGTCACGGAAGACAGCGTTGTCCTCGACGAGTTGAAGGGGTCCCATGGCGCGGTGGATCTGGTGGTCACGGGCCGGTCGAAAGGGCACGGCGAACAGGTGGACTGCGATATTCGACTGACCAGCCCCAACATGCGGCTCGACGCGGACCTGTATGAGGCGTTGAACGACCGATACCAGGCGCTGTGGACGACGTTCTCTCCCGAGGGCACGGCACGGATCGAATACCGCTTGCGGCGCGAACCGGATCGACCGCGGCAGGCCCGCGTGAACGTGGATCTGACGGGTGCTCACGCGGTGTATGAGCATTTCCCCTATCCGTTGGAGAATCTGACCGGCCGGGTGGTGCTCGAACCCGATCAGGTCACGCTGGAGGACGTGATCAGCATCCAGGGACCGCGCGAGATCCGGCTCAACGGCCGCGTGACCGAAATCGGCTCGCCGCGTCCGAAGTTCAACATCACCATCGACGCCAACAGTATCCCCATCGACGAAACGCTGATGGCGGCCATGCCCGCTCGGCAGCGGCCGTTCTACGACAGCTTCCAGCTTCAGGCCACGACTGACGTGCGGATCACGGTCTTTCCCAACGAGGTGGGCCGCCGGGCCGTCGAATACATCGCCTGGGCGGTCATCCGGGACGCCTCGGTGGCCTACGAGAAGCTTCCGATACCACTGACCGATGTCCTCGCGAAGGCCACGCTGACACCCGATCTGATCATTTTGGAGCAGATGCAGGGCCGACACGGGCAGGGGGAGGTCCGGGTGAGCGGCAAGATCTGGCCGATCACCGACCGCCGGACGGAGATGGGCTACTGCCTGCGACTCGAGGCCCAGCGGCTCGAACTCAAGCCCGAATGGATGGCGTGCCTGCCCGATGCGGCCCGGCGGATCATCGACCGTCTTCAGCCGACCGGACAGGTCAACATCGAAGCCGACCTCAACCGGCTCAGCGGCGAGCCGACGTGCGCCGACAATTGCGTCCGAGTCGAGTGCCTGGGCAACGGTTTGACGTTCGACGCCTTCCCGTACCCGGTCGAAGGGCTTACGGGCCGGCTGACGATCACGCTCGATCGGGTGGAGGCGCGGGAGTTGCACGTGCCGGATATCGTGTTGGGGCCGACGCTGGCCTCGGCCCTGGAGGGAAAGGCCCGGCAGATGGTCGACACGCTGAAGCCGGGGGGGCACGTGGAGTTGATCGTCGAGCGGGCGGTCTATGACCCCAACGAAGGGCCCGACGGCCAGGTGGATTTCGTGGGCGAGGTGCGGCTGTTTGATGGGCGGCTGGGACCTGAGGGGGTGATCGACCGGATGGAGGTCCGCTCGCGGGGTCACGGACGTTACCTCCTGGGGCGCGGGCTGATCGAGGCGGGTGGCCGAATCGAGGGGCGCCATTTGGCAGTCAAGGGACGCTCCGTGGAGAACTTCCGTGCGGAGGTTCACTACGATCCCAACGACGGCAGTTTTTCCAGCCGTGGTTTTCGCGCAGACTGCTACGGCGGCATCATCATGGGCGATGCCTTTCTGCATCGGCCGACGACGGTGGGCATTCCCTATGCGCTCGACGTGCTGTTCGACAACGTGGCCTTCAAGGGCCTGGCCAGCCAGCAATGGGTCGACAGCGGGCAGACCAGCCCCGAACGGCCCGGCTGGGCCAGCGGCGCCGTCCAGATCCGCGGTCGCTTCGGCGACCCGAAATCGCATTTGGGGCGGCTCAGCGCCGGCATCACCCAGGTGGAGGTCGCCCGGCGATCTCTCATCGGCAAGGTCCTCGCGGCTGTGCAGTTCAATGATCCGACGGACTATGTCTTCAATAAGGTGGAGGCCGACGCCTATCTCAAGGGTAACGATCTGGTCATTGAGCGGGTCCACATGGTCGGATCGTCCCTGGTGATGGAAGGACGAGGCCGACTGGACCTGGAACGGATGCGCGTGGCCTTGGCGTTCACGGTGGGTCGTTCGGTCGGGCCGGAGACCTCGTTCCTGGGGTCCTTGGCCACCGCGCTGGGCAGCGCGATGGTGCGCGTCGAGGTCCGGGGAGATATTGATGAGCCCCAGATCACCACGGACGCTCTGCCGCTGATGACCCGCCCGCTCTACATGCTCGCCCCGGAAGGCAACTAGGAACCTGCCCTGACGAATCAGACCCCCCCGCATTCCGGCGGGCGCCGTCCGGCCTTATCGCTCAGCACTCGACGGCGCTGAGGGCGCTGCGGCTCGCACGGAGGCGGTCGGAGAGTTGTCGTCGGTGATGGCCTCGACCTCGGTGAACTCAATCAGCGTGATCGGGTTCTTCGGGTCGCTCACCACCTTGCCCACCAGGCCCACCACTTTGTCCAGCACACCCTTGACGCTCAGATCGACGATGGCATTGGCCGGCACGGCATAGGCCACGATCCGCCCGGTATCGTCCAGAACAATGTAGCGCTTCTGCCCGGTCTTGGCGGTGTAGATATTCGAGGGCCGGATCCGACCGCGGATGAGGTAGCGGCCGCGATTGGGAATCTGCCTGAGCTTGGCCTCAAGATCCGCCTCGACCTTTTGCCGGATGGCGGTCAGCTCCTGCTCATTCTGCTGAATCCGTTCATTGACGGCTCGTACCAGTTCGTAGGCCTCGATACGGCTCAAATAGTACTCCGCGTAGGCCTTGGCGTTGCCGGCGGCCGGGTCGGCCGCGATCGCCTGAAGCTGCTCCCGCAGCGTGCTGTAATCCTGCTGCTCCAGGGGCTTGGCCAGCTCGGTGGTGATCTGCTTTTCGATCTCGCGGCATTTCTCCACCAACTGCCGCTCCTTGGACGTCTCGCGAACAGGCGGTTTGGACTCGGTCGCTTCGGCGACTCCAGTGACTTGAGTTTCGTCCTCTCCGGGCTGCGTCGATTCCGTGCTCTCCTTCGTGGCCGGGTCGGCTGTCGTGGCCGGCGCTTGCGTCGGAGCGGGCTTGGGCTGCGGCTTGGTCTCCATCGTGCCCGGCGTGGCGGGTTTGGTCTCAGCCGGTTGGGTCGGCTTGGCCTCGGCCGCCGTCGTACCGGGGCGGGGCGGCAGCACGGGCTTGATCGCGGGCACGGGGCCGACGTATTTGACGTAATCCAGGCTCACGTACAGCCGCGCTGCAGGAGGTGGTTCGATCTTGTAGTAGTCGCCGGTGCCCCCCGTCTCCAGCAGGCGCACCTGATCGCCCGTGTTCAGCTTGGCCTGCATCGACGAGGAATTGGCCGGGGCGACTCCCTCGGAGCCGGCCCAGACCCGCACCGTGTCCCCGGTCACGATGCCGATGCCCGGATTGGCCGAGTCAAGCTTGACGTAGTTCTTGTAAATCCACGAGAAGCTGCCCGCCGGCGGGAGAATCTCCGCCCAGCGGTACTTGTGCCCCATCACCGTGACACGGGTCGGCGCGTTGAGCTTGGTCGTGAAGTAGTAGGCCGTGCCGGCTCCGGAGCGCACGTACACGTCCTGCCCGGTGATCTCACCGATGTACGGAAACGTCGGCGTTGTCGATTCGGCCGCGGTACCGGCGCCCGTGGCGCTCTGCGCCGGGGCCCATGAGACGAACAGCGCCAATACGACCATCGGAATGATAGTGCGGGAAGTCATCTTGCCATCTCCCAAAGATCCCTCTTTGTCGCCCGATATGCGGCCAGACCTGCAATCCAGCAGGTAAAACCTACCACGATCCCCGGCCGTTGTCAAATGCTTTTGTTCGGCGCCGCGGCGGCGTCAAGCCTCTGAGGCCCCTTCGAGCCGGGCGATCTCCTGTTGGCACAGGCGAATCTGACCGGGGTCCGTCAGCCGATCCCGGGCCTGGCGAAGGTGCTCCAGGGCCTGTTCGGGCCGATTAAGGTACCGGCCGTACAGGACGCCCAGCATCAGGTGAACCTGCTCGATGTACGCATATTCGGGATAATGCCGCAGAAACGCGTCGTAGGCCTGGGCCGCCTCGGCCCAACGTCCGGCCGACATGAGCTGATTGGCTACGTCAAGCTGGGAGGATTCGGGCAGCACCTGATCGGGATCATGCTCGATCAGTTCGATGTAGGTTTCGGCCGCACCGGGCAGGTCCCGCCGGCGAATCCGCTGGATCGCCTCGCTCCGAAGCCGGGCGACGTCGTCGTCCGCGCCGGTGTCGGCTTCGTCGACGCGCACGCGGATCCGACCGGTCCCCGGCTGACCCCTGTACGGGTCATAGCCGTCGGAGACGGCATCGCGAAAGCGACGTCGGCGGTTCCACTGCCGCAACATGAACCACAGGTCCGTCTGGCTGCGTTCGAGCAGGCCGAATACCAGCATCAGCAGGCACGCCACGACGCCGAACGCGTAGCCGGCCAAATGGGCCTCGTAGGCCACCCCCTGACGCACGATGTTGGGCTCCACCATGTTGTCCCAGACGATCAGCTTGAACAGGATAAAATACAGCGCCGACAGCTCGATCGTGCCGATGATGTAGAACCAGTAAATCACCGTAATCACGGTCCGCGGAAAGAGCACCAGATAGGCCCCGGTGACGGCCGCCACGGCGCCGCTGGCCCCCAGGACGGGGCTGGCCCCTTCGAGCACCATGTGGCCGATGCCCGCGAACACCGCCCCGGCCAGGTACAGGCAGACGTAGCCGACGTGCCCCAGCCGGTCATTGACGTTGTTTCCGAACAGATACAGGAAGTACATGTTGCCCAGGATGTGCATCAAGCCGCCGTGCAGGAAGGCGTAGGTCACGAACTGCCAGAGGTAGGCGTTGGCCGGGTGCAGCATGAATTGCTGGGCCCAGAGGCGCAGCGGCTCCTGGTAAACGAAGCGATCGATCCGCACAGTGTGCGGCCAGTACGTCAGCAGGAAAAACACCACGTTTAACGCGATGAGCACGTAGTTGGCGTAGGGCGTCCGTCGCGGCCGGATACTTGTTCGGATGGGTAACAGCATGCCTGCTCGTCTCGTGTCGGAACATTACAAGAGCCGGCATTGTAGCGGCCGGGCCGCGACCGAACAAGCCCAAAGCCGATCTCGTGACGTAAAGGGTGAAAGGCCTGCGGACAAGACACCCCTCACGGCTCATCGGCGGGCGAGGCGCCCATGCGGTGGCGTGGCCGCGGCGCCCCAGGGCCGCGTCCCTCGCCTGCCTGTACCATGCGAGGGTGATCGACGGCCCCTAAACGGCGACGGGCGTGTAGCTCGCCGGGACGGCCTCCTCCTGGTCCGTCTCGCGGGTCTCGCCCGGATGGAAGGGCAAGGGCTCGGCGAATTGCACGGCGACGCGTCGGACGTACGGGCTGACCTCCTCGACCCGGCAGATCCGGCCCTGCCGAACACAGTTCTCCAGATTGAACGACCAGTCCGGTCCGTATCGCGGCACCGAGAACCGTGTGGTGATGTGCTCACCGGAGCACGGCGAGCGGTCGGCGTAACAGGTAAACGCCGCCCCGCGGCTGGACAAGTCCACCATTTGCCCCTGCGTCAGTTCGTTCTCAAAATCCGGCCCGAACCAGACGGGCCAACTGTACCGCAGCCTCTTTTCCGACCGTCGTTCCATGTTGTTCATATTCGCCTCACACCGATTGAAATGAAGTGTGAGACGTATCGACGGCGGCCGGCGGGCACTTAATCAGAAGCGTCACAAATCGCCCATAATCCGTTGCCGAACGGTCCAGCCGAACCGCGCAGGGTCGATAACCTCACGGCCGCGCGGGAATCGTCAATGGGGTACCTGCTCGGACGGGGCGGCGGGGGCGATTCAGGCGAGTTTGTCGACCTCGGCGCGGAATACGGCGGCGCGATGCTCGTAGTTGTCGAACATGTCGTAACTGGCGCAGGCGGTGCTGAGCAGCACCACGTCGCCGGGCTCGGCCAGGGCGACGCAGGCGGCGACGGCCTGAGGCAGGCCGTCGGCAAATTGGACAATCAGCCGGTCATCGGGGTTCCGCGGACGGACGGCCTCGGCGATCTTCGGGGCGGTGGCGCCGATCAGTATCACGGCCTTGGCACAGCGGACCAGGGCCGCGGCGAAATCGTCGAAGGAAACGTGCTTGTCGTAGCCGCCGGCGATGACGATCCGCGGACAGGAAAAGGCCTCGAGCGCGGCGACGGCGCTGGGCGTGGTGGTGGCCTTTGAATCATCGTACCACCGGACACCGTTGATCTCTCGCACCAGTTCGAGCCGGTGCGGAAGGCCCCGGAACGAGGCGATGGCCGGGGCCAGGCGATCGCGGGGAACCTCCAGGGCCTCGGCGACCTGCAGCGCCGCGGCGAGGTTGGCGCGGTTGGCTTGGCCGGGCAGCGTGAAACGCTTGGCCAGGTCGGGGGGGACGTCATCGGACGAGAACAGCCGGCATCGCCGCCCCGGCTGCCGCAGGTACCGCTCATACCACGAGCGAGTCACCGGGTCATCGGCGTTGAAAATCGATACGCAGGGCCGCTCCGCATCCAGCGGCTGGTGGCGGAACAGGCTCTCCTTGGCGTCGCAGTAGGCCTCAAACGTGCCGTGCCGGTCCAGATGGTTGGGGGTCAGGTTCGTGATGACCGCGACGTGGGGCCCGCGATGGATGCGGGCGAGCTGTTCGATTTGAAAGCTGCTCAGTTCGAGCACCGCCACGTCGTCGGCCTGGATGTGCTCGACCTCGCTGAGCCACATCTCGTTGCCGATGTTCCCGCCAAGCCAGACGGCCCGCGGCTCCGAGCGCAGCCCGGCCCTCAAGAGATGGGCCGTCAGGATCGTGGTGGTGCTCTTGCCGTTGGAGCCGGTGATCCCCACGATGCAGGCGGGGCACAGTTCAAAGAAGAGTTCCACCTGCGAGGTGATGTGCTTGCCGGCGGCGCGGGCGAGCGTCAGATAGCGGTTGTCCGACGGCACGGCGGGGTTAACGACCACGACGTCGGCGCCGTCCGGACCGAAATCCTCCTCGCGGTGTCCGCCCAGATGGTATTCGATCGGGCAATCGGCCAATTGGGCAAGCGTCCCGGCCAGCGCCTCGCGCGAGGCCAGATCCGTCACGATCACCCGGGCACCGGCGCGGCAGGCAAACCGCGCCGCGTCGAGTCCGCCCCCGAACCGTCCCAGTCCCATGACCAGCACCGACCGATCGCGCAAGAAATCCCTGTCCATCGCGCGCTCCCCACCGAGCCCAGGGCGACGGGCGGCTCAGCGCATGGCCTTGGCCAACTGGATCTTGGCGCTGATCACCGCCTGCTCAATGCACTTTTCCCAGTTATCCCCGAATCGCTCCTTGTACTCGGGGTTCTCATAGGCATACAGAATTGACCGCGAGGCGTTGATCAGCGCGCCGCGCCCGTCGGGATTGCAGAAGCGCACGCAGTCCTCGGCGGTGGCGCCCTGCGAGCCGAATCCCGGCACCAGGAACCACACGTGGGGATAGCGGGCCCGCAGCTCCGCGGCCTTGGGCGCGCCGGTGCCGCCCACGACCATGCCGACGTTGCTGTAGCCGCTGGCGCCGATCCGATGCGGCTCGTTGGCCACCTGACCGACGACCTCGGCCAGTTTCTCATAGAACATTCGGCCCTCGGCGTCGACGAAGTCCTGGATCACCGCCGCCGAAGGATTGCTGGCCCGGACCCAGACGAACACGCCCTTGCCCTGTGCGTCGGCCATGCGGGCGAACGGCTCGATCCCGTCGGCGCCCGCGAAGCCGTTGATCGTCGCCGCGTCCGGCACGATCACGTCCTCCAGCCCCGTGTATTCCGGGTTCTGCAGATGGGCGGCGGCGTAGTGTTCGGCCGTCGAGCCGATGTCGCCCCGCTTGACGTCCCCGATGGTTTCGACGCCCAGGTCGTCGGCCTCACTGATCAGCGCGTAGTACGCCTCCAGACCTTCCCAGAAGTACCGCTCGAAGAAGGCAATGTTGAGCTTGACGGCGGGCACCAGGGGGGCGACCACCCGGAGCACCCGCGTGCAGAAGTCGAAGATCGCATCGACGGCGGCGGCGACGTCGTTTTCATCGTTCATCCGCCGATGTTCGCGGATCTCGGCGGGCAGCCGGGCATACACCGGATCCACGCCCACCGTCAGCGACGTCGCCTTGCTCTGAACCGCCGTACACAGTCTATCGCCAAAATGATCGGCCATGCGTTTCCTTTCTCGCAGCTTGATTACCGAGCTATCTGTGCGGTGTCGGATCGGGCTTGCAGCAAAAGGTTCTTCCGCCGACCCGGCAGGTTACTATAATGCGTTTCTTTCCTGCTGCAAGAGGAATCGCCGATGACATCGAATCGTGGTAGAAAACGAGCACGGCCGCGGGTCTGGCCGCGCGTTCTGGTAGGCGTGATCTGCGCCGGGGTGGTGCTGGCGACCCTGGCGATGGTGCTCATCACGTATCGGCCGGCCGGATACCGGCCGCCGACGGCGACGCCCGACGAGGCGGTCAATACGTACCTGACCCATGAGCTGGCGCCGGCGTTCTACAACAACGTCCAGATCGACGCGCCCTTCGAAGTTATCGTCGATCAGAACAAATTCAATCAGCTTGTCGCTGATGGGCGCGATCTGGGCTGGGCGTGGCCGGTGACCCTCAATGGTGTCACTTTTTCGTCGCCCGTGGTCCGGTTTTATGAAGGCCGCGTCGCCCTCATGGGCCAGGTGGATGTGGGCATCCCCATTGTCGTGACCATCGAAGCCCGTCCCGAATTGGACGATAAAGGCTTGCTGGTACTGAACTTGGAGAAAGTCAAGGCCGGGGCGGTCAACGTGACGCGCCTGGCCAAGAGCCTGTGCGGACAGATCATGGCCGCGCAGGCGGCGCAATTGGAGGACAGCCAGTGGCTTCGGGATTTGGCCGGGGCATGCCTGCAAAATCGCCCCTACGACCCCCGGTTTCCAGTGCCGCCCTGTCGGAAATACATCCGATTAACGGGCTTTGACCTGATCGATCACCAACTGCGGCTCCGATTTGAGCCGGCCGGGACCATGCCCCGGCCGGCGGCGAGCCACAGCCGCTGGCCCTAGACCCGCCGGGACCGTCCGCGGGGACGGGTTTTTTCGGCGGCCTTTTGTTGACAGTCGGATGGCGGCGACTATAATGCCTTTGTTGTGCAGTCTTTGACACGATCGAAACAAGGTGTGTGCGATGCGTGCGAGTAGGACATTGTAGCCGTGAGCGCCGGCGCAAGACAGTCTGCGACGCGGCTTTTTTCTGCGCCGCCCTCGGGTGTGGCGCGGTTGGTGCTTCAGGGACGCTGCTGCGGTTGTCGCTATCGCGGGAGGGACGGTTAATGTCCGGATGACGCGATATAAGCGGCATGGGATCGGCCGAATCGAAAAAGGCCGAAACACACGAAGTGGCATCCTGAAGGGGTCCACTTTTTTTTATTGGTTGAGCGGCACAGGGAACGGGAAGGCATGAACCAGGAACTGATCAGGATCGTCGACAATATCGCCCGCGATAAGAACATCGATCGCGAGTCGATCTTTCAGGATCTCGAAGCGGCCATGGTCTCTGCCATCCGCAAACACTTCGGCCTCAAGGAGCTCGACAGCGAAATCACCGTGACCATTGATCGCAACAACGGCGCGATCCGGGCGTACAAGGACGCCGAAGAAATCGACATTCGCCGGCTCGGGCGGATCCCGGCCCAGACGGCCAAGCAGGTCATGATTCAGAAGCTCAAGGCCGACGAGCGGGACAGCATCTACGCCGAATACGTCAAGCGCAAAGGGGAGATCGTCAACGGCATCGCCGGACGCTACGAAGGCGGCGTGCTGGTCGTGAACCTCAGCAGCCGCGTCGAGGCCATCATGCCCAAGAGCGAGCAGATCATCGGCGAGACGCACCATCCGGGCGAGCGGATCCGCGCGATGATCCTGGACGTGCGGGAGTCGGGCAGCCAGGTCAAGATTATCCTGTCGCGCACGCATCCGGACCTGATCAAGCGGCTGTTCGAGCTGGAGGTGCCCGAGGTCGCCGAGGGCATCATCGAGATCCGCGCGCTGGCCCGCGAGGCCGGATACCGCACGAAGATCGCCGTCAGCAGCAACGACGACAAGGTGGACGCCGTCGGCGCCTGCGTGGGCGTGCGGGGAAGCCGCATCCGAAACATCGTCGACGAGTTGGGCGGCGAGAAGATCGACATCGTGCGTTGGAGCGACTCGTCGCAGACGCTGATCGCCAACGCGCTCAAGCCGGCCGAGGTCAGCGAGATCGCAATCTGCTTCGAACTAGGCCGGGCCACGGTCGTCGTTCTTGAAGAGCAGTTGAGCCTGGCCATCGGCAAACACGGCCAGAACGTGCGACTGGCCGCCCGGCTGACCGGTTGGGACATCGACATTCTCACGCCCGACGAATACAATAAGGAAGTTGAGCGTTTGACCCAGTGCGTCAAGGCGATCGAGGGGGTGGACGATCGGCTGGTGGATCAGTTGATCGCCTTGGGTATTATCTCCGTGTTGGACCTCGAAGAGGTGGGTTTCGAGCCCCTTGTCACCGAACTTGGTCTGGACGAAGACGTGGCCTCGCGCGTGGTGGCCGCGGCCGAGCAACAAGCCAAGGAGCTGGCTGCCGAGAAGGCCAAAAAGCAGGCCGAGGATATTCTGGCCCAGGAGCAGGCCCAGCTTCAGTCGCAGGCGGGCCCGCGGGCCGACACGGACGAGCAGCAGGCATGAGCCCGGGCCTGGCCCGGGATGTAACGTGGGAGAAGCGGTTTGGCAAAAACAACAAGAGTCCATATCCTGGCCAAGGAGCTCGGTGTTACGAGCAAGGCCATTATCGAAAAATGCCGGGCCGAGAACCTGGACGTGAAGAACCATATGTCCACGATCTCCGTGGGTTTGGCGGCGACGATCCGCGAGTGGTTCAGCGAGGGGGAGCACAGTACCACGGTGGAGCAGAGCAAGCCGGTGGATCTGGAGCGGGTCCGGGTTCGTCGCAAGAGGAAAACCCCGAAGGCCGAGCCCGTAACCGCGGAAGCCCCACCGGCTGCGGAACCGGCGCCGGCCCCCGAGGCTCCGGCGGCCGAGACCCCGGTGGTTCAAGAGGTGGCCACCGAGTCGGCGGCGCCTGAAGCGGCGCCGGCGGCGGTCACACCGGCAGCCGAAGCCTCCACACCGCCGGCCGAGGAAACCGTCGCTCCGGAGCCCGCCGCCGAACCCGAACCCACCGAACAGGCCGGTCCGGAGGAGCCGGAAGAGCCTGAGCAAAAGGAACCCATTCAGCCCGCCGGCCCCATGCTCGAAAAGCCCAAGCCTGCCAAGGTGACAGGCCCGCGAGTCGTGCGTGTGGAAGCCGTCGAGCCGGATGAGCTGACGCGGCGGGGTCGGGGGCCGTCGCGCGGCCCGCGCCCACGACGCAGTGAGCCCCTTTCGGAACCGCTGGTTCCCGTCGCGGACGCGGATGCCGCTGCGGGACGGCGGCGCGGGCGCGACAAGACGCATGGCCGACGTAAGGACACCGGGGAAGAGGCCGGGCCCGATCGCCGTCGCGCGCTGCAGATGCGGATGCGGGCCCGCGACGTGGAGGACCGCCGGGCCCGTCTGGCGGCCGCCGGAGGACAGGGCCTGCGAGGACGGCCTTCGCGCCGCATCGAGACCCGACGCGGCGGCGAGCAGGCGCACGCGCATCGCCCGGAAAAGGCAACCATCAGCGAGCCGATCACGGTCAAGGACCTTTCGGCGGTGCTGGCCGCGAAGACCGGCGAGATCATCTCCCGGCTCATGCAGCAGGGGATCATGGCGGCGGCCAACCAGGTGATCAGCCCGGACATGGCCGAGTTGATCGCCCTGGAGATGGGCACCGAACTCACCGTGGAACGGCAGCAGACCCTCGCGGACCGGATCGCCCAGGCGTTCAAGGAGCGTTCCCGCGAACACCTCGAACGGCGTCCGCCGGTGGTGACCATGCTGGGTCACGTGGATCACGGCAAGACGTCGCTGCTGGACCGGATCCGCTCGACCCACGTGGCGGCGGGCGAGGCGGGCGGCATCACGCAGCACATGGGCGCCTACCAGGTCGATCTGGCGGGCAAGAAGGTGACGTTCCTCGATACGCCGGGACACGAGGCCTTCACGGCGATGCGGGCCCGCGGCGCGCACATGACCGATATTGTGGTCCTGGTGGTCGCGGCCGACGATGGGCTGATGCCCCAGACGATCGAGGCGATTCACCACGCCAAGGCGGCGGAGGTGCCTATCCTCGTGGCCCTGAACAAGATCGACCTGCCCGGGGTGGACACCAACCGCATCTACGGCCAGTTGGCCGAGCATGAGCTGACCCCCACTGAATGGGGCGGGCAGACCGAAGTGGTCAAGACCAGCGCCGTGACCGGCCAGGGCATTGAGGACCTGATCGAACACATCGACTACCTGGCCGAACTGAAGAACTTTCGGGCCGATCCGACGATTCCGGCCACGGGCTGGGTGGTCGAGGCGAAGCAAACCAGCACGCAGGGGCCGGTGGCCACGCTGCTGATTCGGGAAGGCCAGCTCAACAAGGGCGATATCGTCCTGGCCGGGCCGTGTTACGGCCGCATCCGCACCCTGACAGACAGCCGGGGCCGTCGCATCAAGAAGGCCGTCAGCTCGATGCCCGTCGAGGTCTCCGGCCTGGACGACGTGCCGGAGGCCGGCGACCGGTTCTTCTGCCTGGACGATCTGAACCAGGCGAAGGAAGCCGCCGAGCAGACCCGGGCCCGGATGCGGGAGCGATCGTTGGCCCGGCGCACCCAGGTGACGCTGGACAATCTCTTCAGCCAAATCGAGGCCGGCCAGGTCAAGGAATTGAACCTGATCGTCCGGGCCGACGTGCAGGGCTCGGTGGACGTGCTGGTCAAGTATCTGACCGAATTGAGCACGGAGGAGATCCAGATCAAGATTCTGCATGCGGCCGTGGGCGGCGTCACGGAAGGCGACGTGGTGCTGGCCGAGGCGTCGGACGCAATCATCATCGGCTTTAACGTGTCCGCGGACGAACGCGTCAAGGCCATCGCCGACTCCAAGGGCGTGGACATTCGTTTTTACAACGTGATCTACCGGATTACCGAGGACCTCAAGGACGCCATGGTCGGCATGCTCGAACCGGAGTACCAGGAGAAGGAGCTGGGTCGGCTGACCGTCCGCGAAACGTTCAAGGTGTCGAGCCTGGGCACCATTGCGGGCTGTTACGTGAACAGCGGCGTCGTCCAGCGCAACGCCTACCTGCGGCTGATCCGGGACAACATCGTCATCAAGGACAAGTGCACCATCGAATCGCTCAAGCACTTCAAGGACGACGCCCGGGAGGTTCGGGCCGGCCTGGAGTGCGGTGTCAAGATCGCCGGATTCGATGATATCAAGAAGGACGACGTGCTCGAAGCTTACGAAATCGTGGAGGTCGCCCGGACGTTGTGATCCAGCATGCCGTGGCGGCTTGCCCCACGGCCTTGGGCGGGAGTCGGATCATGTCATACAAACGACCACCATCCCGGCGACAGGTGAAGATCGCACGGGTCCTGCGGGACGCGATCAGCGAGACGATCACGCACCACCTCAACGACCCGCGGATCGAGGGCCTCATCAGCGTCACGGAGGTCGACGTCTCGCCCGATCTGCGGAACGCGGACGTGTCGCTGAGCATCATGGCCCCCGACGAGCCGACGCGCCGGCGGACCCTGCACGCCATCCTCCATGCCTCCCGGCACATCCAGACCCTGGTGGGCCAGCAGGTCACCAGCCGCTATTGTCCGCATCTCCATTTCCGGGAGGACGACAACCTGCGGCGGACCCTGGAGACCCTGAACCTGATCGAGGAGGTGTCCGCGGAGTGGCGGCCACCGTCGGACGACGCCCCGCCGGACACCCCGGACCCGTAGACCCGTAGGATGGCCGGAGCATGAAAGACAGCAAACAGTACGCCCAGCGGATCAAAGACGCCTTTCGATCGTTCAAGCGCAAGGACGCCAAGGTCCGTCCGCCGTCGTTCGACAAGCCGCTCGACGCGCTGGTTTACGCCGTGATCGCCGAACATGCCTCGCGGAGCGAGACGACCCGCATCCTCAAGGCGTTTGAAGGTCATTTCGTGGACACCAACGACCTGCGGGTCTCACGCTCCGAGGAAATCCTGGAGGTGATCGGGACCAACGTCCCGTGGGCTCGGAAGGTCGCCAAGGCCCTGCCGCGGGCGCTGAACGCCCTGTTCAACCTGTACGACGGGCTCACCGTCGCGCCGTTGATGGACGTGGGCAAGCGGCAGGCCCGCAAGACACTGGCCGAGTTGGAGGGCGTCAGCCGCTTTGCCGCGGATTACTTTGTGCTGGTCGTTCTCGGGGGGCACGCCATCCCCCTGACCGAGGGGATGCTGACCTACCTTCGCACGAACGAGCTGGTGCATCCCGACGCCGACGACGAGGATATTATCGGATTCCTGGAACGCCAAATCTCCGCATCCGAGGCCTACGCGTTTTACCGTCTGCTGCGCCGCGCCGCCGAGACCTCGACCAAGCCCGGCCCGACCCGCAAAAAGAAGAAGTAGACCGTCCAACCGAAAGGACTGTATCGTGTCGCATCAGGTGTTGAAACTGGGTCTGCCTAAGGGCAGCCTTCAGAAGGCCACCGTCGATCTTTTTGAGAAGGCCGGATTCGAGGTCACCGGTTTCGAGCGCAGTTACTTTCCCCGGATTGACGATGAGCAGATTCAATTGGTGCTGCTGCGGGCCCAGGAGATGAGCCGGTACGTCGAGGAGGGCGTGCTGGACGCCGGTTTCACGGGGTACGACTGGATCCGGGAGAATGCCTCGGACGTGCACGAGGTCTGCGAATTGCAGTACAGCAAGGCCACCAGCAAGCCCGCCCGCTGGGTCCTGGCGGTGCCGAGTGAGTCGGCCGTGCAGTGCCCGGAGGACCTGCGGGGCGGCTTGGTCGCGACCGAGCTGGTCCGCGCCACGCGGGCGTATTTCGAGGACAAGGGCATCGACGTCAAGGTGGAGTTCAGTTGGGGCGCGACCGAGGTCAAGGCCCGGCTGGTGGACGCCATCGTCGAGCTCACCGAGACCGGCTCGTCGCTCAAGGCCAACAACCTGCGCATCGTGGATACGGTCTTGTCCTCCACGACGCGTTTCATCGCGAACCACGCCGCCTGGCAAGACGACTTCAAGCGGACGAAGATCGAGAACCTGGCGATGCTCCTGCAAGGGGTGATCGACGCCCGCAGCCGCGTGGGCATGAAGATGAACGTCGCCCGCCCGGACCTGGATAAGGTGCTCAAACTCCTGCCGGCCGAGAAGAGCCCCACGGTCTCGCCCCTGGCCGAGTCGGATTTCGTCGCCGTCGAGATCGTGATCGAGGACAAGATCGAGCGGACCCTGGTGCCGGAGCTCAAACGCGCCGGCGCCTCGGGGATTTTCACGTATCCCCTGAATCGCGTGATTCATTGAGGATTGGTTGTACGAAAACCATTGGCACTGTTGAGGATGGACTATGGCAGGGCATTCCCACTGGGCTGGGATCAAACACAAGAAAGCCGCCAATGACGCCAAGCGCGGCAAGGTCTGGAGCAAGATCGCCCGCATGATTATCGTCGCGGCCCGCAACGGCGGGCCCGATCCGGCGGCGAACCTCTCTTTGCGTTACGCGGTCGACAAGGCCAAGGCCGCCAACA
>NPIE01003157.1_pt1 | contig 21761 bp, 14 predicted proteins | sample 8637661 | NCBI WGS metagenome assembly NPIE01 (sample SAMN07420842, study PRJNA396082) | bioreactor metagenome | isolation source: sample BA12 brine-fed electro-methanogenic bioreactor BA | place: Japan: Kochi | collected 2016-12-09
CCGATGGTCAGCGACATGAGCGGCTGCTCCGGAAATCAGGCGGTGGCGGTCTCCATGCGGGAGCTCTCGCTCGGTCTGGTGCGGCCGGGTGAAATCATCTGGGTGCTGCTCAAGGAAATGCGGGTAGGGTTGATAAACGGGCTGGTTCTGGGAACCCTGCTGGGACTCATCGCCTTTGCCTGGCAAGGCAACCCCTGGCTGGGGCTGGTGGTCGGCGGGGCGCTCGGGGCAAACACCCTGGTGTCGGTCTTGCTCGGCGGCATGCTGCCGCTGCTGCTCAAGCGACTGCGGCTCGACCCGGCGCTCGTCTCAAGCCCGCTATTGACGACGGTAACGGATATGTGCGGCTTTTTCTTCGTGCTCAGCTTCGCCGCCGCCGTACTCCCCAAATTGAACGCTATCGGCTAACCGGCACGGGCTCTCGAAAAAAGGGACAGTCCCCTTTTCCCGCGGGAAAGGGGACTGTCCCCTTTTTTTTTCATCAGCTGGTTTGCGCGGCCACGTCGACACTGACCGTCAGGCGGTGCTGGCCGCCGCCCATGACCACGCCCTTGACCGGGGCGACATCCCCGTAGTCACGTCCCCAGGCCAGGGTAATATGGCTCTCCCCAATCACCAGATTATTCGTTGGGTCGAAATCAACCCAGCCGACGTCCGGAATAAAAAGAGCTACCCAGGCATGGGAAGCATCGGAGCCGACCAGCTTCGGTTTTCCCGGGGCCGGCAGCGTTTCCAGGTAACCGCTGACATAGCGTGCTGCCAGGCCCACAGAGCGCAGACAGCTGATCGCGAGATGGGCAAAATCCTGACACACGCCTTTTCTGTTTTCCAGAATCTGCGCCACCGTCGTATCGATGGTGCTGGCGGTTTTATCGTAAGAGAATTCACCATAGATGCGCTGCATCAAGTCGAGGGCGGCAGCCAGCACCGGTCTTCCCGGAGTAAACGAGACCCTCGCATAGGCGTGGGCTTGCGTACCAACGGTTATCAGCGGACTGGCAAAAAGAAACGGGTAGGCGTCAAAGTCGGCCTGGTGCGCGTGTGCCGCCAGTCGTTTCGCCACCTCTTCCCATGGTGCGGTAGCCGATTGATCGGGTACTGCCTGAACGGAGGTCTGCACAACGCTCCTGGCCTTTATCACCAGTTCGTCGTGGGGGTGCTGGATCATAAAGACATCGACGGTGTTACCGAAATAATCCGTGCGGCGGTGTCGATACTGCGGTTCCGGCAGAATTGCCAAACTGCTCTGCATGACCCGCTGAAACGGTGTCGTACGCGGGAGGAGAAAGAGTTCATTCTGGGACAGGGACGCCGGTTCCGAGTACTTATAGGCAGTCGTGTGGGTGATGGCGTAGTTCATTGTTTCCGGTCAACCGGCACCATGGCAAAATGGGGCGTTGTCGGCACTCTGGTCAGGTAATGGCCGGTGATCTGCTGGGAGAACTCTTTGAGGTCCTGGGTGATAACGGTGAGAAATTGAGCCAGCTCCTCATGCCTGCTGCTCTTTTCCCGGCAATCAATTTTGCCAAGCTCGAACAGACGGATTTCAGTGAGCATTTTTAGCGCGATCCGCTCTTCCTGATAGGCGAATCGCCGCTCCAGCTGACGCGGCAGATGATCTATGTGGCTGGCTATCCTGCTGAGTTGAAAGGCCAGGGATTTCGGATTGCTTTCATCAGCGAGGAGAAGATCGAGAACAGGAGCCAATTGGAAAGCGGAACGGTATCTGGCTCTGTAGGTCATGGTACTGTCGGAGATCTCGAGCAGGGCTTCCAGGATATTTCTCGGTTTGCTGCACACCAGGGGCAACGCCATGCCGATGACATTGGTCTGCTGGATGGCCCGCTCAACCCGACGGCCGATATCCATGAAGCGCCAGCCCAGGCTGCGGGTCATGCTTTCCGACGCCAGTCCGGAAAAGGCGCTGAGGGCAAACAGTATCTGGTCGAGAAATTCAAGGGGATCGGTGGAGCTCGAATCAGCCAGTTCCTCGAGGTGATTGAGGATTCTTGACGAGTCGAGAGAAAGTCGATCACGGACCCGACGTGCGGCCCGTTGCACTTTAACGAGAAGGGAGCTGACGCTCTCCGCACCATCACGCGGGTACAGGGCCGTATTGAGGTGATTGAACAGCTCCAGAAACGGTGGGATGTCCGGAGCGTCCTTGGCCGGCGTCGGGATAATACTTTTCAACCTGAGCAGTTTCAGCAGAAAGCCGAGCTCCGGGATATGCTGCGGGCGGTCCTCTCCTGAAATTTTATGAAAGATCAGGCGTAGCAGCCTGACCAGACCTTCGGTCCTCTCCAGGTATCTCCCAAGCCAGAGGAGATTGTCCGCTACCCTGCTGGGCAGATCACTGCTGCGTTTGAATTCATCGATGGCATGAAACCCTTCCATCAGGCTGAACGGCTCAACCGGTTTGTCGGACAGAATCCAGACATCCTTGCTGCGCTGGCGTTCGGGAGAACTGCTGAAAAGCGCCCCGGGCTCACTGGCGGTGATGGCCAGACCGCCCGGCATGACCTTATAACCCTGTTCTGTGGCACAGACAAACACCCGCAGGACATAGTAACTGCCGCTCATTGCGTGATTGGCCCAGCCGGGGGTAACCGCAGGGAACAAGGGTGCCGCCCCGAGGTAGTGGGACGGTGCCGATGCGATAAGGTCCGGTAGGTTGGCAGGCGGCACCACGGCAGGAGCAGATTGCAAGGCCGGTAAGATGGTCAGCTGGCCGAGGTGTTCCATCACCTGGCGATACCCTTCTTCATCGCCACACCACCAGGCAGGATGGTTCGCCATCAGCAGGTCCTCGCCAAGCAGGTTTTTGCAGAGCGAGGGCAGCACGGTAGACAGTGCGGGGGTCTCGACAAAGCCGCTGCCGATCGGGTTGCTCATCTCGATAGTGTTTTCACGGCAGACCTGGATAAGACCGGCAACGCCGGTAGCCGTTTCTCGTCTGAGGGCAAATGGATCGCTGTCGAGGTCTGATAAAAAGCGGACGATCGCCTCAACCGGCTCGAGGCCGCCCAGTTTCTTGAGAAACACGCTGCCATTGCGCACCGTGAGATCCTGCGATTCAACGAGCGTATAACCCAGATACCGGGAAAGCAACGCATGCTCAAAGTAACCATGGTTCTCCGGCCCGGGGGAAAGCAACACGATGTCCGGATCTTCCTGGCCCAGGGAAGCCCGCTGGATCAGGGCCTCGTGAAAAGCCCTGAAAAACGGGGCGAGCCGGTGCGTCTGGACCTTGTGATAGAGCGAGGAGAATATTCTCGAGGTGACGATTCTGTTCTCCAGGGCGTACCCCAATCCGGCCGGATATGCGGCCACATCACGAAGCACCCGGAAACATCCATCTTCTGCCCGGTAGATGTCTGCTGAATAGAGCGGCAGATAACACGTGCCGGACGGGCGTATGTTATGGCAGGAGTAGAGGTAATTGGGATTGGCGAAAACCAGTTCGACGGGCAGCAGGCCGTCTCTGACGAGGCGCTGCTCACCGTAGACATCGGCCAGTATTCTTTCCAGCAACTGCGCCCGTTGAACGAGACCGGCCGCCACGGCACTCCACTCCGAACCGCTGATGACCAGGGGGACCGGGTCGAGGTCCCAGGCGGTACTGCGCCGGGCGGGATCATCGAATGGATTGATAGTGGCGCCGTCTTCCCGGCGCATCTGCCGGGCACGCTTATCATCTTTATTCAGCCCCGCCAGACCCCTCTCTTCCAAAGTGGCCAATAAGAGCCGCCAATGCTCACGAGGGTGTCCAGGGGACGATACTGCTTCGTTATAGCAATTCGGTGGGCAGCCGACGATGTCAAAGAGCGATTCTTTTTGACCCGTGGTTCCGGTGTTTGGGGGCATTCCTGGACCTGCCATACAAGTGGCGCCTCTCAGCAAAAAGGGGAGCGGTGGTGCGCAGCAGCGCTCTGATTACCCATTCCACCTTCGCAAATCAAGCGTATACGGAAAATGATCATTTCTTTCTTCTTCGGGAATCGGGCTGCGTCCCCCCGGCGTATGGCCACCGGTATGGAAGCGGACGTTGCGTCTGCCTTCGGCCTCGTAAGCATTAACCGGAAAGACGTCATAGTTGCGGCCACCGGGATGGCCGACATGATAGACGCAGCCGCCGACAGCACGCCTCGACCAGGTGTCGTAGAGATCGAAGGTCAGGGGAGCATGGATGCCAATGGTCGGGTGGAGACAGGCGGGCGGCTGCCAGGCACGGTAGCGAACCCCGGCGACAAAGACCCCCTCTGTTCTCGTCGGTTGCAGCGGGACGCGCCGGCCGTTGCACAGCACGAGATAGCGTTCTCCAGTCAGGCCGGCGACCTTGACCTGCACTCGTTCGACGGAGGAGTCGACATACCTGGCGGTACCGCCTCCTCCCGGCTCTTCGCCGAGAACGTGCCACGGTTCCAGGGCCTGGCGCAACTCCACCTCCATGCCCTGGAAGTGGACCCTGCCGTAGACCGGAAAACGGAACTCGAAGTGGGGGTGAAAATAGTCCATGGAAACGGAATAGCCGGCCTGCACCAGGATATCCAGCACATCCTCGAAATCGTCGTGGACCAGCTGCGGTAGCATGAACCGGTCATGGAGCCGGGTGCCCCAGCGCACCAGGCGCTGGCGATAGGGGGTTCTCCAGAACCAGGCGATAAAAATCCGCAGCAACAGCTGCTGAGCCAGACTCATCCGGGCATGGGGCGGCATTTCGAAAGCGCGGAATTCCAGCAGCCCGAGCCGGCCGGAAGAACTGTCCGGAGAATAGAGCTTGTCTATGCAGAACTCCGCCCGATGGGTGTTGCCGCTGACATCGACCAGCAAATGGCGGTACAGCCGGTCGACCAGCCAGGGCGGACAGGGAGTGCCTGCCGCCGTATGACGATCATGCTCGGCAAAGGCGATCTCGAGTTCGTAGAGACTGTCGTGCCGGGCCTCGTCAATCCGCGGCTGCTGGCTTGTCGGCCCGATGAACAGACCGGAAAACAGAAATGAAAGCGATGGGTGGTTATTCCAGAAGGTCAGAAAGCTGCGCAGCAGATCGGGGCGGCGCAAAAAGGGGCTGTCGGCGGGGGTCGCCCCACCGACGACGATATGATTGCCGCCCCCGGTACCGGTATGACGTCCGTCCACCATGAATTTCTCAGTGCCCAGGCGGCACTCCCTGGCGATTTCATAGAGACTGGTGGTGTGCTCCACCATCTGCTGCCAGCTGTGCAACGGCTGGATATTTACTTCGATGACCCCCGGATCCGGCGTAACTTTGAGGCTCTCCAGCCGCGGGTCGGGAGGTGGTGTATAGCCCTCGATAACGACCGGAAAACCGGTCGTTTTAGCGGTTTGTTCAACTGCTGCGATCAATTCAAGATAGCCTTCCAGGGAGGTGATGGGCGGCATAAACACGTACAAGCGTCCGTCCCGCGGCTGCACGCACAGGGCGGTGCGCACCAGCCAGGCGGCCGATTCGCCGGTGACCGGCTGGGGCTCGGGGCTGGGCAAGGGTTGTCCGACCACGCTGTCGCTGAAATATTCTTCAGCTGTTCCCGGCAGCGCCTGCTGACCCTCGTGAAAATCGGGCAGCGGACCCCGCTCGGCCATCGGATCGAGGCTGAATTGCACCGGCAGATCCTCCGGGGCAACCCAGGGAAGAGAATGCAGAGGCAGTCTCAGTCCCGCCGGGGAGTCACCCGGCAGCAGAAACATGCGCTCACCCCGAAACGGCCACGGTCCGCTTTTCCAGGAGCCATGCTGCAGCGGCAGGACATAGCCGACGACAGAGCCGAGCCCCTTTGCAAACGCCCGCATCAGACGGGCCCGTTTTTCAGGATCGTCAAGTTTCGGATCACGGGGATCAACATTGACCGGCAGTTGCTGTTCCTGGTGGAGATAATGGAAGATATCTTCGTAACTCTCCCGGATGAACCGCTGTGCCACTCCCAATTTGCCGGCAAGCGTTTCAATGAAGATCTGTGCGTCGGCGATATCAAAACCATAATCTTTGTCGATATCGGCCAGCAGTGCGCTATCCTGCCAAATCGGGGTGCTGTCCTTACGCCAGTAGCAGCTGAATGCCCAGCGGGGCAAAGATTCACCGGGGTACCATTTACCCTGGCCATAGTGCAGCAATCCCCCCGGCGCCCATGCTTCCTTGAGCCGTTTGATCAGCGCCTCGGCAAGCTGCTGCTTTTGCTCCCCGAGGGCCTCGGTGTTCCACTGGGCGCCATCCATATTATCGATGGAGACGAAGGTGGGCTCACCGCCCATGCTGAGCCGCACGTCGTTCTCTGTCAGTTCCCGCTCAACCCGTTGCCCCAGTTCGACGATGGACGTCCACACCTCCTCGGGATACGGCCTGGTGGAACGCGGCGCTTCGAAAATGCGCTTGACCGACATGGTGTGGCTGAAATCGACCTCGCACTCGTCCAGGGCACCGGTAATCGGGGCGGCACTCTGCGGCTCCGGGGAACAGGCCAGCGGGATATGCCCCTCGCCGGCAAACAGGCCGGAAGTGGGGTCCATGCCGATCCAGCCGGCGCCGGGAATGTAGACCTCGGTCCAGGCATGCAGATCGGTAAAATCCTCCTCGGCGCCGGACGGGCCGTCCAGTGATTTGACATCCTGCTTCAACTGCACCAGGTAGCCGGACACAAAGCGGGCGGCGAGCCCCAGCTGCCTGAGGATATTAACCAGCAGCCAGGCGGAATCACGGCACGAGCCACTGCCCAGACGCAGCGTCTGTTCACAGCTCTGCACATTTGGTTCCAGGCGGATAAGATAGCTCACCGCTGAGCTCAGCTGGGTATTGAGGGCGACGAGAAAATCGATGGTCTGCTTCGGGCTGGTGTCGATTGCCGCCATAAATTCGGTGAGCATGTCACCAGGCGTATTTCTGGCGAGATACGGAGCGAGATCGACCTTCAGCTCCGGATCATAGGTGAAAGGAAAGGTCTCCGCAGCCGGTTCGAGAAAGAAATCGAACGGGTTGATAATGATCATGTCGGCGACCAGATCGATCTCTACCTGAAATTCACGTGTCTTTTCCGGGAAGACTAGGCGGCCGAGATAGTTGTTGAAGGGATCCTGCTGCCAGTTGAGGAAATGTTCTTCCGGAACCACCTTCATGGAGTAGCTGAGAATCGGGGTTCGACAATGGGGGGCCGGGCGAAGCCTGACGATATGCGGAGCCAAGTTTATACGGCGGTCGTAGCGATACGATGTCTTGTGGTACAGCGAGATATGAATGCCCACGAATATCCTTTCAGGTAAAATTTGGGGCCGTGTCAGCTGGTGTCTAACCTAACCCATCGTCCGGGAGGTGCCGCTCCCCTTTTTTATTGCTCGCTTTTTTCATCACGGTGACGCGGCGTGATGTTGAAGAACGTTTCACCGATTGCCGCGCCGACCTCGTTGATCCTGCTCTGCATCGCGTCGAGATATTCGTGCAGGCCGGTCTCGATGACTTCGTGAATATCCGTATACTCCAGGTCGGCCTGGATGCGGCCCAGCCTCTTTTCCGCCAGGTTCATTGCCGCCCCCGGAGGTGTCCCGGTGATACGGTGCAGGCAGATACTGGCCTTGCTGATGCAATGCCTGATCGAGCGGGGGAACTGGCTATCGAAAATAAGAAACTCGGCAACCTTGTGAGGGGTTATATGGTGATGTGTCTTACGAAACATTTCAAAGGCGCTGGCCGATTTGAGCACCGCCATCCACTGGATATGGTCAATCGGTGCATTTACCAGATTGGCCTGGGGCAGCAACATGAAATATTTGACGTCCAGGATTCTGGAGGTCTTGTCCGCCCGTTCCATCATCATGCCGATGCGGGCGAAATTCCAGGCCTCGCCGTGGCTCATGGTACAGTCCATCAGCCCGGTGAACAGGTGGCTGCGCATCTGAATGATCTTGAAAAACCGGTGCGGGTCTTCAAGTGCCATGTTCAAACTGTGTCCGGTTGACAGCTCCAGGTAAAAGTTGTTGAGATGTTCCCACATTTCCGAGGAAATGATCTCCCGGATGGAGCGGCCGTTTTCCCGCGCTGCGGCGAGGCACCTGACAATGGAATTGGGGTAATCACGATCAAAGGTGAGAAAGCGGATGACCGCCTCCTGGCTGTACTGCGCTTCCTTTTTCTCGAACAGCTCATGGTCGCCGGTGGTCATCACCAGCGGTTTCCAGTGTTTTCCCTCTTCCGTCGGCATGTCGAGGAGCAAGTTCAGATTGACGCTGATGAACCGGGCCACGTTTTCGGCTCGTTCGATATATCGGCACATCCAGTAGATTGAGTTGGCTACTCGGCTGAGCATGGAACATCCTCCAGAACGTATTTCGTCTCCACTACACCACCCAGGTATCCTTGCTGCCGCCACCCTGGGATGAATTGACCACCAGTGAGCCTTTGGTCAGCGCCACCCGGGTCAGACCGCCCGGCTGAACATAGATATCCTCACCATAGAGGATGTAAGGGCGAAGATCCACATGGCGGCCTTCAATCCGATCGCCGACAATGGTCGGTACGCGGGACAGGGAGATAGTGGGCTGGGCCATGTAGTTTCGCGGTTCGGCCTTGATCTTCTCGGCAAAAGCAGCCCGTTCCTGATCGGTGGCGTGCGGCCCGATGAGCATGCCGTACCCGCCCGATTCGTTGGCAGCCTTGACGACCAACTCATCGAGATGCTCCAGGACATAGCTACGGTCGTTGTCGTTTCTGCAGATATAGGTCGGCACATTCGGCAGAATCGGATCTTCGCCGGTGTAGTATTTGATGATATCAGGAACATAGGCGTAGATGACCTTGTCGTCGGCGATACCTGTACCGGGTGCATTGGCCATGGCGATGCGACCTGCCGTGTAGACCTCCATGAGGCCTTTGACGCCCAGAAGAGAATCAGGACGAAACGCCGCCGGGTCAATAAAATCATCATCGATCCGCCGATAGAGGACATCGACCCGCTGCAGCCCTTTGGTGGTCAGCATATGGACAAACCCGTCCGAGACGATAAGGTCACGGCCTTCAACCAGTTCCACGCCCATCTGCTGGGAGAGAAACGAGTGCTCGAAGTAGGCGCTGTTGTAGATCCCGGGAGTCAACACGCCAATGGTCGGCGACTGAACATGGTCAGGAGCCAGGAACTCCAGGAGCTCGAGCAACTTACCGGGGTATTCATCCACCGCTCTGACATTGGATGCCTGGAACACCTGAGGAAATGTCCGTTTGAGCACCTGGCGGTTTTCCAGGACATAGGAGACTCCGGATGGACAGCGCAGATTATCCTCCAGCACATAAAAGCGACCGTCCCGATCACGCACCAGGTCCGTTCCGGTTACATGGCACCAGATACCACGGGGCGGGGTGAAACCTTCACATTGTTTCCGATAGGTTTTGCTGGAGAGGACCAGGTCTTCGGGTACCACCTTATCTTTGATGATTTTTTTATCATTGTAGATATCCTGCAGAAACTCGTTGAGCGCATGGATCCGCTGCTTGAGGCCGGACTCAATCTGCTGCCAGTCGCTGCTGGAGACGATTCGAGGAATGAGGTCGAACGGGAAAATTTTTTCAGTCCCCTCATCCCGACCATAAACGTTAAAGGTTATCCCCATCTTGAGAAGCAGCGCTTCAGCTTCCCTCTGGCGCAATGCCAGATCTCCTTCGGGAAGGGAATTGATCTTGTCGATGAGCAGCTGTGCCCCAGGCCGGGGTGTGCCGTCTGCATCGATCAATTCATCGAAAAAATCTTCCGGGTCATAGGTCTTGAACGTTTGCATCATGTTCCTCAGTGATCGTTTAGCGCATGGTAAAACACACGTGGCAAGCGCGGGCGATTTTTCCGCAGTTGGCCGGTTTTTCGCCAGGTTTTATCCTAAACGATTGTGCCGTCAATGCATTCTACCCGAACCTCCTGGTTTATCGGAAAAATTGGTGGGCCGAACTGATTATAGAGCGCCACATCGGCAGCATCGCGTCCTATGCCGAGCACGACATAGCCATTTCTCAAAAAGGGCTGGGTTGCATCAAAGGTATACCAGCGGCCGGCAATAAAGGCTTCGAACCAGGCATGCATATCCATGGGCGCCAACTCGTGAAGATAGCCCACCACTATTCTCGCGGGAATGGCAAGGCTGCGGCACAGGGCGATGCCGAGGTGAGCAAGATCACGACACACCCCGCTTTTTCGTGAGAGAACCTCGCGCGCTGAAACGGTGGAGTCGCTGTTGATGAAGTCATAATGGATATGGGCACGCAGCCATTGTTCAATAGCTGAAACCTGATCATATCCGGGACGTTGTTCTGCTGTTATGTCCTTGGCCAACTGCCCGAAATCTTCTATTTCGCAATAGCGGCTTGGTAACAGAAACTGGAGTACCTCATCTGGCACATTCTGTATCTCGACAAACACCGCTCCCGGTTCTCGATTCATGGTGCCTGTAGTATGGACAGTGGCTTCGCTATAGATTGACAGTGGGCCAGGCGGGGCTACGAGTCGCTGGCAGAGATTTCCGAAACCGTCGGCAAATTCAGATACGACCATGTCGGGAACGATGGTCAGTTCGCCGTGTGATACCCACTGCTGGGCGCCACTGCGCGGACGCAGCATCAACACAAACGGTGTGGCTACCGTAATATCAAACAGCAACCTACAACTGACTCGAAGTTTCATGCATAACTCACGATCAGAGGAACACAGGGAAAAACCTGACGAAAGTCAAACTTTCTCGGTATCCAGGAGCACCAATAAGCAGCGAGGCGAGGCCTCCCTTTCCTGACATGTTATCTGATTTGAGCCAAATATCCTACAGATTCAGGAAAAGTGCTTGCCGGGATGAGCCGTTGGGAAAGCATTTTAAACGGTGAGCCCCGATGTTTTTTCGAACCAGAATGTCTGTTCAGGAAACAGATATGCAGCCGATGATTACCTGGCCTATTTGATGTCTACGCGATAGATAAGGGAACCAATTACCGTCAAACAACCGACAGCGCCGATTGCACTACCACGGCAATAACCGGATAAGGGATGGTCATTGTGCTAGAACTGGCACGAAAAAGGTAAAAACGTGAAGACGAAAGCTGACAACCGGGACCGTCCCCTTTGAAAAAGGGACTGTCCCGGTTTCAGTGTTTTTCAACTTACCCGGCCAGCATTTTAATGATGGCCGGCAGGAAGACCGGCAGGTCGTCAGGGGTGCGGCTGGTCACGAGGTTATCGTCTACCACCACCGCTTCATCAACCCAGTGAGCTCCGGCGTTGATCAGATCGTCCTTGATGGCAAAAAACGAGGTTACATTCCGGTCTTTGACTACTCCGGCGGAGCAGAGCATCCAGCCTGCATGACAGATCGCCGCCACGACCTTGCCGCTGGTAACCGCATCCGCCACCAGATTGACCATCGCCGGATGGCGGCGCATCATGTCCGGAGCGTAGCCGCCGGGGATGACCACCCCGTCAAAATCGGCCGCGGATACCTTGCCGGCAGCCACATCCGCCTTTACGTCCGTTGCCGGTTTGCCGGTAAACTGGTCTTTGCGGCCCGAACCGACCACCACCACCTCGGCTCCCGCTTCAAGCAACCGATAGTACGGGTACCAGAACTCGTAGATGTTGAACATGTCTTCGACCAGAATCGCTACTTTCTTTCCTTTCAGTTCCATACGACCCTCCCTTGCTGGGTATTTTGCTGGTTATCATTCACCACGTGCCGCAACACGTTTGCCTGACACGATAAGCACCGCACAAAGGAATGCAAAAAACGGGAACACTCTTGACCTGTTGGTTTGGCGAACACGCTTGCACACACATGGCGGGTGATTCCGCACGCCCGTGTGCAGTATCCGGGCAGCCACCATCAAGGAGAGGCTCGCCAAAACAGGACCAGCAGACAGAAAACGACGAGACGCAGCCTGGGCGAGCTAAAGCGCCGGCGTGCCGAAGTTGATCAGCCCTCGGTTCAACAGGGTACGGCTGGATCGCCACTGCGGCATGAAATGATCCATAAGCTTTTTAAATCGGGTATTGTGAGAAGGCTCCAGTAAGTGGGTCATCTCGTGAACCAGAACATATTCGAGAAACTCCGGCGATCGCCTGGCAAGCTCGCTATTGAGTCGGATACGGCCGGAAGATGGCGTGCAACTCCCCCACCGAGTCTTCATCCGTCGCACAAAATACCTGTTGACCCTGACACCGATCAACGGCTCCCATTTCTCGATCAGCGGTGGGACCGCATTATATAGTTGCTCCCGATACCAGCTTTCAACAATCTCCTGTCGTTCTTCTCTGCCGGTGCCCGGTCGGATCGTGAGCACCAGGCGACGAGAGGAGAGCGCAACAGACGGCGTCCGGTCGGCTTCAATAACCGATAACAGGTAACACCTTCCCCAAACCCAGTGCGGTTCCCACTCCCGGTAAGCAATCTGCTGTTCGCGACTCTGCTGCTGCAACCGTTCCCGGTGCTTCCTGATCCAATCGAGTTTTGCCGTGGCAAAGCCCTTTACAGCGGCCAGAGAGAGGCGCAACGGTGCCGAAATTCGGACTTGGCCGTGCGGCGGATGAACACTGAGGCGAACCGATTTAATCTTCTTGAACACCACGTCGATCGTGATATCGTCAAGCAGCAGCTGTTTTGTTTTCACAACCTGTTTTACTCCCGGACACGTCTTTCGCCGCTCGCTCTGAGGAAGATCCCCAGTAACATGACATTCCGTTCACCATACGGAGCAAAACGTTTGCGTGCAAGTACCGAATACTCTGCTGCCCTTGATTGCCCGGCCGAGACCGAGATGTAGGCGGCACTCCGTTCTCGTGCCCGCCCCTGTCGAACCGGAGCCGATTGTGTCCAACAAGAGAGCAGGCCTCAGCCGGTCATGAATGATGCTCTGGACTGCCGCAACAACAACACCGCGGCAAGCGGTATGAATTCCATCCCGGGACCGCCGAGGAAAAAACGGCCGGCCGATTCGATCCGGCCGATTCGATCCGGCCGATTCTTCCTTCCACAACCGCACCGGTTGTCACCACCGGCAGATTATTGATGCTGCCGCTGATATTCCCCGGCCGGAAAACTGATTGGCACACCTTCATACGGAGTCATCCGGGTGGTTCGCCGGGTTTGCACCTCACGCAGGCTTTTCAGGACATCAATACTGCTCATCAGCCCTTTCGAATAGTGGGCCAGCTTGATCGACAAGCCGGCAATCTGCGCCAGGGCGCTGACGAAGTTGACATCACCGAGGGTGAACTCCCACGGTTCCGCGGTGTAAACGCGAATGGCGCCGAGCAGCTTGCCATGTACCTGGATCGGCACCGACAGAATCGAGACGATGCCCTCTTTCCGTGCCGCCTCCGGGTACTGGATCCGCGGATCATCCATCACATCGTAAATCGCCACCGGCCCATCCTTCAGGGACGCGGCAATGGATTGCAGGGCGCTGACCGGTCCTTTGTTGAGATACTCATCGCTCAGCCCAAACGAAGCGGCTATCTCGAGTTCGTCGGTTTTGTGGTTGAGGAGAAACAGGACACAGCCTTTGACGCCGAGAGCGGTCTTGATGCCTTCCACGGTCATCAAGGCCACTTCTTCCGGCTCTTTGGAGTGCGAGATTGCGTTGGAAACCCTGATGAACGTTTCGTAATTGATCAAGTGCTCTTTCATAACGTCCTCCTCTGTTGTTCCCTTGCTGGTGAGTGGAAAAGGTCCAACGACCCTTCCCTCCTTCCGGTTCTCAGTGGAGCTTACGCCTCCCATCGCACCGTGGCATTTCGTCAACGCATTCCGCCGGTGCCTGGGCAAGACTTCGCTTCATATAACGCCCATGGCGGGACGACACTACGAACGAAGAAAATCGACGCCGTGGTCCGAAGATCCGGTTAGTGAAAATTAGCGGGGGACAGGTTAAAACCTGTCCCTCCGATTTTCGTATAAACCGGCTGCTCCTTGACCGCAGGCCTGTCATTCATCGTGTTATTTGCCACCGGATGTGGATGGCTCACATGAACAAAGCCGGGCGCCTTTTTGCAGGCGGCCCGGCTTTCTCAGAAGATCCGTGGCTTTCCGTCCCCGTCTCGCGGCGGGTTTGGCTTTGTCTTATTTGTATATGTCCATTAACTCAATCCTATCGAATTTCAGGTGGCACTGTCAAGCTCCCCATCCCTTTCGTTTCTGAAACCAGCCGTCTTGTCCGACAATCTGACTCTGTCCCGGTCACCGAGCGGGGATCTGGTCTGACCGGCCAGACGGAAAAACCCGGGGCCTTTTTATGGCCGACCCCGACCGCACCCTTGGTCAGATAGAGGGCGAAAGCCCAGTCAGGGTCGAATCCACTGGTGGTGGCTGACCAGTAGGTATCGACCGGTTCCAGGAACGGGTGATCGGCCGGCAGGGCCGGACTGTGGCTGGCGGCATCGACCAGAGTTTCAAGCTCCCTGATGGTCGGCAGACGCCAGGGATGGCCTGTTCTGGTTTTATAATCGTCTACCGCGGCCAGGGCCTCTGACCAGTCGTCGACCGGATCGCCGAAACCGCCCCGGTCATGCCAGATCAGGCCGGTCAGACGGTCGAGCACACCATCAGCAATGATGGAAAATCGGGAGTGCGGCCAGGGTGCACCGGCTCGCAGATCGCCGTCCTGGCCGCTGTTCAGGCAGTCGACAACCCGTCCCTGGTCATCAAAACACTGCTGCAGACCGGTACGGGGAAGGACAGTGCTGCTGCCGCAGACCGGCCAGAGCCAGTAAAAGTCACGCTTGTTGCCGTAAAACATCCGGGCGCCTTCCAGGTGGACGTACCAGGCATAAGCCGGTGCGATGACGGCGGTCGTCGAGGTCCAGTGCCAGCCGGAAAAGACGTGGAGAAATGGATGGCCGGCCGGCAGGGCGGGTCGTTTTTCACCGTGATCGACCAGACTGCGCAACTCAACGCGGTTCGGCATTCGCCAGTCGGTCCGGCCGAAGCGAGCATCGCGGTTCATGTCACCAATCGCCTGCAGCCCAGCCGACCAGCTCAGCGGGAAGTCGAGACAACCGGCATCACGCGCCCAAACGAGGCCGGTCGAAGAGTCTTCGACGAGATCATCGGAGAGCAGATGGAAACGGGAATTCGAGGTCATGATGATTCGTCCGGAATGTTCATGAAACGTGGCATGCCCTTATGGGGGACAGGTTAAAACCTGTCCCCGACACGTAATCCCGGTGGGGGCAACGGTTAAAGCCTGTCCCCGACAGGGTGCTTCAATATTTTTTGGTTCTCAGGATGGTGATCACCAGATAGAGCCCGAGTACAACCGACAACAGGTAGCCAATCACGCCGAGCGCCGGGAAACCGAAGAGCAGTGGCCCGATACCGGTGGTGATGATCATCGACGAACCGATGATGATCGAACCGGCGACGATGCCGGCTGTCAGCCGATTGGAGGCGTTCTCCAGGGTAGCGACCAGTTCCTCGAGTTTGGCAAGGTGAAAAACGAAACCGAGTTCCCCTTTTTCCATCTTGGCGATAATCCGCTGCAAGCGCCGGGGAATGTCGCGGGGACCGAAACGAAACGAGGCGATCAGGGAACGGAACTCCCGCCACCAGACCTTCGGGTGATAGCGGCGGCGGGCCATACGATGCACCCGGTCCCGGACCTCGCTGATCACGTCGAGCTCCGGATAGACCAGACGGGCCGAGCCCTCGGCGGTAATCATCGCCTTGATCATGATCACCAGGTGGTTCGGCAGGTGCAGACGATAGATGCGCAGCAGGCCGAGCAGACGGGCGAGCAACTGGCCGAGATTGACGTCCTTGATCGGGACGGCGTAATATTTATCCAGGATCTCAAGCAGGTCCCGCTCCAGCTCGGTGGGTTCGACCAGTTCCTCACTGCCGTGACACAACGCCAGCACCGCTTCAGCCAGCGACTCGCTATCCTTGTCCACCACGGCCTGGAGCAGGTCGAGCAGGGTGAATCGGTCCCGTTCGGTCAGCCTGCCGACCATACCCCAGTCGATCAGACAGAGCGTCCCGTCGGTACCGACCAACATGTTGCCGGGGTGGGGGTCGGCGTGAAAGAAGCCCTGATCAAAAATCTGGATGACCGCCGAGCGCAGGCCCTGCCGGGCCACCTGCTTGCGGTCGAGATCGGGAATCCCGTCAATTTCTCGAAAGGTCACCCCTTCGAAGAGATCCATGACCAGTACCCGCTCCGAGCTGTATCGCTCATACGGCTTCGGTATCAGCAGACCGGTCTGCTCCGCTGCCGCCCGGGCAATCGTCATATTCTCCAACTCTTCGGAAAAATCGAGTTCCTTGATCACATGACGGCGCACCGTCTTGGCCAGGGTGGGCAGGTCATAGGGCTGCAATTCGGTAAACTTCTCGTCGAGCAAACGACAGATGCCCTCGAGAATACCGAGATCGGCATCGATATTCTCACGGATATTCGGGCGCTGCACCTTGACGGCGACCACGGTACCGCCCCGGCGCAATTGTGCCCGATAGACCTGGGACAGCGAAGCGGCGGCAAGCGGCTCATGGGGAAAAACCGAAAACACGGCATCAATCGGGCCGCCGATGGCCTCCTCGACGAGCGGCAGGACCTCTTCGGTCGGCACCGGTGGGACCTTGTCCTGCAGAGCTGCCAACTCCAGCAACAACGGCTCCGGCAGCAGGTCCGGCCGCAGACTCATGATCTGCCCGAACTTGACGAATGTCGGCCCAAGTTCTTCGAGAACGAGGCGGATCCGCTGATAGATATCGAGATCTTCCTCAACCGGGCTCATCTTGCGCAACAAGTCGCCACCGGGCACTTCCAGGCGATCGACAACTTCATCAAAGCCATATGTTGCCAAGGTGGCGACAATGTCCTTGAATCGTTTCAGTTTCTTCAGGTCAGCCAGGTTCATCGATCCTCCCCGATTTGTCGGCGCCCAGTGATCATGCCGTCTGTCGCCGTTGTCATCCCAAAGCAGGACCTCATGTCACGATTTGTCCAGCCAGCGCAGGTCGTAGAGATCGGTGCGCCTGCTTTCAACGTTACGGACACTGCCGAGTGCTCGCAATTCCTTGATCATATCGAGATCGAGGTCGGTGACCAGCGTCGTCTCGATGCCCGGTGTCGCCTCAGCGGCGATGGCGTCGTGCGGGAAGGAGAAATCGGACGGCGTGAACACCGCCGACTGCGAGTACTGGATCCCCATGGTCTCCACCTTCGGGATATTGCCGACACTGCCGGAAATGGCTACGAAGCATTCGTTCTCGATGGCGCGCGCCTGGGCGCAGCGACGAACCCGGAGATACCCGGTCTTGGTATCGGTCCAGTACGGCACCAGCAGCAACTTCATACCCTTGAGCGTCTGAAGCCGGGCCAGTTCCGGGAACTCGACGTCGTAGCAAATCAGAATACCGATCTTACCGACGTCGGTGTCGAAGACTTTCAACTGATTGCCGCCGATGAAACGCCAATGGGCGTCCTCTTCCGGCGTGATATGCAGCTTGGACTGGCTGTCCCAGGTGCCGTCGCGCCGGCAGAGAAAGCTGACGTTGCGCAGCCGGTCCGAATCATCGAGCGACGGGACACTGCCGGCAACGATATTGATATTGTAGGCGAGCGCCATGTCAATCATCGCCTGGCGCATATCATCCGTGTATTCGGCCAGCTTGCGCATCGCCTCGGCCGGGTTGTTGCCCTCGTAGGTATGGATCAGCGGTGCGTTGAGCAATTCAGGGAAGAGGACGATATCGGCCTGGTAATCGCTGACCGTATCAACGAAAAATTCAACCTGCTGCATGAAGTCGTCAAACGAATCGAAACGGCGCATCTGCCACTGGACCACACCGAGCCGGGCCACCGACTTTGCCCCGCCGATCAGCCTGGTCTTTTTTTCATAATAGATATTGAGCCATTCGAGCAGGACCGCATGGCCTTGGGACGGGTGATCCTTCGGCCAATAGTCAGGCAGCAGGCTGCGAACGTGAAAGTCGTTGGAGAGTTGAAAGGTCAGTACCGGGTCGTGCAGTTCCCGGTTCTTCACCTTGAGGATGTACTGCTGGGGCGACATCTCTTTCGAATGTTCATGGTAGCCGGGAATGCGGCCGCCGAGCAGGATTCCCTTGAGGTTGAGATTCTCCGCCAACTCCTTGCGCGTATCGTAGAGGCGCCGCCCGAGGCGCATGCCCTGGTATTCCGGATCGACGAAGACTTCTATACCGTAAAGATAATCTCCCTCCGGATCATGGGTGCGAAAGGTTCCGTTACCGGTGATCTGATGGTAGGAATGGCGACTGCCGAACAGGCTGTAATCGATGACCAGCGACAGGGCGATGGCTACCGGTACGCCGTTGTCCTCGATACAGATCTGGCCTTCCGGAAAGTGTCCGATTAAGGCCGCGATCTCGTCGCGGGTCCACGGGGTGCCGACTCCGTGGTAAACGCGGTCGTTGATATCTCGCAGTGCTTCGTAATCGTCAACACGCAGATGTCTCGTTGCCAGTTTATGCTGCGGTTCCTCAACCATACGCTACGTTCTCCATGAATTATGGGCGAATTTTTCAAGCTTCCTTTATATCTTGCAGGACGGATCTTCCACTATGCAATGTGCTCTCGGTTGCGGTGACAGCTTCCAGTTTACCCTATAGCCCGCGGCATGGCAAACCCGGTCAGACTGCACCTCTCCGGAAAACGATCTTGTTGTCGACGGTTGATCAGAGTATAAAACCGGCACGTCGGGTCAGGTTCACAGGAAACCGGATCATCAAAACGTGTTTACCGTATAGGGAGATGTCCATGGTGCGCTTGCTGGTCGGCATCGCTGCCTTTTTCTGGCTGGGTGTCGTCATTGCCGAGGTCGTTCGCCAATCGGCGCTGCTCGGGTTTATCGGCTCCCCGTTCTTCTGGGGAGCGGTTGCCTCCCTGCTTTTTGTTGCCACCGAGTGCATGCTGGCTTATATCCGCCACTCCGCCAAGCAGAACACCACAGGAGTAAAACGGGTCGACACGGCCTACCATCTTTTCCTCGGCTTGATCTGCCTTCTTCTGCTCGCCGCCATTCCCTTCCTCTGGTGGGGAGTCATCAGGGAACTCGCCCGATTACCGACAAGATAGCAGAAACTGTTAGGTAACCTTGCCTTTCCGTTTTTTTTCCTGTTACTATTGGGGGACACTCAGAAATCGGAGCAGAGGCCTCCATTGCCGATCAATTCTTTTTGCCACCACGATGACAGACATCCACGACAACGGCAGCCGGACCCGGAGTATTTCTGCCGCCATCAGCCGCGGCAAGCATGAATGGGAACAGACCGTCGATGCCATCGACGATATCATCACCATCATGGAGAACGATCTGCAGATCATTCGGGCCAATCGAGCCGCGCACCGGCTATTCGGTTACCAACTTGGAGAACTGGTCGGAAAGTGCTGTTATGAAGCGTTTCACGGCCGTCACGATCCGTGCCCCCTATGTCCGGCAGCAGTACCGACATCAATCGGCATCCCCCAGCGGCATCTGGTCCGCAACGAGGTGCTCGGTAGGACGTTTGAACTCTCCATTGCCAAAATCCCTGCCGCTGACGGATCCGCAGGGAGAATCGTCCAGATTGCCCGCGATGTCACCGACACTCTTCGTCAGGAAGAAGAGCGTCGGCGTTTGTCAACCGCCATCGAGCAGACTTCGGAGATGGTCGTCATTACCGACACCCAGGGTATCATCAGCTATATCAACCCGGCCTTCAGCGAGACAACCGGTTATTCCCGGGAAGAGGCGATCGGCCACAACATGAACCTGCTGAAAAGCGGCCGCCACGATGAAGCCTTTTACCGGCAGCTCTGGGAGACTATCCACAGCGGCCGGGTCTGGAAAGGGCGCTTGGTCAACCGCGCCAAAGACGGCACGCTCTTTTCCGAAATGACGACCATTTCGCCGATTGTCGATGGTGACCGCACAGTTTCCGCTTTCGTTGCGGTCAAACGCGACATCAGCCGGGAAGAGGAACTTGAAAAGCAGCTGCAGCAGGCCGTCAAACTCGAAGCCATCGGCACGCTGGCCGGCGGCATCGCCCACGATTTCAACAATATCCTGTCCGCCATCCTCGGCTATGCCCAGATCGCCAAAGGACAGCTGGCGAACGATGACCCGCTCGCCTACCCGTTGGACCATATCATTGCCGCCGGCGATCGGGCGGCGGAACTGATCAACCAGATACTGACGTTCAGCCGACAGGATCTGGGGGACGAGCCGCTCAGACCGCTGAAGGCCCAATCGATCATCAAGGAGGCGTTGAAACTGCTCCGCTCCTCATTTCCATCAACCATCAAACTGACCTATCGGATCGATAGCGACGCCCCGGCGATCATGGCCGATGCCGGCCAGATCCACCAGGTTATCATGAACCTGTGCACCAATGCCCGGCAGGCGATCGAGACTGAACACGGCACCATCCAGGTCACGGTATCGGCCGTTGAGCTGGATGAGTCGGCCGGCGCTCTTCACCATCCTGCCTTGCCCGCCGGCCGTTACCTGAAGATCAGCGTTGCCGACAGCGGCTGTGGCATGGACGAGACGATCCGGCAGCGCATTTTCGATCCGTTCTTCACCACCAAGCCGAAAGACCGCGGGACCGGGCTCGGCCTGGCCGTCGTCCACGGCATCGTCAAAAAGCATCGGGGCGACATCAGCGTTACCAGCGAACCGGGACGCGGCACCACGTTCGACATCCACCTGCCGGCCATCGCCGAGCCGGCAGAGACGGCACCAGAGAAACCGGCCCCGGTTCGCGGCGGCAGCGAACATATCATGCTCGTCGATGACGAACAGCAACTCACCGACCTGCTGACGACAACGCTCGAGCGACTCGGCTACCAGGTTACCGCGTTCACCGACAGTCTTGAGGCAGTCCGCTGCTTTCGCGAAAACAGCGGCGCCTTCGACCTGGTGATCACCGATATGACCATGCCGAACATGACCGGCACCGAGATGGCCCGGGAGATGCTTACCCTGCGCCCAGCCCTGCCGATCATCCTGATCACCGGTTATCACGAACGGATCGATCGCAGCACGGCGCTGCGCATCGGCATCCGGGAATTCATCAATAAACCGTTGCGCAGGAACATCCTGGCGCACAGTATCCGCGAGATTCTCGATCATGGCCTCGATCCTGATCATTGATGACGATACCGTCCTCTGTTCGATGCTCTTCGAGCAGCTCACTGCGGCGGGCCATTCTGCGGTCCAGGCCCATACCCTGGCCGACGGTCGCAGATGCGCCGCCGACCGCAACTTCGATGTCATCCTGCTCGATGTCCAATTGCCGGACGGTAACGGGCTGGAGCATATCGCCGCCTTCAAGCGCACCGGAACGGAACCGGAAGTCATTATCATCACCGGCCAGGGTGAGGCCGACGGCGCCGAACGGGCGGTGCGCAGCGGCGCCTGGAGCTATATCGCCAAACCGCACGTGATCAGGGAGTTGGACCTGCACCTGGCCCGTTCCCTGCAATACCGAAGGGAACGACAGAAGGTCACGAGGATCCCGGTAGCCCTGAAGCGCAGCCGCATCATCGGCAGCAGCGCGGCCATAGGCCGCTGTCTTGACCAGGTAGCCGCCGCCGCGGCTTCCGATGTGAGTGTGCTCATTTCCGGAGACTCCGGTACCGGCAAAGAATTGTTTGCCAAGGCCATCCATGAAAACAGCCGGCGGAACCAGGAAAATTTCATTATCGTCGACTGCGCTGCCTTGCCGGAAACCCTGATCGAGAGCACCCTGTTCGGACACGTCAAGGGCGCCTT
>NPIE01001588.1_pt1 | contig 21749 bp, 19 predicted proteins | sample 8637661 | NCBI WGS metagenome assembly NPIE01 (sample SAMN07420842, study PRJNA396082) | bioreactor metagenome | isolation source: sample BA12 brine-fed electro-methanogenic bioreactor BA | place: Japan: Kochi | collected 2016-12-09
CTCGAGTTCCACGAGGCCATCAAGGCCCATCCCGAGATCCGGCGTCTGCTGTTCGACCCGGTGACCGGGCTGCCCACCACGCCGCTGCTCTTCCCCCGCATCGAGTCGCTGATGGAGGAGCGCGGCGAGATCTCGGTGCTCTGCCTCAACATCGTCAAGTACTCCAAGATCGAGGAGATCTACGGCTGGGAGGTCTTCGACGAGGTGATGCGGCAGGCCGCCGAGGCTCTTGAGCGGATCACCGGTTCAGAGCTGCGGGACACTGACATCGTGGCCGAGCTCATGATCTCCGGGAACGCCTTCGTGGTCCTGCTGTCCCCGCCGCGCACGACCGACCATATGGTGCACGAGAATCTGATGCAGCTCGTCCAGCGCGTTCAGCACCGCGTGTGCGGCGAGCTCAAGACCGTGCTCGAGCCCGCCCTCTACGCGAAGTTCGGCTGCTACGCGGGTGCCGCGACGGTGCGGCACGACCCCAAGCGCCGCCTCGAGCGCATCGTCCATGAGGCGCTCGACCGCGCGCTCGCTCAGGCGGATACCCAAGAGGCGGCCGACGCCGAGGAGCGTCGCGAACGCCTTCGCGAGATCATCGACACAGGAGCCGTCCGCACACTCGTACACCCGGTCCTCGATCTGACCACCGGCGAGATCGTCGGTTACGAGGCGCTCTCCCGCGGCCCTGAGGGCGGGGAGTTCGAGCGGCCCGACAAGCTGTTCAAAGTCGCGCATGACGCGGATCTCGTGGTCAAGCTCGAGCGCCTCTGCCGCAAGCGGGCGATCGAGGCGGCGCAGGCGCTGCCCGAGGGCCGGCTCATGTTCCTGAACGTCGAGCCGGAGGCGGTGGCCGACCCCGAACTTCGCGACGTGATGTTCGCATCGATCCTCAAGGACTCGGACCTCGAGCCGGCACGCATCGTCCTCGAGATCACCGAGCGTACCGCCATCACTGACTTCGTGGCGTTCCGCAGCACCCTCGAGTACCTGCGCATGCTTGGGTTCTCCGTCGCCGTGGATGACGCAGGCGCGGGCTTCGGCTCGCTCCAGTGCCTGGCCGAGGTAAAGCCCGAGTGGCTCAAGATCGATATGTCGCTCACGCGCGATATCGACACCGATGAGGTGCGGCAGCAACTCGTTCGCAGCCTTGTCACGTTCGCCGAGCGCATGGAAGTGAACCTGATCGCCGAGGGGGTCGAGCGGCGCGAGCAGCTCGACATGCTCACCCGGTTGGGCGTCCGGTATGCGCAGGGCTTCTACTTCTCGCTCCCGGTCGAGCCGTTCCCGGCCGACGAGGACGTCACCGGCGTCTAACCGCATCCCGCCGTGCCCACCCGCTGACAGCTGCGGGTGCGCATCAGCATCGGTTATGCTAATGATTGCTGTTGCCATGCATTCGACCGCATCGCACCACGGGAGGAGCGCACATGTCGCACGCGGATCCGATCCGCCTGACGCAGCTCTCGACCAAGTCCGGTTGAGCCGCCAAATGGGGTCCGGGTGACCTCGCCGCCGTGCTTGAGACGATGTCGCCGGGCGAGTCGGACGCGCTCATGGCGGGCTTCGAGACATCGGATGACGCCGCCGTCTACCGGTTGGGCGATCGTGCCGTGTTGCTCACCGTCGACTTCTTCACGCCCATGGTTGACGACCCCTATGACTTCGGTCGCATCACCGCCGCGAACGCGCTCTCGGACATCTACGCGATGGGGGGTGTGCCCCTTGCCGCGATGAACCTGCTCGCGATGCCGTGCACGCTCCCGGCGGAGGTGACCGCCGCCGTGCTTCGTGGCGGCGCGGACAAGGTCCGGGAGGCGGGCGCCGTGATCGTCGGCGGCCACACGATCGACGACGCCGAGCCGAAGTACGGGCTCTCCCTGATGGGGGCGTGCGACCCGGACCGGGTCGTGCGCAACGTCGGGGCGCGCGCCGGCGATGTGCTCGTGCTCACCAAGCGCATCGGCGTGGGCATCCTCAACACAGCCCTCAAGCAGGGGCTCGAGTCCGAGAAGAGCCTCAAGCGCGTGATCGAGAGCATGGCGCACCTGAACCGAGCGGCCGCGGAAGCGATGGTGGAGGTCGGCGTGCACGCGGCGACCGACGTGACAGGGTTCGGCCTCGTCGGCCACGCTCGCGAGATCGCACTGGGCAGCGGCCTGGCCTGCGAGATTGACCTCGCCGGCGTTCCCGTCTGGCCGGGGGCGCTCGACTACTCCGAGGATCGCGTCCGGCCCGGTCGCACCGAGGACGTCATCGCGTTCCTGGACCCCTTCACCGAGTGGGGACCGGCCGATGCCGCATGGCGAGGCGTGCTCGCCGACCCTCAGACGAGCGGCGGGCTCCTCATGGCCATCGATCCGCGTCGCCTCGACGACCTGCTCGGCGCTCTTGAGCAGCGGGGCGAGGCGGCGAGCGTCGTCGGCCGGCTTGCCGAGGGCGAGCCAGGCGCGATGCGCGTGACGTGACCGGTATCGACCCGTTCGTGAAGGAAGGAGCGCACATGAAGGTCGTGTTCGTGAACTCGGACCGCATCGGTGAAGGCAGCGAGGAACTCGGCGGGAAGCTGATGGCGAGCTTCTTCTACTCGCTCGCACGCGCGGAGCGGCGTCCTGACGCCGTGCTTTTCATGAACGCAGGCGTCCGCCTGACGTGCGAGGGGTCGCCCGCGCTCGACGATATCGCTCTGCTCGCCGGTGACGGCGTGACCATCGCGTCCTGCGGCACCTGCCTCGACTACTACGGACTCACCGAGGCGCTCGCGGTCGGGGCGGTCGGGAACATGAACGACACGGTCGCGACCTTCATGGCCGCTGACGACGTGGTGAGCATCGGCTGACGAACCGCCGAGCTATCCGTTCGCGCCATGGGCTAGAATAACCGCATGGACACGAATGCCCTGCTTCGGGCACTGCCTAAGGTCGATCGCCTGCTGGAGCGCGAGGACGTCGCGGCGCTCGCGGCCGTCCACCCGCGGTCGCTGGTCGTCGAGTCCGTACGCGCGGCCATCGATGCGACCCGGGCCGACGTGCTCGCGGGCCGTCTCAGCGCGGTAAGCGAGGACGATGTCGTGGTGCGCGCAGCCGACACGCTTGAGCGATCCGCTCGTCGATCGTTGCACCGCGTCATCAACGCGAGCGGGATCGTGGTGCACACCAACCTCGGCCGCTCGCCGCTCGCGAGCAGCGCGATCGACGCGGTCGTCGACGTGGCCGCCGGATACTCCACGCTCGAGTACGATGTCGAGAGCGGCGAGCGTGGTTCTCGGCACGTGCACGTCGAATCGCTGCTCACCCGGCTCACGGGCGCCGAGGCGGCGATGGCGGTCAACAACAACGCCTCGGCGGTGCTGCTCGGCCTCGCCGGGCTTGCCCGCGGCAAGGAGGCCATCGTCTCCCGGGGACAGCTCGTGGAGATCGGCGGCAGCTTCCGGATCCCGGACATCATGCGCGAGTCCGGCGCCACGATGGTCGAGGTCGGTACCACGAACAAGACCCACCTGCGCGACTACGAGGCCGCGCTCACGCCCCAGACGGGCCTGCTGCTCAAGGTCCACTCCTCCAATTTCCGGGTGGTCGGTTTCACCGAGGAGGTCTCGCTCGCCGAGCTGGTCGAGCTCGGCGCGCAGCACGGCGTGCCGGTCTTCGAGGACCAGGGCTCGGGCGTGCTCATCGATTTGACGCGCTTCGGCATGCCGGGCGAGCCGACGATGGCGCAGGCGGTCGCGGCCGGCGCCGACCTCGTGAGCGCATCAGGCGACAAGCTGCTCGGCGGGCCGCAGGCGGGCATCCTCGTCGGGAAATGGCACGTCATCGAGAAGCTCAAGAAGCACCCGCTCGCCCGCGCGGTGCGCCTCGACAAGATGACGCTCGCCGCGCTCGAGATGACGCTCCGGCTCTACCTCGACGAGGAGCGCCTGTTCGCCGAGGTGCCCACGCTGCGCATGCTCACGATGTCCGCCGAGGAGCTGGCCGCGCGGGCCGAGAAGCTCGCGGCGGCGGTGCGCGACGCCAGCGGCGACGCGTGCGACGTGCGAACCTCGGCCGACGTCTCGCGCGCCGGCGGCGGTGCGCTGCCGATGGCCGACATCCCGACGACCGTCGTCTCGATCGCCCCGCGGGCGCTGGCGGTCAACGAGCTCGAGCGGCGCCTGCGGCTCGGCACGCCGACCATCGTCGCCCGCATCAAGGACGACCGGCTGCAGCTCGACCCCCGCACGCTCGCTTCGGATGACGAGCCCGTCATCGTCGCCGCGCTCGCACGCGCTCTCGGAGAGGCATCGGCGTGAGCTCGTCGCTCGTCTTGGGGACCGCCGGGCACATCGACCATGGCAAATCCTCGCTCATCAAGGCGCTCACGGGCACCGATCCCGATCGGCTGCCGGAGGAGAAGTCGCGCGGCGTGACGATCGAGCTCGGCTTCGCGCAGCTCGAGCTGCCGAGCGGCCGCACGATGGGGGTCGTGGACGTCCCCGGCCACGAGCGGTTCGTCCGCCAGATGGTGGCCGGCGCCACCGGCATCGACGTCGTGCTCCTCGTCGTCGCCGCCGATGACGGCATCATGCCCCAGACGCGCGAGCACCTCGCGATCATCGACCTGCTCGGCATCCCCACAGGCGTCGTCGCCATCACCAAGACCGACCTTGTCGACGAGGAGTGGATCGAGCTCGTGCGCGAGGAAGCGATGGCGCTGATCCAGGGGACGTCGATCGAGGGCGCGCCCGTCGTGCCTGTCTCGGCCAGAACCGGCGTGGGCCTCGACGATCTGCTCGCTGCGCTCGACGCGATGGCCACCGAGGCGGTCTCCCGTCAGGCGACGCTCCCCATGCGTCTGCCGGTGGATCGCGTCTTCACCATCGCGGGAGCGGGTACCGTCGTGACCGGCACGCTGTGGTCCGGCACGGTGAGACGCGACGATGCCGTCGAGCTCTATCCGAGCGGCCGAGAAGGGCGCGTCCGCTCGGTGCAGGTGCACTCGCGCCCGGTCGACAAGGCGGTCGCCGGAAGCCGCGTGGCGCTCAACCTGGCCGGTCTCGAGAAGCATGAGATCGCACGTGGCGATATCGTCGCCGCACCAGGAACGCTTGCGGTGACCGATCGCTTCGACGCCCGCTTCACCTACCTGCCGGGCAACGAGGAGCCGTTCGCGTCCGGCACGCGCGTGCACGTGCACCACGGGACGCGGGAGGTTCTCGGGCGCGTGCTGCTCATGGGGGCCGACGAACTCGCGCCGGGGCAGAGCGTGTTTGCGCAGGTGCGCCTGGAAGAGCCGCTCGCGCCTCGCTACGACGACCGGTTCATCGTGCGCTCGTACTCCCCGATGTTCACGATCGGCGGGGGCACCGTGCTCGACGTCCTGCCGCCCCGGCGCACAACGCTCAAGCAGCACGAGCGGGCGCTGCTCGAGGCGCTGGTGGCGCACGACCTCTCGGCAGCCTCCACCGGCCTGCTGGCCGCGCGTGCGGTGCCGATGACGTCGGCTGAGGTGGCTGCCGCCATCGGGGTGCCGCGCGCGCAGGTGGCCGATGAGCTCAACCGCGCATCGCTCGAGCGACTGAAGGTCGGCTCGGACACCTGCTTCGTCACCCCCGAGGCGCAGGCTGAGCTGCTCGCCTCCATCGAGCGCGAGCTGCGCGGGTACCACGACGCGAACCCCAACGCCACCGGCATCGCGGCCCTCGCCCTGCGCGATCGCGTCGACCGCCGCCTCGGGCCCAAGGTGTTCGATGCGCTGCTCGCGCTTGCCGCCGAGCGTGGCGATGTCGTGCTCGCCGGGGGCGAGGTCCGGCATCCTCAGGCGGCTTCGACGGCGCTAGCCGCCGAGGAGCAGGCGGTCGCGGCGCTCGGCCCCCTCCTGGAGAGACAGGGGCTCGCACCCGCATCACTGGCCGAACTGGCTGCCGAGGTGGGCGTGGAGGCGGGCGTAGCGCGCAAGGCGCTCAACCGGTTGGTGTCCGAGGGAGCCGTCGTGCGCATCGCGGGCGGCCTGCACTTCTCGGCACGCGCGCTCGACGCGGCACGCGACAGGATCGTCGACTACCTCCGTGAGCACGGCGAGATGCTTGCCAAGGACGCGCGGGACCTGCTCGGCAGCTCGCGCAAGTACGTCGTCCCGATCCTGGAGCACTTCGACGCGCAGGGCATCACCCGGCGCGACGGCGACGTCCGCACGCTGGGGAAGGCGAGCCAGAGGCGTGACACGGGATCAGGGTGAGCGCGGGGCTAGTCGTCATCGTCCGGGTTGTTGGAGGAGTGGCACTCCAGGCACGAGTAGGTCGAGTAGCCGCGGGGGTGACACGTCGCGCACGAGAAGCTGCGGTACGTGTGCTCTCCGCCCGGCACGCGCGGGTGTGAGAAGGTCGCGCTGCTCCATGCCCGGCTCGGGGTGTGGCAGCTCGCGCACGCGCTTCCGTAGTGGTTCGAGGGAGGCCGGTGGCAGCTCGCGCAGTCGGTGGACGTCGGGTGCCTGAACGCCCAGCTGGCACCCGTCGCGTGGCAGGTCGCGCACCCCGTGGAGTAGTGTCCGGCGGGCTTCGTGTGGCAGTCGAGGCATGCCGAGCGGCTGCCGGGATGCGTGAAGACGGCGTCGTCCCACGACTGGTCCGGCGAGTGGCAGCTCGCGCACGCGCTTCCGTAGTGGTTCGAGGGAGGCCGGTGGCAGCTCGCGCAGTCGGTGGACGTCGGGTGCCTGAACGCCCAGCTGGCACCCGTCGCGTGGCAGGTCGCGCACGGCTGCGGGTAGTGGTCGTCGGGCGGCTGGTGGCAGGCCGCGCACTCCGCCGATTCCGATGGGTGGGCGAATCTCCAGTCCGCCGTGGCGTGGCACGTGAGGCACGTCGCTGCGGTGTCCGGGTGTTCCTCGGGCCGGGCGTGGCACGCCGCGCAGCCGGTCTGCGCGAGGTCATGGCAGTCGGAGCACGCAACCTCCGCATGACCTTCGAGGTTGGCCGCGCCGGCTCCGAGCGCTGCTGTTCGAGAGGACTCGCTCGCCGCGAACGCCTCGCGATCGAGCACGCCGGCCGCGTCGAGCGCTTCGGCCGTCACCGCGTGGCCGATGCCGAAATGGCACGATATGCACCGCCGTCGGGCGCGGTGCGCCTCATGGTCGAAGCCGGGTATGCCCGGGTCGACCTCGTCATGGCACGCAAGGCATCGCCTATCCGGGACCTCGGCGCCCACCGGAAAGCGTGGATCGGTCGTGAAGTGCAGGTAGACTTCCTTGAGCGCGACGAGCTTGTGCGACATCTGGGCTACCACGCCTGGATCGACATGACAGTCCACACAGTCCACCTCTGAGTGCGCACCCGTCGTCCATGCCTGGTAGTAGGGCTTCATCTCGTGACAGGTGTTGCAGAAGGCCGGTCGGCTCGTGAGATCAACGGCGACCGCGGTGGCGGCTGTGAGCATGACGATGCCGAGAGCCAGCAGCAGCCGGGTCTTCGGCTTCATGTCACGGAGCCAGGAGGTCAGGCGGCGCATCGGATCTGTCCGTTCTGAACGGGGGCAGAAGACGAGAGTGCGGCTCGCGCTCGTGCGCAGTGGCGAGCAAGTCGGGTGCCAGGGCGGGTATCGGCCATGACAGAGACGTGTTTGACACCCGCACGGTCGCTCCGGACAATACCCCCTTGGAGGCGGATGGGGCCTGGTGGCTCCCGCGGTCTTCAAAACCGTAGTGGGGCGTGAAGAGCGTCCCGGGTGTGTTCGATTCGCACGCGCCTCCGCCATATGCCCTGACCTGCGGCGGCCTGCTTCGGCGGGTCGCCGCTGGCGTTGCCCTCGCGCTCATGGGAGCGTGCCGAGAAGTGCGAAGAGCTCGGCGTCGAGCGCCCCGTATGCGGCGCATGCGATCATCGTCCCGACGACGGCCCCAGCGATGCTCCCGCGCATCGGCCTCATTCCTTCCCGGCCCTGAGCGCGTCGTAGAGGGCGAGCGCTCGCTTGCGCGCCTCGGCATGATCGATGATCGGATGCGGGTATGTGCCGCCGAGACGGACGCCGGCGGCCCGGAGCGTCTCAGCGGGCGCCTCCCACGGGCGATGGATCCACCGCGAAGGGATGCGCGTGAGCTCCGGCAGCCATCGCCGGACGTACGCGCCCTCAGGGTCGTACCGCTCGCCCTGGGTGACGGGGTTGAACACACGGAAGTACGGCGCGGCATCCGCACCGCAGCCGGCGACCCACTGCCAGCCGAGCGTATTGTCGGCAAGGTCGGCATCCACGAGGCTCGTCCAGAACCAGCGAGCCCCTTCGAGCCACGGAAGGAGCAGGTCTTTGGTGAGGAACGAGGCTACGAGCAACCGCACGCGGTTGTGCATCCATCCCGTCTCGGCCAGCTCACGCATGCCCGCATCGATGATCGGATAGCCCGTCTCGGCGCGTTGCCATGCCATAAGTCCAGCATCGTCTCGGCTCCAAGGGAAGACCTCGAACCGCGTGCGCAGCGGACGCTCGGCCGTATGCGGGAAGTGGTGGAGCAGATGGTAGGCGAACTCGCGCCAGTAGAGCTGCCGGATGAAGGCGTCTGCGCCGCGCGCCAGACGTTCGTCGGCCGCCGCCGCTTCCCGGGCCGCGGCGAGCACCGTCCGGGTATCGATCTCCCCGAAGGTGATGTGCGGCGAGAGACGCGAGGTGCCTGCGCGATCGGGGCGGTCGCGCTCCTCGGCGTAGGCGCCCAGTCCGCTCGCGAGGAAGGCGCGCAACCGCTCCTTCGCGCCGTGCTCGCCGGGCGACCACCACGCGGCGATCCCCGGTGCCGCCACCGTCGCACGCGGCTCGACCGTCGTGACGGGTTCCGAGCGCGGAAGCCGAGACGGGCCGGGGATGCGCTCCGGCCCGGGACCGGGCGGGCGGGGATGCCCGAGCCGCTCGGCGGTCCGGAAGAACGGCGTGAACACCTTGTAAGGGGTCCCCGAGCTGGTAAGCAGCGACCCTGGGTCGTGCAACAGCGCGGTCTCGAAGACGCGGGTGACGATGCCTTCGTCCCGCAGGGCCTCCATGACCCGCGCGTCGTGGCGTGCGGCCAGCGGCTCGTGGCGGCGTCCCATGTAGACCGTGCGCGCGCCCGTCTCGGCGCACAGCGCCTTGAGCGCGTCGACGGTCGGTCCACATCGCAGCACGAGCCCGGCCCCGCGCTCGCGCAGCCCGGTGTCGAGCGCGGCGAGCGAACGCGCCAGCCAGCGCCGCGACGCGTCCCCTGGCGCCCAGGGGCCCTCGTCCTCGGGCGCGAAGACGTAGGCGCAGACGACCTCATCCGAGCTTTCGACGGCCGCACGCAGGGCAGGGTTGTCGTCGATCCGCAGATCCGTGCGGAACCACATGATCGCGCCGGCGCGCGGCATTCGGCCTCCGATCCGCTCAGGTACTGCTCGGTTTCTTCCCCACAGGCTCGCGCATAGGAATCTTCAGCGCGCAGCGGGTACAAACGCTGCAAGCGCGTCGGGCGGGGCCGAGGACCGAGAGGAGCGTGCGTGGCAGAGATCATCACCGAGCGGGCGGCGGTCGGCATCAGTGCTTGCCTCTACGATTGTCCCGTGCGATACAACGGGAAGCGCTTCGACGCGGTGAGCAAGCTCGGCAGGGAGCGCGGCGACTTCACGTTCACGCCCGTCTGTCCCGAGTGCCTTGCGGGTTTGGGCGTGCCAAGGGAGCCGATCCACCTCACGGGGACAGGCCAGGAGGTGCTGGCCGGCACCGCCGCCGTGCGCGACCGGCACGGGCGCGACGTGACAGACCGCGTGGTGGCGGGCGCGCGCGCGGCGCTTGAGGCGCTCGACCGGGCCGGCGCCGTCGCCGTGGTGCTCAAAGAGGAGTCACCCACGTGCGGGTTGTTCAAGGCGCGGACCGGCGCGCGACGCCGCTCACAGGTCACCGGCGCCGGCGTGTTCGGCGCGATGCTGCTCGACACGGGGCGTTTCCTCATCCCCGACAAGGCGTTCGACTCGGCGCTGTCGTGGTGGGACTGGCGACGGCGCCTGCATGCCTGGCTGTGGCTGCGTGACCGGGCGGTGCGCACGAACGGTGATCTCACCGCGGCGTGGCACGTCGTGAAGTTCGTCGTCCAGGAGACGGACCGGGCGTGGGCGGACGGGATGGGCCGCCGCCTTGCCGCACTGCCGAGAAACGCCCAGCGCGAGACGCTCGACGCCCTGCGCTCGGAGATCCTGGACGCATTGCGCACGCCCACTACCCGCGAACGGGCGCTCAACGCGCTGTGGAAGACATACACGCACTATCGCAAGCGCGGTAAGCTGGACGGCGTTGACCTGCACGATCTCTCGGTGCGCTCCCCCGAGGTCCGCCGCAACGTCACGACGATCGCCGCTGAGCTCACCGCGCTCGAGCGGATCGCGTTCGAGAACGACCTGCTGTTCGGGACGAGTCCCGTGATCTACCGGGATGGACGCCGGATCCGGGCCGATGACCGCTAGCGTAGACCGAGGAGGCCTGCCATGGACGCCCTTGAAGCTATCATGACGAGACGCAGCATCCGCCGCTTCTCAGACGAGCCAGTGACCGACGAGCAGATCGAGACGATCGTGCGCGCGGCCATGCAGGCGCCGTCTGCCGGCAACCAGCGGCCCTGGCGCTTCATCGTGCTGCGCGATCGCGCGCGGCTCTCCGAGGTCTCCAAGACGAGCCCATACGCGGGCATGCTGGCCGAGGCGGCGTTCGGGCTCGTCGTCTGCTCCGAGACCGAAGGGCTTCGACACCCCATGATGTGGGAGCAGGACTGCTCGGCGGCTGTCGAGAACGCGCTCCTCGCAGCGCATGCGATGGGCCTGGGCGCGGTGTGGCTCGGCTTCCATCCCAAGGAGGAGCGGGTCCAGCCGCTGAAAGATCTCCTCGGCCTGCCGCGGAACATCGAGCCGCTGGCCGTGCTCGCGGTCGGCGTGCCCGCCGAGCATAAGGAGCCGGCCGACCGCTACGACCCCTCGCTCGTGCACGAGGACGCCTGGTGACAGCGTTGCTCGACGCGCGTGGGCTCACCGCGGACCGGCCGGGTGACGAGGGCCCGGTGCGCGTGCTCGACTCGGTCGACCTGACGCTCAAGGGCGGCACGCTCACCGAGCTCGTCGGCCCGTCCGGAGCCGGGAAGACGACGCTGCTGCTCGCGCTCGCTCGACTCCTCCCCGGCGCGCGCGGAGCGCTCACGCTCGAGGGCGTGCCCGCGGCGGGGATCGACCCCACCGAGTGGCGCATGCGTGTAGCGCTCGTCCCGCAGCGCCCGACCCTGTTCGGCGGCAGCGTCGCCGCCAATCTGCTCGTGCCGTGGCGGCTCAGCGTACGATCTGCCGAGAACCCCCCGGACGAGTCCGCGCTTCGTGAGGCGCTCGACCGGGCGGGCCTGTCCGGCATCGCGCTCGACCGGGACGCCGCACGGCTCTCGGTGGGCCAGGCGGCCCGCGTGGCGCTGCTGCGGGTCCTGCTCACCCGACCGCGCGTGCTGCTGCTCGATGAGCCCGACGCGAGTCTTGACGACGCGAGCGCCGAGCAGGTCCGCCGCTTCACGGCGGAGTTCGTCTCGGCAGGCGGAGCGGCGGTGCGCGTCAGTCATGCCCGGAACGACAACGCTGCCGACCGGCGCCTCCGCTTGGCCGGCGGCCGGCTCGAGGAGGTCAGCCGTGCCTGAGGCCGCCGCGGGCGTCATCGCGATCGGGTGGTGGGAGCTCGCGCTCGCGACCGTGTTCATCGTCGTGTCGGGGGCGCTGTCGCTCGCCATGGGTCTCGGTCTCGGCAAGGATCTGGTCGTCGCGACGATCCGGACGTACGCTCAGTTGTTCGCGCTCGGGTTCGTGCTGCGCTGGGTGTTCGAGAACCAGACGGGCCTCATCGTGCTCGCCCTGTTGCTGGTCATGGTGCTGGCCGCGGCACGCGTGGTCCTCAAGCGGGCGCCGAGCGCCCCGCGCGGGCTCTTCGGCAACGCGGCGCTCGCCATGGCGCTCACAGGCTTCATCGTGACGTTCGCGGTGACCGCGTTGATCGTGCGCGTTCCCGTCTGGTACCAGGCGCAGTACGTCCTGCCCATCGGCGGCATGGTCATCGGCAACTCGATGACCGGCATCGCGCTCGCCGTCGAACGCCTCTTCGCCGACCTCGACGCGCGTTCCGGTGAGATGCTGACGCTCACCGCGCTCGGGGCGACAGCGTGGGAGGCCGCGCATCCGTCGATCAAGACCGCGCTCACAGCAGGGCTCGTACCGACGATCAACTCCATGGCCGCGGCAGGCGTCGTCTTCATACCCGGCATGATGACCGGTCAGATCCTCGCGGGAGCCGATCCGCTCGAGGCGACGAAGTACCAGATCGTCGTGATGCTCATGATCAGCGCGGCGACCGCGATCGGCGCCATCGTGGCCGTGCTGCTCATGTACCGCCACCGATTCACCGCCGACGGGGTCTTCCTGGAGCAGGGATTGCGCGACAGCGCGTCGTAGTCCACCCCCGAGGGCGTGTTGCCGCGACCCACTCGGCCACCTATGCTATGGTGCGTACCGCGGCCGGCGCAGCACGTCGCCGCGCGCGCCGGCCATTCGGGAGGGCTTCTTGACCGGGTTCGAGCTGTATCTCAAACGGAATGCCCGCACGGTAGACGAGTATCTTGCGACCTTCTTCGCCGATGGCGTCCACGAGGACATGCGACGGTACCTGTACGACCCGCTGCGCGCGTTCTCGGACAACGCCGGCAAGCGTCATCGCCCGCTGATCTGCCTGCTCGCGTGCGAGGCTGTGGGCGGCGATCCCGCGAAGGCGTGGCCGGCCGCCGCCGCGATCGAGCACTTCCACACCGCCGCGCTCATCCACGATGACATCGAGGACTCGTCGCTGACGCGCCGCGACGAGCCTTGCATGCACGTGACCGAGGGGGTCGGCCTCGCCATCAACGCGGGCGATCTCGCGCTCTCCCTCGTGTGCGGGACCGTCGTCGATGATCCCGGCCTGGATGACTCGACGAAGTTGCGCGTGCTCTCCGAGCTCGTATCGATGACGACGCGGACGATCGAGGGCCAGGCGCTCGATATCGGATGGGCCCGGGACGACCGCTTCGATCTCTCGATCGACGACTACCTCGTCATGGCGAATCACAAGACCGCGTTCTACTCGGGCGGAGTGCCGCTCGCCGTCGGGGCCATCGTGGGCGGCGGCTCCGAGGCGCAGGTCGACGCGTTGCGGCGCTTCGGCATGGCGACGGGGCTGGCTTTCCAGATCCAGGACGACGTCCTGAACCTCGTGGGCACCAAAGAAGCGACCAAGAAAGACTTCCGAAGCGACCTGACCGAGGGAAAGCGGACGCTCGTCGCCATCCACGCGCTGCAGCACTCGGCGGATCGTGCGCGTCTCCTCGAGCTGCTCTCGTCACGCACCACCGATGCCGCCGAGCTCGATGAGGCGGTCGGCATCATGCGCGAGGCGGGCTCCGTGGACTACGCCAGCGACTACGCCCGCTCGCTCGTGGTGAACGCGAAGCGCGCGCTCGAAGAGGCTCTCCCGCGCTCCAAGGCGAGGAACCTGTTGCTCTCCATGGCGGACTTCTTCGTCAAGCGCGCCAGCTAGGCGGCATCCTCGCCCCTCGCTTCGTTCGGCGAGGAAGAAGGCGCCACCCGCCATCGACATCCAGGCGCTGCGCAGGCGGCTGCGGAGAACCCGCGCCATACCTCCATCGCCCGCTCCCGACCGCCTGACACAAGAGAGACGTGCGCAACTTCGAAGGCGGCATCGGGTACCATCCACAGGATGAACGACGTGCGAACGGAGGAGTGCGACATGCGAGCAGTGCCTGTCTCGGAAGGCATCCACTGGGTCGGCGCCATCGACTGGAATCTGCGGGACTTCCACGGCTACGAGACGCCGCGCGGGACCACGTACAACGCGTACCTGGTGTCGGGGACCGATTCGACCGCGCTCATCGACACGGTGAAGCAGCCGTTCGTGCCCGAGTTGCTCTCCCGCGTCTCGGAGATCATCGATCCCGCCGAGATAGACCTCATCGTGGTGAACCACGTCGAGCCGGACCATAACGGCGGGCTCGTCGACGTCATCGAAGCCTGCCCGCAGGCGCGTGTCGTCGCATCGCCGTCCGGCGTGCGCGGAGTCGCCGAGTACCACGACGGGCTCGAGATCGACGCCGTGAAGGCCGGCGATGTGATCGACCTGGGTGGCCGGACCCTGCAGTTTCTGCCGATGCCCATGGTTCACTGGCCCGACTCGATGTTCACCTACTGCGCCGAGTCGCGCACGCTGATGCCGAACGACGCGTTCGGCCAGCATATGGCGTCATCGGAGCGCTTCGCCGACGAAGTCGGCCTCTCGCTCGCGCTCACCGAACTCGGCATCTACTACGCGAACATCCTCATGCCGCTCGGCACGCAGGTCGCCAAGGCGGTCGCCAAGATCGCCGAGGTCGGGTGGGACCCCGAGATCGTCGCGCCCTCACACGGCGTCATCTGGCGGGGCGACGCGCTGCCCGCCGCTATCCAGGAGTACGGGCGCTGGACCGAGGGGATGCGCGAGGACCGTGTCGTCCTCGCGTACTCGACGATGTGGGGCTCCACCGACACGCTCGCCAAGCGGATCGCCGACGGCATCTCGGCCGAGGGGGTCGATGTCCGGCTTCACGACCTCGCCGTGTCGCGCCTCGCCGACATCACCTACGACCTGCTCGAGGCCAAGGCGTTCGTGCTCGGCTCGCCGACGCTGCACCACGGGATGCTCTATCGCGTGAGCGGCTATCTCACCTACCTGGAGGGCCTCAAGCCGAGCGACCGGTTGGCCGCCGTCTTCGGGTCGTACGGGTGGAGCAGCGGGGCCACCAAGCAGATGCGTGAGCGCCTTGAGGCCATCGGGTTCGAAATGCCGTTCGAGGACCATACGGTCAAGTTCCGGCCCGGTCACGACGACCTCATCGCTGCCGAGGAGTGGGGGCGCGCGATCGCCCGGGCTGTGAAGGCGTAGGGCGATCCGTCCGGGCGCCGCGCCCTCGTGCCTAGACCTCGGAGAGCAGGGCGACGATGAAGCGCGCCGCCTCCGCGAGCAGCTCAGGGTCGACGACGTCCGGCGTGTCGGCGGGCGTGTGGGAGACCACGCCCGAGGCCGTCGCGAAATCGGTCGATGTCAGCGCGAGCGCCGGCACCCCGCGCATCACGAAGACCATGTGGTCGCTCGCGGGCCACTGCGCTCCCTCGGCCACCGAGCCGAAGCGCGACATGACGTCACGGACGCGTTCGGCGAGACCCTCGCCGACACCGTAGAGCGAGCACGCCGTCGGCGCACCCGGCAGTCCGGCGCCGTCGATGTTGACCATGAGCGCGATATCCGAGACATCTGGGCGCGCCGCGAGGTAGGCGACCTCGCCGGGGGACGTCGTGTGGTCCTCGCCGTTGAACGGCACGAACTCGATCTCTCGCGCTGGCGTCGTGCCCTTGATCGCTTCGGCGACGGCGAGCAGCACGGCGACGCCGCCGGCGTTGTCGAGCGCCCCCGGCGTTCCGTGCGTGGTGTCGAAGTGCGCCACGATGACGACCCGTCCCGGCCGCGCGCCCGGCATCCGCCCGACCGGCTGTGTTCCTCGCGACGCGCGCGTCTCGGAGTCGATGCGCACGCGCGCCTGCTCTCCTGCGTGCGCGGCCAGCGCGTCGCCCTCGGCCAGTCCCAGGTACGCCGACGGGACGCGGAACGTGACGTCTTCGATGAGCGGGAACGGCGAGCGGCCGCCGGTCATCGCGTCCTTCCCCGTGGCCGAGACGACCGCGAGCGGACCGAGCGCCTCGATCGCCTCAAGCACCGCGGTGTCGTCAGGATTCTCGTACCACGGGTACCCGCGCGGCGTCAGCTGGGTGCGCGCGATATCGCCGTGCAGCAGCAGGACCGCGCCGTCCACGGCGACGTCGGTGAGCTCCTCGGCGCTCTCCACGCGCACGAGCGGGCCGACGGCGTCGATGCCCGGCGAGAACGGCCCCGGATGCGCGGGGACGACGATGCCCCCGATGATGATCTCCGCCGTGCCGGCGCGCCATTCGGGGACATCGAAGCCGTGCTCATCCACGGCGCAGCCCGCCCGGCGGAGCGCGTCGGCCACGTAGGAAGCCGCAGCGCGGTTGGCGTCGCCGCCGGGGAAGCGGTCGGGGCCGAAGGAGCACAGCGCACGCACGTGCTCGGCGATGCGCTCGCCGCTCGTCACGCGCGCCGGGTCGGGCACGTGCGCATGGGGGTGCGGGGTGGAGGACATGGCTGCTCCCTTGTCTTGTGCACTGTCCGGTCGGCATCGAGCATAGCGGGCGCCGCCGCTTCGCGTCACCCTGGGCATCGCCGGCCCGCGTCTGCGACAATGGCGCATGGCGGGGGCGATTCCGCCGGAGGGCCCCGGGGATACACACGACGGACGACCGATGATCGGGGGACGCGTGGCGAAGCAGCGACCAGGGACGCGGACGGAACCGGGTTCGGACCTGTCGGCGGCACGCCTGGCGGCGCTGCTGAAGGTGAGCAGCTCGATCGCATCGTCGCTCGACCTCACGGTCGTCCTGCAGACAGCGATCGATGCCGCGGTCGAGGTGCTCCAACTGGACACCGGCGCGTTCTACCTCCTCGATGACCGGTCGCTCTTTCTCGGCGCGACGACGCCGCCACTGCCGGCCGACATGCCGGCCGAACTGCGGTATGCCGCTCTGGGCGACCATCCGCACATCCGCGACGCGGTCGAGACCGGCGTCGTCGTCCAGGTGCACGACGCCCCCAGCGCGGCGCTCACGGCACAGGAGCGCATGGTCGTCGAGGCGCGCGGTCTCCGCTCGGTGCTCTACGTGCCGCTCATGCACGAGGACGCGGCGGTCGGCGTCTTGATCGTGGGGACGCAGACAGCGGAACGCCGGTTCGCCGAGGAGGACATAGCGCTGTGTTGGCTGCTGTCCACCCAGATCGCGCTCGCGGTGGTGAACGCGCGACTGCACGAGTCGGTGCTGCGCGCCAACGCCGAGATCACGCGCATCAACGCGCACCTCGAAGCGCTCGTCGCCGAGCGCACCGAGGATCTTGCCTCCGCCAATGAGGAGCTGCGCAGCCAGGCCGAGGAGCTCCAGTGCCAGGCCGCCGAGCTTGAGGAGACGGCGGACTCGCTGACGGCATCGAACGAGGCCCGCGCCCGCTTCCTGCGCGCGGTCAACCACGAGCTGCGCTCGCCGCTCGGCACGATCATCGGCGCCTCCGACCTCCTCGCGGGCGGTCATGCCGGCGAGCTCTCGGCCGATCAGCTGCGGCAGGCCGAAATGATCGGCGCCGCGGCACGCCACCTGCTCGCGCTCGCCGAAAGCGTGCTCGACCTTTCGCGCATCGACGCCGGCGTGCTCGACCTCGCCGCCGAGACGATCGACGCGGTCGCCCTTGCGGCCGCCTGCGCCGACGCGGCATCAGCGTCCGCTGCGGCCAAGGGTCTCGTGCTCGTGCGCGAACTGCCTGACACGACGCTCCTGGTGACGAGCGATCCCGTGCGGCTGCGGCAGATCCTCACGAACCTGCTCGACAACGCCGTGAAGTACACCGCGAGCGGGACCATCACCCTTGAGGTGGCCGAGGCGCGGCAGGGGACCGTGACCTTCTCGGTACGCGACACCGGCCCCGGTATCCCTGAGCGGGAGGCCGAAGCGGTCTTCCAGGAGTTCTACCGCCGGCCGGACCATCGATCGGTGGCGGCCGGGGCGGGTCTCGGGCTCGCGATCGCGCGTGGTCTCGCGCAGGCGCTCGGCGGCGGGCTCACGGTGCGGTCCGTTGAGGGCGGGGGATGCACCTTCACGCTCACGCTGCCCGCGGGACGCTAGGCGTCAGTCGCCACACCCCTTCCAGCGCTCGAGCGCGTCGACCGCTTCGGCCACCGACAGGGCCGGCTCGGGCGCGGTGTCGTCGCGCTCACGCAGGCGTGCGAACAGCTCCGCGAGGATGGGGGGCTTGATGTTCCCTTCGGCGAGCGCGTCAGCGCTCGCGAAGAGCTCGGCGGGCGTGCCGTAGAGCACGATCGACCCGCCGGGCGCGAGCACGTACGCGTAGTCTGCGAACTCGGGCACGGCGTCGATGTCGTGCGTCGAGAGGATGACGGTCACGCCGCGCTCGCTGGCGAGCGTGTCGAGGAGCGCGAGCAACGACGCGCGTGAGGCCGGGTCCAGGCCCTCGAACGGCTCGTCCAGGACGAGCAGCTCGGGCTCCATCACGAGCGCCCCCGCGAGCGCGACCTTCCGCTTCTCGCCTCCGGAGAGGTTGTGCGGCACGCGCTCCGCCAGCGCCCCGATGCCGAGCAGGTCGAGCGCGCGCCTGACGCGTTCGACCACCTCGGCCTCATCGAGCCCGTACTGCCGAGGCGAGAACGCCACGTCGTCGAAGACGGTGGGCGCGAGGAGCTGCTCATCGACGTTCTGGAGGACGACGCCCACGCGTCGCCGGATGTCGCGCCATCGGTCGGCGGGCGGCACGCCGAAGACGCGCACCTCGCCCTCCTGCGGCTTCATGAGGCCGAGGATGTGGAAGAGCATGGTGGTCTTACCGGCTCCGTTCGGGCCGAGGACCGCCACCCGGGCTCCCCGGTGCGCCAGGAAGTCGAGCCCGCACAGGTGCACCGTCGTGCCGTCCTCGTAGGTATGCCGCACGCAACTGATGCGCACGATCTCGTCTGCCCCGACGAGGTGGCCATCGGTATGGCGGTGGTGGGTGGTCTCCGTCATCGGTGCCTCCGTCCGTACATGATTCCGAGCACGCAGGCGACGGCCCCCGCCGTCGCTGCCATCCAGGAGTAGCCGCCGAGCGACGGGAACATCCGGAACAGCACGATCGTCGCAAGCCCGCCAGCAGCGGCGAGGATGGTGCCGGCGTCGGCAGCCGGCGACGTCGAGCGTCGCGGCGTCACGCGCATGCCGCCCTCGTAGCCGCGCAGGTAGAGGATGTCGTACTCGCGCTGAGCGAGGTCGAAGGAGTAGAGGAGCAGACTGCCGAGCGCACGCGTCGTCGCCTTCGCGGAGCGGAGCGGTTGTCGCGCTGAGACGCCCGCGCGCAGCCGGACGGCACGCGTGAGATCGGCGAGCTTCTCGGCCAGGATGAAGAGCGAGCGGTACGTCATGAGCAACGCGTCGCCGACGATGCCCGGGGTGATGCGCTGGATGGGCGCGAAGACCTGCGGATACGGCGTCGTGAACATCAGGGCGACGACCGTGAACGCCGCGGTGACGGCCTTGACGACGATCACGAGTGCGGTCACCGGCCCCGGCGCGGCGGCGAAGGCGAACACGAGCGCGAAGAGCGCGGGGTAGAGCGCGAGCACCCACATCGAGCGCAGCGGCAGGCGCAGCGCCGCGGCGCCGCCCGTCAGGGCGAGGAGCACGCCGAGCAGCGCGACCGGGTCGTTCGCCACCACCACGCCGGCGATGATGAGCGCGGTCGCCACGAGCTTGCTCGCTGGTGTGGCACGGTGCAGCGTGCTACAGCCCAGCACCGCCGATCGGTCTAGTGCCGTGACGTCCACTAGTGCCCCCCGTGCTCGTCGCCGTAGCGGGTCTGGCGGCTCTCGGCGAACGCGCCGGCGAGCACGAGCCGGGGCCGCACGCCGACGACGTAGCCGAGCACGCCCGCGGTCACGAGCGCTTCGAGCAGCCATCCGATCGGCCCGAGCGTGTAGACGACCGCCGCGAAGCGGCCGACCGAGAGCGTGTGCTCTTCTTCGCCGTGCTCCTCGTCGTGTTCACCCCCGGAGAGCAGTCCGAGCGTGAGGACGCCGTCCGAGAACGGGTTCTCGAACCGCAGGGTGTCGGGGTCGAGCGCCCCCGTCTCGCGCTCGGTCGCCGGAGATCCCGCGAGCGCCACGATCCCCACGAGCATCGTCGTGGTGAGCGCCAGCGTCAGCATCGTGGCGACGCCTGCGACGATGCGCGTGTGTCGCGTGCCGAAGAGTCGGAGCCCGATGCGGACGAGGCCCCACCCCAGCGCCATCTCGGCGGCGATCACGAGGGTGTTCAGGCCGATGACGGTGACGCCCCCGTGGCCGAGCAGCGCAAGCACGAGCACGACGATGAACGCGGATATGGCGCCGAGCCACGGGCCGAGCAGCGCTCCCGCGATGACCGTGAGGTTGATGTGGTAGGCGATGGGCACGATCTCGGTGGACATCGCCACGAGCACGAGCGCGGAGACCGCGCCGACGAGCGGTACGGCGCGCCGGGAGCCCGCCCGACCGGCGAAGCGCGAGGCGAGCGCGAGCAGGGCGAGGGTGAGGAGCCAGCCGGTCGCCCAGAGCCACACAGGGAGGACGCCGTCGGGGATGTGGATATGCGTCACGGCCGGACTACCTCCCCGGTTCGACGGCAACCCGGGCACAACCCGTAGAGCGTCACGTCGTGGCCGGTGACGGTGTAGCCTTCTCCGCGGACGGTGCCCAGGGCCGCCTCCCCGAGGGGGCATTCGATGCCTCTCACCGCACCGCATCGCGTGCACACGAAGTGGTGATGGTGGTCGTCTCGGCCACACCAGGCGTAGAGCGCACTGCCCTCGTGCGTGCCGATCCAGACGAGCGACCCTGCGTCGACGAGCGCCGTGACAGCCCGGTAGACGGTCGCCAGCCCCGCCGGCTCGCCGGCAGCGGTGACAGCCGCGTGCAGGCGCTCGACCGTGAAGGCGGAGCCGAGGCTCGCAGCGGCCGATGCGATCGCCCGCCGCTGACGGCTGACCCGCGCGCCGCCGAAGGCCCTCTCCGTACCCGTGGTGGTTGCCGCCCGCTCCACGTCTTCCTCCTGATAATCGTTCTCACATAGCGAGTCTCTACCACGCGGGCTGCGCGCGCAAACCCGCTGTGACGAGCCGTCGCCTCGTGTGCGGTGCGGCGCCTATCGCGCGCGCCGTTGGGGTAGCATGGAGACAGACACTCCAGAGAGGGAGGCGCACGTGAACATCGCCCAGCTGCGGACGTTCGTCGCGGTCGTCGAGCATCGCTCGTTCTCCGAGGCTGCCCGGGCGCTCGGCATCTCTCAGCCGGCCGTCACCATGCAGGTCCAGGCGCTCGAGGCCGATCTTGGCGTGACGCTGCTCGACCGCGCATACCGCTCCGTGGACCTCACAGAGGCCGGTAAAGCCCTCCTTCCGTATGCGCGCAAGGTGCTCGCTGAGCTCGAGGATGCGCGCGAGGCCGTGGCGGAGGTCTCCACGACGGTGGGCGGTCATCTGGAGATCGCTGCATCCACCACGCCCGGCCAGTACGTCCTTCCCCGACTGCTCGGCGGCTTTCTGCGCGAGTTCCCCGATGTGAGTGTCGCCCTGGGGGTGTTCGACACTGCGGCGGTCGTCGAGCGCGTGGAGTCCGGGGACGCGCACATCGGCATGGTCGGCGCCGAGGTGCACGGCGCGCGCGTCCGCTACGAGCGTCTCGGCAGCGACGACCTCGTGATGGTCTGCCCGCCGGACCACCCCGTCCTCGCACGGGAGAGCGTGCTGCTCTCCGAGCTCGTGGAGGAATCCTTCATCGTGCGCGAGCGCGGCTCGGGGACGCGCATGGTCGTCGAGGAGGCGATGCAGCGCTCCGGGGTCGACCCCGCCGAACTGCACGTCGTGATGGAGCTCGGCACCAACGAGGCGGTCCTCTCGGCGGTCGAAGGAGGCATGGGCATCGGCGTGGTCAGCATGTGGGTGGCCGAGAAGGCCCTGGAGCTGGGAACCGTCGGACGCGTTCCCGAGAACGGCTTCCCGCTGGCGCGGCCGCTCTTCCTGGTCACGCCGCGCGGCACGATGACGCGGGCCGCC
>NPIE01002169.1_pt1 | contig 21740 bp, 19 predicted proteins | sample 8637661 | NCBI WGS metagenome assembly NPIE01 (sample SAMN07420842, study PRJNA396082) | bioreactor metagenome | isolation source: sample BA12 brine-fed electro-methanogenic bioreactor BA | place: Japan: Kochi | collected 2016-12-09
GCATTTTTTTTGCTGAATAGTTACCATTTAACTACATGATAAGGGCAAAATTGTATAAGGGCCTTTGTGATGGAACGATGAATGTCAGAACATTATTCGATGATGAAAAAATCAAATTATTATCTGGCCAGAAATGCAGTTTTTGTGGCTCATCAAGCAACTTGGCTCTCGATCATATTTTCCCGCAAAAATATGGCGGCAAAGATGCCGGCGACAACCTGATTTATGCTTGTAAGCCTTGCAATAGCTCAAAAGGAAAGAAAGATTTAATGGAGTGGATGAATGCAAAAAATCAATTCCCACCATTAATGATTTTGAGGCGATATTTAAAGTTGATAATTGAATTTTGTGACAAAGAAAACCTTTTGGATGTTGCCATAGATGAGTTACGTGATCAAAATTATCCATTCAACATCGAACTTGTACCGGTAATTTATCCAAAGCCAAGTCTACTGAAAATGACAATGGAATGAATCACATATCAATTTCATTCAGCAGATGGCGAGAAGCGCGGCGGCGCTACTGCGGCAAACTCGTTGGCGCCACTGCTGATGAATGGTGTTCGGACTTAACATTGGAGTACGAAAGTGAAATTCAGTGAGCTTGTCCGGTTGCTTGAACGAAACGGGTTTAAAATAATCAAGGAAAAGGTTCGATACGATATTACAGCAGGCCTGGATGGGATAAATTGATACGAGTGGATTATCATGGTTCAAAAGAAGTCCCGACGGGAACATGTTATCAGATCCTGAAAGCAGCAGGAATAGACAAGCCATAAAGGAGAAAACAGAAATGACCGAATTGTCCTATTCATTAATAATCGAAGCCACTTCGGAACCGGATTATTTCGGATTTTATTCACCGGATCTGGAGGGCTTCTCGGGCAGAGGCCATTCTGTGGAAGATTGTTTGTCCAAAGCCAAGTGGGGCATGAGGGAACATGTGGCAATACTTAAGCAAGAAGGCCTTCCGGTTCCTCCTGAAAATAAAGATCCTAAAATTATCGTGCAGAATGAAAAGAAGATCGTTTCTGCCTGATCAGGTCAGTTTTTTTTCAGCACCGACTCCACCCACCCGAACGCGGCCACCATGTTGGGAAACCCGGTGGTGGGCATGGCCAGAAGCACGGCGTGCCGAATCTCTTCCCTCACATGCCTTTTCCGAACGGGCAGTGGGGGTGGACACATTCCGGACAGTCCATGCATAACCCGCCGTGGCCCAGGAAGGCAAGCTCTTTTTTGCCGACATGTTCGCCGGCCAGAATCCGGGGCAGCACCAGATCCAGCACGGTGACCCGGTGGTGGAGCCCGCAGGCCGGTACCCCGATGAGCGGGGTGTCGCCGATATAGGCCACCATGAACATGGCCCCGGGCAGGGCTGCGGCCCCGTAATGCATTTCCGTGACCCCGGCGTTGCGGATCCCTTTGCGGGTCACGTCATCCGGGTCCACGCTCATGCCGCCGCTCAGCAGAATCAGATTGCACCCGTCCGACAGATGGGTTTCAATGGCTTTTTGAATCAGGGCTTCATCGTCCGGGGCAAAGGTGATGCCGGATACCGTGGACCCCAGGTCCAGGATCTTTTTTCGAAGGATCGGCGCGAATTTGTCCTCGATCAGGCCGGAAAACACCTCGTTGCCCGTGATCACGATGCCGGTTTTTTTTGCTTCCAGGGGGTGAACACCTAAAATGCCGCCATTCTGCCCGGCAATGGCGGCGGCCCGTTCGACCGGGGCCCGCTTCATCACCAGGGGAATGGCCCGGGTGGCTGCCACCTGCCGGCCTTTTGTCACCAGGGTGTGGCTGTGCAAAGAGGCACACATCACCTCATCCACCATGTTAAAGGCGGCCAGGGCCGGTGCATCCACCCGGAGCAGGCCGTCGAATTCCGCGTACAGGCAGATTTTTCCCTCCTTCGGGTCATTGTCCCAGGTGATGCCCGGGCCGGCCAGGCTTTTTGCCAGGATGGCCGCCGCCTGGTTCTCGTGGATTTCATCCGCTTCCAGGTCGATGAGATACAGGTGGTTTTTCCCCAGCTTCTGCAAATGACAGATATCCTGGTCGCACACGGTATGGCCTTTTCTGAACGCCGGGCCCTTGAACTCCCCGGGCCGGATTTCAGTGATGTCGTGACTCAGAACCTTGCCCACCGCATCAGTGACAGCGATTTTTTTCAACACGGTATATCCTCCTTGTCGATGGCCGGTGACCAGTTCATGTCCGGCCAGGCGACCTCTTTGGCATGGGAAAAATAGCAGTTGCCTGCACAGGGTTTGCAAAGAATCCGACCCTGATTTTCAACCTGGCGGCCGTCTCTGACCACCTGGCCGCACCGGGTGCAGAAGACTTTCACCCGGGTGGGACCCGGCAGGTCCACCTCCCGCACCGGCACCTGCACTTTCTGCACCCGGAACAGAACACTGTCGGGCATCCGTTTATAGGCCAGAAGCTGTTTTCGGGATTTTTCCTCCGGTTCCGGGGCATAGATCTCACACAGGTCCCGGGATTCTTCCGTGGAAATGATCCGGAAAGCCCGGTCGGTTTCCAGGTTCACAAAGGTAGCGGCCATGATCCCGTAATCCATGAATTTCAGGCTTCTTCGGCCCAGTTTCACCCCGGTGACATGGGCCACGGCATCAGCCGTACACCGGTCCATCTCCACGTACACCAGCAGTTTTTTGATCTGATCCCTGGATCGCGGGTCATCGAGCCCGATCAGCCGGCAGCCCAGCATGGCCATTCGTACTCCCACCACCTGGCCCGGGCACAGATGGCCGTGGGCTGCAGCGGATTGTTCCAGTAACCGGTCAAAAGGGTCCATATTCATTCCTGCAACGTTTTGGTTTCCCGGCATGGTTGAGCCGGCGGTGCAATGGCGGCCAGGTAATGCCGGTCTTCTGCCACAAAAACCGTTGTGGCCCGGGCAAGTTCCTTGTAAAACCGGGTGTGTGCATGTGCCTCCACCCGGTCCGTGAACAGCGGGATCCACCGGTTCAGGTGATCATCCAGAAACGCCAGCTGATGTGTCAGCATCTGCTCGGCCCGGCCGGGGTCCCCGGACCGGATACCTGTCAGTTCTTTATAGACCAGCAGGCACATGAATTCAAGCTCGGCACAGATATGGTCCGGGGCTTCCTTGAAATGTTCATCAAGATCCACACCCAGATCCCGGTATCTTGATAGGGCATCCATGGTGGAGTCTCCCATAAGGGTCCGGGTTTTTTCCATGTACACCGACCCGTAGGGGGGACAGGGGGGGTGAAACGGACCGATGTAAAGCCGGGTGAATTCCGGTGTCAGCGATGCCGGGTTGTCATTTTCGGCTGCATGGGTTTTTATGTGGTCAACCGGTTCGGCTGCTGCTGAATCCAGCTCGATCAGATCCTTCAGCAGGGTTGCCAGAACAGGTCCCATGGGTTTATCAGGGATGTGCCAGCAGGTTGCCAAAGATTGATAGACTTGCTGCCGGGCGGTCTCACGGGATACAAGGGTGTGGATCTCCATAATCAGGTCCTTGGGTCTCGGGTTAATGTTCCGGGGCTGCCTGGAGTTTCAGGTATCGGTCCCCCAGGGTGTAGACCAGCAGCATGACGGAAAATCCGGCCAATGCCACAAATATTTCATAAACAGAAGGCATATAGCTGACGAATTCAGGGCGGCCCTCGGCCATCTGTCCCAGGGGCCGGATCACGCCGGACAGCACAAATTCCAGGCGCCCGGCAAACATGCCCACGAGCATCAGAAAACTGGCCGTCACCTTGCCGCCAAAGGTCTGGCGGATGGAAGGCACGAGCATCATCAGCGTGGGAATTGCCAGGCCCAGCCACAGCTCGATGTGGTAGGGGATGGAACCGATCATGTGCTTGAAGGCCCTCATTTCTTCAGAGGTGGAAGAGATTCCGCCGATGACAGACCGCCACAGAAACAGGATCAGGACCACACCGGCGATGATGCCCATGATCCGGGCCAGTTCATTGTAGAGATCCGCTGATTTTTCAGGGACTGCCCGGCCGGCAATGCGTTCATACACGATGCTGAACAACAGCAGCACGGCAATGCCGGACCCGAAACCGGTCAACGGAAAATACACGGAAAAAAACGAGGCGTTCAGGGCCGGCCGGGCATCGGTCATGCCCATGAGCCACCCTAAAGTGGTGGAGGTGCCCACGGCGATCACCGCAATGGTGATGCCAAGCGCCTTGCTCACTTTGGCGGTATGGATGCGCCAGAATGCGCTCAATAGCACCACGAAATAGACATGGTAGAGCATGGCCAGCCACCACAGCGGCGATGCCGGATTGGGGGACAGAAAAATATAGATAATCTTCAAAGGCGACCCGATGTGCAGAATCAGACACACAAAAGACCCCAGCAGCACAGCGATTTCTAGAAACACCGTGCGTTTTTCAATGATGTCAAAGCGCCGCACCCCCAGGACCACCGGAATGGCAGACACAAAGGCCAGACCGGCGCTGGTGAGGCTGAAGAAAATATAAGTGGACAGGGGCAGGGTCCACACCAGGACATCGGTTTTGGCGTACAGGGTGAATCCCACAGTATAGACCTTGAATGCGGTCCACAGGCCCAGAAGAATACCGACTCCCAGAAGGCCGAACCAGAGTTTGGATTTCATTATACAGCTCCTTTCGTTTTCGGGTAGTTGGCGGCAGTGAAGTCCCGGATGTAGAACACGGCGGGTTCGGTGCCCAGGGCCTCTTTCAACCGGTAGGGCTTGTATTTGCCCAGCAGCTGGTTCACCATGCTTTCAGGATCGTTGAGGTCTCCGAAAATCCGGGCATCTGCCGGGCAGGCCTCCACGCAGTAGGGCAGGGACCCGGCCCGGACCCGGTGCTCGCAGAAAGTACATTTTTCCACCACCCCTCTGGGCCGGATATCGGGCGTGGTGGAGTTGACCTGGGGATTGTAGTAGGGGGTGCCTTTGCCGTTCACGGCCCGGACCTCTTCCGCAGGGGAATAAGTACCGCCGGGCAGCAGTTCTTCCTTGTCCTTCCAGAATTCGTGGGAGTCCTTCCAGCTGAAATAGATGACCCCGTAAGGGCAGTTGATCATGCAGTACCGGCATCCGATACATTTTTTCGGGTCGTGCATGGTGATGCCGTTGTCGATTTTGTACATGGCCCGGGTGGGGCAGCCCCGGACACACGGGGCATTCGTGCAGTGGTTGCACAGGGTGGGGATGTAATGAAACCGGACATTGGGAAACACGCCGGATGTTTCCGTGATCTTGTGGGACCAGTACACCCCTTCGGACACATTGTTTTCGTTTCTGCAGGCAATGCTGCACGCACCGCAGCCCACACACCGCTGGCGGTCGATAACCATGGCATATCGTGGCATTATTCGTCTCCTTTACGCTTTTTCAATTTTAACCCGGGTCACGCCGTAGTATGCGGAACTGCCGCTCAATGCCTCATACTGGGCCGGAATGAGGTCGTTGTTGTTGCCGCCCCTGGCCTCTTTGCCGAACACCTTGGAAGCCAGCCGGCCGTAAGCCCAGTGACCCTGGCCGAAACATTTGGCCACAGTGCCGGGCCGGGCACCTTCCCAGAGCTTGGCATGGCAGACCAGGCTGCCGGTGGGTGAGGTGATGCGGATGGAATCCCCGTCCCGGATGCCCAGTTTCCGGGCATCCTGCGGGTTGATCTTGGCCACGTCATCCCAGATGTTTTCTCCGGGGTCCAGGTCCTTGAAATCATAGTACCAGGGGCTGTTGGCGGACCGGCCCTCCCGGTTGAGCCGGGATTTGTGGTCCACGTGAATGAAAGGATACTCTTTTTCATCCCCCAGGACATAGGGTTCCTCGTAATGGGGAACAAACGCGGCCTCTCCCCGGGCCAGGTAATGGGTGGCTTCCATGACCCGGTCCACCGTGGTGTTGTGTTTGCCGGCATGGGTTTCCAGGGCTTCTTTCAGGGTTTCGCTGTAAAATTCGAACATTTTGGTTTTGGTTTTCATGTTGCCCCACCGTTTGCGGAACGGATAGGGATCCGAGTTCCACACGCCGGTTTTCACAAACTCCTCCCATCCGCTGAACCTGTCCCCACCCTTGTAATGGGCCGGGTCCCACAGGTCCCGGGTCACCAGTTTGAGGGAATACAATGCAAATTCCTTTTCATTGGCAGGGGCTTTGCCGGTTTCCGGGTCCGTGTATGTCTGATAATGGCGCAGCAGGTTGTCGAATCCCCGGTCCGCCAGTTTTTCAGCGAGGAGCCAGGGGATTTCCGTTTCATCGATCTTGTAGTCTCCGATCATTTTCACGATGGGCTGCATCAGGGTGACATGGCGGTACCCGTTGCCGATGGATTTGACATAGCCCCATTTTTCAAACATGTAGTGGGTGTCGGGCAAAAGGATGTCGGAAAACCAGGAAAATTCCGAGGCATTGGTGGTGATGTGTACCAGAAACGGAATTTTGGCCAGGGCCCGTTCCCACCGTTCCGGCTGGGGGCATGAAAACGCGAAATTGTTCATGTAGCCGATGGCCACCTTGATTTCGTTGGGATCCTCGTTCAGGATACCGTCCGCCGCGTTGTTGGTGACCACCCCGCCTCCGGATTTTCCGGAATTGAGGGCTGGCAGGTGGAGCCGTCCCCGGTGGTCGATTTTCTCATGGCTTTTGCCTTTTTTGGCGATATCGTCCAGAAAATCATCCGGAGCGGGGAATTTGCCGGTGTATTCCTTGTTGCTGGCCAGGGTGCCGCCCACATTGTCGACGGCCCCCACAAGGCCGTTCAGGGCATGGCAAGCCATGCTGCTGTACCCGCCCCGCACCTGCATGCACGGGCCGCCGCCCACCCAGGAGATGGCGTGGGGCGCCGCGTTGCCGTAGCCTTCCGCCACCCGGCGGATCTGCTCAACGGTCAGGCCGGTGATGGCTGCGGCCCATTCCGGGGTCTTGTCCTTGAGTTCCAGGTTCCACCACTTGACCACCCCATGGGTGTAGATCTCTTCAAACAGGGATTCATCCACGGTTTCTCCGGGAACGAACCGGTTCTCTCCGTCCGTGAAATCCCCCACAAAAGGTTTGTACCACAGACCTTCCGCGAGCAGGACATGGGCGATGGCCACAGCCAGTGCTCCGTCCTGGCCGGGTTTGATGGGCAGCCATTCATCGGCCTTGCCCGCGGATGCGGACAGTCTGGGTTCCACAATGGCCACGGTGGCCCGGCTCACCACATCCCCCCACACCTTGGTGTAATAGGAGACCTGGCGGTTGGCCGCCAGCGGGTCCGCCCCCCACAGCAGGATGTAGTGGGCCTTGACCACGTCATACTGCCGGTAACCCCAGTAGCCTTCCGTAAAGTAAGGCCCGAACTTTTCCGCCTCCGCACAGATGGAACTGTGGGAGATATTGTTGGGGGAACCGATGATCTTGGTCATGCGATCATACAGGATATCCCGCATATAGGAGTACCGGCCCCGCATGAGCATGTATTTGTGGGTTTCGTTGTTGTCCCGAAGCGCCATGATTTTATCGGCAATGGTGTCCAGGGCTTCGTCCCAGGAGATGGGGACGAATTCCGGGTCCTGATCCCGGCCTTTTTGTGGATTGGTCCGTTTCATGGGGGTTTTGATGCGGTCCGGGTCGTACAGCTGTTGAAGCGCCATGTGGGACCGGACACACCCCGCCCCCAGATTGACCTTGGAATGGGGGTTGCCCCGGATTTTCACGGCCCTGCCGTCAACGACATAGACCTGTTTGGAACACCAGGAGGTGCATCCCTGGCAGGTGGCGGGCAACCATTTCCCGGGTTCCGGGCCGGTGCCGCCGGATGCGACGGCCAGGGCCTTCATGTGTGGCATCACCCCCGCACCCAGGGAAACGGCGGCCCCGGTGGCGGCCGTGGCCTTTAGAAAAGAGCGCCGGGAGATCCCTTTGTCCTCGAGTGGCCCGGACATCAGGGGTGTTGATTGATTTTTTTTCATTTTCCCTCTCAATATTGCGCTGAAGATCGATGACAAGGGCTCTGGTGTTGATTGATTTTTTTTCATTTTCCCTCCGCGTGTTAAGGTTTATGGGACATTGTTTGCATGTTTTTCATGACGGGTTCCTGGATTCCGGTTCCGGGGCGGCCGCGTCGTTTTCAATGCAGCGAAGCCAGTAGAAGAGTTCATCATAATCCAGAGGTTTGGTCAGACAGGCATAAATATGGTAGCAGATGGCGTCCTTGAGTTCCGGGTGAAACCGGTCTTTGGACATACACAGAAAATAGATGTGGGGATACTGGAGGGTCAGCTTCCGGATGGTCGGATTGTCGATGTCCAGGGTGTCCAGATCCAGGAGAACACAGTTGGTGGTCTTTTTTCTCAGGGACGGGTTCAGCAGTGCCATATTTTCAACGACATGAGCCTCATAGCTGTTTTCCGCCAGAATCCGGCGAATCTCATGGAGTTCATCGGATGCACGGGATGCACGGCTCATCAGGATGACGGTTTTGGGGGTCTGAACTGTCATAACTCCTTCACTTTTGACGCCTGAAAATGCCCTGTAGGGGTCTGTTTCCGCTCAAATAGCACTGTGTCCACCTGAAAGATCAGCAAATACCATGCCAGTTTCAAGGATTCATTGGGTTTCAGTATCCCGCCAGAGGCGAAAAATCGCAACGGACCGGTGTCGGCCGGGAGTTTGGAGAAACCGGGCACATCTTTTTTTAAAAAGAGGTTCTGAAGGCAGGGCCAATGATCCGGGCAGAAGGACGGATAAAATTGTCCGGATTCCGGACAGTCTGTATTGACACTGTTTTAACCATCTGTTATCAATAGAAAAATATCCATACAAAAATCGGACAGACCGGGTGTATGTGTCTGATCTGTCCGGTTCAGGATAGTTGGGCAGAGCCTGTATTTAACATACCGGAGGGGGATGATGGGTGACGCGAAAAAGAAGATGCGTTGGATATTCCGCTATTTGGGAATAAGCCTTTTCGGGGTGCTGGCGGCGGCCGGTACCGGGTGTGACAATGACACCTATCAGACGGTCAATCTGAGTGAAGTCGCTCCGAACCAAACCCGGATGGCTGCCGTGCCGGACAGGACCGCCCCCACTCCCCCGAAGCTGAGGGTGGCTGTGGCGGCCATGATCTCCCCGCGGCAGACACTGGTCTATTACGAGGCTCTGCTCGATTACATCGGAGATCAGACCGGCCAAGAGATCGAGCTGTTGCAGCGCAAAACCTATGCCGAGGTCAATGAGCTGTTTCCCAGAGGCATGATCGATCTGGCCTTTGTCTGTTCCGGTCCCTATGCCAATGCCCGTTCCACGTATGGGTTTGAAGGCCTGGCCACCCCGGTTGTCCGGGGGGAACCCTATTACCAGTCCTATCTGATTGTTCATGAAGCATCTGCTTATCAGTCCCTGGCCGAGCTGAAAGGAAAGGTGTTTGCCTTTACCGATCCGGATTCCAATACCGGAGCCCTGGTGCCCACCTACTGGCTTCGGGAGGCGGACTGGGACCCGACCGGTTTTTTCCACCGCATAACTTACACCTACAGCCATGATAATTCCATTCTTGCCGTAGCCCGGGGACTGGTGGATGGGGCTGCGGTGGACGGGCACAAGTGGGAATACTACCAGGCCAACGACCCGTTTTTTACTGAAAAGACCCGGGTGATCAGAAAATCGGACAAATACGGCAGTCCGCCCCTGGTGGCGGCCGCATTTCTGGATGCCCGGATCAAGGCACGGATTCAGGATGTGGTGTTGTCCATGCACACCACGGAACCGGGAAAGAAAATTCTGGACCACCTGATGATCGACCGGTTCGTTGTTCCCCGGCCTGAATGGTACCGGCCCATTCAGGTCATGCAGAATGCGCTGGTTCAGGGGGGGCGATCTTTCCCATGACCCGTATTTTTTCTGTTCTTCCCGGAATGAAAAGCCTTCGGACATGGCTGTTTTCAGCGGTGTCCCTGCTGGTGATCGTCACCGGCCTGCTGGTTTCCCAGATCGTGATCAGAAATTACAGCGACACCCTGCTGTCCGGGGTCCGGGTCCGGGCGGAAAACATTGCGGCCCGGCTGGCCATGGATTCGGCGGACAAGATCCTGATCAACGATCTGGTGGCGGTGCAGAAAATGCTGGATGATCAGCTGCAAAGCGAACCGGCCCTGTTGTATCTGTTTGTGCTCAACCGGGAGCGGCAGGTGCTGGTGCACACATTTCCGAAAGGGGTGCCCCCGGACCTGATCCAGGCCAATACGATTGACCGGAACATGGAGAAGCTGGAATCGGAAAACCGGGAACGGTTCATGGATATCCAGTGGCCCATTCTGGAGGGAAAGGCCGGGGCGTTGCGCTTAGGGGTTTCTGAAGCGCCCCACCGGGAGAAGATCGGGCAGCTTCGGATCAGAATGACCCTGATCACCGGCGGCATCCTGGCGGCCCTGCTGTTTGTCAGCCACCTGATTGTCACACGGCTGCTGAAGCCGCTCACGACGCTTACTGAAACTGTCAATACGGTGAATGAAGAAAATCTGGACCACCGTTTGGATATGAACGGACCGGAAGAGATAAACCAGCTGGTGGGAGCCTACAACGGGATGCTGGACCGCATTGCCGGCCACACGGTGCAGCTCAGGCGCTCCAATGAAGAACTGGCGGAAAAGAACCGTCATCTGGACCGGGTCCACCGCCAGATGACGACCACTTTTTCCGTCTCCCGGCAGATTGCGGCACTGCCGGATCTCCGACGGATCACCGATTTTCTGCTGTCGACATTCAATGATATTGTTGCCTGTCAGAACCTGTTCCTGATCATCCTGGCCCATGACCGGAAAAAGGTCTATCTTGCCGTTGACGAAACCTTGGCCCCGCTGGACGACGATGCGTTTGACGCCTTTTTTGAAACCGCTTCCAGAAGCGGGTTTCCTGTTTTCCTGACCCCTTCCGACATCCGTGGCCTTGCACTGCCCGAGAAGATGCGGCACAGTTCGCGGATGGCGGTGTTCCCCTTTTATTACCACCACCAGGTCCTGGGGGCCATGCTCATCTCCTGCCCGGATGACTGTACCTGCGTGAAAACCGAAATGGAGGTGATCCGTCTGATTCTGGAGCAGGCGTCCGGCGCGGTTTTCAGGGCACTGGCGCATGAGCGGCAGATCCAGGAGTTCAAAACCCGGACCGATCAGGTGTCCGGATACCGGGGTATGGTTGGCAGAGATCCCAAAATTCAGGTGATCTACAAACTGATCCAGGATGTGGCCCCCACGGACGCCACCGTGCTGATCCAGGGGGAGAGCGGTACGGGCAAGGAGATGGTGGCCCGGGCACTGCATGAGGAAAGTCCGAGGGCCGGCCATCCCTTTGTGGTGATCAACTGTTCGGCCTATCCCGCCACCCTTTTGGAAAGCGAACTGTTCGGCCATGAAAAAGGGGCGTTTACCGGGGCGGGGGAACGGAAAATCGGAAAATTCGAGCAGGCCGGCGGCGGTACCGTGTTTCTGGATGAGATCGGCGAGATTTCCATGTCCGCCCAGACCATGCTGCTGCGGGTGCTGCAGAGCCAGAAGATTGAACGCATCGGCGGGGCCCGTTCCATCCAGGTCAACATCCGCATTGTGGCGGCCACCAACAGAAATCTTCTGGACGAGGTGAAACAGGGGCATTTCAGGGAAGACCTGTTCTACCGGCTGAACGTGATCCCCATCAACCTGCCGCCGTTGCGGGAACGGAAAAACGACGTGCCCCTGCTGGCCGGCTATTTTCTGGAAAAATTTGCCACGGAACAGCACAAGAAAATCCACGCCATGGATCCGGAAACCCTGCGCACCCTGGTGGAGTATGACTGGCCCGGCAATATCCGGGAGCTGGAAAACAGCATTGAATATGCCGTGACCCTGGCTAAATCCGACCGGATCTTCCCCGGGGACCTGCCGGCCCCTCTTTTGCAGGCCAGAACCCTGCCCCGGGAAAAACAGGCCAGGGTTCTTCAGAACACTGAAAAAGAGACCATCTGCCAGGTGCTGGACCAGTGCGGGTGGAACAAGACAGCCGCCGCCGCCGGGCTGGGCATCAGCCGCAGTACCCTGTATGAAAAACTCAAAAAATATAGGATCTCTGCCCCTTCTTCTTGAGATTGTTTTTCCATTTTTATCCCGCGCTTTCCAAATTGACGAATTCCGTTTTGTGTGATATATTTCTCAGTCTCGAAAATAGAATAGACAGGTGTCTTCTTTTTATCTGAAAAGGTCTCAATAAGGAATCTATAAAAATGGGTTGCGATTCACAGGCCGGGCAAATGGCTGGCTGTCGAATTTCTGTAAAACGTTTGGCGTGGATTGTTGTATGGTGTTTGTCCCTGGCATGGATACAGGGTGCCGGAGCGGGTGAAATCGTTTCAAATGCCGATGAAAAGCCGTTCTCCCACGACACTGTGGTGGAGATAGCGGAACAACTCTCCCGGGCCCCCTTTGTTGCGCCGCAAACCATTCCTGACGGGTTGATGAAAATAGACTACTCCACGTACCGCAGGATCAATTTTCAAAAAGACGCGGCGGTCTGGGGCGGCACCCCGACCCCGTTTTCCATCCAGCTGTTTGCCCCCGGGTTTCTCTACAAAGAGCTGATTGACATCGATGTCGTCGAAAATGGTCAATTGATTCCAGTGGCACTGTCTGAATCATCGTTCAATGTGCCGAATGAATCCATCGGCAGGCTTCTGGCGGAAATCGGCAAATATGCCGGGTTCCGCCTGCATTACCCCATTAACCGCCCGGACTATGATGATGAGTTTGTCGTTTTTCAAGGGGCCAGTTATTTCCGGGGGATATCCAGAGGGCAGGTGTACGGGTTGTCCGCCCGCGGGCTTGCCATTGACGTGGCAGGGCCCAAAGGCGAGGAATTTCCTTTGTTCAAGCGTTTCTGGATTGAACGGCCGTCAAAACATCAGGATGCGATTGTCGTCCATGCGCTGCTCGACAGTAAAGGCGTCACCGGGGCGTACCGGTTTGGGATCTATCCCGGAACCCCCACCTGGATGGATGTGGATGTCGTTCTTTTCCCGAGGCAGGATGTTGAGAATGTCGGTCTGGCGCCGTTGACCTCGATGTTCAAGCACGGCGGAATCGACCGGTCCGATACTGCGGACTACCGCCCTGCCGTGCATGATTCTGAAGGCCTGCTCATGGAAAACGGCAATGAAGAAAAAATCTGGCGGCCCCTCAACAATCCCCGCAGCCTGCAGGCAAGCGCTTTTATGGGGGAAAACCCGAAAGGATTCGGTCTGATTCAGCGGCACCGGCAGTTTGAGTATTATCAGGACCTGGAAGCCAAATATCATCTTCGGCCCTCAGCCTGGATCGAGCCCCGGGGTGACTGGGGCAGGGGCCATGTGGCGCTGTTTGAGATTCCGTCGGATTCCGAGGCCAACGACAATATCGTGGCCTATTGGAAACCGGAGGGCGGCCTGAAAAAAGACCAGCCGTTTGCCTATTCATACCGGCTTTCCTGGCCCGACACCATGCCGAAAAAAATGGGAAAACTGCGGGTAGTCCGCACGGCGGGGGGCCAGAAGCTGTTTACCGATAAAAAAAACGAAATCATCATCGATTACAGCCCGCTGAAAGCGGATGAGATCGACGGTATCGACATCGATGCAGGGATTAGTGCGGGGGCTGTTTTAGAATCACGCATCGAGCCCAATCCCCATATCGATGGTGCACGGGTGTTTGTCACCTTTGATCTCCAGAATGCCGATGTCGCGGAACTGCGGGTCCAGCTCAGGAAAAACGGGCAACCCATCGGCATGACCTGGCTTTACCGGCTGATCGCCCAGGAGTGGCCGTCATGAACTTGAACGGGACAAATCGATCTCATGGCAACCCTGCCCTGCCGGAGGAATCTCCTGTTTTTATGCCCCGCCGCAGGATTTCTGAGAAAAGGCGCAGCATCCAGAGCAGTCCGCAGCCCTTTTTCCAAAGCGTTGCCACGTTTTTTTCCCGGCTCTTTGTCCTGGGTGTCACGGGAACCTTGTCGGTTTACGGGATCAGGGAAATGTATGGGGTACTGACCACCAACACCGTCACCGCGCTGCAGTGGTTGTTTCTGATTCTGTTCAGCATCAATTTCATCTGGATTGCGTTTGCGTTTTCACAGGCCCTGCTGGGCTTTCTGGTCCTTCTCAAGCCGCGTCTGATCAAACAGCGGGAAATCGATCCCCCCTTTAAAAACGCGATCCTGCTGCCGGTTTACAATGAAGACCCGGTCCGGGTCCGGGCCGCCATCGAAGCCATGCGGTCTGATCTGACGGCCAGAGCCCCGGGCAGGTATGCGTTCTTTATTCTCAGCGATACCAACCGGGCCGATGCCTGGATTGCCGAGGAACAGACCTTCATGGATCTGGTGGATACCAGCGGGCAGGGATGCCCGGTTTATTACCGCCGCCGTCATCAGAACAAAGAACGCAAGGCTGGCAATATCGGCGACTGGGTTCAGCGCTGGGGCGGTGATTACGGAGCCATGATCGTGCTGGATGCGGACAGCGTCATGAGTGCGGAATCCGTGGTAACACTGTCCCGCCGTCTGGCCGCATCCCCGGGGGTGGGGCTGATTCAGACCCTGCCCACCATTGTGTTTGCCGACACCCTTTACGGCCGGGTGCAGCAGTTTGCCAATCACTGCTTCGGCCCGGTCTATGCGGCCGGTTTGTCCTGCTGGCACGGGGTGTCATCCAATTTCTGGGGGCACAACGCCATCATCCGCACCCAGGCCTTTGCTCAATCCTGTCACCTGCCGATTCTGACCGGAAAACCCCCGTTCGGGGGCCATGTGTTGAGTCACGACTTCATTGAGGCGGCCCTGCTTCGCCGGGCCGGCTGGGGCGTGCGGTTCGATACCGATATCCAGACGTCATTTGAACAGGCACCGCCGTCCCTCATCGATGTGCTGGTCCGGGACCGCAGATGGTGCCAGGGCAATCTGCAGCACACCCGGTTTCTGTTTGCACAAGGGCTTGTGCTGCCCACCCGGCTGCATCTGTTGTCAGGGATCATGTCTTACCTGAGCGCTGTTTTCTGGTTGTCGCTGATTCTTGTGGGGCTTGCCATCGCCGCTCAGGCCGCGTTTGTCCGTCCGGAGTATTTTGCCAATCCCTCCCTGTTTCCCACCTGGCCGGTATTTGATTCAGAACGGGCGTTGCGGCTGTTTGTCGTGTCAATGGCCATTGTGCTGGCACCCAAAGTGTTCGGGTGGTTCGCCGCCATGGTTCACGTTCGTCAATGCCTGCGGTTCGGCGGGCCGGTCCTGCTGACCCTGAGCACCCTGATGGAAATGGTGGTATCAGGACTATACGCCCCGATTCTCATGGTCTCCCAGTTTACCGTGGTTTTTTCCATATTGCGGGGCAAAGACGGCGGCTGGCTGCCCCAGTCACGGGAGGACGGGGCTTTGGGTTGGAAACCGGTGGCGCGCCACCATGCCGGACACACCCTTTTCGGCACAGCCCTTGCCGTGCTGTCGCTGCTGCTGAGCAAAGCGCTCTTTTTCTGGCTGCTGCCGATTTCAGCCGGGTTGATCCTGTCCATCCCCCTGTCATGGCTCAGCGGCGGGACCCGGCGGACAAAATGGCTTAAGATGACCGGATTGCTGCGGGCCCCGGAAGAAAAAGACCCGGTGCCGATTCTGGTTCAATTAAAGCAGAACCTGGCGGAGATGCCGAAACTGCGGAAAACAGGCGGTCTGACCCGGCTGGTCAATGATCCGCACCTGTTTGAATGGCATCTGTCTCAGCTGCCGGATACCCGGGAAGAGAAACAAACCTTTGATCCGGCCAGAATAATCGCCGAATGGAAACTGCAGCACGCAGACAGCATCAAGCAGCTGGAATCATGGCTGGAACCGCCGGAGGCCCTGGCCCTGTTGCGTCATCCCGACTGCCTGGACCGGATACAAAGAATCGGTGCCGCTGCCGGCAACAGAATCACTTTTCCCCGTGGCGGCCGCCGTCCTCTCGATCGGGAAGACCTGTCCGCGGACGCGGTTGGCGGCGGGTCCGGCCGCAAATTTCATACCGGCAGGTTGCCCCGGGATACCTGGGATACGTTTTCACAGCAAATATTATAATGCGGCGCCTGATTCTGGTGCAATCCAATTTTGCAGCCGCAGGCCCTCGACTCTCACAAACTCCCTCACGTTGTTGGTGACCAGGATCAGGGATTCACTCCGGGCATGCCCGGCAATGTGCAAATCATTGACACCTACGGGAGTGCCTTTCTTTTCTAAATCCGCTCTGATGTTACCATAGTGGGCAGCGGCATTATTGTCATAGGGCAGGATTTCCAGACGGGATGCAAAGTCTTCAACTATGCGCAGATTTTGGGACACCATGGCGCTTTTTTCAACACCATGAAATAATTCTGCCAGGGTGATTGAACTGATACACATCCGGCCTGCATGGGTGTTAAAAATGTCTAACACTTCAATGGGACGACACTTAATCACATAAATGACTATATTGGTGTCCAACATATACTTCAACATCAAAAAGACTCTCTTTCTCTTTGTTCTTGTGAAGCACGTTCCGTCATAAAATCATCGGACACACGGTCTTTGGAAAGAAAAAAGCTGTCCCATGTATTTTCCACTGGTGAAAGGACACGGTCTTTACCGACAACACGGACCACCACTTTTTTCACATTTTCGGGAAACCTGCTTTCAACAGGCAGTCTTACTGCTTGCGTTCTGTTGTTTACAAAGACGGTTCCTACATCCATAATGCAATCTCCTGTATTCAATTTGCTATACATATGAAGTATATAGCACAGGAATGTATATAGCAAGTGTATCCGGAACTCCGATATTGAAACAGACCTGATCCAGGTTATTCCCCGATGATCTTGACCAGAACCCGTTTTTTTCTTCTGCCGTCAAACTCCCCGTAGAAAATCCGCTCCCAGGTGCCGAAATCCAGTTTTCCGTCTGTGACGGCGATCACGCTTTCCCGGCCCATGATCTGCCGTTTCATGTGGGCATCGGCATTGTCTTCCCCCACATTGTGCCGGTAGCCGGATACCGGTTCATGGGGGGCCAGCTTTTCCAGCCACTTGTCATAATCATGGTGCAGCCCTTGCTCGTCATCGTTGATGAATACCGAGGCGGTGATGTGCATGGCGTTCACAAGGACCAGGCCCTCCCTGATCCCGCTTTCATCGATGCACTGCTGCACATCCGGGGTGATATTGATGAATGCCCGCCGGGACGGGACATTGAACCACAGTTCTTTTCGAAAGGTTTTCATGATACTCCTCAATGTTCTGGTTTTCGGGCAGTTTCATGCCGTTGTCTTTTGCAGACGGTTCTTTCATACCCTGCCATGGTCCGGGAATGCAAGTGGTTTTTGCCGACATGCTTTACGGCCGGGAATCGGGCAGGACCCGGGCAGGGCTGCGGCCCTGTCATGCATCTCCGTGCCCCCGGCCGGATCCGACCGGATTTTTCCCGGAGTGCCGCCCCCGGAGGGGACTGGCTGCCGGCCTGGAATCCTTGGGGGCTCCGACAGTCCGTCAGCCAGTCCCCTCCGGGGGCTCCGCTGTGCAGGCCGGTATCCTGGGCGATCTGTCCGGAAGTGCCTGGTGCTAATGGACAGGGCGAAACGATTGATGAAGTTAAAGATAGTTTACGCAAGGCCATTGAATTGATTTTAAAGGACCGAAAGTCTGACATTCTCCGTGATGGGATCAGGGCTTAATCCCTGTTCAGCCACGTCATAACCGTTTCAATTTCTTTCCAGAAATAATCGAATTCAGGTAAATTTGCCATCTGGTGAGCCAGCATATTTCCCCATTCCGCTTCCAGTTCTTGACGTTCAGTCCTGTTTTTAAGATTTTCCATTGTCGGAAAATCAATCCCCTTAAACACACATTTTTTTCTCAACACTCTGGCAATGCAATCGGGATCAACGTTCTTGCCGTATTGCTGGTAAAGGGAGACCACATCATAGAGGTCTCGCGGTCTCTCCCGCTCTGCCAGGGCTCGTATCTTTTCTGCAAAGACTTCTTCAAAAGCATAGGCATTAATCTGAATCCCATGATCCGGGAGGTCTGAATAGGGATGATCCACCGCTTTTATCACAGGCGGCATGACCAGAATTTCATCCAGGGCCAGATCCAGTTTTATCCGGGGGAGATCCCCTCCCGGCTGCAAAGGGCCTTTATAGGCGATCTTGCCTTGGGCAGACAACCCGCCCCTATGATTTTTATATACATCAAACCGGATCAATGCCTTGGGAAGTTCAATGCCGGATTCGTAATAAACCCAGTCACTGATTTGTTCAAAGCATTGTGTCAGCAGATCCTGATCAAGGGCCGCGCCTTTTATGAGGGTAAAATCAAGGTCTTCAGAAAACCTGTATGTGTCTATGTAGCATTTTTTCAGACAGGTGCCCCCTTTAAACACCCAGGCATCCCCGATTTCTTTGTGATGAAAAATTCCGGCCAGAACCCAACCCAGCACATAATCCTTTTCAACCACAGAGGCCCTGAGTCCGAATTGCCTTGAAAAGGCCATGAGTTCATTTTTATCAATCATTGGCCACCATTTGTTTCCAGTTTTCCGGCACAAAGAGCCGCCACCGGGTTATCAACCGGTCATTGTCCAGGCCGGGATCCAGCCTGGCATTCCCTGTAGTCATTTTTTTGCGGCATACATCCAGTGCATCGGTTTCTTCTGGTACCACTATTTCAAGGAGAAATCCCAGCCTTTTAAAAACAGATCCGTTTCCCAGTTGATCGGCATAGTCAATTAATTGTTCCAGGGATCGGGCATCTTTTTTCAACAGTTTTTCCAGCATATCCCTGACAGAGCGTATCCCTCCCCCCAGTTTCGGGTCCACCAGCATATCAAGAAGCGTCCTGGCAGGATCCGAGACCATGACTTTGACCCGCCCCTGCCACACCGGTATCAACCCGAACAGGCTATTTTCCGGAACTGTTCTGATTAAAAAAGGCTGCCCCTTGATCACAGGGTTCCTGTCCCTGGGTTTCCGGGTCGTCATAATCATGATGGTTGAAAAAATCTGCTCGGTGAGATCCATATATTCTGCGGCACTCCAGCCGCCGATATAGCAGGGGGAATAGAGACGCACTCCCACCAGCCAGGGGTCTTCCAGTGGTATATCCAGGGTTGGAGATTCCAGTGGGACCGGCACATAAAACCCCCTGGCTATCCGGGACATCCAGCCTTTCTGGGTCCATCTTGACAACATCTTGGCAGCATCCCCAGGCCCCACCGAAAGAATCCTCGAAACGTCTCCGACAGAAATGGTGCCCCGGGTGCCCCGCAGAATTGCCGCAATTCTCTCCCGGTCCGTTTTTCCGATGCCTTCCAATGCCTTCATACTATATCCTGAATGCGATTATTCAAAAATTAAATGAATAATTACATATAGCATATACTTTGTCACATCATCAAGATATATTTTATATGCTATAGTTCATATTATAATTGATTTTTAGCATACAAAATATATTAATCGAACTAAGGCATGAAAGAGAAAATCACATATATGAATGAGTCCGTGGGGAAGGTCAAGGTTATTCCCCGATGATCTTGACCAGTCCCTGCCATGGTCCGGGAATGCAAGTGCTTTTTGCCGACATGCTCTCCGTCCGGGAATCGGGCAGAACCCGAGCAGGGCTGCGGCCCTGTAATTCTTCTTCGTGACCTCAACCAGATCCGACCGGATTTTTCCCGGAGTGCCGCCCCCGGAGGGGACTGGCTGACGGACTGGAATCCTTGGGGGCTCCGACAGTCCGTCAGCCAGTCCCCTCCGGGAGCTCCGCTGTGCAGGCCGATATCCTGGAGCGGTTCTGCCGGAACAAAATAGACAATTATCGTTATCCCAATCCCATCAAAATTCCATTTGACGTCTGAAACGTATCTGGTTACACTTGCAGCGCGTGATTCAAAAATTCAACCATGAAGGTCTCAAGCGGTTTTTCGAATCTGGAGAAAAAATGAATATGTATGATCCACCTCATCCTGGCGAAATCATAAGAGAATTTTGTGTGGAAGCGCTTAATATCAATGTCACGGAAGCGGCAAAAGCGCTTGGCGTTACCAGAAAAACCTTATCCGCATTATTAAATGGAAGAGCGGGAATCAGTCCTGAAATGGCATTGAGATTATCAAAAGTATTTGGCAGGTCACCCGAAGGCTGGCTCAAGCTTCAACTTCAATACGACCTCTGGAAAACAAAGCAGTCCATTGATACAAGCAATTTAAACCGTATTGAGGCAGCTTGAGTTCATTTTTAGATACAATAAATTGTCGTTGAGTTTTCCAGGTCTGTATGATAGTTGCTGAATTGCCGAGTTTTTGGATATTTCGGCATAGTTGCAATATCGGTTTTGGGAGCTGCCATATTTGAGGCCATAAAATTTTGATTTTTGATTTTTGATGTTATGTGGTCAGATAAGATTCATTCTTTACAAGAATTTAATGTTTTGCTTTCTGATGACTGATTTCTTTGGTTGTGAAAAATCGATCCTGGATCGACTGCCATTAATTCATATTCATGATATTTTCAAAAAAATATTGATTATATGGCAAGCGGTAAAATTAAAAACATGTGATTTTTGTTAACATTTCGATAAAGAAAACATATGAGGGTTGAGGAGAGCAATGGAAATAGTGTTTTACGTCATGATAGGTAATTATCGTTTGCTTTAAAACGGGTACGTTCATTTTACAAGTTATACGGTCTATATGTGGTTAAGCATTGAGATAAATTCAAGGAAATTTCAATGGCTCAAAAGGTCAAAACGAAAATCATTTCCGGCCAAGAATTTGATGCCCCATTATTCCTTGAGGGGGACATAAGTGGAGAGCCAGAAAGATATGTCGCTGAAAAACCATATGAGTTAACGAAGTATGAATTTAGCGTTCTAAGCAGAGCCCTGTCATCTAATGTCCTATCCCAGTTATTTGCCGGTGGTTTTGTTGGCCTTCTGGTTGCAATACTGGGCAAATCAATTAGCGCTCTACTTGACAAGAAAACACCAGCCTTGGAAAGATGGGAAATCTATGCACTTATTATTAGCCTTGCCTTTTCGATCATCTGTAAATTTGTGAAAAATAAAGGCGAGCGTGAAAAAAGGAATTTGGAAAATATTATTGAATCTTATTTTAAAAGCAACAAGCTTCGTCGTGTCCACCTAACCAAGGGAGGGGAAGAAAATGAAAATTGAAGATTTGCCTTCCCAGTACATTCCTTTTAGAAGAGTGAGGATAGGATCTAATCTTCTGGAGAATGTTCAAACTTTATTAGTTATAAATGATCATGTGCCCTTTTTAATTGGGCAAGGGAAACCACCAAGAGTTTGGCTTTACGTTCCACGGAATAAGGAGGGAACAGAGTGGTATCCACTAATAAAAGACAACTTTTCATCTCATCCAGATGTTGTTGTTAAATCTGCCCCTAAAAGGTTGAACATAAAAACACCAGAAGGTACTGCGTTAGCATGCCTGCTTGGGAAAGATGACGTTATTCATATTACAAAACTGGATTTGCGCCCCTTCGGGTTGAATGTTTTTTCAGACGAAAATTCATTAAATGTGATGGGAAATAGTCTTACAAAAAATACATTTAGAAATATTAAATCAGTTATTGGGATCGGGTAAAAAAACCAACCAAAATTATTGCACAACAAATGAAGGATTAGTAACCGTGCCGAGGCACGAGGCTCGGTACTAATCCTGTGGTTCAACAAATGAAGGATTAGTAACCG
>NPIE01001486.1_pt1 | contig 21739 bp, 16 predicted proteins | sample 8637661 | NCBI WGS metagenome assembly NPIE01 (sample SAMN07420842, study PRJNA396082) | bioreactor metagenome | isolation source: sample BA12 brine-fed electro-methanogenic bioreactor BA | place: Japan: Kochi | collected 2016-12-09
GAAAGGACGGCCCGTTGATTTACCGGGGTACCGTGTTGAACCAGGGCGACCCAGCGGGTCGCTCCTACGGCCCGATATTTATCCGCCGGTGTGGTAGGGGCGCACCGCGTGCGCCCTGGTCCCGTCATCCATCCCGCTTCTCTGGAATCGCCCATGAAAATCATGGCGTTGCAATACCAGATATGCTATTAGTTTAAATTAATTACAACGTCAAGCGAGGACAGCAGAAATGATCATGGGATTACGTGCCCAGATCGTACTTACCACAACCCTTCTGGTGTGTGCCGGTCTGCTTCTTTCGAGCGTGTTTCTCCTCAAGGTGCTGGAGGAGACCCTGCGTCAGGAGAGGGTTGATCGTGTGGTGACTCTCCTCAGAGTGGTGTCCTGGCAGGGCCTGACGGAGAGCGCCGGCAGGCCCCCTGTCGACAATGTGCTGCAGCGTTTTTCCGGGGAGATGGACCTGCTGGAACATGGCCTGTTCGACTCTTCCCTGCAACGGCGCAGCGGTCGTTTGTCGCCCGGCGAGAATGCTGCAGATCTGCGGCGCGCACTTGAGTCCGGTACCATGATCACGCGCATTGAAACGCCCGGTGGTCTGCGCGCCCTGATGCCCGGTGCGACCGGCGGATTTTTCGATGTGATTCTGCCCCTGCACGGCGATCAAAACGGCAGGAGTGTTCTGTCGGCCCGTTTTTCCCTGGACGGTGTCGCGCAGCGCGTGGCCCTGGCACGCAACGCAGCTCTTTTACTGATTGCGGGATTCAGCGTGGTTCTTGTTGCCTTCGGTGTCTACCTGATCGACCGGTCGGTGATCGGTCCCACCCGCCGTTTGATGGAGGCGACTTCGGCCATTGCAGCAGGCCGCCTTTCCCACCAGTTGGACGTGCAGGGACCCCGTGAAATCGCCCAATTGACCTCTTCGTTCAATACCATGACGGAAGCGCTTGTACACAGCCGCCGCCAGACGGAACAAACGATCGAGTCTCTGCATCAGGCCAACCGCGAACTCTCCGAAACACAGGGCCATCTCGCGCGTTCGCAGAAGATGGCTGCCGTCGGGCATCTGGCTGCCGGAATGGCTCATGAAATCGGCAACCCCCTTGGCGCGGCTATGGGGTATCTGGGGATGATCAAAGGCGAATCCGCTGGAACGCAATTCCTGGACCTCGTCCAGTACACGCAGAATGAGCTGGAGCGCATCGATAAGCTGGTGCGCGATCTGCTCGATTTTGCCCGTCCGGGTGAGGACGCCTCGCAGGCCATTTTCGATCCGAGCGCCGCTGCCCATGAAGCCGTAACCCTTTTAACCCACCAGGGGCTGTTCAAGGGATCGATGAGGTTGGTCGATGAAATCCCCGAGGAGCTGCCTCCCGTGCGAGCCCAGCGGCATAAACTGGTGCAGATTTTCACCAATCTGCTGCTCAATGCTCGTGATGCATGCAGCAACGCGGGAACTGTCGCTGTGAAAGGGCGAGTTGAGGCATCCTGGATCGTTTTCGAAGTCGAAGATGACGGACCGGGGATGAACGAAGAGGTGGCGGCACAGATCTTCGACCCGTTTTTCACCACCAAGGAGCCGGGCAAGGGGCGGGGACTTGGCCTGTTCTTCTGCCATAAGGCTGTTGAGCAGATGGGTGGGCGCCTCGATGTGGTATCCGAGACAGGTTGTGGCAGCCGGTTCGTTCTGAGGCTGCCGGTACACGGAGAGGAGGGGGCTGCATGACTGAACCGCTGCACATCCTTGTCATCGACGACGATGCCTCCATGCGTCACATGCTGCGTTTGATGCTTGAGCGCGCGGACTACCACGTGAGCGAGGCCGTGGATGGACGTGCCGGCCTGCAGCACCTGAAAGATGAATCCACCGACCTTGTCCTGTGCGATGTGCGCATGCCGGAGCTGGGGGGGATGGATTTTCTGCAGGCGCAGGCCGAGATTCCCCATGACGCCACCATCATCATGATGACAGCTTATGGAAGCCTTGATCTGGCGATGGAGTGTCTCAAGCTTGGGGCCTACGATTATCTCTCCAAGCCCTTCAAGCCGGACGAGGTGGTGCTGACGCTGAAAAAAGCACAAGAGCGCCTCGGCCTCAAGCGAGAGAACAGGCGCCTGCACGAGGCTCTGGAAGCCCGGGATCAATCCTCTGAGCTTGTTTTCCGCAGTGAGGTCATGGCCCAGGTCATGCGTTTGGTGGCACAGGTCGCCCCGGCCTCTTCTCCGGTTCTGATCAGCGGCGAAACCGGCACCGGTAAGGAACTGGTGGCGCGCGCCCTGCATCGAAGAAGTTCAAGAGCGGACGGACCTTTTCTGTCCCTCAACTGTGGAGCGATTCCTGCGGGTTTGATCGAAAGCGAGCTGTTCGGGCACGTTCGTGGCGCCTTTACCGGTGCGGCACGTGATCACCAGGGGATGTTTCCCGCCGCTCACGGCGGGACCCTTTTTCTCGACGAAATCGCAGAGCTGCCCATGGAATTGCAGCCCAAGCTGCTGCGGGTTCTGCAGGAGAAAGAAATCCGCCGGGTCGGAGAAACCCGCAGCCGCGCCGTCGACGTGCGCATCCTGGCCGCGACCGCCGTCGACCTCAAACAGGCGGTGGAGCAGGGGCGGTTTCGGGAAGATCTTTACTACCGGCTCAACGTCATCGATATTCACCTGCCGCCTCTTCGTGAGCGACGAGAGGACATTGCCCCGCTGGTTTCCCATTTCCTGGCGCACTATGCCCGCAAGGAGAAGCGCCCGGCTCCGCAGATGGATCAGGAAGCCCTTGAACGGCTTGAAGGCTACGATTGGCCTGGCAATGTGCGTGAGCTGGGCAATTTTATCGAGCGCACGCTGATTTTCTGCCGCAGCCCTCGCATCGGATTGAAAGACCTGCCCTGGGAAGTCCGTCGCCGCAACCGAGATCAGCTGGACGATTTGTCTTTAAAGAAAGCCATTGTTCGCATGGAGCGTGAATTCATTCAGCGTGCCCTCGCCCGCACCGATGGAAACCGCACCCATGCCGCAGAGTTGCTCGAAATCAGCCTGCGAGCGCTTCTTTACAAGATTAAAGAATATAACCTGCAGGGATGAGGGGTTGTGAATTGACGTAGAGTATGCAAAATTTGCACGGTTTTCGACGCTTGAGCTATGCGGTGCCCACTGTTTCCTCGTTGGGACCCGTGGCGTGAGAATTGCTTAAGTATTCCTGTGTTTCTAAGGAGGTTCACTGGGAAAATGGGTATCTTTGATTTTATGGCGGACTGCAAGTGAATAAAAAATCCTTCTTTTCGATAACAGGCAGCCCTGCAGGGTTCACTCTGCTTGAACTCCTGATTGCCGTCACCATCTTTGCCGTCGGTCTGCTGACGGTGGCCGGCATGCAGGTCACGGCGATGCAGGCGGGGACCACGGCACAGACCCAGACGGTTGCCACCGCTCTGGCCCAGGGGGTGTTTGAGGAGTTGATGTCTCGTGATCCGGGCGATGCACTGTTTAATGACGTTGCCGACGAAGAAGAGTATGCCATCGATCAGGATATTCTTGATCAATTGAAAGGGGGAGATAATTATCAGGCGATTTACAGTATCACCCCCGACACCCCCGCCAGCGGACTGGCGCGCGTCGACGTGCGTGTCACCGGCAACAATCGCACCGTGCGGCTCTCAGGGTTCAAGAGAACGCTATGAATCAGTTCAGTCGCTATCTGAAAGACTCCCGGGCCTTCACCCTGATCGAGTTGCTGATTGTCTCCGGCCTTGTCGGTATTGTCATGGCGGCGGTGTTGGGGTTGGTCGTGACCACTCAACGGCACACCTATACCTCGGAAGAAGTGGTTGATGTGCAGCAGAACCTGCGGGTGGCGCTCGATTTCATGAGTTGCGATCTGCGGCATGCAGGGCTGGGGGTTGCCGCTGATGCCATTATTCTGGAAGCGCCTGCGGGGTTGCGCTGTGAAGATGGAAATGGTGACGGAGATTGTCTGGACTCAGGGGAAAGTGATTTTCTGCATTTTCAAACAGTGACCGCCACCGGTGAGATCGCACGAATTGGTGTTGACGGTGGAGTCACAACAACGTCTGATGAACAGACTATTGCCCTGTCCGACCAAAAAAGTGCGCGATTGTTGCTTCCGGAGGGGGAGGATTCGGCGCCGGTGTATGTTCGCATCTTCAGGCCGTCGAACCGTACTCAGCCTCTGGATCGGGTTTTTAAAGTCAAAGCTGTTGACCACGAAGCGGATCCGCCGACTCTGACGGTGACCGGTTTTATCGAGAGTACAGTGCTGCGCCCGGGGGATCTGCTGGTCAGGGTTGACGATCCCGACCTCGACGGAGACGGCGACCCCAATACAGACCCGCCCCAGCATCCCAATCAGGTTGATTACCGGTTGGTCAAGGCGGATACGGATGATCCCGATCAGTTTGACCTGGTGCGCGTGCCCACCGGAGTGGACCCCGATGACGAAACGACCTTTCAGAGGGTGGCCGGTAAAATTGTCGACGTCCAATTTCAATATCTGCTGGAAGACGGCAGTGAAACCGCACCGGCCGTTGGCAGTGACCTTGAGCGGATTCGTGCAATCCGCATCACGCTGGTCGCCGCCACAGACGCCACTCGCACCGGCAATGCCAATTTCAACCCCGGTCAGGGTGACAATGTCAAAACGCGTACGCTCTCGACCGTGGTGGAGTTGCGCAACCGCTGATTTTTGTGAACCGACAGGGAGCCACATATCATGCGTAAATACGTTTTTGCCCCAATGACCAATCAGAACGGTGCGGCGCTGGTCCTGGTTCTCACCATGCTGGCAGTGCTGATGATCCTGTGTTCCTTCGCCCTGGATACCTCAACCCTTGAAGTCAAAATCGCCAACAACGACCGGGCCGCCCGGCAGGCGCTTTATGCCGCGGAGCGCGGTGTGTTTTATGCGCTCGATAATTTAAACGACGGCTTGAACTTAAATGACCATGTAGCACCAAGCGGTAATACGTATGCAGAGGATATCCGCATTGACCGCAGCGCTCTCTTTAACCCCGATCCCGATGAGGATGAAAAGAGTGGGGCCACAATTCTCACCACCGGGCCACCCCCAACAGGTTCGGGGATGGATGCCACCACCGCCAGTGGTTTTCAGATGGTGTACTATGCGGTCGAAGCCTACGGGGTTTTTCCTGAAGGTGCGCCCAACCCGTCGCGTGCCGGGGTTGAAATGCAGGTGGGGCGCATCATTTCAAAATAATCGGAGACCTCTCGCTTTTTTGTTGTGATAAGGATTCGGGAAGGTGGATTTCATGTTCAGACTTTCGGCAAAAATAATCGCACTTCTGATTCTCGTTCTGTTGTCTTTGAGCGGGTCGGCTCTGGCCGCGGATAGGGCTGCTGCGTTGAAAGATTATGATGCGGGGCGGGTTTACGTCGGACAATACCCGGCGGACGGGCTGTTCATGCGGCGGTCGGTGAAAAAGGCTTATGCCCCGCACCACGCCCTGGCGCGCCTTGATCAAGTCCACTGCCCGGAGGCGCACCGGTCTCTTGCGGAACATGGGCGGTGGCAGGGCAACCTCAACGTCAATGGGTCTTGTGGCGATCCCGCGGACCCCGCTGTCTGGGTCGTCGGCAACTATCTCAATTTCATGACAGGTCGCTGAACTCGGTCCGATTCAGCGAAGGGGGTTCGATGAAGTCATTTTCCCGGTTTATAATCTTGATCTGTGTTTTTCTGGTCATTGCTTTGGGTCCACTGACCGTTGCCGCCGCACCGGACGATTACGTGGGCGACAGCGCCATTTTTGGCGGAGCCACTGCCGCGGTCAGGCCCAACGTGCTGATTATTCTCGATACTTCGGGCAGCATGAACGACCATATCGAGGTGACCCTGACGGACAGAGGGGAGATCGACACCTATGACTCGACCACCAACTACCGCGACACTGATTCCTGCGGGAGCGATCGCAATGACGACTGCCGCCGCGATACGATCTATAAGTGCTGGGAATGGGACGGGTCCCGCTGTGAAGAGTGGCGCACGACCAGCGCCACTCTCAACTCTCTCGAAAATTCCTGCGGCAACGGCCCCGGGGTGCTTTCCTCCGAGGGCATCTGGCAGACGTCCCAGTATGATATCGGCGACAGGGGAAGCTGTACGCTGAATATTTTGGCCAACAATACCTACGCGACGGGAAACTATATCAATTGGCAGCGCGGTGGGGGGGCCTCTGTTGACAATGTGGTCAGAATGGCCAAGATCGACATTGCCAAGCGCGTCCTTTCCGACCTGATTGCCAATACCGCCGGCGTTGATTTCGGGTTGATGACGTTTCACTACAAGCGCGACGCTCGGGGGGAAGATGCCGCCAAAGGCGGTGAATTTGTCTCCGATGCCGGTTATGTCACAACGATCAAGGATATGGACGCCACTCATGTCCCGCCGCGCACCAACCGCGAGAAATTCCTTGAGGTTATCGGACGCATAAGCGCTGAGGGATGGACGCCCCTGGCCGAATCCCTTTATGAGGCTGGGCGCTACTTCCGTGGCGAGTCCAGCGCTTTCCATGACAATGTTAGCTACACCTCACCGATCAGTGCGCGCTGCCAGGCCAATTATGTCATCGTCGTTACCGATGGGATGTCGCGTCACGACCGCCACCCTGTGCTTGCGGAAAATATCGGCGATCAGGACAATGACGGCTTTGAGCCCCGCAATGACCCGGATAAGGATTACGGTTCCTACCGGGCCGAAGAATTATATGGTTCGGACTACCTCGACGATGTCGCCAAGTACCTGTTCGAGAATGACCATTCCGATCTGCCGGGAATCCAGAATATCATCACCTACACCGTCGGTTTCGGGGAGGTCGGCGCCGACGCCGGGGCGGTTAAACTCCTGAACGAAACCATTTTTCACGGTACCGGCGGAGCGCTCAGCCAGGCTTATCTGGCGATGGATATGGCAGATCTGAAAAAGGCCCTTACGGATATTCTGACCGACATTAAAAAGGCCAATACAGCTTTCGCGGCCCCCGTTGTTCCCGCGGCCCCGCAGAACCGCAACGCCAGTGGACAACGGGTCTATTTTGGACTGTTTCAGCCGACCAATGACGGCCGCTGGCACGGCAACCTCAAGAAATACGGCATCAACCAGAAGGGGCAACTTCTGGAGAGCGATGACAGAACAGTCGCTGTTGACGCCGATGGTCGGATCAGGGACAACGCTACATCCTTCTGGAGTCATTCCGCCGACGGACGGGAAGTTGCCGAAGGCGGCGCCGGGCATCTGTTGCCCTTGCGCGACCTGACCTCCAACCATCCTGTTGACGGTCGCCGCCGAATTTTCACCAATCTCGGCGACAGCCCGTTGCTGACCGATGCCGCAAACGCTTTTGAAGTCGCAAACCCTAATCTGCGAGAGGAGCTATCTGCCCTTGGAGATGCGGATTTTTCCAACCTGATCCGGTTCGTTCACGGTGTCGATGTTTTTGATGATGACGATGATGGTCAAATCACCGACAATCGCCCCTGGATTCTCGGTGACATTCTGCATGCCTCACCGGCTGTCGTTCATTACGCCGATTACGAATTTACCCTCGCCAAAGAAGCTGATCCAACCCTCAACAAATCGGTTATTTTTCTCGCTGCCAACGACGGCCAGCTTCATGCTTTTCGCGACGCGGACGGCAAGGAGCTCTGGTCATTTATTCCCAATATTCTCCTGAAGGATCTTAAATATCTGCGCGACGGGCATCACACCTATTTCGTCGATATGGCCCCTTCCCTGTTCATCTTCAATCCCGGCGAAGATGACCTTTCAGTGGATGATGGAGATAGAGTGATCCTTCTGTTCGGGCTGCGTCGCGGGTCAGGCAAGGACAACCTGCTGGCAGCTCAGGAGAGAGGCGCCTATTATGCGCTGGATGTCTCGGATCCGACTGCCCCGCGCCTGCTCTGGGAGCTCACCCGCGACGACAGCGGGTTCGAAGAACTGGGCGAAACCTGGAGTCAGCCCTCGCTGGTGCGGATGCGGATTCAAGAGGACACTGTTGTCCGTGATTTGTTGGTCGCGGTATTCGGTGCTGGTTACGACAACAATGAGGATTTGCGTTTTGGGAGCACTCAGGGCTTCCCCATTGTGGATGATGACACGGACACGACTCTTCCCACAGGTGATGCCGGCGATGTGATCAGCAGCGCAGACGGCGCTCAGCACAATCCGAGAGGTCGTGGGTTGTTTGCGGTCACGGTAGGAACATTCGATAGCAATGCTGTCGGTGCTTTTTTCAATCCGGCGGAATCGGTTGAGAAAATCTGGAGCCACACCTTTGCCGAAAATGAAGAGATGACTTTCGGCATCCCATCTGAAGTGGCTGCCCTCGACGTCAACCATGACGGCTATGTCGATCGTTTTTATGTCGGAGATACCGGCGGGTTTCTCTGGCGCATCGAAGCCCGCAATATCAACCCTGATGCCTGGCGGGTTGACCGGATTTTCGATGCAAACGGGGCAGACCCCTCCGAAGTGGGGCGCAAATTTTTCCACCGCCCTTCCGTGACGGTGGAACGCAACGGCCAGGCGATGATCTTCATCGGCAGCGGCGATCAGGCCCATCCACTCAATGAGGGTGTTGTCGATCGGCTTTACGCCATCAAAGATCCGGTCCCTTCAGTGCCCGATGCAGACCACATCTATACCCGGGATGAATCTGATCTTGTGGATGTGACCAAGAACCTGCTGCAGGAGGATGACCCCGACGTCCCCGTCACCGATATTCTGACCGCCCTATACGCTGAAGACGGCTGGTTTATCCGTTTGAATGAAAACGACGGTGAGAAAGTGCTCTCTTCCCCGCTGGTGTTCAATCGCGTCGCCTACTATACGACCTTCGCCTCAGAGGCCCCGGTGGCCGATGACCCCTGTGACACCGGCAATCTCGGTGTCGCCCGCGTCTACGCCGTCAATTATCTCACCGGCGAGGCGGTTTTCAACTATGATCTGAACAATGACATAGATGAAGATATGGTTAACAATGACCGTGCGCTGAATTCCGCCGGCGAGGTGTTGCGACGTTCGGATCGGGTCAAAACCCTCGGGTCCGGCATCCCCAGCGGGGCGAGAGTGATGATCACCGAAAGCGGAGAAGTCAAGGTCGTTATCGGCACCGATGGTGGACTTCAAATTGAAGATACCTTGCCGGGCGGTGGCCTCATTCCCCTTTACTGGAGACAACGGTGAGGAGCCAGGAGCGATCTTTAACATGCTGATACGTCGCCGGGGAGGTTTCGCCCTCATCGAAATGATCGTGGTCGTCGGCCTGATCTCGCTGCTGACCTATATCGGCTATCCCTATTACAAGGTTTTTATGCGCAACGCGGCGTATCGGTCCGCCGCACGTGAGGTGGCCTCGTCTATGCGTACAGCGCGCACCGAGGCAATTACCCAGAATCGTGAGCAAAGCCTGGCAATCGATCTAGGAAGTAACCAAATCCGATATCGGGGAAGCGAGAAAAAGGTTTCCTCCCTGGTTGATCTGCGCGCGGCCTCAGACCCCGGCGATGAAACAGACTGTTCACAGACGGACGGAGAGATCACTCTGCGCTTTTATCCCAACGGAACGGTCAATCGTGCTGCCTCCATCTGTATTCTGAACAAGGCCAAAGACCCCGACCACAAATTCACCACCCGCCTTCTTTCCCCGACCACCGGCAGTGTAGAGGTTGTTCGCCCCTGACCCTGCCTCCTGACAATTCCTGTCTGATCACTTCGCAAGACCGCGCAAATTTTGCATGGTTGCCTCCTCCCCAGGAAAAAATTTTTGTTTGTCTTAAAAATAAATGCGTATTTTCGACATGTTAAGAGCTTCTCTGTCTGTGGAGCTTATTTTGCATAAAATGTTTTAGCAGCATGTTTTGTCGTACATTGCGGGAGTCTTTTATGAACCAGAACGGTTTTACCCTTGTCGAGATGTTGGTGGCGGTGACCATCCTGGCCGTCGGTCTTCTGGCATTGGCGGGGTTGCAGGTCACGACCATCCAGAGCAACAGCCAGGCTGCCGACCTAGTTGAAGCGACCAGCCTTGCCCAGGCTGCTATGGAGCGGTTCCAATCCATTGACGGAGATCGGCCGTGGCTGAGAGCGGAGGACCTGGAAAATGTTGCACTGGATGATCTGAATGATTCTTCCCTGGATGATCTGATCCAGATACTCTCCGACAGCGGCTACCAACTCACACTGGACCTTACAGTTGATGCAGATGGTGTCGATCATGTGTCGCGTATTGACATGCGTGTGGTGTCTGATCAGTTCAGACAGAGGGTCGGCGGCCGGCATGCACCGCGAGCCGTCAATGTCACGGTTCTGAAACGCTACTTCTGAGGATTTGTTTAATGATCGCTGATGTTTTACGAAATGAACGCGGTTTCAGCCTCCCGGAATTGATCGTTGCTGCAACCGTCATGCTGGTGGTGATGAGTGCTTCCATGACCCTCTATATCGGCAGTCATCGCACTTCAAAGGTTGAAACCGATTTCGGCGATGTTCAGGCCAATTTGCGGCTGGCGCTGGATCAATTGAGTAAAGATGTGCGTATGGCAGGTTTTCTAACCGTGGAACCGCCGATTATCGATATTTCGCCCACGGAGTTCACTATCAGCACAACATCACCTTCACGTCGCTATGCGCGCATCACAGGTCCTGATCCCTCCATAGGAGTACAGAAGACCTTTGTTATCTACTCTTCTTCAATGGCGGAAAGATTCAGCACGGGTGATACCGTTCGTATTATCCGGCCGCCGAACCAGGAGCAACCGGGCGAAGGGAATGTTGCCGACCCATCCGATCTGGTATTTACCGTGCAGTCGGTAGACGCGCAAACCGACCCTGACAATCCCGAAATAACCCTAGCAGGGTTCAATGGGGGGATTGATTATTCCTATGCGGCCGGCGACATGATTGTGCGTGTGGTGGCTGGGGCGCCGTTGGTGAACGAGGTCCGTTATCGGTACCTCTCTGCCCCGGACAACGCTTTGCAGCGCATTGTCAATAGCGGGCCTCCCCAGACGCTTGCCCGTGGGTTGAAGGATGTTGTGTTTGACTACACGCTCAACGATGAAGATTTGGTCGTTGCGGTCAATATGAGGATCGAGGGTATTGCGGGGCCTGACCCCGATACCAACCCAGAGGCTGCCAAAAAGATTAGACCTCGGCAAAAAACTTTCCGCACCAGTGTGGCGGTGCGGAATATCTGAGTTCGCAGAAAGAAAGATGAGGTGGAGCATGGATTTAAAAAAAACAGGAACTAGTGCTTCGCGATCGCTTGGGGTGCGACGTCTTCTACGTACCCGTTTGTCCGATGAACGTGGTATGGCGCTAGTCCTGGCTGTTTCCATGCTGTTGATCCTGACGGTCCTTGGCATGGTGGCGTGGAATTCATCAACCAGGCAGCTTGTTCCGGCAGGGCTTCAGCAGGCGGAATACCAGGCTTTTTTTGCTGCCCAGCGTGGCATTGAGTACGCCCTCAATCGCGACATCCTGCTGAACATGAGCGGCTCGGTTGATCTCGCTTCGAATGCCCATAAGCCTTATATCGACGCCGGCAACACCAAGGCCGCCGGTCGGGGTGAGATTACGGAGGGGGAGATTGCCGATGGCGGAGCCGGTGTGGTGCCGCTGCGATTGAGGTCCCGCTACGGTTCAGAGTTTGGCGCCAATTACTACTTCATCTCCGTGCGTGGCGAAGGGCCGGGCGGACGGAGTCAGGACGTAGAAACCCAGGTGGTGCGTATGTACCGCCATGACGACGATTCGATTTTCCGGACCTCCGGGGGAGGCTGATGGTTATGGTCAGACGTTTATTCTTCGTGTTTACCGCAACTTTTTGTCTGGTGACAGCAGCAATCACATGGGCCGGAAGCGACACCTACCTTGGCGACACAGCCATCTATACTGGCGATCCGGCCAAGGTCAAGCCCAACATCCTGTTCATCATTGATAACAGCAAAGCGACACTGAATAAGGCTGCAGGGCAGGAATATTTCTTTGACGCCGATTCCCCCTATCCAGATCCCGACACCGGGGTGCAGGGCTCCCCATGGGATATCTATGAGGGAGACAACCAGGGTAATTTCACCGCTTTGCTTCTGAGCAATGACAGTGTCGTTGAAAGTGGCGGAGAAGTTGTTAACTTCAACAATCTTGCCACCTTCAGCAACTGCCCCGACGTTGTTGCCCACGACTTGGTCGCCTACGGGACCTATACCGCCGACGGCACGGCAGAGCGACCGATCATAAAAGCCAACCAGAATAAGTGCGTGACGGCGCCCAAGGGGAGTGTCTATGCCCTCAATAACTATATCTACTACACCAAAACTCCTCCAGATACGCCCGTAGTGGAGGTGGATGGGGAGCATTACAAGCTTTTGGCCGAGCACACATCGACTGAGAGCAACAAGCCCGGCTTTGGCGATGAGTGGCAGGACTATTGGGCTGTGACCGATTTCGAAGGAGCCGCCGACGCCTGGGCCGTTGCCATTGAATATTCTCTCGGGGGCGATGCCCTGAACCAACGCGAAATCATGTACAACGCACTGGAGCAGGTGTTGAAATCGACTTATCATCTGGCCAATTTCGGAGCCATGATTTACGGCGCCAACAACAAGGGCGGAACGATTATTCAGGACGTCACCGATTTCGGATCGGATTCGACCGATAGCAACAACAACAAAATTCCGGATGTGATCGAGGATTTTCTGGCTGCGCTTCCCGGTCCGGGGGAGAATGACGGCCCGGCAGCAATTACCGCCGGACCTCAACGACCTCAGTCCGAAGCGTTGTATGACGCTGGCGCCTACCTGGGTGCCGACTGGACTCCAATTACGGAAACCAGCTCAATCCCGGCAGATCTGGCAATCGATTGCAATACCCATGTGATCTTTCTGACCAACGGTTTATCCAATTCGGAGGGCGATCCCAAATTAGCTGCCAATATTGGCGATGCCGACAACAACATTGAGATTACTTATCGAGGAACGGTTTATCCGGATGTGGATGACGAAGGCGTCTATGGTCTCGGGGTGCATTACCTTGACGACGTGGCCTTTAAACTCTGGAATGAGTATGAAGTCGCTACCCACATGATTCTGGCGTTTCAGAAACAAGATGGATTGATCGTGCGTGCCGCAGTCAACGGCAAAGGCGAATTTCACAATGTCTTCAACGCCAATGAATTGGTGGCGGCGCTGCAGGGTTTGATTTTCCGAATGGTGCTTGAAGAAAATACCTCGTTCGTGGCGCCGGTAGTGCCTGCCAGCACCACCAACCGTACCCTGAGCAGCGACCGGGTGTATCTTGGCCTGTTCAAGCCTCAGCAGGGAAAACCTTGGCTTGGAAATCTCAAGAAGTACAAAGTCAATGATCAAAACGAGCTTGAGGATATTAATAGCGATTCCGCAACCGAAGAAGATGGTGATTTTATCACGGCCACCAATTCTTTTTGGGGCGTCAACAATGCTGGAGATATTATGGCGCTGTCCAACAGTGATAATGGCGGCCTGGCAACCCGTCCGGCCAGTTCCGGTGATGGCGGTCTGATCGATGCCGGCGGTGCCGCAGGCACCATGCTTGCCCGTAAACTGGCGGGCGAAGATCGCAAGGTAGTGACCTATCTCGGCCCCAGCACCAGCCTGAATCACACTGACAATAAGATCGACACGGCCAACCTCACCGCAGAAAATACCGGGGTTGCCGATTCCGAAGAACGTGACGACCTGATTGCCTATCTATTGGGCGACCTCGATCTTTTCGACCACGATGATGACGGCATCATTGACGAACCCCGCCCTTGGTTGATGGGAGATATTCTGCATTCTCGACCGGTCGTGTTTCATTATCAGGATTTTGACGCAGATAAAGAGCAGATCTGCTATCAGAGCGATCCCTCCGGCAATCGCAGCTATATTTTCGTAGGCAGCAATGAGGGGATGATTCACGCCATCCGCGACTGTGATGGCTCTGAAGCCTGGGCGTTCATCCCGCCCAATCTCTTGCCGAAATTAAAGCATTTGCAGGACCCCGCCCATCAATACATGGTCGATTCTTCGCCGACCCTTTATGTGCACGATCATAATGAGAATGGCAAAATCGAAGAAGGCGATTTGGTTCTTATGGTGATAGGTCAGGGGCGCGGGGGTGGCTCGAATCGTCTTCTGGAAGACGATTCTCGCGGAGCCTACACCGTTCTGGATGTGACCGACCCTGAGGCCCCGGTCTTTCTTTGGGATATCGACAATACTCTTGGTGCATTCTCTGAAATAGGCGAAACTTGGAGCCAGCCTCGGCTGACCAAAGTCAAGGTAAATGATGGCGGTACGGAAAAAACCAAAGTTGTCGCATTTGTTGGAGCCGGATATGACAATAATGAGGATCTGCGTTGGGGAGCAACGCAGACTTTCCCTGCCTCTACAGATGACACAACCGATCTTAACGGAATAAGCGCCGGGAGCGCCAATGTGACCTCCAGTAATGGTGCCGCCCCCCACAACCCGAAAGGACGGGGACTTTATGCCTTTGAAGTGGCGACGCTGAACAAGAACATCAATGGGCAATACGTTCCCAGCGTTCCAAGCGAACCGACCCTTATCTGGGCTTATACACCAACTGAGAATTCTGATCTGACCTTCTCGTTTCCGACGGACCTGGCTGTGCTGGACGTTAACGCCGATGGTTATGCAGATACCATCTATGCAGGAGATACAGGTGGGCGCATGTGGCGATTCAAGCTTGCGGGCAATAATCCAGCAACCGATTGGACCGGCAATATCATTTTCAATGCCAATACTGGTGCTTTGGATGTCGGGCGCAAGATTTTTTATCGCCCTTCGGTGACCTTCGATCGCGTTAAAATCCAGGAGGGCGATCAGGTGGTAAATCGTATTCGGCCGATCCTGTATTTTGGAACGGGGGATCGCTCACATCCCCTCAATACTGCGGTAACCGATCGGCTCTACAAAGTCGTAGACAAAGGGCAGGCGACAGCTGATGCCATCAACCATACGGATTTGATGGATGTTACAGGGAACGAACTCCAACTGGCCGACACAACTCCGGACCAGGCGCAGGCCATCCTTGATGGAATGAACGATGCGAACAATTATGGATGGTATATTGACCTGGAAGATGACGGAGAAAAAGCACTGGCGGGAACGGTGGTGTTCAACAATATCGCTTTATATACCACCTATACTCCCAACAATCTGATCGCGCCGGATCCATGCAACCCCAACCATCTCGGTACTGCCCGGGTTTACGGCGTCAATGCCAAAACCGGTGAAGCGATTCTCAACTGGGATCCCGACAATGACGGTGAAAATACCGATGGGAATGAACGCGCTGAAAACACGGATGGATATGTTCTGCGCAAAGCCGACCGTGTCAAAACCATCGGGCAGGGGATTCCTTCAGGGATTGTCACCCTGATCGATGCCAGCGGTCAGGCGACCCTTATGATCAGTTCGAGCAACCGTGTCAACACCATCGAAGGGATGGGTGCTCGGCTTATCAACCCGGTTTACTGGATGCAATGGTAAAGCAGGAAAACTGAACAAGGACAACAGCGGTAAGGGGTAGGGGCGCAGCATGCTGCGCCCCTGCGTTATCCTGCCCTCCAGAACCGCCGCCACACCTCCCGGATACTTCCCGTTCCGAACTCTGCCGGCAGGCGACAGCGCATCTCCCCTTCCACCAGCGTCTCAAATTCAGGGATCAATGCCCTGCACTGCTCCGGCCTGTCCTCAGGTGGCAGCCGACAGCCGTGTGCCCCCAGATGAACGCAGCCCCATGGGGCGAATCGCGGAGTAGGGATCGGTACGCCCCGCACATCGCGCAACTCCATACCAAGAAAGGGCAGGGTGAAGCGCAACTGTTCGGGAGTGACTCTCTCCCCGCCGAAATAGCGCCTGACAAACCCCTCCGGGTCAGAGTAAACTCCCGGATGCCCTTGGCAGCACAAACCACGGCACTGGCGGCAGATCTGCGAATCGCTGGGGAAATCACCCATGTGGCACTCCAGAAAAACAAAAATGGGCGACTGGAACTATGGGGAAAGAGGGAAGTAGATCAAAAACATAAACGACATTTGACACCCCTGTCAAGAAACGACAGCCCAAAGCCCAAAGCCCAAAGCCCAAAGCCCAAAGCCCAAAAGTCCTTTCCTCTCTCCCTTCCCCAAAAACAAACACTTGATCCAATCTGAGTGTCCGTTTAGGATGAGACTTCCGAAAATTTCCTCTCAAGGAGACTTCCGATGGCTAAAATCGCTCCCTTTCGGGCGCTGCGGTACAACGCCGAAAAAATTGCTGATCTCAATAACGTCATGGCGCCCCCCTACGATGTGATTTCCCCGGCGCTTCAGGACGAACTCTACCAGCGCGATCCCCACAACGTGGTTCGCCTGATCCTGGGCAAAACTGACGAAAAGGATACCGAGGCCGACAATTGCTACACCCGCGCGGCGCAGGATTTTTCTCAATGGCGGCAGGAAGAGGTTCTGACGCGGGATGCCGAGCCGTCCATCTATCTTTACGACCAGGAGTACCCGCTGGAGAACGGGGAGGTCGTGGTTCGCCAGGGATTTATGGCCCTGACCCGCATCGAGGACTTCTCCTCCGGCATGGTCAAGCCGCATGAAAAGACCCTCTCCGGGCCGAAAACGGACCGCCTCAATCTCACCCGCGCCTGCGGCGCCAATTTCAGCCCCATCTTCTCTATTTACAGTGATCCCTGCTGCGCGCTTGAATCCCTCAGCCGCAAGGAGCGCGAACGCGCACCCGACGTGGCGGTGACCGATGATGATGGCGTCAAGCACCGCCTGTGGCAGCTGTCCGATCCGGATCAGATCGCCAAGATCCGCAGCCTGATCGACAACAAGCCGCTGTTTATCGCCGACGGACATCACCGCTACGAGACCGCGATCAACTATCGCAATGAAATGCGCGAAAAGCACCCGGATTACAGCGGCAAAGAGCTTTTCAACTACGTGCTGATGTATTTCTCCAACATGGATGACAAGGGCATGCTCATCTTTCCCACCCATCGCCTGGTGCACGGTCTGCAATCGTTCAACCTTCCCGAACTGCTCGATGGACTTAAAACTTATTTCGAGGTCGAGGCGGCCGATTTCAACCCACTGGATACCACCGAGCGCCGCCGGGTTCGTGAGCGGTTGCAGGAAAAAGGCAAGCAGGCCCATGCGCTGGCGCTTTTTTCCGGCGGCGGCAAGGTCTATTACCTGACCCTGCGCGATGAGAGCATTATGGATGAATTTTTCGACGAGAAAAGCCCCAAGGCTCTCCGTACCCTGGATGTTTCGATTCTGCACCGGCTGATCTTTGAAAAGCTGCTGGGGATTGACCCGGAAGCGCAGGAAAAACAGACCAATCTCAAGTACGTCAAAAACTTCGATGAACCTTTTGAGTCCGTTGTGTCGGGGGAATTCCAGGCTGCTTTTCTGATGAATCCGCCGCGCATGTCCGAAGTTCGCGACGTGGCCAATGCCGGGGAAAAGATGCCGCAGAAATCGACCTATTTCTACCCCAAGCTGTTGACCGGCCTGGTAATCAATCCCATTGAAGAAGACGAAACGATTACCGAATAAAGACCTCTCTGGTATTCTGTATAAAAAACCCCGGCATGGATCTCTCCACCGGGGTTTTCCGTTCCCTTCATTTAAGATCGGAGAAGGTCGTTATGAAAGTCACCGCACAGGAAGTCATTGATTTTTTCTCGGGTCGTGCTCGTCTGCCCCTAACGCCCGCAGAAATCGCCAGGCAGCTCGATGTGCCCAAGGGCGAGCGCAAGAAGCTTATGGCTCTTCTGGATGACCTTGTGGCCCAGAGCGCTTTGGTGCAGCTCAAAGGGCGGCGTTACGCCCTACCGCGCAAGGTCAGCCTGGTGACCGGCACGATCAGCATCCACCGTGACGGCTACGGTTTTGTGACGCCGGAGGCCGAGGAGGATGAAGAGCGGCGCAAGGATATCTTCATCCCCGCTCGTTTCGCCCGCGAGGCCATGCACGGCGACCAGGTTCTGGTCCGCGTGGAGCGCGGCGCCCGCACCGGCAAGCCTGAAGGGCGCATCGTGCGGGTTGTCAATCGCGCCCATCACACCGTGGTCGGGCGCTTTGAGCAGAGCCGCAAAATGGCGTACCTGATCCCCTCCGATCCGCGTCTGACCCAGGATGTCTTCATCCCCCGTGCCGCGCGGGGCAAGGCGAAGACCGGTCAGATCGTGGTGGCCCGCATCGATTCCTTCCCCAGCAAGAACCGTAACCCTGAAGGAACGGTGATCGAGGTGCTGGGCGAGGCCGGCGATCCGGAAGTCGAAGTGATGACCATCATCCATCAGCATGGCCTGCCGCATCGCTTTCCTGCATCGGTGCTGGCGGCGGCGCAGGAGATTCCGGACCAGGTCTCGCCGGAGGAGTTTGGCGGGCGCGAGGATCTGCGCGAGTTGATCACCATGACTATTGACGGTGAAACGGCCAAGGATTTCGATGACGCTGTTTCGGTGCGCGATGAGGGGGGAGGGCGGGTCCGCCTGTGGGTTTCCATCGCCGACGTGGGACATTACGTCAAACCGGGCAGCGAAATCGACCACGAAGCCTATGAACGCGGCACCAGCGTCTATTTCCCCGGCCGCTGCATCCCCATGCTGCCGGAAAAGCTCAGCAACGGCATCTGCTCCCTCAACCCGGATGTTGAACGTCTTGCGATGACGGCGGAGATGCTTTTCGACGGGTCCGGCAACCGCATTGAAAGCCGTTTCTATCCCTCCGTGATCCGCAGCGATGCCCGCCTGACCTACACCGAGGTGCGCGCCGTTCTGGAGGAGAACGGCTCTGAGGTCCTCAAGCGACATCCCGGCATCGAAGGGCCGCTTGCAATCATGAAGGTTCTTGCGCGGCGTCTGATGGACCGGCGCCGCAAACGCGGCAGCATCGACTTCGACCTGCCCGAAGCGGAGATCATTCTCGATCTGCAGGGGCGCATCGAGGATATCGTGCGCAGCGAACGACATTTCGCCCATCGCTTGATCGAGGAATTCATGCTGGCGGCCAACGAAGCCGTGGCGGGCTATCTCAGCGAGCGCGAACAGCCGCTTCTGTATCGCGTCCATGAAACACCGGATCTTGAGAAATTGAAAAACTTCCAGGAGTTTGTGCGCCATTTCGGATTTGATCTCAGCCTGCGCGACGAGAAGGTTTCGCCGCGCGACCTGCAGAAAGTTCTCGACGCGGTGGAAGGGCGCCCTGAAGAGCGCATGATCAACCAGGTTCTGCTGCGCTGTATGAAGCAGGCCCGCTACGCACCTGAAAACGTCGGTCATTTCGGCCTGGCTGCCGACGATTACTGCCATTTCACCTCGCCGATCCGCCGCTATCCCGACCTTGTCGTGCACCGCATCCTGCGCGATGCCCTGGCGCCCGGCGGCCTCAGCGAGAAAAAGCGCGGCAAGCTCGAGCGCAACCTGCCGCGCATCGGCGAGCAGACGTCCGCCCGCGAGCGTAGAGCGATGGAGGCTGAACGGGACATCGTCGATCTGAAGAAATGCCAGTTCATGGTTCAGCATACCGGCGACAGTTTCGAGGGGATCATTTCAGGCGTGCAGGCGTTCGGGTTCTTCGTCGAGCTCAAGGAGTTCTTTGTGGAGGGGCTGGTTCATGTGTCTTCCCTGCACGATGATTTCTACCATTTTGAAGAAGAGATGCACCGCCTGTTGGGCGAAAACCACCGGCGTGTCTACCAGATCGGTTCCGAGGTGCGGGTGCGCGTCGAGCATGTGGACCTGGAGCGCCGTCAGATCGACTTTGTTCTGGATGCAGACGCGACTAAGGACGCGGACGCTGCAGACGATGATAAACCCTCCTCATAGCAACGGCTGTTCACGATGAAGACCATTACCGATTTGTCCCGCATTAAAGAGCCGTTCCCCAACGCTGTGGTGACTCTTGGCAATTTCGACGGCGTTCACCTTGGGCACCGGGAAATTTTCCATCATGTGATCGATAAGGCGCGCGAAGCCGACGGGACCGCGATTGTATTCAGTTTCCATCCGCATCCTCTCAAGGTTCTTGATCCCCGGCGGGAGTTGAAACTGCTCAACACCTACGACGAGAAAGTACGCCTGGTCGCCGCATCCGGGGTCGATGTGCTGATCTGCCCGACCTTCACCAGGGAATTCGCGGCCATGCGCCCGGAGCAGTTTGTTCATGACATCCTGGTTGAACGCATCGGTGCGCGCCGCATCGTGGTCGGCTACGATTACCGTTTCGGGCGTGGGCGACAGGGAGACGCGGATTTTCTGGAGCAACTCGGGTGTCGGCTCGGCTTCGAGGTGGATGTCCTCTCGCCCATCTCGCGCGACGGTGTCATCTACAGCTCCTCGCGAATCCGCGAAATGATCGCCTGCGGCGAGGTGGATCAGGTCGTTGCTCTTCTTGGCCGACAGTACAACCTGGAAGGGCAGGTGGTCCATGGCGACCACCGCGGAAGAGAGCTTGGCTTCCCGACCGCCAACCTGGTGACGGAGAAGGAGATGCTTCCCGCGCCGGGTGTCTATGCGGTGAAAGCGCGCCATGGCCGGCGTCTCTACGATGCGGTGGTCAATATCGGTCGTAAACCCACCTTTGAAGGTTCGGCTCAGACCATCGAAGTGCATCTGCTCGGTTTCGAAGGCAGCCTTTACGGGGAACGGCTGCGGATCTATTTTTTCCAGAGATTGCGCCCGGAAAAGAAGTTCTCCGGTGTTGACTCCCTGATCGAGGCCATTCGCCAGGACGTCGCTCACGCTCGTGAAGTGTTGAAGAATGAACGGGTTATCGGCTACCGCGAATATCTGAGGCGCGAGCGATGAACGGGGCAACTGAGGAGATCTGCATTCGCGGAACCACCCGCGTTTTCGGGATATTCGGGGACCCTGTCGCTCATTCGCTGTCTCCGGTCATGCAGAACGCCGCTTTTGAAAAGGCCCGGATCGACGCGGTCTATGTGCCTTTCCACGTGCGGCCACACCAGCTTGCAGCTGCGGTGGCCGGTTTGCGGTCCCTCGGCATCGCCGGTCTCAACGTGACCGTTCCCCATAAGGAGAAGGTCCTTGACCTGCTGGATGACGTGGATGCCAACGCGCGGCTGATCGGAGCGGTCAATACCATCCTCCATCGCGACGGTCGGCTTTTTGGCTATAACACGGATGGAGTCGGATTATTGGAGGCTCTGCGCACGGAACTCGATTTTGATCCTGCGGGCAGCCGCGTGTTGCTACTGGGGGCCGGTGGAGCCTGCCGTGCTGCAGCAGTGGCCCTTTGTTACGCCGGAGCAAAACGCATTGACTGGGTTAATCGCACCGCACAACGGGCACAGAAGCTGGCGGATGAATTCTCGGCGCATTTTCCAGGCACAGCATTTGCATTATATCCCTGGGATTTTCAGGAACCGTCGACATTCCCGGCGGCGGCCCTGGCCGAGGTCGATCTGGTGATCAACACCACGACTCTCGGCTTGAAGGGCGAGCGCATCGCGCTGCCCTGGCATCTGCTGTCCCCCCAGGTCCGCATTTACGATATGGTGTACGCTTCCGAAAAGACGCCCCTGTGCGAGCAGGCCGGTCTCCATGGCTGCCGGGCCGCTGACGGATTGAGCATGCTGGTGGGGCAGGGCGAGCACGCATTTCGGATCTGGACCGGCGTCCCCGCGCCTGCCGGCGTCATGAAAA
>NPIE01010116.1_pt1 | contig 21732 bp, 20 predicted proteins | sample 8637661 | NCBI WGS metagenome assembly NPIE01 (sample SAMN07420842, study PRJNA396082) | bioreactor metagenome | isolation source: sample BA12 brine-fed electro-methanogenic bioreactor BA | place: Japan: Kochi | collected 2016-12-09
GAGCCAGAAGAAGGGATCGCTTGCATAGCTGATCACCATCGTTCCGGCGGCGATCATCAGGAAGAGGGCAGATGCCGGGATCAGGTGCGGGATCGCAGTTCCCGCAATGATATCCGCGGTGATGACAGCAGTAACGAGCCGGGAGCCCTGTGCGGTCTGGATGAAGCATGCCAGGATGAATGGGATGACGGCAAGTGGGATCATTACTCCAAGGAGGTCAGCGACATCTGTAGGGAACGAACTGGCCGCGATCACCCCTCCGAGGGCACCGGCGCCACAGAGATCAAAGATGATCACACCTGCATGCTTTGTCCCCTCACCAAACCGCCTCTCTACGCAGACTTCTCGCAATCAGGAGCACCGCAACTGCCGCTCCCGCAAGGAGAGCAACCGGAAGGATCACGTCTGCACCCACCCCGGGTATCATAAATCCGGTGACGATGATTCCGATCGGCACGATTAGGGGTGCCCATGCCCCTGCCCTTCGAAAACCTCCGTCTTCTCTCTCCTGCGTCTCCTCCATCCGTATTCCACGCCCCAGAAGAACGATCATCAGCAGAAGGAGGATCAGGGAGAGGGGAATTGTGATCCGGTTTAATCCGGGATCCGTTGAGAAGACCTGCATGAGAGTTGTCATCACCGGTGCCGGTGCGATCAGGACAAAGGAGAGAACCGATCCGCATGCGACGAGGGAGAGGAGTACCCCTGTCCTCTTCGGATCAGCTGATCTGCCTTTCATCAGTGGTGCAAGGACAAGGAAAGGAGTGATCGCGCACATAAAGGGGACTGCAAGGAGCCATCCGGCAAGCCCGGCATGCATCGCAGGGCGTCGTGATATCGTGGCCAGATCTGCTTGTATCCTCTCTATCCCACCCCCTTTCACCAATGAAAAGGCGATGATCGAGCCGCCCTCTGACTGCGACACCAAGGATGGCAAAGATCCGTCCGGCACCTGCACTTGCGGCATTGATGGTAGTCTCAATAGGAAGTCCGGCAAGCAACCCAAATCCTATGGCTGCACTGAAGAGAACAGGAAACGGAGGTATTCGAAAATATGCGGTTGCTATTGTAACAGCAAGGATACAGATGAGAAAAGCGGAGAGGGTCTCCACCTATTTTTCACTCATCTTCGGGGACAAATGACGCAATTCTTGCCGCATCAGATACAATTGCACTGTTCCCTGAAGGATCCTCGATGATCAGGGTGAACGGTATCTCTCCCTCTTTTGCACTTGCGAGGGTTTCAAGCCCATCGAGTGCAGCCCGCCGCTCTTCATCATCTGCTGAAAGAAGGGTGGTTTTGATTGCGTCCTCGACACGTGCCAGTACACCCTCGACATTCGAGACGAACCCCTGGCATGCGGGTCCCGGGTTGATAGATATGCCAAGTTCAGGTATCTCGATTCTTGCTGAGGTTGACCGGGCGACACGGACAGAGAGATCCTCTGCTGTTCTGACATCAAACTCATATCGTACCGGGCCGCGATCGGTGAGGATCAACGTATCCGTTAGACGAAAGCCGCACGCCTCACAGAGACCACACATCATGAGAATATCGGAGAAGAAGGGGATATTCTCGGTCTGGTAAATATAGTCTATCTCTTCTCCACAGAGCGGGCAGGGGCCTGAGAGGGCCTGCTTCACCTAGTTGCCTCCACCGATCTTCTCCCGTGATATCTTCACCGATGTTGGCGTGATGACGACATAGCGCTGGTCGCCAATGCCGATGATATCGCCGTTCACGTCCCGTGCGACATCTTTTAAGTCCTTCATCACCCGCTCAAAGGTGATCTTGTCGAGCTTGAGCTTCTGGATATCAATGATCACAATGTTGTTGTTGTACACCTCGTCTTTGATTCGTGGTGTATCCTTGAGGTCGTTAATTGTTGCAATCTTGACATACATCAGAGCAGGCTCCTCCCCTGCCGCTGCATCCTCATATGCAGCGAGGTCGAGGTCCATGTACTCCTCTTCCTTAGGGGTCGCACCCTTTCCGCCAATGATGGAATCAAGAAATCCCATGTAGAATCCTTTCTATTGGTAGTTATTAATTCTATCCTTATATCTCGAGGTTCCAGATCGCGTCGCCCACATAGTGGATATTCTTCGCAATCTTCCCCTTCTCCATTGTGCGAATCTCATCGGCGTCATAGAGTGCGATGACAACTGCAAGCGGCTTTCCATGCCGTTCCTCGACAATTAATGCAGGTTCGCCCTTCCTGATGTCATCTGTCACAGATACGACACCGGGGCGCATCACATCGGCGCCATTGACCATGAAAGAGACAGCACCTGAATCAACAGTGATGCGGCGGGCAGTGAATGGCCGGAGATGCGCACCCCTCAATGTTGGAAATGCCCAGTTATCACGGGAGATCAGGAGCGGTTTTTTATCGATTAGGAAAATGGAGAGATCTGCATCGGTCTCGGCACGTTCGATGGATGTGGTGTCAAAGAGTGATGCCTCTTCTCCAAGGGCTCTTTCGATCATCTGTTTTATCCCGGCAACCTGGCTCTTTTTAATTGCATGCCGCTTTCGAATCGTGATATCAGCCATGATGGATTCTCCTGTACTATCCACTCCCAGGCCACTAAAGGATTTCCGATGGGTGCGCTATCTTTAAGTCGAACCGGGGCGCATATATGGTTACTCTCCAGGGAGATGCAAAGGGATTTTTATGACCAAACGACCGCTTGATATTCTGGAACAGGTCTTAAACAGGGAACCGGTGTTCATCTCGCTGAAAGGCGGACGAGAAATCCGTGGAATACTTCAGGGATATGATGTTCATATGAACCTCGTTCTTGATCGTGCAGAAGAAGAGACGGAAGATGGCGTTGTCAAACTGGGAACGCTGATCGTCCGTGGTGACAATGTGATCTATATATCCCCTTCAATCGAATAATAAAGGTGATTTACCATGTCGAAAGGAACTCCATCGAAGGGTCTGCGCAACAAGCATTCCCATATTGTATGCAGGCGTTGTGGCCGGAATTCGTACCATGCACGCCATAAGATCTGTTCAGCATGTGGATTCGGACGGAGCGCCCGGATGCGCTCGTATGCCTGGACCAGCAAGAAACCATTGAGAGCAACACATTAAGGCTCTTATATCATGTGCGGCATTGTCGGCATTGTTGACACAGGGGGGGTATCGTTTCCCCTGTATTATGCCCTCTATGCCCTTCAGCATCGAGGGCAGGAGAGTGCCGGAATCAGCACATTTGATGCCGGAACACTCTTTAAACATAAGTCTCAGGGTCTTCTCTCAGAGGTCTTCAACCGTGATATTCTTGAAGAGCTTCCCGGATCGGTTGGGATCGGTCATGTAAGGTACCCGACAACCGGTGAGAACCGCCCGGAAAATACCCAGCCATTGAACTTTTCTCTGAAAGGGCATCACTTCTCTATTGTTCACAACGGCAATCTCGTCAATAATAACGAGCTTGTATCAGAATATGAAGAACAGGGTCATATATTTGCTACAACCACGGACTCCGAGGTGATTGCTGCAGTTATCGCGCGTGAACTGACGCTCTCCGGATCCATTGAGGATGCCATTGTCCTCTGCATGAGGAAACTCGAGGGATCCTATTCTGTTATCACCCTGCTGGATGACACCCTCTTTGCGTTCCGTGATCCATTGGGTATCAAGCCGCTCTGTATCGGGAAGACCGATAACGGGTATATGGTTGCGTCTGAAAGTGTGGCACTTGATGCCCTTGGTGCAATATTCATCCGTGATCTCCGGCCCGGCGAACTGATCAAAATCGATAAAGGTGGTATCTCGTGCCGCCAGATCACCAAAACCAACCATACCGCATTCTGCCTCTTTGAGTATATCTATTTTGCACGATCAGATTCGGTGATCGACGGGGTCCTCGTCTATGATGTCAGGAGAAAGATTGGTGAGATGCTCCATAAGGAAGCACCGGTTGAGGCTGATATCATCTCACCGGTACCAGACTCCGGGACTTCGCTTGCAGTCGGATACTCTGAGGCATCCGGCATTCCATTCAAGGAAGGGCTGATCAAGAACCGTTATATCGGGCGGACCTTCATCATGCCAACCCAGAAGTTGCGCGAGAATGCGGTGCGGATGAAACTAAACCCGGTACGTGGGCATATCAAAGGAAAATCGGTTGTGCTTGTCGATGATTCGATAGTCCGTGGCACAACGTCCAGAAGGATCATCGAACTGGTTCGGGAGTTCGGTGCCCGCGAGGTTCATTTCAGGGTAGGCTCACCGCCTGTTGCCGCCCCCTGTTATCTGGGGGTTGATCTTCCGACGCGGAAAGAGCTGATCGCACATAACCGGGAAACTGATGAGGTCTGTTCCTGTATCTCCGCAGATTCGCTCCATCATATCTCGCTTGAGGCGCTGATTGCGGCAACAGAAATCGATTTGTCAGATTTCTGTACAGGATGCCTTACAGGATGTTATCCTGTTGCCATTCCTCACGAAAAATCAGAATGCCGCCATGTGGACTTTATCCACGGGTCGTACCAGACACGGCTGGATTTCTGATCTTTTTTTTTTAATCGTTTTTGCCAATCGGAGAGGTCTGCCTCTCCAAAAAAAATCATTAAAACAGATAGCGAGGGATGGATTTGAACCATCGATCTACGGGTTATGAGCCCGTCGGGATCTCCTGACTACCCCACCTCGCTTCGGAGTATTAATATTCCAATTATTTCTTTAAATACCTTACCGAATTACTGCCAAAAAAAGGGCAGTCAATCGATTCAGTAACAGCTTCCGTGCCACGCTCTTTTGCCGGATACAATCTCCCTTTCCCCAGCAGATGTTGATGCGAAACCTTATCTGAATGGATAGAGAAGAGATTGTATGGATGATGAACTGGAATTTCTCCGGCAGAAACGCGCCCAGGAACGGCTCGCAGAGATAGAGCGGAAGGCATCGTTTCAGGGTGTTGTGCCGGTGAGTGAGATCACGTTCAATACCTTCCTCTCTGAAAACCGCTTTGTTGTTGTGGATTTCTGGGCAGAATGGTGCGGTCCATGCAGGCGGGTTGCACCGGTCATCGAAGCCCTCTCCCATGAGATGGCGGGGCTTGTTGCATTTGCCAAATGCAATACCGATGAAGCCCCGCGTATTGCCAGGCAGTTCAATATCACGGCGATCCCGACTATCATCCTCTATGCAAACGGAAAGATGATCGACCGGGTCACCGGAGCAGTGCCAAAAGAGACCCTCCGTTCGGTGATCCTCCGGGCATTCGGACTGCCGCCGGGAGCAGAACCCGTCTGAAGGTCTGTCCGGTCTTTATGCCGGAAAAATCCCCATCTTATCCAGCAGGTGCTTATTCCCGTATCCATCCCGGGCTCCGTGAGATACTCTCCTCGACACTCCGCTGGGATGATCTCCGATCAGTCCAGGAAGCGGCACTCTCCCCGGAATTAGCCGGTGCTGATCTGATCATCATTGCGCCAACCGCCGGTGGCAAGACCGAATCTGCCTTCCTGCCTGCGCTTGACGATCTTCTGAAGGCAGGTACTGAGGCGGTGGGCATCCTTTATCTCTCTCCGCTCAGGGCACTGATTAACGATCAGTTCGATCGGATCACCAGGATGACGGCACCACTCGGCCTTGAGGTGCGTGCATGGCATGGTGATATCGGGCGATCGGATCGCACCTGGAAGGATGGTGAAGCCCCTCATATTCTTCTCACCACACCCGAATCACTCGAAATACTCCTTTTGGATCCGGTTTATGGATCTGCCCTCACCAATCTCAGATCGGTGATCGTCGATGAAGTGCATGCATTTATGGGCTCAGATCGCGGTGTCCAGCTCGCCTGCCTTCTCGATCGTCTCGATCTCAGCTCCGGAAGGCAGGTACGGCGGATCAGCCTCTCTGCAACGGTAGGAAATCCCGAGGCACTGCTTGAATGGTTCTCGGAAGAGGACCGGAGACAGCACCTTGTTGTCTTCGATCCCCCGTCACAAGGCAGGCGGTTCTCGTTTACCATTGATCCTGTGGAGGAAGTGCGGGTCAGGTCACTGGCAGGGACCATCGCCAACAGAAAGGCGCTCGTCTTTGCCGGGAGCAGGAATGAGGCAGAGAAACTCCATGCTGCGCTTATGCAGCGGAAGCATCCGGTTTTTATCCATCATTCGGCTGTTTCGTCCGATCTCAGGTCTGAAGCAGAAACGGCGATGCAGGGGGACGGTCCTGCGTGCATCGTCTGCACCAGCACGCTCGAACTCGGGATCGATATCGGGGGCCTCGATCTCGTAGTGCAGTACGGAGCACCGGATTCGGTCTCATCATTCCTTCAGCGGCTTGGACGATCCGGCAGGAGGAATATGCCGCAGGAGATGGTCTTCATCCTGGCATCTGGTGAAGATGCCTTGCTGGCTGCCGCAGCAATAGAAGCTGCCCGGAACCATGAGGCAGAACCACTGCGGCCGCTTCGCTTTCCCTGCAATGTCCTTCTGCAACAGATCTTTATACTCCTGAGAAAGAGGCGTTGCCTTGGGAGGCGCCCTCTTAAGAAAGAGCTCCTGAATCTTTCTCCTTTTGCCGGTATCTCTGAGGAGGATCTGGATCTGATCCTCGATCACCTGCTTGCCAATGGGTACCTCGCGATGGATGGGGATCTGGTTGTGATCGGGATAACTGCCGAGGCTGAACTTTCACGTTCGCACTGGATCGCCCTCTGCTCGGTGCTCTCCGCAGGCGGCGGATACCGGGCAGTGACGCCGGATGGGCAGGCGGTCGGAACCCTTGATCCCTCGTTCGTCGGGATCGCAGCTGAAGAAGGTTTCACCCTCGCCGGACGGGGGTGGCGGGTGATCTCCCGTGATGATGCACGGCGGGGGCTTCTTGTCATTCAATCCGATCGGCACGGTCCCCGTCCCTTCTGGACAGGCGGTGGGAGGGCAGGGGTATCGCCCCTCCTTGCACACGCGGTGGGAAGAATGGCAGCAAGGCGGGGATCAGATCTAATGCTCCCGGAAGAGATGCAGGAGGCGATCAATGACGAGATCCATTCCTGGCCACATGGGATCAATCCGGAGAAGATCTGCGTCATCTCAGAGCCGCTTCTGGCAGGAGAGCTCATCTCAGTCTGGACATTCCTTGGGGAGCGGCAGAATGCAACTCTCGCCCACCTGCTGAGGCATCTCCTGCCCCCCCGCTGGTCGGTCCGGAGCACGTATGCTGCCGTCACCGTCGAGGTCCCGGGTGGTGAGGATGGAGAAGAAGAGATCCGGGATGCCCTGATGGAATTGAGAAGAATGCCGGAGGAGGAGCTTATCCGGCAGCTACCCCCATTGCCGCCTGAGACCTGGGCATTTGGCAGGCTGCTTCCTGACGAGATCCGGCAGAGGATGGCGGCAGTGGATATCTATTCCCTGCCGGAGGTGGTTGCGGCTGTCAGAGAGCGTTATTCTCCTCTGTGAAGCGGATCTGCCTTTTCTCCTCCCGTATCCTCTCACCTGCAATCTCCCGGTACGAGGCGTCGATCTCAAAGCCGATATAGTCTATACCAAGCCGGATGCAGGCGATGGCGGTCGATCCGATCCCCATGAAAGGGTCGAGCACAAGGCGGCATCGATCAAGACCATGGTCTTTGATACAGAGGGTGGGAAGGCCGATTGGGAAGACTGCCGGGTGGGGCCGCTTCTCATTGATCGTCTCGTACGGGATGAACCAGGTGTTCCCCCGGTCCCGGAGATCTGATCCTGCATTCTTCCACCTCCCGATATTGCTCTTATCCTGATAAGGAACCCCGATCGCCAGCTTATCAAGCGGAACATCGCCGGTTTTTGTGAAATGGAAGATGAACTCGTGGCAGTCATGATGGAACCGCTTACTGTTAATCGGCTTATAGTGGCCGACCGCGATATCTCCGGTGATATTATTGTACGATCCCATATCGGGGCGTGGGATTGCGATGGACTTGATCCAGTGGATCATATTCTGGAGGTAAAACCCCTTCTTCCGGAACTCATTTGCCACATCGATCGGTATCCAGGGGTCTGTCGGTGTGCCCCCGATATTCAGGAAGAATGATCCACAGTCCGACAGAACCCGCTGAGAGGCTTCTGCTACCTCTCCCATCCACTCCAGGTACTCTGAGCGGGTGATTGTGTCATCATAGGTGGTGTAGGCTTTTCCGATGTTGTATGGCGGCGAGGTGACGATCAGGTCGACTGAGCCTGCTTCCATTCCTTCCATCCCCTCGATACAGTCCATCTGATAGATTGTGTTCGGTTTCATGGCTTTGGCTCCTCCAGTTCTTCTGCGAAAACGATCCGTTCAAGTGTAAGGGTATAGTGGATCGTCTCCCCGGCATGAGGGTGATTGGCATCGATTGTGACCTTCTTCTCATCGATTGCAAGGATCATGACAAGCGCATTTTTTCCACCGGGAAGACCGACTTTTACGAAATCCCCTTCCTTCGGTTCTCCTATGAGTTCAAGCTTTTTGCGCTTCAGCCTGAAGACGAGCCTCTTATTATATCTCCCGTATGCTTTTTCGGGTGGAAGGGTGATCGTCTGGCTCTCCCCCTCCTCCATCTCTCTGAGTGCTTCATCAAAGGAGGGGTTGATCGTACCTGCGCCAAGCACCGCTTCAACAGGATGATCTGCTTCTGATTCCTCAATGACGTTGCCATCATCAAGCCGTGCGATGAAATGAACAAAGACCGTGTCGCCTGTCTTCGGATGTCTCATTCTGATGTACCTGTTATCCGGGAGATCTGAAAAAGAGGGGGGGTGTGGGGATTATGCAGCTGCCTTCTCTTCAGTATTCTCCTCTACGCCGTTTCCAATAAGGGAGAGGATTGCGGGCATCACGATGATGGCACCCATCAGCGCAAAGCCGACTGAGATGACTGTGAGGATACCAAAGTTGCTGATGATCCCAAAGCTGGAGGTGATCAGTGCAGAGAACCCAAAGACTGTTGTAAGACCGGATATGGTGATTGCGGTTCCGATCTTCTGGACACTCTCGCGGATTGCATCCATCTTCAGCAAACCCTTCTCACGCTCCTCATAGTACCGCTCTGCAATCAGGATGGTATACTCTGAGGCAATACCAATCGTCATCGATCCGAGCGTTGCGGTCATGGGCGAGTAGTCGATCCCAAGCTCATACATGATCAGGCTGTTCCACCCGACGATCAGGATGATCGGAACAAGGGGCGTTGCCGCCTTCAGGCTCTTCCTGTAGACGATGAAGAGGAAGACGAAGATCATCACGAACCCAAGGATGGTCATTGTGGTCTTGGTCTCCCGGATCTGGGTGATCAGATCGGTAAACATCTCCCCCATCCCGGTGAGCGATGCGGTGATCCCGGGCGGCGGCTGGTGCCAGGTGAGTTCATGCTGGAGCCGCTCGACAAAGGACATAGCAATTGTTGCATCCATTTCGAGGGTGGAGATCTCAATGAGCGCCATTGAATGGCCGCTTAAATAATGGTCACGGAGCTCAGGTGGTATTCTCTCAAGGATCACCGCGAGTTCAGCATCAGTTTCAGGGAGGGAGCCGCCATTGTACTGGATCACCAGATCGGCGATGCTCCGTGTACCAGTGATAAGTTCGTTACTCTCCTCCTGGTACTGCTGGAAACTATGCATCCAGGTGATCGAATCCAGAGCCGATACCCGATCACCCCTCACAAAGATTGGGGTGGCAGATGCTGGCCCCATTGCACGGGTTACCTTCTCGATCTGTACCCTTGCGGGCATATCTGGTGGAACAAAGGAGTTTTCATCGGTATTGACGATGATCTGATCGTCCACCGAGAATCCTCCCACAGCAAGGAGTACGCATATACCAAGGATGATCAGCGGGAATCGGGATATACCGCCTGCCATCTTTCCGATACCAAGATTGTACCGGTCCCCAAGTGCCAGCCCTTTGTTTTCGGGGACTGGTTTTGGCTGGTACTTCAGCAGGGTGGCAAAGACCGGGACGATGAAGAGTGCCGCAAGATAACAGCAGACAACCCCGATCACACAGACTTCTCCAAAACTCCTGATCATCGGAAGCGGTGATGTCCACATTGCGAGGAACCCCATTGAGGTGGCGAGCATTGCGTACAGGATCGATGGTCCGGATTTGGTCATCGTTATTTTGATAGCCTCGGGTAATGACGTGTTTCTGACCTCTTCATCAAGCCGGGAATGGAACTGAATCGCGTAATCGATCCCGATCCCGATTAAGACCGGGAACGCAGCGATCGTCACCATATTGATCTTGATCCCGGTCAGGCCCATGAATCCGAACGTGAAGATGAGGCCGCTTGCAACGATTGCAACAGAGAGGAGGCGGTACCGGACAGCACTGAAGAGGATGCCGACTGCAAGTATCATCAGGAGCATTGCAATGCCGATGAGGCTCCCCATCGAGGTACCCATCTCATCCATCATCTGTTTGGCAAAGGCAGGGTTGCCGGTGAGCGAGACTGTAGTTCCTGGTGGGGGATCAGATATCTGGATGAGCGTATCGATTGAGTCGACGATCTCAAACTGGGTATCCAGTGTGAGGCCCGTATCAAGGGTGATCTGGATGATCGTCATCGAGGTGGCCGGAACCAGCCGATCATAAAGAGCAGGATCAATCTGTTCTTTTGCGGCTTCTACCTCGGCAATCGAGGCGGGTATCTCCCCGCCATTGGTATTTGTGAGATAATCTGTTATCCCGATAACGCCGGTGACATGCCGTTCACGTACAAGATCTCTCTTAAGATCCGCCATATAGTCGAGAATAATCGGATTTGTCACATCCTCGGTCTCAACGAGGATCATAATTGAGTCAGAAGAGAAGGTGCTCTGGTACTTATCGAGAAGAATGTACCTGGGGGTATCCGGATCGATATAGGTTTCTGCACCCGTCTCCATCTCGGTCATGGTCATCCCATAGAGCCCGATGATGAGGAGCAGGACTATTGCTGCGGCTATCTTTGCCGGGTGCCGGTTTATTGCATCAGAGATTTTTTCGTAGATCTGCATGGTAGCAGTCGTCTCCTTAAAAAAAAGGTGATTACTGCCGTTTCCGGTAGTACCAGTATCCTGCGCCGATGACAACAATCAGGATGACTGCAATCAGTACTGGTGGAATTGTCGCTTCACGCGGGACAACTTCCACCTCAACCTTCATTGTCTTTGAGATCTGGGTATTGTCGAGGGAATCGCGGTACCGGATCTCCGAGTCGAGCCCATAGATCTTCTCGGTTGCACCAGAATCGACATTCAGGATGTACCGTGCCACCTTCGTCTCTCCGGGGGCTAGGTCACCGAGGTATGAGGTATCGTCATTTGAGGTGAAGGGATCGACTGCTGATATCCGTGCGGTGGCCCGGTAAACCGGTGCTTCGCCGATATTTTTGTATTCGACATCAATGACGGTCTTCTGCCCCGGTCTCACAACAGCCGGGGGTGATATGGCAGTAAACTCAATTTTTCCGCCGGTACTGACTCCGAAGGTCCGTGGATCTGATGTTTGTATCTGGCCGTTCCTGTCCTTGTACTCTGCATAGACAGAGAGGGGATAGTCGCCAGGTTCTGCGTTTGTTGATACGGCAACCTTGAATGTCCGGGTAACGGTCGATCCTGCAGGGAAGTCGCCGATAAATGCACTGCTATCAGTCGGGATGAGCGGACTTGTTCCGCTCCGATCGATCTTGAGTGAGGCAGACCGGGCATCTTCGGATCCGGCATTTCTGACAGTCAGCGTGACATATCCTTCGGTTCCGACATTGATTGCATCAGTCTGTATATCGGTGACGAGGAGCCTGACATCCGGTTTTACGACAACCTGAAGCTCTTCGTGAACCACTTTTTTATTGTAATAATACCTGATGAAATCATCTCCATGCTGTTCAGCACTTGAGAGGTAGGTATATTCGATGCTGACTGGTATGGTATAGGCTCCGGCTTTGGCATCCTCATCAAACTGGATGGTGAATGATGCGGTGGCGCTACTCCCCCCATTGATGTCTCCGATCATCTGTGGATCGGTCTTAATGGTGAGTGGCGCATCTCCTGGGACAAGGCTTACGACTGCCATCTTTGCGGTATCGGGGCGATCATCCCGTGAGATGATCTCGCTCCGTATGATCTTGACGCTGGTAAGTCCGGTATTTTCAACCATGATAGCGACGGTTGCCTCTTCTCCCGGAGAAAACTCATTTGTCCCGCTGATCGCAACCCTGAGTTCGGGGGATCCGTAGAGATACTTCTCACCGGCTGCTGCCGGTGTGATGACGGCTGCCAGAATCAGAGAGAGGATAAGAATTCCTCTGAGGCAGTTTCTTTGAATGTGATGGTTCTGGTTCATTGATTGCACCATAAATTTTTGAGTATTATCGTTTGCTTCGTATCATATTTAAGAATGTCTCTTATAGGTCGCACTTGGCAAAATACATCTCCGGGTTATGTGTATCCTATAGTAAATATTTTTAAATATTAGGAACAAATAGTGACACTCAATGGAACCTCTCCGGGATGAATATATTGAAATCCGCGAACTTCTCAGGAAACACCCGCATGGTATGAGCGTTACCGAGATAGCGCAGGCACTTGGGAAAAACAAGCACTCTACCGGACGATATCTCGATGGCATGTATGCGGCAGGGCTTGTCGAGATGAGGATGTTTGGGAAGGCCAAGATTTATTCGCCAGCATATCGCGTACCTCTCGCATCACTCATATCAAAAATGAATGAACGGATCATGATTCTGGATTCTGATCTCCGTCTTCTCGTGATCAACGATGCGTGCCTTGAACTCATGGGGAAACAAAGCGGTGATCTGATAGGCCGGGATCTCAGGTATGTGGAGGTTGCCGATTCCGGTGTGCACGATCTTCTGTCCGTCCTTGAAGGGAAAATTGGCGACTCCGAGGAGGTGCTTGAGTATCCCCTTCATCTGGATGGAGGAGAGGTTATCCATCTCCATATTCATATCATCCCATCAGTTGATGAGGCGCATCATGCAGTGTATGTCATTGTCATGGTGGATATCACCGAAGAAGTCCGGATGATCGAAGAGCTCAGGGAGAGGGAACACCAGTACCGTGAGCTTGTGGAGATGTCCGATGCAATCATTATTAAACTTGATAAAAATGGCAATATAATCTTCTTTAATGAGTTTGCCGAGACATTCTTCGGGTATTCCAAGGAAGAGGTGCTCGGCAGAAGTGCCATCGGGACAATTGTTCCCCCCGAAGAACTCTCAGGCCGTGATCTGAAAGAGCTGATTGCAGAGGTCTGCACCGATACCGATTCATACAGGCGGAATGAAAACGCCAATATCACAAAAGATGGCCGCCTCGTCTGGGTTCGATGGTCTAACCGGGCGATCAGAAATGATGAGGGTGAAGTGATCGGAGTTCTGTCGGTCGGCAATGACATCTCCGATCGAAAAGAGATAGAGCTTGCACTCCTTTCGCAGAAGGATCAGCTTGAGGGGGGTTTTCAGGAGATCGAGTGCATCATGCGGTTTTCAGGGACAATCAACTCCGAGATGACACTCCCGGCACTTCTCAATGAACTTGTCAGGGTGGTTGGGAAATGCTGGTCGAAACGGGGTCCCACAGGAGTTCGGATTACCTACGGGCATGATATCTATGAGAGCGGAATTCCAGAAGGCCTTCCCTTTGTGTTCTCACGTCCAATCTATGCTGGCGGAGAGGAGGTCGGCTCCTTCGAGGTTGGTTTTGGCGGCAGGGACGAGGAGCCTAAGTACTATGAGGGTAAAGAGCGGCTCCTCTCCATGTTTGCTGAGAAGATTGGGTTTGCAATCGAATGGATGGAGGCCGGATTGAAGGTTCGGAGAGAGAGGGATCTCTCTGATACGATCCTTGCCACAGTGGATGCTGCCATATTTGTTCTCGATCCAAAGGGCCGGATCCTCCGGTTCAACCGAAGGTCAGAAGAGCTGATTGGGTACCGTGAAGAAGAAGTTCTCGGGAAGCATATCTGGGAGATGTTTACCTCTCAGGATATGATCAAGGCTGTGCGTGCCCATATCCAAACACTGGTTGAGACAAGGCGTGGTTCACGTATACGGGGCACATTGACATGCAGGAATCAGACTCCCATAATAATTGACTGGTCGAACTCGGTTGTCTGCGATGACGGCGGGAACGTCACCCATATCGTCAGCACCGGGATTGATGTCACGCGCCAGGTGGAGAATGAAGAGGAGCTCAGGCGATGCAAGTCGGTGCTTGATCGGCTCCTTGCTGCTGAGCAGGGTTCTTAATCCTCTTCTCTTATCTGGCAGGCCTGGTTTCATGTACGGGTGAGGGGTTATCTTCTCTCCCTCCAATCTCTCCTGCATGAGATCTGGTTTCTTCATAATCGCCATTCTCCTCGCAGCCGTTCTTGTCACCGCTGGCTGCTCCATGGTGACAGGCGGATTGTCGGGAACATCATGGACACTTGTTGCCTATGAGGGCATTGACGGTGAGATGGTGCGGGCAGATACGTATGCCACCCTCCATTTCTCAGAAGATGGCAAAGCCAGTGGAACTGCCGGATGCAACAGCTATTCTGCTGAGTATCGTGCCAGTGAAACAGAGATTGCCTTCAGATCGCCTCTCTCTACCCTGATGTACTGCCCTGATGAGGATGTTATGGAACAGGAGGGTCGTTTTCTCTTCCTGCTTGAACAGGTCCGCTCGTATCAGATTGATGGCGATATCCTGATGATGTACGGGGCAGGTGGCCGGGAGATCCTGGTTGCCGGAAAGATGCGGTGATTCTTCGGAAAAGAAACCTTTTTTCCCCTTCTCCGATGAACTATCATCTGTTATGCAAAAGGGTTTTTATATTGTTGGACTTTGTCTCCTTCTTCTGATCTCTGTAACGGGCTGTCTTTCTGATTCTGAACCGGAAGTGGTGTCTGATGCATCCCCAAAAGAGATGGTGGCGTTTGTACAGACTGCATTTGAGTATGCTGATATGCATGGGAAAGAGGCTGCACTCCTCGCCTTCAATGATCCGGGTGGACCATTTGTGAAAGGAGATCTCTATATCTTTGCCTATGAAGAGGATGGTACCACACTTGCCCTTCCCTTTGAACCAGACCAGATAGGAACCAGCCGCTCTGATCTCCAGGATGCAGAGGGCCGCTATTTCATCAGGGAAATTATAGAAACCGGTCTTTCAGGTGGTGGTTTTGTCAGGTATCTCTACGCAAACCCAACACATGGCTTTGCCGTGGAACCCAAGATCAGCTATGTGATGAAAGGCGGTGATGGATGGGTGCTTGGATCAGGTCTCTATTCCACAGATGATACGATGATGCCGGATCCCGACGTGACAGCGTCCCTTTCTGATTTTGTTGACGATGCCGCACTCTATGCAGAGCGTGTCGGGAAAGAGGAGGCGCTTGCCACCTTCAATGATCTAAAAGGCCCCTATGTCCGGGGTGATCTCTACATCTATGCCCTTGATATGGATGGAATTGCGCTTGCCCTCCCCTACCAGCCCGAGCTTCCCGGGACAAGCATGCTCGATCTCACCGATCACCATGGGTTGAATGTAACGCGTATCGAGATCGCCCTCTCCCGGCTTGGTGGCGGTTTCATCTATTACCATTATCCAAATCCCGGGAGAGGGATGCAGTTTGAACCAAAAGTGAGCTATGTCAGGATGGTGGATGATACCTACTGGATTGGAGCAGGCATCTACTATACGGGTGAAAGCACGTTTTCAGATGAGATCGTGATGCAGGCTCTCCTCTCCCGGTATCATGAAGAGACAGAAGCAGAGCTGAATTACCTCGATAACGAGGTGTTGCTTGCAGGAGCCCATGCAAGCGCTGTCGGGCTTGATGACCCCTCCACCCATGAGGTGCTCGCGTATGTCGCCGGCACCTCGGAAGCGATACTTGATGTTGTCTCATTAGATGTAGATGGCCGGATCATTGATGTCTATCCCGAAGCATATGCATCGGCTATCGGGGCGGATATCTCAGCCCAGCCACATATCCGTGTTATACTGGATGAGAAGAAGCCGGTACTCTCACATCTGCTCCATGCCGTTGAGGGGCAGGATGGAGTCTCAATCGCGTACCCGGTTGTAACTGCTGATGGCAGAATTGCAGGTGGCATCTCCGCGATCATTCTTCCGTCAGTTCTTCTTGGCGGGGCAGCAGAGAAGGCGGAAATCGGATCGCCATACTCGGCACGGGCGATTCAGGTGGATGGCACAGTCCTCTATGCAGAAGATCCAAAGGAGATTGGGGCGATGATCTTCCCGGATCCGGAATATGAAATCTTCCCTGATGTGGGGCATTTCAGATCCCGTATACTGACCGAACCAAAAGGAGCAGCCATCATCAGCCTCTCCGGAGTGAAGAAACATATCGTCTGGGATACCGTTTCTCTGCATGAAGCTGACTGGAGACTGCTGGTTGTCAAGGAGTTTTAGAACTGAAGGGGGAGGATCTCTGCCTCCAAAGTATCAGTCTCAAGAATCGCCACCGTCGGCTCCCCATACCGCTCCCCGCAGGCTTCGCCCGGATTGATCAGGAGTATCTCTCCTGACTTCCTGATTGCCGGGCGGTGGGTATGTCCGGAGATGATGATCTCATATATACCCGTCTCTTTGAGGGCGATTACGGACATGGGATCGTCTCCATGCACCATCCCGATCCTGAGCCCATCAACCGAGAGATCGGCGGCACGGCTCTCTACCCGTATCGTGCCGCATTTCCTGGCTGCGTAACGAAGCCGCTTCTGCTGCCGGTCACAGTTTCCAAAGACCCCGATCATCTCGCAGGGGAGTTCTTCAAAGAGCCGGAGTGATTGGGTATCTGTGAAATCGCCTGCATGGAGGACGATTTCGGTATCCAGAGATACGAATAAATCGATCGCCTCCCGGATGGCGGGGCGGTTGTCGTGGGTGTCAGCGAGGATGCCTATCATGATTTAGACGTGTTTTGCATCTGAACCATAATACCTGTATCTCTTTGTTGTGTTCTCTACCTGTTCACGGGAAGGTGATGGTAAACCAGTTTTCTGAAGTCTCGATCTTTGGCTCATCAAGGCCATAATCAAAAGCCATGGGCCTCCTCTGTGTTGAAATCGTGAAGGAAGCCTCTTATGTCTGAGAGGATAATATACAATTATTATGGGATCTATAACGACCATAACAGTATCTTCCGATACAAAAGAACTGCTTCGGAGCGCTGGCAAAGAAGGTGAGAGTTATGATACCATCATACGGAAATTACTCAGTGAAGTGAACTGGAAGAATCTGAATGAACGCTGGAATACGATATTAGAAACAGAAGAGTTCCTTCCTCTTGATGCACTGTGATATACCCGGTTTTGGTTTCACGAACCTTTGAAAAACAATTTTACACGCTCAGTGAGGATACTCGCAATCGAATACGAAATTCACTCACTCATTTATCTGCGGATCCATTTACTCCACGTTCCGGTCTTGATATAAAAGTACTTACTGATTCCGATCCGAAAAAATACCGTCTACGGGTTGGGGAGTATCGTATTATTTATGCCGTGGATGCTACTTCTGTGAGGGTTATTGAGGTATTTAAAAGAGGCAGGGAGTACTGATGGTTAGATGGCAAATGCCATCGCAGGCTGTCCTGGGTGTCAGCGAGGATGCCGATGATCATGGATTGCCTGGTTGATTCTCAGAGAGTATTCTGCTGTTTCGTATATTTCTGAGAGAGTTCTGAAGAGTGTTGTTGCAATACTCAAGCATCGGTTTGCCATGGCCAAAATAGATCGCTTTAACCTCTTTTGTGGCAATATACCGCACTGCATTGAAGAACCTCTCTTCATATGTGCCTCCGGATGTCCTGATGATGATTGGTGTATCTCCTACAAAGAGAACACCCTCCTCCTCGCAGTACAGGCAGATTGAGTCCTGTGTGTGACCTGGTGTATGGATGACTTCAAACCGGCGATCTCCGATACGTATGATCTCTCCGCCCCTCAGATAGGTGTTGACGCCCTTAAGAGCTTCTGAGAAGGCATAGATCGTTGGCTGGAAGTTCTCTATGATCTGCGGAAGGAGTGACGCATGATCATAATGTGAATGGGTGAGTATCACCTGGTCAAGCTTCCGCTTCCCAACACCGCTATGGGCATTCTGTATCACCTCGATGATCGATGGATCACGTCCGACATCAATGAGCGTGTTCTGATCAGCAAGTGCATTCCATGTTCCGGTGACCAGATACACATTCGAGGTGTACATGCTACTATTGCCGGTCAGGTTTTGAATCTTCATGGTGATCTGAGCCTCTTTCTCTTGTCGAAAACAAATGATTTATCCTTATTTTTCAGGAACGGGAATCGGCAGGCAGTTTTCTGAAGACCTGGGCATTTGGGACGACCTGCTCAAAGAGATCTGCAACCTCGGGAGGCATCTTCTGGGTCTGTTCTGTAAGGAAGAAGCCGCCGTCAACAAGGGTCTCATGGAACATCCTGATCACCTTGATCCTCTGCTCTTCTGTGAAATGGAGGAGGACATTCTTACAGCTGATCAGTGAGAAATTATTGCCGGGAGGAATGTATGTGAGGAGATCATGCCGTTTAAAGGTAATCCGGTTCCTGACATCCTCAGCTATGATGAAATGTCCGTCTTTTTTTGGATCCGGAGTAAAATTCTTTGTAAAGAACTCTTCCGGAATCCTTTTTAATTCCACATAGGGATAGCTGCCCTTTCCGATTATATCTCCAAAGAGGTCTGAATGATCGATGTCGCTTGCAAGTATCCTGACATTCCGAAAGATCATTGCCCCCATATGCTCTTTCAGGAGAAGGGCGATTGTGTAGGGTTCCTGCCCCATTGCACACCCGGCACTCCAGATATTGATATGCGTCCTCCCACGGATGGAGGGGAGCATATGATCGATTATCATCTGGAGCGTCTGGAGATCCCGAAAGAAGTAGGTGAATGCCATGCTTTGGTCCACTAAATATTTGATGGGAGGGATGATAAAACCGGGGTTTGCACCATTGATTGAGGAGAGTCTGCCATGGATGCTTGTGCAACAACTCTGTATCTTCCTTCTTCAGCGAATTTATCGGGGTCTTCCTGTTTCTCTGACACTCTTAATCGAGTTCTCGATGATTGTGTTGCACCTTCCAAACATCGGTCTGCCATGTCCATAGTAGATCGCCATCACATCTTTTGTGGCAATAAGAAGAGAGCATGGATAAATCTCTCATCGTACCTGCAACCCGGCCCCCCATGGACCGGAATGGTCTCGCCAACAAAAGAGGACTCCTTCCTCCTCGCAGAAGAGGCATATTGAGTCCCCGGTGTGTCCGGGTGTGTGGATCACCTCAAAGAAGCGATCGCCAACACGAATGATCTCTTTTCCTCTGAGGACGATATCTACACAGCCCTTTGAATCCGAGAAGGCATAGATCGTCGGGGAGAATAGCTTCTTGATCTCGTGGGTTAGCGATGCATGATCATAGTAATCGTGCGTGAGTATCACCTGGTCAAGCTTCCGCTTCCCGACACCGGCAGCTGATCTGGTAATCTTCTCGATAATCTTTGGATCACGCCCAGCATCAACCAGTGTATTCTGATCATCCAGCGTCTTCCAGTCGCCGGTGACAGGATAGACATTCGAGGTGTAGATATCGCTCTCTTCAGTCGGGTTGATGACCTTCATGAAAATACCTTGAATTATGAGGGAAACGGTTCCCCCTCTCTCACATTGCTTCTCCTGCAGAATCTTTAGATAATCACTGTATTGACTGGAGAATCAAATTCTTTGCCATGCCCCCTCCGGCACCACAATCTCAAACTTCGCCCCTTTGCCGTAGGTTCCGGTCTCCTGAATTGTAATCCCGGTGATGGCGAGGATCTCGCGGGCGAGGAAGAGTCCAAAACCGGTGTTTTTGCCAAAACCCCGTACAAAGATCTCCTCTTTCTGATCATCAGGGATGCCGGGGCCGTCATCTTTCCAGATGATTGCGAGAGCCCCTTCCCTCTCCTCACATGAGATGACGATCCATCTTGCAGTCTGTGCGTGCAGGATGGTGTTCATATAGAGGTTCTGGAAGACCTTCTCAACCATCGGATCGGCATAGAATGAGATCTCCGGGCAGGTATTCTGAACCGGGATTTGACTGTCGTCTATCCTTGAAATGAGATGAGCAAGCTCTATCCAGCTGGATTCCTGTATCCCAATCTGCTCATATTCCCGCATAAAGACAATCTGGCGCTCAATGGCATCAGTGGCTTTTCGGATCTCATCATGGCAGATGCCCGTATATTGTTTATCCTCCTGATCCAAAGCGATCTCAAGCAGCCCCCGGATTGTCATAATTTTATTGGCTATATCATGACTCGTTATGGATGAGAGAATCCTGAGTTTCTTGTGGGTTTGTGATAATGCTACCTCTGCTTCTTTCCGATCGGTTATGTCCAGCAGGATGCCGTTGAATAGAAGCTCAGATCCTCGCTGAATCGGACGGGACATTCCCTGGAACCAGATCTCTTCTCCGGAAGGTCTGATGAATCTCCCTTCATAGTTCCAGGTGAGGTCGGCCTTTGCAGCATCCTCAATCGACTCGATGAATGCATCACGATCACGGGGATCCACCTGCTCTGTGAACCTTTCAAAGAATTCCTCGGTAGAGCTTCTGATACCAAACACTTCCTCTGCCCGGCTACTGATATAGTATGATCCTTTCTCTCCATCCGGCCGGATATAAAACTGGAAGACCACTCCTGGAACCATCTCAGTAATCTCGGTAAGCTGCTCCTCCTGCCTCCGGAATTCCTCTTCGATCCGGCGTCTTTTAAGGACCTGCCAGAGCCCCTGCATCAGGAGCGTGAGCTGAATGGTATCGTTATCGGTGTAATCCAGTGGCTTGTTCGCAACCCCGGCGACGATTACGATCTGCTCCCCGTCAAGGATCGGGACGTTCATATGTCGGATGATTTGCGGATGTCCCTTAGGATAGCCTTTTTTCCCCGGATTTGGAGCAGCATAATCATTTGTGATCACCGGACGCCGCTGCCGCACCGCCTCTCCCCATAACCCTGTCCTCTCCACTGCATACACGATCGGCTTCTCCTGCATGGAGCATTCCTTCATGGAAGTCTCAGACCATGCGTACATCGAGAGTTCGCTCTCATCATCATTCAGGAAGGCGAGGTATCCAAGCTGGCTCCCTGTGATCACGGATGCTCCTTCCAAGGCATAGGCAAGCAGTTCCTTCTCCGGCAGGTGTGCCCTCTCATAGAAACCGAGGAGGTACCTGAGCCGTGACTCGCTCTCACGAATGAACTGTTCATGCCTTGTCAGCTCATCGATGCTATCTTTGAGTTCTTCCTCGGATGCCTTCAGCTGTTCATATGCAGCATGAAGCTCTTCGTTCTTCTGGAGAAGGATCTGTTCGGCTTCTTTCCGATCAGTGATATCCTGCCCCTGGGCAATCGTGGCAACGATCATCTCCCCGTCGCTACTGCGAATGTTAGCAGAATTCCATAGGACGGTTCTCACTTCCCCGGATTGGTTCAGGATTGGTATCTCGACGACATCCCACATCTCCCCCGCCATGGCTCTTTTGATCAGATCCATCGATTCTTCCCGTCTCTCTTCCGGGAAAAGCAGTTCGATCTGAGATCCTATCGCCTGTTCCGGTGGTATGCCCGTCAGCCTCCCGAATGCATCATTGAATGTTGTTATCCTGAGATCCCTGTCCCAGACAATGATCGGGGCATTGGCATGAGTAATAAGGTTTTC
>NPIE01005581.1_pt1 | contig 21722 bp, 16 predicted proteins | sample 8637661 | NCBI WGS metagenome assembly NPIE01 (sample SAMN07420842, study PRJNA396082) | bioreactor metagenome | isolation source: sample BA12 brine-fed electro-methanogenic bioreactor BA | place: Japan: Kochi | collected 2016-12-09
AGTATCATAAAGGTGTAACCAACAAGGATATACGTTCCATAATCAAGCGTTGCTTGACGGTTGTCGGGACGCATACCGAAGAACACAAACACTTCTTCCATAAACAAGTAATTAAGAATCGTGACGATGATGCCAAAAACAATACCAAGCATCATCACAGTGCTAGCGACTTTATGTGCTTTGTTCTTGTCTCCTGCACCAAGCAGACGGGAAACAAAACTGCCACCGCCCACGCCCAGTGATAGACCGATTGCGCTGGCAATCAGCATTACAGGCAAAACGACTTGAGTTGCGCTGGGTGCATTAGGATCAATCCAAGATACAAAGACAGTATCAACGAAGTTATAAATCGCCATGACCAGCATGCCCACAATGGCAGGCGCTGCTAAATGATTGATCGCTTTATTGACAGGCTTATCTCTAAGTATGATGATGCGTTTATCTTCCATAAAGGGGTCTCCTATGTCGTGATTCTTCCCCATTATAGCCGATTAAAAATGGATTTTCCAGTTAAAAGCGACAAATATTTATGATATAATATGGTTAATAACAAAAGAAGGAGCTACTTGATGAAAAATTTCCGGATTTATATGCTTTGCTTTTTTGCTATTTTTGCTTTTTCAGGCTGTGAAGATGATACGTCAACCGATTTATCGACAACGATAACGTCGATGACCTATCAGCTCATATTGTTTGACGACGATCAGACAATCATCGATACTTTTGAAAATCTAAATCTAGGTGATTCCGTGACCCTTCCCGAGCCGGCAAAGGACGGTTTTGTTTTTACAGGTTGGATAGGACATGAGGATGTCTACTATGATGAAATCATCGTTCAACAAGACTTGAGTTTAACGGCTAGATACGAACAAGTGGACCTTGTCTTCGACTATACGGTGAACGAAACAGATCATTTAGTAGTGATTGATCGCTATCAAGGACAAGCCACATACCTAAGGCTTCCGTCACACATCGACGGCTACGCTGTGGACAGGATTGGCTACAAGGCTTTTGAGAACAGTTCGCTTAAGAAAATCCTCATTCATAATAATGTCAGTCGCATCGAACAGTCAGCCTTTACAGGATCTGAACATTTGTTATCAATCGGCTTTTATGGTGAAATTGATAGGGTTGAAGATGTGATCATTTCCCACACGGAATATCTCAGTATATTATCAGACTATAGCGATTCATGCACGATTGTTTCGGGTAGTGAAGAAGAAGGATTTTGGGTTTTTTCAGAAGGTTGTCCAATCACCGAGGTCACACATGTCACTGAGGCGATTTGGGTTGACAGCAACCAAAACGGCCAACAAGAAGACGATGAACTCTTTCGGTCATACAGCGTATCGATGGCCTTACGTTTTTTATCCGAAACCTACACTCAACGTTTCGATGCCATGGCTTTTTCGGGATTGCCATCACTGACATTCCTATCGCTTTCCAAATATCCGAGTTACTTGACGCCCTATCGGCTTTTACACATGTCAGACAATCTACGCGAAATTAATGTGGATGATGAGAATCCTTATTTCTCTTCGGAGGATGGCATCCTTTATAATAAAGACAAAACCACGCTTATCTATTATCCGCCAGCAAAAGAAATTGATCATTATATCGTACCTAGAACCGTCACTAGAATCATCGATTATGCCTTTGCAAACCATCAAACCATTGAAGAAATCACTCTACACGATGCCCTTTTCACTGTCTCAGCATTTTCATTCTCAGAGATGAGGCATCTACAGGAGATCTATGTCGATCAAGACAATCCTATGTTGCTATCTCTGGATGGTGTTTTGTATTATCAGAACAGTTTACCTGCGGATACGCTGACCCTTGTCAAATATCCACCCGCCAAAACCCAGGAACGCTTGGTGCTTCCTGAGAATGTCACCGATATTGGTCCCCGCGCATTCGAATATAGCATGCACCTTAAGGAAATCGAATTTAATCAAGGATTAGAAGTGATTGCAGATCAAGCTTTTGCCTTTGTCGAGCAATTAATCTTGTTGGATATTCCTAGCAGTGTTTTAACACTGGGGAGACAACTCATCAAGGAAAGTAGTGTTGAGACATTGATTATCAGACGAGATATTAGTTATGGAAGCATCACTAAAATACTAAGCCCAGTAGACCCAGCAATCTCTGTTTACGTTCCAAATGATTCTTATTCAAACTATTATGAAGATCAAACATGGATGTTTTCAAGGGATCGTTTATATCCAATGTCGCAGTATCAGCCTCAATAAGAGAGATATGCAATGATTGGTGCTATTATCGGCGATATCGTCGGTTCAAGATTCGAGTTTCACAATATTAAAACAAAGGATTTTGTCTTTTTCGCTGAAGATTGTGCTTTTACAGACGATACGGTCATGACGATTGCCGTCGGTAACGCTTTACGAAAAACAGATAATCCTAATCAAAATCTCAGACCGATCATCACCCAAGAGATGCAACAACTCGGATTGCGCTATCCCGATGTCGGTTACGGTCGACATTTTAAGGAATGGCTTTCTCAAAAGAACCCCAAGCCATATCATAGCTTTGGTAACGGCGCAGCCATGAGAGTGTCAGCTTGCGGCATCGTGGCAACTTCGATGTCCGATGTCAAGAAACTAACACAACAAGCCACAGACATCAGTCACAATCATCCTGAAGCACTGAAGGCGGCTTTCGTCACAGCCGGTTGTGTATTCTTGGCGAGACATGGGGCGTCGAAATCCATTATATTTGATTTTGTCAAAAAAGACTATAATCTGGATTTCCGCCTAAGCGATATTCGAGCAACCTATCAATTCGACGTCTCTTGTCAAGGTACAATACCTGTCGCATTGGCTGCTTTCTTTGAATCAGAGAGTTTTGAAGACGCAATTAGAAACGCGATTTCCATGGGCGGTGATGCAGATACATTAGCAGCCATCACCGGGTCAATCGCTGGCGCCTATTACGGAATACCAAGATCACTGTATCATCTAGCTATCAGCTACCTTGATGAACCGCTTAAGGCGGATTTAGCTGCTTTTGAGGTTAGGTGGTCACCCAGACTGATTTAAGTAAAAACATGCGTCAAGGCGATGATAATCAACTGATGCATAATAAAGGAGTAGAGCATGAGATATTACCTAGATGCAAAAATAGTATCCATTTATTCGATTTTCGCTGCGATTGCAGCCATTTTGCTGATGCCGCAACTTGGCGATTATACTAAATTTTCTTTCTTCTTGTATATAGGCCTTCTATTATTCGGGCTGATTGTTTTTATCAGTCTATATAAAGAAAGCGATAAGGAGTGGCCTTTTATGTTGATCCTATTGGTTATCTACGGTGTCGGCGAAATATTAGCGGTGATAACGCTTTTCATAGACAATCCAAATAAGTATATCCTATTCATTCTTTATGAAGTCATCATTATCACACCGTTCATCTTTAGTGTTCTTTATGTGGTTCATAAGTTAAAGAAAACACCTTTAAAACTCAAAAGCGAAGAGAACATCGGACTTCCGCTAGACAGTTACCGTTGGGAGCCTGAACCTGGAGCAAACCACGAAGTTCATAAGCAACGGCTGGAAAAATTGAGACAAAGTGGTTTAATTAGTGAAGATGAATATGAACGAAGAAGAAAGCTGCTCGATGATGAACCAAACCGATGACAATGCAAAGGGCTTAAAACATCATGGATTTCCACCTTTGATTAATCGAGACGATCAGATATTGATTATGGGTAGTTTTCCCTCAGTGAAGTCGCGAGCGCAAAATTTTTACTACATGCATCCTCAGAATCGATTTTGGCGCATTTTGTCACATTTGTTTGAGGATGATTTTGTCAATGTAAGCATTCCTGAAAAAACTGCGTTGCTTAAGAAACATCATATCGCGCTTTATGATGTCATCGAAAGTTGTTATATTGAAGGCTCAAAGGATGACTCCATCAAAGTAGATAGAGCGACAGACATTGTAGCACTCATCAAAGATACTAAGATTCAGCGCATCTATCTTAATGGTCAAACAGCGACAAGAATTTTCCATAGGTATAACAAACATCTAAAAGTAAAAATGGTGACATTACCATCGACATCCTCTGCCAATGCGAGGTATTCGCTTGCCAGTCTGCTAGAATCATGGCGCCAGATTCTCGAGTAAGTGAACCCATTTTATTCCAAGAATAGACTAATCTAATTGATATTGTCTCATAATTTTTGTATAATTAAACAAACACAAAAATATAATGATCGGATGAGCAAGAGATGAAAACAAACTTTGTCAAACCCATCGTTCTCATTTTTGTTATGGTACTTGTCTTTATTGCGACTGTTTTCGCTATTCAGTATGTCGGTAGACAGGCCATTGAGAGCGGACAGCAAGACAAACTCATCAGTCAACGTCAAATCATTGCCGAGCAAATTGAGAGTCAATTTATGCAAATCGAAGCAATGATATACACGATTGGCAGTCATATCAAAACCCAACCCAACAATGACTATTTGTTGGATTATTTGGTCGATATTGATAATGCGTATGATTTCGTCTCATCCATCTATTTTGGGATGCCAGACAAGCAAATGATCAACTCAAGCGGATTTGTGCCACCCGCTGGCTTTGATCTCACGACCAGACCATGGTATCAATCGGCCATTGTTAGTGATGACGTGATTTTTACAGAAGCTTTCATTAATGCCACCCAAGACCGGATTATTGTGACGACGGCTTATGCTGTTTATCTCGATGATGTCCTATTAGGCGTGGTCGGGGCAGATATAGACATCCGCAACATCACCGCTTTTATGGCCGATTTTGAGATTGAAGGCGGTTATGCATATATGGTGGATAATCGCAATAATTTGATAGCTCATCCACAACTGCCAGAGACAATCAGTTTAGAGAAAGCAGAAGATTACGGCTTACCAGCTACACTATACAGTCAAGCAGCAATTGAGACGGAACGTCTTCAAGTGGGTGATGAAGAAGGACACATATCCTATCAATTCTTGAACAACACGTTTTACCGTGTCGGTGTCTTCATGAATGAGGAAACCTTCCATCAAAGTGCGACCATTTTTTCCTTTGCCTCGTTAGTTGTTCTAGCAATCGTCGGTATGATGGGACTCACGGTTTTATTTATTTATAATGTTTTTATACAAAGACCTCTAGACTATTTAGTCAATGAAATCTATCAAATCGATGTCACAAAGCATCCTGAATTTCGTCTAGATTCAACGGGAAAACGTGGTTTCAAAGATGTTAGAGAAGCTCTTAATAACGTGCTTAAAGCTACAAACCTCTATCAGCAACAGGCTGAGGATCGTCTCTCAGAGTTGATTCTGAAAAACCAAAAATTCAATCTCTTGTTGGACTCTGCATCCGATATTGTTTTTGAGTTTGACAAAGACTTGAAATATCAAGAAATCTATGGTAAGAGCCTTTCTGTTTTTAATAGAGAGGAAGCGGATTTTGTAGGTAAAACACATGCCGAAGTCTTTGGAGAGCGCTTTGCTGTCGAGAGAGAGGCACAGTATCGGAGCGTCTTGCTCGGCGACGAAGTGACTTACACCTGGGAGTATCAATCACAAAAAGATAGAAAAAAACACTATTTTGAAGCCGCTTTATCACCTCTTTATGATATCAAGGATGAGATTGTTGGAGGTGTTGGTGTTGTCAGAGACATCACCGAACAACAACTGAGATATGAAGAATTGGTTTATATCAGTACACACGACTATTTAACGGACCTTTATAACAGATGGTACTACTATGCTCAAATGGAAGCCCTAGATAGTGCTAAAGACTATCCGTTTGCTGTTGTCAATATCGATGTCAACGGTCTCAAAATCATCAATGATGCTTATGGGCACGCTGTGGGTGATGAAGCGCTCAGGAAAACAGCGGAGGTGTTGGTAAAAAATACAACCGAAAATGATATCGTATCTCGCGTCAGTGGTGATGAGTTCACCATCATCGTTCCACAGTCCAACAAAGAAATGGTGTTGGAACTAAAAAAGAAACTACTAAAAAGTTTTGCCAATACCAAAGTCAACAACATGACCTTATCTGTGGCCATCGGTTTTTATGTCAAAACCGATGATAGTATTGATGTCGATGAAGTCAGAAAACTCGCTGAAAACGACATGTTCAGACATAAAATTTCAGAACGACGATCAGTAAAGAATAAGGCGATTTCAGCCATTCTGAAAACCTTGACTGATAAGTATGAAATCGAACGCGTCCATTCTGACAGAGTATCCAAGTATGCTGTTGCCATAGGTCACGCACTCGATTTGAGCGATGATGAAATCAAGGATTTAGGAACAGCTGCATTATTTCATGATATCGGAAAGATCTCAATCCCTGACGAACTTCTTAACAAGCCAGGCAAGCTAACCGATGCAGAATTTGAAATCATGAAGACGCATACTGAAGTGGGTTATGAAATACTGCGTGCAGCCGATGAGTACTCCGAACTGGCTGTTCATGCATCAAGTCATCACGAGCGTTGGGATGGTAAAGGCTACCCAAGAGGTCTTAAAGGAGAACGGATCCCGCTTTACTCGAGAATCATCTGTATTGCTGACGCCTATGAGGCGATGACATCGGACAGGCCCTATCGACAAGCACTCACCGAAGAAAAGGCTTTGAGCGAAATCATTAAATACGCTGGCACCCAGTTCGATCCGAAACTAGCAAAGATTTTCGTTCAAAAAGTTTTAACTAAACCATGGATAAAAAAGTGAGATAACGGATTTTGTTATCTCACTATTTTTTTTGTAAACAATTTATTTTTGTTGATAAAACGTGTATAATGAAAACAAGCGGAGGTCCTTATGAAACTTTGGCGTTGGATTAAAGATAACATTAACTTTTTCGTGATATTAATGCTGGTGTCACTACTGTGGGTTTTTTTAATCGTAATGACGGAAGTTTCGCTGCATTCAACCAGAACCAACTTAATTGATATTGAGGCTCAACGGGAGTTAGAACACTATGAGAGGGTATTGGGAGATATCCAGGGAAAACTCGAAGTAATTAAAACATTTACTGAGACGGTTGGTGTCGACCAACTGTCTCAAGATGCTTTTGATGATTTTGCGGAAAGGACCGACTTTAGCGATTTAGGTTTTGTTAGTTTTTCAATCGCACCCAATGGTGTCATGGCGTACTATTACTCTGATACATATGATGACGACCTAATCGGTATCGACTTGGTCAATGATGAACGGGAGCATGTTAGAGATGCGGTCGCTTATGCCATTGAGAATAGGGTTGTCGTCATCAACGGACCCTTTGTCTTGCTACAAGGTGGAAATGGCCTTGTTTTCAGGCAGGCAATTTTTGAAAACGATGCGTTTGCCGCTATCATTAACCTTGTTGTCAATTACGAACGCCTTAACACCTTGTTTGAGGAAGTTGACTCCAATGTTGTCGACGTGGGGATTTATCAGACGGATGATACGATGATTTTTGGAGAACTGCCATATGATGATAACTTATTGTTTCTTGAAGAGATAGATTTACCCAATGTCGATTGGCGTATCGGTATTGAGGTTTCCGAAAGTTACCGAATGGCGACATTATGGGCAGATGTTCTTTTGGTCTCTTTGGCCGTTTTTGTCTATTTAGTAGGGATTTATTTTGCGATTAAAATATATTCTAGAAACAAAGAACTCAAGGCGATCCAAGAGCATATGATTCATTTTGATAAACTGACCGATTTGCCAAATCGCAGATCACTACAAAGAGATGTCAAAGAGATGATCAATCATAACCTTCGGTTTTTCCTTGGTTTTGGTGATCTTGATAACTTTAAGACACTCAATGATATCATGGGTCATTCAGTCGGTGATCGTTATCTCAAGATTGTTTCCGATCGTTTTAAGACACTTTGTGATGATCATTTGCTTGTATATCGATGGGGAGGAGATGAGTTCATTGTCCTCATTAAGACCGACGATAAAGATGTTGCCCTTGATTATATCAATCATCTGTACGAAAGTTTTAGTTCGCCCATTAAAATCAATGACTTTGAACATAGTGTCTCTATTTCAATTGGCTTTGTCAACTATCCGCGTCATGGGATAACGATAGACGATTTGATTAAACGCGCCGATATTGTCATGTATGATGTTAAGGCTCAGTCAAAAAACGCCTATAGTTTTTTCGAGAACCGTTATTTGGATAATTTGCAAAGAGAAGTCGATTTCGAAAAGAAAATCGACAAATACAGCATCTCCGATTTTCGTGTATATCTACAACCGATTATTGAAACGAAAACGGGGACAATATATGGTTTTGAAGCTTTGTCGAGGCTGATGGATGAACAGGGCCGAATGATTAATATCATCGATGTTATTCATGTGTTGGAAAGACAGGGCAAGATACCTCAGCTTGACCGATATGTGTTCACTCAACTATGTGAGTACAGCCTGATTCTGAAAGAAAAATATCATCAAGATTTCCATTTTTCTTTCAATGTCTCACCGGTAACGCTGTCTCCTGACTTCGTGGCATTCTTGCAGGCAGAAGTTGAACGCCTTCACATCAATCCTCATAATTTTATCTTTGAAATCATCGAAACGATTGGGTTTAAAGATATCGATGATTCAATCAAACTCTTAAAGCAACTGAAGAATATTGGCTTTCAGATTGCCATGGATGATTTCGGTATGGGCTACTCTTCTTTAAGCTATATTACCAAGTTACCTCTAAGTGTGATCAAAATCGATCGCCACTTTATCAGCCACTATCGTGAAAACGAGGTCGATAGACTTCTGATTTTCGCAATTAGAGATATCGCGAAATCACTTCATTTAAAACTCTATGTTGAAGGGATCGAAACCGATATNNATGAAGGTATCGAAACCGACAAACAACTGAGTTTTATCAAAACGATTGGCGCCCACTATTATCAGGGGTACTACCACAGCCGCCCGATGAGTTTTGATCAATTAGTGAAACATTTGGATGAAGGCTTTTGATGTCTTAACTAACTTTCAATGAAGTAGAACTTACATAGAAGGAGATTTTTTTATCATGAAATTTGGTATAGTTGGTGCTTTTTTAGGCGTCTTCGTTTTTTTAGGTGTCTTTGTTTTAATCTTTTTTAATATGACTATATTGAGAATGGTATTTATGCTTGGACCATTGCTGTTTATCTTTTTGATAGCTATGATATTTACAAAAGTGGTTAAAAAAGTCGCTGACTCAGATGATTTACATAGACACCGTGAAGAACAGGAGATGTTATCTCGTACGAGTTCGACTCGCTGCAAAAAGTGTCAATCGCTTATCAATGAAGACGATCGCTATTGTCCCGAATGTGGGGCTTCACAACGCGATACAATCATTTGTGAGTACTGTGGACACGAAAACCCTGCGGACAATGCTTTATGTGAAAAATGCAATGGTTTCTTGTAGAGACAGCTAATCTTTATCAAATCTCTTTCATTTTTGAAGAGTGTATGGTAAAATGAACAACAGAATAACATTTTTCATAGCGCTGGAGGTGAATCATGCCCATATACATCAGCGAAAGTTATGATCCTTATGTCAATTTAGCCATAGAGGAAGTTCTCTTTCGAGACCGCCATATCGAAGAAGATATTTTTATGATTTGGCAAAACACACCAGCATTTGTGTTTGGCAGAAACTCGTACCCCTATCTAGAAATTTGCCCTGAATATCTTAATCAAAGTATTCCTCTGATTCGTCGAATCTCCGGTGGAGGCACTGTGTATCAGGATCTGCGTACCATCAACTTTAGTTTTATCACCAATGACTATAGGAATAAGGTGAATAAATACCGATATTTCTTAAAACCTGTTATTGAAGCCCTGAATAGTTTTGGCCTCGATGTCAAGTTTAAATCGAAGTCGGATTTGATTTTAAATCAAAAAAAAATATCAGGGAATGCTCAGGCATTCAGTCGCCATCGGCTTCTCCATCACGGTACCATCCTTTACGATAGCGACCTGCATATCATCAATCGAGCACTCGTCATGTGTCGTTTCAGAGGCGAAGATTATCATGTCAAATCAAATCGTCAGGGTGTAACCAATATCAAGCCCTATCTTCCCCAAAACATCACGATGGACATGGTCATTGCACGACTGGTGGAAACAGTGGTAAGCACTATGGGCATAGATGCTCAACCTTTGACTCTCTCTAAGATTCAACAGCAGGAAGCAAAGCATTTAGCAGAGCAGAAGTATCAATCATTCGACTGGAATTTTTCGAAAAGTCAAACCTTCAATATTTACTTGCCCTACAGGGCCACTGAAATCAGACTTGCTGTTGAGGACGGTATTGTGATTGCGACGAATGACGATCGTTTCAAACCATTGATTGGCGAAACCTATGCGAGTTCGACATATTTAGAAAAACTTAAAAAGATTCTATCCTAAAAAAAACTGCGAATTCTATCGCAGTTTTGTTTATATATGAATGGGAAAATCAACAATGCCGTGAGCTGCTTCATTGAATATCTCGGAGATGGTCGGATGGGGATGCACCGCTTTAGCGATGTCATCCGCTGTTCCTTCGAGTTTCATCGCAACGACAGCTTCACTGATCAAATCACTTGCCTGTTCAGCAAGGATGTGAACACCAACGATTTCGTTGTAAGGCTCGATGGCGATGATTTTAATAAACCCATCTCGCTCGTTGGCAGATAAGGCTTTTCCATTGGCTTGAATGGGAAAGATAGATACTTTATAGTTCAACCCTTTGTCCTTAGCTTCACGTTCGGTCAAACCGACTTGAGCAATTTCAGGGAAGGAGTAGATAGCCGATGGAATCTGTTGATAGTTCATCCTGTCAATGTCTCCTAAAATGTGATCGACGGCAATGATGCCTTGATGACTTGCAACATGAGCCAGCATCATCTTTCCGTTGACATCACCAATGGCGTAAATGTGATCAATTGAGGTTTGGAACTGATCGTTGATTTTAACGAAATGACCGTCCATTTCTAGACCTATAGATGCAAAAGCTTGGTTATTCGCTTTCATGCCAACCGATAGCAAAACGCGGTCTGCCGGCATCGATTCACTTTGATTTTGAGCATTTTTATAGGTGACACTGTTTTCACCGACTTGGGTCACAGTTGCGTTAGTCAATACGTTGATTTTCGAGCGTTTCAATAGTTTTCGCATTTGTTCGCGAACATCATCGTCGACGTTCAACAGAATCCGATCCTCACGCTCGATTATCGTGACATCTGCACCAAAGGTATTAAAGATAGTGGCAAATTCGATACCGATGACACCGCCTCCGATGATGACAAGTTTGTCGGGTACTTTTTTGATATCGAGCAATCCTTTGCTGGTTAAGACGAAGCCCTTCTTCAGTTGATCCTTAAGGCCGTCAATGGGCGGTACAAGAGGCGAAGCACCTGTCGCGAGAATGATGTTTTTAGCAACAAGCTTGTTTTCGCCAACCATAATCTCATTGGCGCCAGTCACTTTTCCCTCGCCGATGAAAACATCGACTCCGTTTTTCTTCAGCAACATACCCACACCACCGGTGAGGCGTTTGACTATTTTGTCCTTTCTTTGGACGATGGCCTCCCAATCGAAACCAACATTCGCCTTATCGACGACCAAACCATAATCCTTAGCATGAAGAAACTGTTGATATATTTTCGCACTTTTCAGTAATGATTTTGTTGGTATACAGCCCCAGTTCAAACAGACTCCACCAATCGCTTCTCGTTCAATTAGTGCGACTTTAAGTTGTTTCTGAGCAGCTCTGATGGCGGCAACATAACCACCAGGACCACCACCCAATACAATGACATCATATGTCAATTTAATCAACCCCTAACTCATCAACAGCAGCATTGGATCTGCCAAATACTTCTTGAACTGGATCATAAAACGACCGCCGTCAGCACCATCGATAATCCGATGATCAAAGGTTAGAGACAACGGTAAAATATCTGCGATAACTATCTCATTATTTTTCACAATCGGTTTCTTAGAGATTTTACCAACACCAAGTATCGCTACTTCAGGATGCTTGATCACTGGTGTGCCATTGATGGCGTCAAAGGCGCCAAAGTTTGTAATCGATATAGTACCTTTCTGCAGGTCTTGGAGTTGTACTTTGCGCTCTTTAGCTAGAGTCGCCAAACGATCAACTTCCTTGGCTAAGCCATAGATGCTTAACTGATCAGCGTTCTTGATATTAGGCACAATCAAACCATCCGGTGTATCGACAGCAATCCCGACATTGATGTTTCCTTTAAGGATGATTTCTTGGTTTTCTTGGTCAAACTGACTGTTAAAAACAGGAAACTGTCTAATCGTCTTCGTCAAGGCTTTAATGATAAATGCCATATAGGTCAACTTGATGCCTTGTTCTTGCGCTGTTTGTTTGTAACTTTGACGGAAGGACACCAGTTGACTGATGTCGAGTTCATCCATCAAAGTCGTATGTGGAATGACTTGCTTGGAAACTGTCATTGCCTTGACAATGCTCTTTCGTAAAGTGGAAAGTTGGATGCGTTTATCATTATTTTCGGTTTTGAGTGTCGGAAGTTCAATGTTAACGACACTACCAACGGATGTCGAGTCGGTCGACTTGTGGTTTTCGATATCGGTTTTTAAGACGCGACCATGTTCTCCGCTTCCCTTGACCTTGGCAATGTCAACACCGAGGTCACTTGCAAGTTTACGGGCAACTGGTGTGGCTAAAACACGCTCAGATGATGACGATTCTGAACTGGCTTCGCTTTGTGATGAAATAACTTCATCTGAGACTTCAATCTTACCGACAACGCCACCTTCATCACCTTCTGAAGCGGTTTCAGTTTTTTGTTCCTGATCAGCAACATCCTCAGATTCGCCTGCCTCACCACCGTCATCAATGACCGCCAACGTTTGACCCACGGTGACAATCTCACCAACATCGGGTCCCAACTTGACGATTTTGCCACTGACAGGCAGTGGAATTTCAGCATTGACCTTATCGGTTTCAATCACAACAAGGGTTTCGCCCTCTTCAGCTTGATCACCGACTTTGTAATGCCACTCTAATATTTTTCCTTCATGGATACCTTCACCGATATCCGCAAATTTAAAATCGTACATATGTTCCTCCTTAAGCTTTCTCAGCCATCAAAGACTTGACTTCATCAGCTATTTGATCTGGTTTGATCATGAAATGGTGTTCTCCCTTGGGTAGGGGAATCGTCACATCAAAGCCTGCGAGTCTTCTTGGAGCCGCTTCTAAATAGAAGAAGGCTTTCTCGTTGATGACGGAAATGATTTCAGCCGCAGGGCCAAACGATTTGTAGGCTTCGTGAACGATTAATACACGACCGGTTTTCTTCACTGAGTTGATAATGGTTTCAGTGTCCATTGGTGCTATCGTTCGCAAATCAATAATCTCTGCGTCAACATCATTGAGATCTTTCATGGCTTTTTCAACTTCTCTGATTAGCGCTCCCCATGCAATAATGGTTACATCTTTCCCCTGCTTGACCACTCGAGCTTTGCCGATGGGTACCTCATAAATTTCATCGGGGATATCTTGTTTAAAGGCGCGATAGATTCTCTTTGGTTCCATAAAAATCACTGGATCCGGGTCCTTGATTGCTGAGATTAATAATCCCTTTGCATCATAAGGGGTTGAAGGAATCACCAATTTTAAACCAGGGATGTGAGCGTAAAGTGTTTCTAAGCTCTCTGAGTGGTGCTCCAAAGCGTTAACACCGCCACCATAAGGCATGCGAATGACAAGGGGTAAATGGTACTTTCCTCGAGAACGATTTCTCATTCTAGCCACATGGGTGACTATTTGATTATATGCTGGTAAACTAAAACCTGAAAATTGCATTTCAACCACAGGTTTTAATCCGTTGATAGCCATACCGACAGCACTACCAACGATGGCAGCTTCGGCAATCGGCGCATCAAACACACGGGCTTCTCCATATTTTTCTTGAAGTCCTGCAGTGGCACGGAAGACGCCACCTTCAAAGCCGACATCTTCACCGTAAACGACAACGCTTTGATCTTCTGCCATGACTTGTTCCATGGCTTCATTGACGGCTTGCAATATTGTTTTTACTGCCATTTTAAGCACCTGCCTTCTTGAGATAGTTTTGGTATTTCTCCATTTGTTCTTGTAGTGCTGGTGTCAACTGGTCATAGGTATACTTAAATATGTCTTCCAAAGGCACCAAGCCTGTCTGCTCAACCTTTTTGAAGGTATCCAAAACGTTTTTCTTGGTCGATTCAAAAAGTTTTTCATCTTCCTTGTCCGACCAATATTTTTTTGCGATTAAATATTGTTTGAAGCGAATCAAAGGATCTTTTTTAGACCATGCTTCAACTTCTTTGTCTTCTCGATAGATTTTTGGATTGTCACTGGTTGTATGTGGACCCATGCGATAAGTCACTGCTTCAATCAGTGTCGGACCCTCGCCATTTAAAGCGCGTTTTTTAGCTTCGGTAGTTGCCACATACATTGCTAACACATCATTACCGTCAACCTGGATGCCAGGGATACCGTATGCGATTGCTTTCTGAGCCAAGGTTTTAGCCTTGGTCGCCTTATGTCGCGGTGTAGAAATGGCATACTGATTGTTTTGAATCACAACAATCATCGGCAAATCGTGGACACCGGCAAAGTTCACGCCTTCATGGAACTCGCCATGGCTTGTACCACCATCCCCGATATAGACGATAGCTAACTCGTCAAGTTTTCTGATTTTCGCGGCATAGGCCAATCCGGCCGCATGATTAATCTGTGAACCGATGGGTACGTTGATCGGCAAAACCTTGACGTTTTCATTAAACTTTGATCCCATTTCGTTACCATACCAATACAAAAATGATTGCTCAAGTGTGACGCCTTTATAAAGCATTGCATTCAGTTCTCTAAAGGCAAGCACCAACCAATCCTGATCTCTTGTGGCAGCGATACTGCCGATTTGAGCAGCTTCTTGACCTTGGTTAGGTGCATAAGTAAGCATCCTGCCTTGTCTTTGAAACTGCAAAGCTTTTTCATCTGTAACACGACCCAAAACCATGGTTTTATACATTTTGAGCAATTGCTCTTTACTGATTTCAGGTTCAAGTTTATCATTGATTACCTTCCCATTTGTGTCTAATATCTGCAATGTTTTCCCTTTTAAAGGGTCGTAGTCTTTAAATATCATATCATTACCTCCCATCAGATATTTGGTGATAAAAAGGTATTTTTTATCTACCCTTATTATAAGTGATTTAAATATCAAACTAAAACGATATGCATTATTATTTTTAACTATCGTTCGTGTCCGAAATATGGTAAAATATGATTGGTTAAGGAGTATACTTGATATGGAAAAAACAAAACATGCTTATAAACGCAACATCAGACTCGAATATATTCATACTTTTTTCCGGAACACGAATTTTACACACGGGATTTGGGCGGCTTTTCTTTTGTTCAAGGGCTTTAGCTTGTTGGATGTGGGTATCTTTGAAACCGTCTTTCATATATCCAGCCTCGTGTTTGAAGTACCAACAGGGGTTTTCGGTGATCTTTTCGGTCGCAAGGCGAGTCGTCTGATGGGTGGCCTGAGCTATGCCATTTATATTGCCTTGATGTTGCTAACATCGAATTACCTCTTGCTGATCATTGCATTTATCCTATGTGGCATGTCTTACACCTTTGAATCCGGCAGCGGGGACGCCTTAGTCTATGACAGTTTGAAAGAAATCAAACTCGAACATCGATTTATGAGGGTCAATGGCATCAAAGAAGTCATCTATCAAAGCGCTACAGTGATAGTGCTTTTTCTGACGGGTTGGCTTCTTGAAGGTAGATACCATACCGATTTTTATCTGACTGCTGGGATGCTGGTGTTAGCCATGGTGACGATTGTAAGAATGAAGGAAACGCATCTACCACACAAAACCAAAGGCATGTCGCTAAAGCAGAGGATCAATGATCACTTTGTTAAAACCATCAAAGTGGTCACCAGCAACAAGCGTTTGACCTTATTGATTATCTTTGGAGCTTTGCTATTTGCACCAATCACAGCCATTTATATTTATGGGCAAGAATATTTTGTCTTCAATGGCTTTCGGGAACGATGGATGCTTTATTTCCTTGCTTTCCATTCACTATCCGCTGCCATCGGAGGTTTCTTTGCTGAACGCATAGAACGCAAGATTGGCGAACGGAAAGTGATGTTGATTGCCCCGTTCTTAATGATGTTGTTTTTCTGGGGAATCCTCATCCCTTACTACGGCTTTATCACTTTCATTCTGATTGGGTTTTTAGATAGTTTGTTCTTTGTTGTCATCTTTGATTATATTAACAAACTAATCCCGACGGAAACCAGAGCCAGCGTCCTTAGTTTCTTTGGCATGTGCTTTAGTTTGGTGATGATCGTTATTTTCCCAATCGTCGGTTGGATTGGTACGGTGATAGATATCCGCTACGGCTATCTGTTTATTGCCATTGTCGTCAGCTTGGTTGTCATCATCATGCAGATCTTGATAGCAAAGAAGTATTTTATCAATCAGACCCCTGATGAAAAGAGGCTTTAGTAGTCAAGACCGAGAAGTTTTGAAAAACGAGTCTTGACATAGTATAATAGGATTAGGTGAGAGCAATGACGCAAACGCGAGTCGCTGTCATAGGTGGTGGAGCCAGTGGCTTGATGGCCGCCGTGACAGCTAAAAAAACAGGCGCCGATGTGACGGTGTTTGAACGAAACAATCGAATCGGAAAAAAAATATTGGCAACCGGTAACGGTCGCTGTAATTATACAAACATCTATGCCAACGGTCATGATTACAATCATCCAGATTATGTGGCCCTTGCTTTAAACCAATGTCCACCGCAAAAAACCATCGGGTTGTTTCAATCTTTTGGTATTGAACCCAAAATTGAAGGCGAGGGAAAAGCCTATCCATTGTCAGAGCAGGCATCCAGTATCGTCGATGTTTTTTTGTATGAAATAGCATCTTTGAACATAGCCACAGTGGTCGATGCCTTGGTGACGCGCATTATCCCCAAAAGGGGCATCTTTGAGATCTTTTTAGCGGATGGACGTCAGTTCGAAGCTGATAAAGTAATCCTTGCGACAGGTGGCAAGGCCATGCCCAGAAGCGGTAGTGACGGTAATGGCTATGAACTTGCAAAACAGTTAGGTCATCGTATTACTGATGTTTTTCCATCCATCGTTAAACTCAAGTTGGATTCTCCTTACCTAAAGCACTTGCAAGGCATTAAACTTCCGACAAAGATTCAACTGCTAAAAGGTGATGAAGTCATCCAAGAAGAGATCAATGACGTTATTTTTGGCGATTATGGCATCAGCGGTCCTGCCGTCTTGGATCTAAGCCGAGAAGCAAATCGTTTGATGATGCTTGGCCATCAAATGACGTTAAGATTAATCCTGCTGACAACTCTGACACCCGAAGATATTGAAAGACGTTTTATTCGTTTTAAGGACAAGCCAGTCGATCAAGCCTTGATTGGCCTTATCCATAAGCGTTACATATCTGCCATCATCAAAGAAGCTGGGATTGAAAAGCAAAGCCAGACATTGACTTCGTTGACAAAATTACAAAAAGAGAAACTCATAGAGCTTCTCTTTGATTGGCGTTTTCCAATCACCGGCAGTAAATCCTTTCACGATGCGCAGGCAACTGCAGGCGGCGTCTCAATCGACGACATAGATCCTTATACCATGGCTTCAAAGCTCGTACCTGGTTTATATCTCACTGGTGAAGTGATGGACATCGACGGTCGTTGCGGTGGTTTCAACCTACAATGGGCATGGAGTTCCGGCTACATCGCCGGAGAACATGCGGCGGGAGGTTTAAATGATACGAATTAGTCAACTTAAACTAGATCTTGATGATGCCATTGATTATGCATCAGAACTTGCCAATCTTCGACGATTGGTTGTTTCTAAATGTCGAATTTCACACACTGACCTGCTTTTGATTCGAATTGCCAAGAAGGCTGTCGATGCAAGAAGAAAACCGAATATCAAATTTATCTACACCGTTGATGTAGAGATTGTCGATGAAAAACAGATTCTGAACAAGGGGCTTAAAAATATCTCAGAAACACCCGATCTAAAGTATCACGATGTCCCCTCCGGGAGTCAGGCACTCGACAAGCCACCCGTCATTGTCGGTTTTGGCCCATCGGGTATTTTTGCGGCACTGTTGTTATCGAGGCGAGGCTATGATCCCATCGTACTAGAAAGAGGTCTTGACATCGATCAGCGGACCAAAGCTTGGCAATCGTTTATCGATGGTGGTGCTTTTCATGAACATGCCTCCGTACAGTATGGCGAAGGGGGCGCAGGAACATTTTCTGATGGCAAGTTGACAACGATGATCAATGATAAGCGTTGTTATTGGATTTTAGAGGAGTTTGTCAAGGCAGGCGCACACCCAGAAATACTCTATCTCAATAAACCGCATATCGGGACCGACGTCCTGCGCAAGATTATCAAAAACATCAGGGAAGAAATTATCGCCAATGGTGGAACGATCCGTTTTAATGCCAAAGTTACTGATTTCATCGTTAAAGACCATAAACTTCAAGGCGTCGTCATTAACAATGATGAATTAATCAGGACTGACGTCTGTTTGCTTGGCATCGGTCATAGCGCTCGGGATACGTTCAAGCTACTACATCAAAAAGCCCTACAGATTGAACCGAAAGCCTTCGCAGTCGGTCTTCGTATCGAGCATAAGCAGGCCTTTATCAATCATGCGCAATATGGTGATGCCTATCAACACCCCTCACTTAAACCGGCCGATTATAAGCTGAGTCATCACACTCAGAATGGAAGAACTTGTTACACCTTCTGCATGTGTCCTGGAGGTTATGTTGTCAATGCTTCAAGTGAAGCAGAAACCGTGGTTACCAATGGCATGAGTTTCAGTCAGCGTGATGGCCAAAATGCCAACGCTGCACTCTTGGTCAACGTCAAGCCGGACGATTTTCCGTCAAATCATCCCTTGGCAGGTGTCGATTATCAAAAAGCGATTGAAACTAAGGCTTATGTCCTGAGTCAAAAGACTTACAAAGCACCGGCACAGCGTGTCAGTGATTTTATCAATGGGATTGAAAGCAAAGAAAAGGGGCACATCAAACCTACCTATGAACCAGGGGTTTACTTAACAGACTTAAATCAACTTTTCCCGAATTATATCCTCGAAGCACTTAAAGAAGGGTTGCAGGATTTTAATCAAAAGATATCTGGGTTTGCTGCCGATGATGCCATGTTGACGGGACCAGAGACCAGGTCTTCATCCCCGATTCGTATGATTCGCAACGAACATCACCAAGCCAACATCTTTGGACTCTATCCAATGGGTGAAGGAGCGGGTTATGCTGGTGGCATCATGTCATCTGCTGTAGACGGTGTAAAAACCGCAGAAAAGATTATCATGTTATACAAAGATTGAGACATCTTCCCAGATGTCTTTTTAATAAAAATCATATTTTTTCCAATAAAATGGTTCATTGAGCCGTATACTAAATGAAACCAAAATCAAAGGAGGAAAATTGATATGAAAAAACTATATGTCTTATTACTTATATTTGGTTTATCATTAGGGTTCATGGCATGCAACTCAACCGAAAGTGAAACCAATGTAGATTTTGAATCGGATGAGCAAGTGTTTACTTTACAGGCGTTATCTGGCGCTGCGCTACTCGATTACAACGCCTATGAAACAGTCTCTTTTATCCCGTTAGCCGATGTGACCACAGAAACAACTGATGGTGAAGAAGATGTCATCGTCGAAGAAATTGACGACATCGATCAGTATTTAGATATGATAGAAAATTTCTTAGGTGATAATCAGGCACTCTCAGTTGAGCAACTGACATCAGACCGTGATGAATGGGACAACCTCATCAGTTATTCAACCGTTGATCTTCTAGGCAATGACATTGTTTATTATCTTTACTTTAATGAAACAGAATTTGTCAATGAAGACCCAGGCAATACGGATGTAACAACAACCGAAGCCATCACAACTGAAGAGGAAACTACGACAGAAGAAACGACAACTGAAGCTCAGACAACCCAACCTTTGGCAGAAACATCTCCAGGAGAAAGAAACTTTTTCTTTGAGGATGAAGATGATGACGAAGTGGTATATCTGATGACAGGTGTGATTGTTTACGGTGAAACCGAGTACCAAGTCGAAGGTAAACGAGTCGTTGAAGACAATGGCGATGAAATCTTTATCATGAGATCCTTTGTCGATCGCGAAAACTTTGTCAAGGCAATGTATAGAGTAGACGCCGAAGACAACAAAGAAAAGTTCTTCTTTGAAGTCGTCAGTGAAGGCATCGTCATCACAAGATCAAGAGTGATGGTGATTGAAGAAGACGGCAAGCTAATCGTTAATCTTAATCTTGTCGAAGGCAGTAACAGTGGGCGCTATTTCTTCAGAATCATGGAAGAAGCAGACCAGACCATTATCCATATCAGATATGATGTGACGATTGATGGTGTTAAAGAATCTGGAAACATACATGTCTTTGCAACAGAAGATTCCGAAACAGGAGAAATTGTCTATACCTACCGCGTTCTCAATGAAAAAACCAATGCTCAAAACAAGTACACGCATGAAGAACAAAAAAGACATCGACCACCAAGGCCTGATGTTGGACCTAGACCAAACAGAGGCAACATGTAGAACACAAAAACACTCAGTGTTTCAACTGGGTGTTTTTTTTTAGCTATTTTTTATAAATGCAAAAAGGTTCTGACTTAACTATGATACAATATAACAAGAGAATTGAGGTGGATGACATGATTCAGTTTCAATTAAATATCTTTGCGATTATTCTTTTAGGTTCACTTCTTATGGTCATTTTTCTAACCAATAATTCTAAGAGTTTTAAAAACCGCTTGTTTAGATGGATGGTCTACACCGTCATCCTTTTGAATATCATCGAAATTTTAAGTTGGGTCTTTGATGAAGAACCGGGAGAACTAAACTATATCCTAAATTTCACCTTTAACTTTCTCCTGACAGCAATCAATACGGTGATTGCAGTATTGTGGCTTTATTACATCGATTTCATGTTATTCAGGGATTATAAACGCCTCAAGCGAAAAAAGATTTATATGCTGCCTGCGGTGATCATGATAATCCTTTCAATTATCAATGTTTTTGAACCGATTCTTTTTGACATTTCAGAAAATAATGTCTATCAACGTTTGCCCTTATTGTGGATATCGATACCACTGATTTTTGGCATGTATATCTATGCCTTAATGATGGTCCTCAAGTATGCAAACACGCACCAAAAAAAGATTCTTGTGGGTGTCTTGGTCTTCTTTATCATCCCCATCATCGCCGCCATCTTACAGCTTATTTTTTACGGGTTAATGTTGATCTGGCCGAGTACCGCCTTAGCGATACTGATTTCCTATCTGATTTTTGAAACGACAAGTAATGCCAGGGATTATCTGACCAATCTTTTTACGCGAGAGCGTGCTGAGGAATATATCGCCCACTTGATTCAGCAAAACCGTCACTTTACGATTGTCATGATGGATATTAACAATTTTAAGATGATTAACGATCGCTATGGCCACCATGTCGGTGATCAAGTGTTAATCGACATTGCCTCCATATTACAGGACCATTTTGTTGAGAAATCTCTGGTTGCACGATACGGTGGCGATGAGTATTTGGTCGTGACCGAAATTACTGATAAGATCATCCTTGAACAGA
>NPIE01006455.1_pt2 | contig 21714 bp, 15 predicted proteins | sample 8637661 | NCBI WGS metagenome assembly NPIE01 (sample SAMN07420842, study PRJNA396082) | bioreactor metagenome | isolation source: sample BA12 brine-fed electro-methanogenic bioreactor BA | place: Japan: Kochi | collected 2016-12-09
GTGGACCGTGATGTGGCTCTTGTCGAGGTGCGCCAGCACGGTTTCGGGCAGCGGGCCGGGTGCGGTCGAGGAAATCGTCGAGCCCGGCGGCACCGGCTCCTCGGCAATCAGCATCGTCACGCTGGCACCCTGGGGTTCGTAATCCTGGCGCGCGACGTTGAGGATTGTCGCGCCAATGATCTCCGACACATCGGTCAGGATCTGGGTCAGGCGCTCGGCGTTGTAGGCCTCGTCGATGTAGGCGATGTACTTCTCCCGCTGCTCCTCGGTGACCGCGTAGCACAAGTCGTAGATATTGAAGCTGAGCGCCTTGGTCAGGTTGTTGAACCCGTGAAGCTTGATGCGGCGTTTTTTCATCGACCTCGTCCGGAGCGGGGGAATGAACAGGAAGTTGGCGATTATCGCGCAAATCCACCCGAGTGACGAAATTTCTGCCGCACCGTCTACCGCACCCACCCCGGCAATTTGACTCTCGACCGGATGCATAAGAGAATGACACAATGACGACTTTGCGAAGTATCATGAGAAGTTACGAAATGCCCAAGCGGATACGCCCTGATGCGTGATTTCCAGTTCTACCCGGTCGATCGGGTCGCAATGGACCATTTCCTCCAGCAGTGCAAGCGCCAGCACTTTCCGGCGCGTGCCACGGTGATGCGTCCCGGCGACTCGAGCCAGTCGCTGATGTATGTCATCGAAGGTTCAGTGACCGTGTCCACCGAAGGCGATGACGGCCGCGAGCTGATTCTCAGCTACCTCAACCCCGGCGACTTCATCGGTGAAATGGGTCTGTTCATGCGCCCGGGGCAGCGCGAAGTCATGGTGCGCACGCGCAGCAAGTGCGAGCTGGCCGAAATCTCCTACGCACAACTGCGCGAAGCGCTGGAATCCGAACTCAAGGATCACGCGCTCGAGATCATGACCGCAATCGGTGCCAAGCTGGCGCAGCGCCTGCTGCATACCCGGCGCAAGGTCGAGCATCTGGCTTTCCTCGACACGCAGGGTCGGGTGGCTCGAACCCTGATCGATCTTTGCGGTGAACCGGACGCCGTCTCGCATCCGGAGGGCACCCAGATTCGAATCACCCGCCAGGAAATCTCGCGCATCGTCGGCTGCTCGCGCGAAATGGCCGGACGGGTGATGAAGAACCTGGAACAGGAAGGCATGATCCGGGCATCGGGCAAGACCATTGTCGTCCTCGGCACCTTCAAGGGCTCGGCCCCGAGCTGAACCCCCACCCGGAAATACTCGCGATCCGTCACTGAAAATCACTCGCCGGAGCGCAGGCACCGGAGTGGACATGCCGGTCCATGAGGATGCAGAGCACCGCAGAACGCCGGCAGCCGGACGGCGCAGCAGCGCTGCGCCGATGCTCGGGATCAGCCGGTGTTCTGGAGGCCTTGTGCAATCCCGTGCACTGTCGCCACCAGCACCTGCTCCAGCGCGCGATCCTCACGCCCGCCCTCGCGCCAACGACGCAGGGTTTCGACCTGGACGAAGCTCATCGGATCGATGTACGGGTTGCGCAACAGGATCGAACGATGCAGGGTCGGGTCGCTCTCGAGCAGGGTCTGCTGATTCTTGAGCCTGCAGACCCAGCGCTCGGTGCGCCGGAATTCGGCATCGATCCGGGCGAAGCAGCGCTGGCCGGTTTCGCCGGCAAGCTCGGCATAGCGCTCGGCAATCCCGAGGTCGGCCTTGGCCATCGCCATCTCGGCGTCGTCGAGCACGGTGGCAACAAACGGCCACTGGACCAGCATCTGCTGCAACTCGTCCTCGCCCTGCTCTGCGGCAAGCCGCTCGAGCCCGCTTCCCAGGCCGTACCAGCCGGGTAACGCGTGGCGGCTCTGGGCCCATGAAAACACCCAGGGAATTGCGCGCAGGCCGTCGATGCCGGCGTTGGCCTTGCGCGAGGCCGGACGTGAACCCATACGCATCCGCTCGATCACGTCGATCGGCGTGGCGGCCCGGAAATAGTCGGTAAAACCGGGCTCGCCATAGACCAGCTCGCGATAGGCCTCGCGGCTGTATTCGGCCAGACGCGCCATGTGCTGCTGCCAGCACTCGGGCATGGGTGTGCTCGGACGTTGATCGCGCATCCCGACCTTGAGCACGGCACCGGTCATCTGCTCAAGATTCCGGAGCGCAATCGCGCGCAGCGCGAACTTGCGATGAATCACCTCGCCCTGCTCGGTGGTGCGCAGCCGCCCGCCCACGCTGCCGGCGGGTGCGGCGAGGATGGCGCGGTGGGTCTTGCCACCGCCGCGACCGATGCTGCCACCGCGACCGTGGAAGAACACCAACCCGAGCTGCGCTTGCCGGAACAGCTCGGTCAGTCGCTGTTGCGCATCGTGCAAGGCCCAGCGCGAGGCCACCAGCCCGCCATCCTTGTTGCTGTCGGAATAGCCCAGCATGATCATCTGGCGACCACCGCGCAGTTTCAGCAAATCGCGCCACTCGCGGCGCTCGAGCAGGCCCCGCATCACGTCTTCGGCCGCTTCCAGATCGGGCACGGTCTCGAACAAGGGCACCAGATCGAAACCACCATCCTCGATGCCGGCGGCGCGTGCAACCAGCCAGGCCGCGAGCACGTCGTCGGCATTCCGGCTCATGCTCACGATCAGGGTCTGCACCGCGCGAGTGCCAAACCGACGGCGCGCCTCGGCGGCCGCCTCGACCAGCCGGTACACCGCATGTTCTGGCTGTCGTTCGGGAGCCGGCGCGGCCAACGCCTCGATCAGGCGCTCGCTGTGCCGGGCCGGCGCAAGCTCGGTCCAATCCGGATCGGCAAGCAACTCCGCCACCGCCTGATGCAGGTCGCCTGAATCCACTCGCAGATCCAGCGCGGCAAGATGGAAGCCGAATACGTCGACCCGGCGCCGCAGCCGATCCAGCGGGAACAGACCGGCCCGCTCGCCGCGGTGCAGGCGCAGACTGCCCGCAACCAGATCGAGGTCGGCCAGAAGCTCTTCGGGCCCGGCGTAGGCTTGCGGCGCATCGGCCAGGGTCGCATCGAGCCGATGGTCGACGAAGCGCAGCATGCGGCGGTACGGCATGTCGGCATAACGCGGCGGGATCTGCCGAGCCACTTCCGGCATGTCGCGCCCATATTCGGCCAGTCGCTCGGCCAGCCCCGGCCCGATCTCGATCCGGCCCAGGGTCTGACTCATCAGGCGCGCGAGCTGGGCGATTTCGCGGCGATAGTTACCAATCACCTGGCGACGCTGCTCGGTCAGGGTGTCGAGCACGGTATCCGGGCCGACCTTGGGATTGCCATCCATGTCGCCACCAACCCAGGAGCCGAACTGCAACAGCGTCGGCAGCCCCCCCGGCGCGCGGTCCACACCCCAGACCGCTTCGATCGCCTCGGCCAGGGTCTCGTGCAGCACCGGCACGATCCGGTACAGCACATCGGCCAGATAGTAATGCGCATGTTCGGCCTCGTCGGCGACGGTCGGACGCACCTCGGACTGTTCGGCGGTCTGCCAGGCGACAGTCAATTCCATCCTCACCCGGTCGATCAGGCGGCCGAGCTGGCGTGGCGACTGGCCGCTGTCGAAGCGCTCGACCAGGTAGCGCGCCATGCGCTGTTCCTTCTCCAGGATCGAACGCCGCGTCGCCTCGGTCGGATGCGCCGTGAGCACCGGTTCGATGCGGGTCGATACCAAAAGCGCTTCGAGTTGCTCGTAGCTCAGGCCGGCATCCCGACATTCGGCCAGCACGGCTTCCAGGCCCTCGGGTTGCGGCTGCTCGCACACCGCCCACTCGCGCTGGCGACGGATGCGATGGACCTGCTCGGCCAGATTGACCATCCGGAACCAGGCGGCGAAACCACGCACGAAGTCCATTGCCTCGGCCGCTTCGTCGAAGCTGCAGATCTGCCGCAACTCCGCGCTGGCGACCTCGCCCGAACGTCTCGCGATGGCCAGACCCCGGGCCTGCTCGACGCGCATGAACAGGCGCTCGCCGCATTGCTCGCGCAACAGGTCACCAACCATCGACCCGAGCGCGCCCACATCCTGACGCAGGGCCTCGTGCTCGACCGGAAAATCGATTTCTTCACGTTTCATTGGGCTTGCCGTTGCTGCCGCTGCCATGCGTCCATTTCGAACCCTGATCAGTTACGAGACTCAGCTGGCTGACGCAGTCTCTCTTGAGGCTACCTGTGTGATTAAAACCGCAAATGAACGCAAATCAACGCAAATGCGTGATGAGCCGGGCGAACGACTCAATCAGACCTGAGCAGGCGGTTTCGAGTCACCAGTGCGGGTCTCATTCCGTGCTCCGAGCATTTTATTCGCGTTCATTTGCGTTCATTTGCGGTTCAAAACAGTGATTTCACCGACTGGAGACACGCATCGAATGCTGGCTGAGTCAAATACGTAATCGGAATTCGATATGGTAGCCGCTTCGGGTCGCTGCCAATGGTGTACTGGTACCCGCCAAGCCTTACCATTCGCTTCCTGCTTCGGATGACCGCGACGATGAACCTGCCCTACGACCTGCCCGAAACGCCTGATGTGCAGCCCTACCACTCCAGCCCGCATGCCGCGCTGGTGCTCAATCTGGGGCGGGCACTGCTGCGCGTAGGCTCACCGGCGCACCGGCTCGAGACCGCGATGCAGGTCATGGCCGAGCGGCTGGGCCTGAAGGGCGAGTTCTTTTCCACGCCAACGGCATTGATCGCCAGCCTCGGTGACGGTCAGCGCCAGCAGACTTTTCTGGCCCGGGTCGAGCCCGGCAACCCCGACCTGGGCAAGCTCGCCGAGCTCAGCGAAATCATGGAACAACTGGCACGCGGTGAACTCGATCCGGTCGAAGCCGACCGCCGCGTACTGGAGATCGACGCCCGACCCGCGCGCTACCGTGGCTTGCCGCTGCTGCTGGCCTACATTCTGGTCTCGGGTGGGGCCTGCACTCTGCTGGGTGGCGGCTGGCGCGAAGCGCTGCTGGCGGCGGCACTCGGTGGCGTGACCGGCATCAGCGTGCTGCTGCTGTGGCAACGTACCGAGCTATCGCGCTTGCTGATGCCGCTGAGCGCCGGCCTGGTGACCTTCTTCGGCACGCTATGGTGCGGCTTCGATTCGCAGACCGCATTGATGCCCTCGGTCATCGCCGGCATGATCACGCTGGTGCCCGGCATGGACCTGACTTCCGCGACCCGGGAACTGGCCACCGGTCATCAGGTATCCGGTGCGGCCCGGCTGGCCTCGACCATTGCGGTATTCGCCTTGCTGACGGTGGGCCTGGCGCTGGGTGGCTGGCTGGCCCAGACTCTGGTCGGCGAGGTCCCGCTGCGACCGGCATCGCTTGCACCACCAGGGCTGCTGCCGCTGAGCCTGGCGCTGGCCGCACTCGGCTTCGTGGTGTTGTTCCAGGCGCTGTGGCGCGACTGGATCTGGGTGGTGGGGGCCTGCCTGCTGGCCTGGATGGCCGGCGGACTCGGCGCCCAGCTCGGCTCTCCGGTGCTCGGAGCCTTCGTCGGCGCGCTCCTGGTCGGCATCTCGGGCAACCTGTTCGCGCGCTGGACCCAACGCCCCGGCTCGATCTTCCAGATGCCCGGCCTGATCCTGCTGGTGCCGGGATCGATCGGCATGCGCAGCCTGTCGGCGCTGGTCAGCCACGACGTGATCTCGGGCATCGAAACCGGCTTTCTGGCGATGATGATCGCAGTCGCCCTGACCGCAGGCCTGATCCTCGCCAGCGCCCTGGTGCCGCCGAAGATCAGTTTGTAGAAGGTGAGCCCGATCAAGCACGCCCATCAGTCATCATTGAAGCAAAGGCATATTTATCCACAGATGAACACAGATAAACACGGATAAACCGAATACCATAATTTCTCTGTTGACTCCCGGGCTGGAAGGGGTGGCGTGGCGCGTAGAGGCGTTTTCTCAGCACGACGAAGAGAACGCCAGCGCACACAAAGCTTGATCGGGACTCGTTCTCGTTCGGAATCTGGTCGTCCCTATCTGTGTTCATCCGTGTTCATCTGTGGATGATTGCTTTCGATTGTCATGGCTGGATCGAGTGCGTAGTCGGGAACTTCTATTACACTACCCGGATGAGCCAGATCGACATCCGAAAATCCCACGCCTTCGATCTCGAGGGTGCACAGCAGGTGGCCGACGATCTGGCCCGAGAGCTGGCCGAGAAGTTCGCGGTCGACTATGGCTGGGACGGGGATGTGATCCTGTTCGAGCGTGCCGGCTGCCACGGCCAGATCCAGGTCGACGCCGAGTGTGTTCATGTACGTGCGCAACTGGGCTTCTTTCTGAGTTACCTCAAGCCTGCGGTCGAGCGCGAGATCCACCGCTACCTCGACCAGCACTTCAACCCGGCCTGAGTTCCGACTTCAACTGCTCCTGAACGCCCGGATCTGGCGGCGCTGGCGCTTGTCGGGACGCCGCCCCGGCCCATCCTGATCCAGCAGCCTGGCCTGCTCGGCCTGCAGCGCACGGCGCTCAAGGCTGGCTTCGCTCTCCTGATACAGGCCGGCCGCGACGCTGGCTGGGCCGCGGCGCTCGGCCAGGCCCAGAATTTCGACCTCGAACACCGTCTCGCCGCGAACGATGCGCAGCCGGTCACCAGCGACGACCGATCGGGCCGGTTTGCAGCTGTGGCCGTTGATCTCCACATGACCGCCACGCAGCGCGGCCTGAGCCAGCGATCGGGTCTTGAAGAACCGCGCCGCCCACAGCCACTTGTCGATCCGCACCGACTCCATCGAAGCAATCAACTTTCGAGCATGCGGTCGCACCAGCGCAGGTCCGGATGGCCCGGACCGAGCACGGCAGCCAGACGATCGCGGGCGGCCGCCAGCTGTTCCCGGGCCCGGTCCTGACCCAACTGCATGCGGGCGGCAGCTTCGAGCGCGTCGACCTCGGCAAGCAGCCAGGAATCGGGCGCAAAGCTGTTCTCGCGCAGCGCCCGGCAACGTCCGGCCGCGGCCAGCCCGGCACTGGCCTGACCGCGCATGATCTCCAGCCGCGCCATTTCACAATGGGCCACGGCGAGGTGACTGTCGGCCCCGGGCCGCAGTGGCTCCAGCGCATCGATTACCGCCTGCAGCTCGTTCCGGCCGCGCTCGGCCTGCATCGCGACCGACAAACGCGCGCGATACATCAGCGCCACCTTGCTGAACAGGTGGTCGGCTCCGAGCAACTCGGCAAACATCGCGACGGCCTGATCCAGAAAGACCTCGGCCCGCGCGAACTCGCCGACCGTGGTCAATACGCGGCCGAACACCAGCAGCGCCCGGGCATGGTTGACGCTGGCTTCGCCCTCGAAGCGCACGATCATGTCCAGCCCCTGCTGCACATGCTTCTCCGCCTCCGCCGGCAGGTAGCGCATCGACAGCAGGCTGGCATAGTTCAGGTAAGCCGCCCCAAGCGCACCCGAGGCACCGAAGCGCCGCTGACGTCGATCGATCAACTCACGATACAGTGGCTCGGCCCGGTCCAGGTCGCCGCGCTGATGCAGCAGACTGGCAAGATTGGTCATCACGGTCAGGCTGTCCGAGCCATCCTCCAGCCCCAGCGCCCGCCAGCGCTGCAGCGCGTACTCCATCACCGGCAGCGCTTCGCTACTGCGGCCGGAATAGAACAGCGTCGCGCCGAGATTGTTGGCGGTACGCGCGACCAGGCGGCTGTCTTCGCGGTGTGCCTGACCCATCGCCAGCGCCTCGCGCAAGGTCGCGATCGCTTCGTCCCAGCGACCCAGACCGCGCAGCACCTGGCCGCGGATCCCCATCAGGTCGGCCCGACGTTCGGTGTAATCGCCGGGTCTGCGTTGCAGAGTCGCAAGCGCGGTGTCAATCAAGTCCAGCGCCTGCTCCGAATTTCCCTTGCGCAGTTCGACCTGGGCCAGATCGCCGTAACCCATCGCCCGCAGCAGCGGCGAGACCGCATCCGAGTCACTTTCGACGAAACTGCGCAGCAAGGGCTCGGCTGCGGCAAAGTCGTCCAGCGCCAGATAAATTTCACCCAGCATCGCCTTGATCGCCGCCAGTGCCGCCGGATCCGAGCCCAGCGTATCTTCGGCCAGCAGCACGCTCGACGACAGCAGATCACGAGCGCTCAGCTCCTCGCCGGGCTCGGCAGCCGCTGCCGCCTCGCGGAACAACAGCGTGAACTGCTCGCGCAGCAGCGCCGATCGCTCGGCTTCGAAGCGCGCGACATCGCGCTCGGCAGCCACGATACGTGCCTGCCAGGTCTGGCTCACGACTCCAATCGCGACGCTGGCGATGGCCAGCAGTCCGAGTGCTGCCGCGGTGCTATGTCTGCGGGCCCATAAACCCAGGCGCCGCATTGCGCCGGCCGGCCGCGCCGAGATCGGGCGCTGCGAGCGCAGGCGACGCAGATCGGCAAGCAGGGCCGGGACACCGCTGTAGCGACCGGAAGCCTCGTCGGCCGTCGCCTTGTGCACGATCGCTGTAAGATCGGCCGCGCGTTCGAACCGGACCTGGTCCGGCACCAGTCGATCTGGTGCCTCGACCACCCCGCCGCGAGCCATCCAGGCAAGTAAGGCGCCAAGCGACCAGACATCGGTCTGGGTGGTCGCCGGCTGGCCAGCGCGCTGCTCGGGTGCGGCAAACGCCGGCGTGAATGCGCGCGCCGCGTCCGGGTCCGTATCGTCGCCCTCGATCACCCGGGCGATGCCGAAATCCAGCAGCACGGCGCGACCGTCGGTCTCGATCCGGATGTTGGCCGGCTTGATGTCACCATGCACCACCAGACGCTGATGGGCGTGCGCCACGGCCTCGGCCACCTGCTCGAACAGCTCGAGCAGCCGGGTCGGTGGATCGACTTGCCGCTTCAGCGCATGATCGAGATTCTCGCCGGCAACCCAGTCCATGACCATGTAACAACGGCCATCGCCAGTCTGACCGCCGTCGAGGATGCGTGCCACCGAGGGGTGATCGAGGCGCGCCAGCAGGCGCGTTTCCTGGGCCAGACGCTCGGCAAAATCAGGGTGCCGGCGACGCATCAGCTTGATCGCGACCTGGCGCTCGAAACGACCGTCGGCGCGATGCCCCCGGTAGACCACACCCATGCCGCCGTGACCGGCCATGCCGTCGATCTGCCACGGACCCAGACAGGCTCCGGGCTCGAGTTGCTCGCCTTCGAGTTCGAAACGATCCAGAGTCTGTCTGGATGCACGCGCAAGCGAGGTCTCGAACAGCTCGGACTCGTACTCGGCCGCCTCCAGCAGCCGGCTCAACCAGGCCGCGACCCTGGGGTGACGCGCCGCAAGCTGGCCAAGACGCTGATGCCGCTCGTCGGCCTCAAGATCGAGGAACTCGTCCAGCAGCCGATCCAGCACGCGCCGCCGCCATGGCGTCAAACGATCGGATGCACGCGCGCCGCTCATGCGTCCTCACCGTATTCTGCAAGCTCGGTGCGCAACCAGGCCTGGGCCCGCTTGTACTCCCTGCGTGCGGTGCGCGGCGAGCAGTCGACCAGCTCGGCAATCTCGTCCAGCGTATAGCCGGCAAACATCTTGGCCGATGCAATTTCGGCCATGCGCGGACTGGCTTCCTCGAGCCGCTTCAAGGCGCGCTCGATTTCGAGCACGGTTGCCGCGTCGCTGCCGCCGAACTCGACCTGCTGCTCGTCGAGGGTCTCTGCCGCTTTGCCCGAACCACGCTTCTGCGCCGCCTCGCGCCGGGCGTGGTCGAGAATCAATTGGCGCATCACGATCGCCGCCAGACGCTTGAGGTGACTGCGATTCTCGATCTTCTGCCCGGCCCCGGCCTGGATCTTCATGAAAGCCTCATTGACCAGCGCCGTGGTCTGAAGCGTCTGGCCGGCGTTGAAGCGATAGCGCTGATGGCGCCCGACCCGCTTCAAGTCCTCATAAACCATGCCGATCACCGCGCCGAACTCGGTGTCCGAACTGCGCACCTGCTGCAGCAGCTGGGTCACTTCGCTTTCGGGCACGGGTTCAAAGACTTCTTCGGTCATCGCTTCGACGACTCCTGGGTGATTGGCAAGCATTGCGGATCCGACACGATGCTTCTCGATATTCCACCAATGACTGCAAGCATAGACCGAAATCACTACTGCAAGCCGCAGATCCGCTATTGTTGTTGCCACCCGCGACACCGAGCCACCCATGCATCGGACCGTCATGAACCAGCCAAACGGCAACAGCCGAGGCGTTACGGAAAGCTGGCACGATCAGTCCTCGCAGCTCGTGCTGAAGCGCTTGTCGAGCAGCCCGCTTGGCCTGTCGGACAGTGAGGCCCGAACGCGTCTGCAGCAGCTCGGCCCGAACCGGCTGCCGGCAGCTCGGCCGCGTTCGGCATGGGTTCGCTTGCTGGCGCAATTCCACAATGTGCTGATCTACGCGCTGCTGGCCGCCGCGGTTGCGGCATGGGCACTGGACCATCCGATTGATGCCATTGTGATCTTCGGCGTCGTCCTGGTCAACGCGCTGATCGGCTTCATCCAGGAGGGCCGGGCCGAAGCGGCGATGGCGGCAATCGGCAAGATGCTGGCGCGCTCGGCCGAGGTGCGGCGTGACCGGCGCTGGTGCCGGATCGATGCCGAACAACTGGTGCCCGGGGACATCGTGCGCATCGGCGACGGTGAGCGAATTCCGGCGGACCTTCGTCTGGTCGAGGCGCATGGCCTGCGGGCCGAGGAAGCGGCGCTGACCGGCGAGTCGATGCCGGTCGGGAAATCTGCTGACCCGGTCGCCGCAACCGCGCCCCTGGCCGAGCGCCGCTGCATGGCCTGGTCGGGCACGCTGGTCGCCGGCGGACGCGCCGTTGGCGTGGTCGTCGCCACCGGCAGCGACACCGAGATCGGCCGGATCAATCGCATGCTGGGCAATGTCGAAGCGCTGGCCACGCCGCTGGTTCGGCAGATCGATCGATTCGGTCGCCAGTTGACTGTGGTATTGCTCGCAATCACCATCTTGACCACGCTGATCGGTATCACGATGCACGATATCGACATTGCCGACGCATTCGTCGCCGGGGTGGCGCTGCTGGTGGCCGCAATCCCCGAGGGCCTGCCGGCAATCATCACCATTACACTGGCCATCGGCGTGCGCCGCATGGCCGGGCGCAACGCGATCGTGCGCCGATTGCCGGCGGTCGAGACCCTGGGCTCGGTGACCGTGATCTGCAGTGACAAGACCGGCACGCTGACCCAGAACCGCTTGCGCGCAGTGCGCGTGTTGCTCGACCATGCGACGCTGCCGATCAGCGAGGTCCGGCGCGATCAAGCGGCACTCATCGATCCACTGCTGCAGGCTGCGGTGCTTTGCAACGAAGCCGAGATCGACGGCGATCACGGCGACCCGCTGGAACGTGCCCTGCTCGACCTGGCCGACGCGCTCGGTGTGGATGCCGCCGGCCTGCGTCAAGGCCAGCCGCGACGCGCGATGGTGCCGTTCTCCTCGAGCAGCAAGTGGATGGCCACCGTACATGATGCCGGGATCATGCTCAAGGGCGCGCCGGACGTGCTGCTCGAACATTGTCAGTCGTGCATTACCGGGCAGGACAACGGCACGTCCAGCCGCGCTATCGCGCGTGAGCACTGGCGACGGCGGATCGATGAGCTGGCGGGTTCGGGCTTGCGCCTGCTGGCGCTGGCCGAAGCCCCGGCCGACGCGCAGGTCGCCGAAGATCGGCTGCCGGACGGCCTGAGATTGCTTGGGGTAGTAGCGTTCGAGGATCCGCTCCGGGACGGCGTGATCGAAGCCATCGAAGCCTGCCGCAAGGCCGGCATCCGGGTCAAGATGATCACCGGCGACCATCTCGATACCGCGCGTGCCATCGCCGGTCGACTTTCTCTGGCCGGAGCCGAACATGCATTGAGCGGCAATCGACTCGATCAGCTCGACGATCGAGAATTGGCGGCTGCAGCACAGCAAGCGGATGTATTCGCGCGTACCACATCGGAGCACAAGCTCAGACTGGTGGAGGCCCTGCAATCGCAGGGTGAAGTCGTGGCAATGACCGGCGATGGTGCCAACGACGCACCGGCATTGAAGCGCGCCGATATCGGCGTGTCGATGGGCATCAAGGGGACCGAGGCCGCACATGAGGCCTCCGAGATCGTCCTGACCGACGACGATTTTTCCACCATCGTGGCCGGCATCGAGGAGGGTCGGGGCGTCTACGACAACATCCGCAAGGCGCTGGTATTCATTCTGCCAACCAACGGCGGTGAAGCCGCGGTCATCCTGCTGGCCATTCTCGCCGGGCTGACCCTGCCGCTGACGCCGATCCAGGTCCTCTGGGTCAACATGGCCACGGCGATCACGCTGGCGCTGGCGCTGGCGTTCGAGCCGGTCGAGAGCAAGGTGATGCAGCTGCCGCCGCGCGATCCACGAGTCGGGCTGGTCACGCGCGCGATGCTTGGGCGCATCGTCTGGGTCGCGCTGTTTCTGACCGCTGCGGTGTTCTGGAGCTTCCACCGGATACTGGCCGACAGCGGCGACGAAGCACTGGCTCGCTCCGTGGCGCTGAACCTGCTGGTGGCCTGCGAAGTCTTTTACCTGTTCAACTGCCGGCGTAAACTCGCACCAAGCTGGACTGTGGAAGCGCTGACGGCAAATCCGGCGGCCTGGCTATGTGTTGCCGCATTGCTGCTGCTGCAGGCGACGCTGACCTACTGGACACCGATGCAGACCTTGTTCGGCGTGGCGCCGTTGGCGCTCACGCACTGGCTCTACATCATCGGCATCGCGCTGCTGTTGTTCATCCTGGTCGAGATTGAAAAAGGGTGGACAGCGCGCCGTCGGGCACCCGCCTGATGTCATCCGCCGCAGCCGGTCAGTCGAGCCTGGGCTGGTGTGGTTCGCCCTGAATCCGATCCAGCCTTCGATTGACAGGCTGTAACGCCTCCGCCAGCACGGTAAAGCTTGAAGCCGGCACGAAGTCGATCCGGACCCGCCGGAACGACCCGAACATTGACCGGATCATTGGCCGCGCACCGAGCCAGCGGCATCCCTACCTGCATCGCGGTGACGCTCGGTCCAGTCGCGACCGCGCTGCATCAGCTCGACAAAACCCTGCTCGTCACCCTGCTCCAGCACCCGGACCAGTTCGTCGATCACCGTATGCAAGGCATCGACCACGCTCGAATGGTTCGGGTTGAGATGCTGAATCTCGTAGTACAGACGCGGGTTTTCGGCGACCACTGCCGAGGCAATTTCAAGCTGGCGACCAAAGGTCGTCGAAGAGATCCGCGCCAGCTGCTCGGCCGGAATCTCGGCCCTGGCCAGGGTCGCGGCAAACACCAGATTGAGCGCATGCGACAGGCCCAGCACCCAGGCCATCAGGCGATCGTGTTCGGCCAGGTCCAGTTCGACCAGTTCGGCCATGGTGTCGGCAAACAGCGCGCGCGCATCGCTGAGGGCACCAGCATCGCCGCAGTTCATCAACAGCACGTGCTGGCCGGCCAGAAGCCGGATATCCGGGCCAAACATGGGGTGGATCGAGCAGACCTTCAGACCGGCCGCAGCCGCCCGATGCAGGGTCTCGACCAGCGGCGCCTTGATCGAGGCCAGATCGAATATCAGCGCTTCAGGGGCCGTTTCGATCAGCGCCCCGAGAATTTCCCGACTGGCCTCGATCGGTGCTGCGATAACGATCAGATCGACATCCAGCGGCGCCTCGCGCCAGTCGCGGAAATCCTTGTCGCCCGCCGGATCGGCAATGATCGGCGCGTAGCCCTGGCTGTCGAGAAAGCGCACCATCCACGCACCCAGGCGGCCCGCGCCACCGATCACCAGGGCGCGTTTGCCCTCGCCACGAGCCGCCAGCACCACGCGCTCGGTCTCCTGCCGGGTCAGCGAAGCCTCGATCAGCGTGGTCAGCAGCGATTCGGCAACTTCCGCGTCGAGGCCGCATCGCGCGGCATGCGCGCGCACGCCATCCAGCACTTCGCGCTCGCGCCGGAAATCGCGCAACTGCCGGCCGGTCGAGCCCTTGACCCGCCCGATCTCGGACACCACGCGCTGGCGCTGCGCGGCCCGTTCAATCAACTCGCGATCGATCCGGTCGAGTTCTGCACGCAGCCGCGCAAGCTCGGGTTCAGTGGAGGTCATGGACGATATCAATCCTTTTTTTTCAGTGCTTTAACGCGAGATCTTCAGATTGCGAAATCAATACAAGCAGCGCTTGGTGGGGATTTTCGGGCGGCCCAAAACCTGTATTGAACCGCAAATGAACGCAAATGAACGCGAATAAAATCTTTCTGATCAGGTAGTTGACTCAGCCAATATTCAGCGAGTGTCTCCAGCGGTCGAAAAAGCTGATTCGAACCGCAAATGAACGCAAATATCTCCTGAACACAGAAACAGATCNNGCGATCAGGTCTGATCAGATCGCTCTTCTGGCTCGTCTTCCATTTGCGTTCATTTGCGTACATTTGCGGTTTCAATCACACGGGTGGATTCAACAGAGACAGCGTCGGCCGGCTGAATCTCGCACCTGATCAGGAATCGCTTTTCTAGCTCGTCATCCATTTGCGTTCATTTGCGTTCATTTGCGGTTTCAATCACCCCAGCAGATCCCCGCAAACCATGGCTTTCAGGCTCGGCCCATGAATTCGCCGGTCTCGGTATTGACCTTGATCCGCTCGCCTGGGGTGACGTAGTCCGGCACCATGACTTCGACCCCACTGACGGTCGTGGCCGGCTTGGCCGAGCGGCTGGCGGTCGCGCCCTTCATCACCGGGGCGGTGTCGGCGACGTCGAGTTCGACCGACTGCGGCAGCTGAATCGCGACCGGATTACCCGAAATCACCAGCACATAGATTCCGGCCAGGCCTTCGGTAATGTAGCCACCCTGCTCACCCACAGCGGCGTCGTTGAGGCTGTACTGGGTGTAGTCCTCGTCGTCCATGAACACCCAGTCGTCGCCATCGCGATAGGAAAAGGTCGACAGGCGGCGGACCAGATCGGCCTCGCGCAGCACGTCATCGCCCTTGAGCGTGAGATCCTGGCGCTCGCCGCCGGGAATGGATTCGAGCTTGAAGCGGTACAGGGTATTGTCGCCGCGCGCGGTCGGCGCCGAGCGCGATTGATCGCGCACCGCCCAGACCTTGCCCTCGTGTTCGACGACGAATCCGCGCTTGATTTCATTGGCCTTGGGCATGCTGCAGTCCGCAGATGGTAGAGGCCGCAGATTGTAGCCGCAACGGCGAATCCCGGGGATCAGAGCGCGCTGGCGGCGAAGGTGTCGCAGCGGGCCGGATCGCCGCCGTCGAAGCCGATCCGGAACCAGCGCACGCGCTGCTCCGAAGTGCCGTGCGAGAACGAGTCCGGCACCACGACGCCGCGCGACTGACGTTGCAGCCGGTCATCACCAATCGCGCTGGCGGTGGCCAGAGCTTCCTCGATGTCGCCGGCCTCGAGCCAGGCGTGGCGCTGCTCGGCGCGATGCGCCCAGACCCCGGCGTAGCAGTCGGCCTGCAGTTCCTGGCGCACCAGCAGCCCGCCGTCGCCCTCGACGCTGCGCCCGGCGCGGCGGGCGCTCGTGACCGCATCGGCAGCACCGGTCACGGTCTGTATGTGATGGCCGACTTCGTGCGCGATCACGTAGGCTTCGGCAAAGTCGCCACCGCCGCCGAGTCGCGCTTCCATCTCGCGGAAGAACGACAGATCGATGTAGACCTGCTGGTCACCGGGGCAGTAGAACGGCCCCATCGCGCTGCTGGCGCTGCCACAGGCCGAACGCACCTGGCCGGAAAACAGCACCAGGGTCGGCGCTGGATAGCGCTCGCCGCGTGCGGCGAAGATCTCGGCCCAGACGTCTTCGGTTTCGCCGAGGATGGCCGCCACGAATTGACGGGCGGGATCATTTTCCGCCGGTGTCTCGCTCTGCACCGAAGCGGTCCCGGACTGCATCTGCGACACCAGCCCCAGCATTTCCAGCGGGTTCTGCCCCAGCACCAGGCTGAGCACCATGACAATGGCCATGCCGCCCAGGCCCAGACCGCCACCGACCGCGGCGCGCCTGCCGCGACGATCATCCACGTTGCGGCTCTGCCGCGCTCGCTCCCATTTCATTGTCCCTGCCCCGTTCGATCCAGAACCCGGATTCTATGCAATTCCCGGCCGACCGTGAACTCGATCGCACATCAGCAACATCGATTGCCGGCCGTGGCGCTCAGCCAATCGCGGAATCAAGCCCGAATGGCCATGGCGCGGCGAGCAGCTGCGCCATTCGGCGACAGCTTTCTGCATTCGGGTGGTAGCCATCCTCCGCAAAGTCCGATGCGTTCAGCGGGTCGAGATTCGAATACTCGGGATGGCCGATACGCGGCTGGCCGGCGATGCAGTTGCGTGCGGCCCGGTTGAATGCTCGCGCGCGCAGTCCGAGGGTCGCAGCCAACGGCTGCGGCAGCGCCGGAAAGCGCTCCATCGGCGGGATTGCCAGCAGGCAGATCGCAGCGTCCGGCGAATGCAGCTTCAGCGCCTCGAGCAATCGCGCCAGGTCAGCACGCCAACGATACAAACTGCGCAGTCCGGTGACATCGTTGACCCCGACCGAGACCAGAAAACGATCGACCGGCAGCGGCGGCAGGCGCGGCACCAGCTTCGAGGTGATGGCTGCGGCATCGATACCGTTACGGCCAAAGGCCTGCCATTCGACTTCGACGCCGTCATGTTCGGCCCAGGCTCGCGCGACCTGAGCGGTCAGCATGGCCTCGGTCTGACCGGCCCCGACGCCGGCGATGATCGAATCGCCGATGCCGACCAGTCGACACCGCTCACCTCGACCATAACGCCCGGTAGTCGGACCCTCGGCCGGACCGAGCCGCAAGGCGCGCCGGCGAACCATCAGCGCCTGCGGCAGGCTGAGCGCAAAGCCGGCCCAGAACAGCGGCCCGGCCAGCCAGCCGTGATTCACCAGGCGATGCCGTAGTCGTCGCCGTAGTCGCTGGCCGCGCCGTGCATCGTGCCGAGCTCGTGATCGAACCAGATCGCGGTGGTCGGGTTGTAGGTGCGCTCGACCACATCGACGTCGTAGCCCATGCGCTTAAGCTCCGCGATCGTGAACGGCGCGACCATGGCCGTGACCTCGATCCGGCCCGGCTCGGCCTGGTGGGCGCCGAAGGAGCTCTGCATCTGGTAGCCGAGAATGTTGCCGCGGCCCTCGGCAGCCTGCTGCACGTTCATGTCCCATTCGGTCATGTTGAGGAAGAACTGCAGCAGGTTCTGGTCCTGCGAGTCGCCGCCCTGGACCGAGAACGCCAGCAGCGGCTTGCCATCCTTGAGCGCGATCGAAGGCGTCAGCGTGACCCGGGGGCGCTTGCCGGGCGCGACCACGTTGTAGGGGTTGAGCGCCTCGTCGAGCACGAAGCTCTGCATGCGCTGGCTCAGGCCGACGCCGGTGGAGCCTGCGATGAAGGCCGGAATCCAGCCACCGGAGGGGGTGACCGAGACCACCCAGCCGTCCTTGTCGGCGGCCTGGATCGAGGTCGTGCCGGCCAGAAAAGCCTCGCGATCGCTCATCACTCGCGCCTGCTGGAAGCCGTCGACGCCGAAGGCCTCCGCTTCGGGCGGCTCGGGCGTCCAGCGCTGGCGCAATGCCTCGAACGGATTGCGCCCGTCCTGGAATTCATACGGATCGCCCGGCTTGAGATTCTCGATCATCCGGTCCATCTGGATCAGCGCGCGGCGCTGGGCTGCATAGTCTTTCGACAGCAGTCCGGCGACCGGCTCGGCCGGCGGAAAATAGGGGTCGCCGTAGTAGAAATCACGGTCGGCGAAGGCCAGGCTCATGGCCTGATACAGGGTGTGCACATAGCGGGTCGAGTTGAACCCCATGGACTTCAGGTCGAAGCCTTCCAGAATATTCAGCGCCTGCAGCATCACCGGCCCCTGGGTCCAGGTAGTCAGCTTGTAGACCTCGATGCCGCGGTAGCTGGTCGACACCGGCTGCTCGATCTTGACCTCCCAGTCGGCCAAGTCCTCGCCCGTGAACAGGCCGCCCGCGTCCCGGGTGGCGCGGACGATCTCGGCGGCGATATCACCGCGGTAGAAACGCTGGTAGGCGGCCAGAATCGCCTGCTTGCGACTCTTGCCGGCAGCCAGGGCTTCGGCTTCTGCCGCGATCAGCTTTTCCAGCGTGGCCTTGAGCTCGGGCTGGCGGAAGATTTCACCGGGGCGCGGTGCGGCCGGCTTGGCCGGGTCGGCCGGATCCCGATGCGGCAGGAACACACGAGTCGAATCCGGCCACTGCTCGATGATCTCGCGGCGGCGCTCGATGTTGGCCGATTGCGAGGCCTCGATCGGATAACCATCGGCCAGCGCGATCGCAGGTGCCAGCACCTCGGCCAGACTCAGGCGACCGTACTCGGCAAGCATCACCATCAGGCCGCCGGGGGTGCCGGGAGTGACCGCGGCCAGGGGTCCGAACTCCGGCGGATACAGCATGCCCTGGTCGCGGAAGAACTCCGGCGTGGCGCCCGACGGCGCGACCCCGAGCGCATTGATGCCGATGACCTTGCCGGTCTCGGGATTGAAAATCAGCGCCTGGGTCTCGCCACCCCAGCCGAGCACATCCCACATCGTCGCGGTGGCCGCAAGCATGGCGGCCGCGGCATCGACCGCGTTGCCGCCGCGCTGGAAAATCATCGCACCGGCCATCGCCCCCTGCGGCTTGCCGGTCACGGCCACCCAGTCCTTGCCAAGCAGCACTGGCCGCGCAGTGCGCTGCGCCAGCAGCTCGGCCGGCAGGGTCGAGAGCACCAGCAGCGCTGCACTGGCCACAGCCATGCCAATCGGGGTTTTGAGCGGCATCTGAAATCTCCGGAAACACGATCGTCTGAGAATAGCAGAACGGCGCTCCGCTCGAATCGGGCCGGTCACCGCAGGGTCATTGCCCAATCAGCGGCGGCGCTCACCGAGTCGCTCAAGCCCGCTGCACAGACTGCACCAGATGCTGAACATTGAGCTGCGGCGTGAGCTTGCCGCGCCAGCGGTTGAGTTCCAGCCGATAGGTCACGTGCAGCGGCTCGGGCAACTCGTTGTGGCACAGATCACCGGCGCGAAACGCGATCGCGTCAAGCGCCGGCCCGCCACTCAGAGGCTCGAGTACCAGCTTCAGGTGAGCGGTCCCGACCACCCGGCGCTCCAGCACCCGGAAGCGGCCGTCGAACAGCGGCTCTTCCCAGCCCTGACCCCAGGGGCCGGCATCGATCAGCGCCTGGGCCGTTTCGACCGAGAGCTCGGCCGGCTCCAGCTCGCCGTCGCTCCAGACCTGGTCCGGCGCAAACTCGAGTATTGATACCGCCTCGTCGAAAGCCGCCTTGAACGCTTCCAGCCCGACACGATCGAGACTGAGCCCGGCGGCCCGCGCATGCCCGCCGAAGCGGTCGATCAGACCGGGATGCCCAGCGTCGATCGCGGCCAGCAGGTCGCGCATATGGACCCCCTCCGGACTTCGGCAGGAGCCTTTCCACTCCGCGCTGTCATCGCCGGCCGGGGCCAGCGCGATCACCGGTCGGCGACGATGCTCGCAGATTCGCGAGGCCACCAGCCCGACCACGCCGGCATGCCAGTCCGGATCGAACAGGCAATAGCCGGTCGGCTCGCGATCCAGCGTCGCCAGCATGGCTGTGGTGATCTGCTCGGCCTGCGCGGTCATCTCAGCCTGGATCTGCTGGCGCTCGCGGTTGAGTCGGTCCAGTTGCTCGGCCAGCGGCCAGGCGCGCTCGAAATCGTCTTCGAGCAGGCAGCGGATGCCGATCGAGATGTCGTCCAGCCGACCGGCTGCATTCAGACGCGGCCCGGCGATGAATCCCAGATCGGACGCGGCCACGTGCGCCAGGTTTCGACCGGCAACCTCGAGCAGCGCCGCGACGCCGGGCTGACAGTGGCGGTTGCGGATGCGCGCCAGGCCCTGATACACCAGACGGCGATTGTTCTCATCCAGCTTGACCAGGTCGGCGACCGTGCCGAGTGCGACCAGGTCAAGCAGCGAATCGAGCCGGAAGCCGGTATCGATGCCGCGCCGGCGCAACTCGGCGCGCAGCGCAATCAGGGTATAGAACATCACGCCAACACCCGCCAGATGGCGCGAGCCGAACGGATCGCCGGGACAGTTCGGATTGACGATGGCGCTGGCCTCGGGCAGTGTCGGGCCCGGCAGATGATGATCGGTCACGAGCACCTCGATCCCGGCCGCGCGCAGCCGCTCGATCCCGGCATGCGAGGAAATGCCGTGGTCGACCGTCACCACCAGCGCGGGCCGGTCGGCCAGGCACTCCTCGGCCAGCTTCAGCCCGAGGCCATAGCCATGCCGGACCCGGTCCGGCATGCGCCACTGCACATCCTTCGCACCAAGGCCGCGCAGGCCGCGCACCGCCAGCGCGGTGCCGGTGGCGCCATCGGCATCGAAATCGCCGACCACGACGATGCGCCGCTGCGCGCCAATGCAGTCGGCCAGCAGGGTCACGGCGACATCGAGCCCGGACAGGGTCGGTGGCAACATCGACTGGAGTGAATAATCGGGCGCGATGCTGCAGCCGCGTGCGGCCAGCGCGCGTGCGACCACGGCGGATGCGGCCTGCGGGATCGCCGCGGGCAGCGGACGGCGACGCAGTTCGACCCGACGAATCATGTCGCGTCCTCGACGAAGCCCTGAACCGGCCCACGCCGCCAGAAGGCGTAGCGATCGCCCGGTGCCAACTGCCAGCGACCACGACTGCCGACCAGCTCGATCGGCACCCGCTGCCCGGTCATCCAGCGCGCATCGAGCGCCTGCAACGCGGCCACCGGATCCGCGCCCGACAGCGGCCAGTGCAGCAGCAGGTCGGTATCCCGATCGGTCTCTGTGTCTGCCTCGATCGGATCCAGCCTTACCCCGAGCCAGCGCGCCAGTCCAGCCAGACCTGCGTCGCGGGAATCATCGCGAATCGCCAGCCGGGCCGAAGCGGCCTCCGGGATCCGGCCCGCGCCCCAGAACCAGAGCCCGAGTGAGCGCTGATCGGCGCGATCCAGCGCCCGGAACTGATGAAACAGCATCTGACTCTCGTTGATCAGGCGGCACCAGCGCCCGGCATCGGCCCCCGACGGAAGCACTTCATCCAGCCGCTGCCCCTGAACTTCGGTCAAGGGCATGAAATCAACCGCCGGCAGCGTTTCGAGCTCCAGCAGACCAAAGCCATGCTCGGGCACCAATTGCCAGCGCAGCCCCTCGGCGGCAAACATCGCATCGAGCTCGGCCACCAGCGGCTGCAGCGCGCTAAGCGAGAAATCCAGCCGCACCGGCCGCTCGACCCAGACCGAGCTCAGATCCGGCACCAGCCCGACCGGATCGAAGCGCAGCCAGACCGACTCGGCTGAGCGCTCTGGAATCGGACCCAGCCCGGCACGCGCAAGCGCCGCAGCAGCCGGCAGCGGACCGAGGCCAAGCGCTTCGGCCAGCGCACCGTCGGCCCCGGCCTCAATCCGATGCGCGCGCGCCAGACGGCGGCGCAAGGCATCCGGCAACACGGCCGAGCCGCCGACCAGGTGCTCGATGTCGGGAACAAGAATGATCAGGCGACGCATGCTTCAAAGATACCCTTGAATCGGTCGCGCTGCGGCCCGGCAGCAGCTCAATCACGAGCTGGTCAGGGTCAGGTACTTGACTCAGCCTTCATTCTGCGAGTGTCTCCACGCTGTCCAGAAACCGTTTCCAACCGCAAATGAACGCAAATGAACGCGAATAAGAACCTTAGCCCGCCTTGTTCACCATCCGTC